>Ga0302324_100014458_pt1 | contig 15923 bp, 18 predicted proteins | sample Palsa_T0_1_FD_201949 | JGI IMG/M metagenome (GOLD analysis project Ga0302324, IMG submission 201949) | Peat permafrost microbial communities from Stordalen Mire near Abisko, Sweden - Palsa_T0_1 | ecosystem: Environmental > Terrestrial > Soil > Palsa > Peat permafrost | place: Sweden: Abisko...
CCATGATCAGCCCCGGGTGGCCGTTCATGTGCGAGACCAGCCGCTGCTCCTGGTGCGTGTCGGTGACCTGCGCGACGTCGCCGATCTTCAGCGTGCTGCCGGAAACGAGCAGCCCGGTCGTGATCGGGAGCGGGAGGGCGGCGATGTCGTTCGCCGAGTTGACCTCGGCGTGGACCGACATCGCGGTCTCGACGGTCGGCGCGTCCATGCGGCCGCCCGGGAGGTTGCTGTTGTTGGTGTTGATCGCGTTGAAGACGTCGGCCAGCGTGGCGTTCGCGCCCATCAGCCGCAGCGGATCGGCGTCGACGTCGAACTCACGCACGGCGGCGCCCGAGAGGTCGACGCTCTGCACGTCGGGGATGTGGCGGATGTCGGAGATGACGCGGTCGTTGAGCAGATCGGCGAGCGCCGAGGCCGACATCGTCTTCGAGTCGACGGCGTAGGTCAGCATCGGCGCCTCGGCGCCGTTCTTCTGCACGATCGGCGGGTCGAGGTCGGTCGGCATGTAGACGCGCGCCGTGTCGACCCGGCGCTGCACGTCGATCGCGGCCAGGTCGAGGTCGGCCCCGAGCTTGAACTGCACGACCACGACCGCCGAGCCTTCTTGCGCCGTCGCGGTCATCTCGTCGAGGTGATCGATCCCGTCGATCTGATCCTCGATCGGCTTGATGATTAGGCGCTCCATCTCGGCCGGCGAGGCGCCCGGATAGGACGCGATCACGACCACGACGGGGAAGTTGACGTTCGGCTGCGAGTTCTTCCCGAGCGCGAAGTAGGACGCCGCCCCGTACACCGCCAGGGCGATGAACACCATGGCAACGATGAGCGGGCGCTGGATCGAGAAACGCGTCAGCCACATATCGGAGAGACCGTCCTCTCGTCGGTCGCCCGGAACTACGCGGAGCCGGGCCCGGGTGTTTCGGGGAGTCCAACGATTTTCGTCGTTCTGACTCCGTATTCCTTAAGAGACCGCCGTCCCGGCCCACGAAAAGAGCCCGGAACGAGGGGTTCCGGGCCCGGAGGAAATGGTGCGCGAGACTGGATTTGAACCAGCACGGGATTGCTCCCGCTAACCCCTCAAGCTAGTGCGTCTACCAATTCCGCCACTCGCGCACGGGGCTCCAGGCGGCCCTGGCCGCCCGGGAACCTCGCTAGTCTACACGCCCCGCCCCGCCCCTACAAGAGGTCCGGGGCCGGCTGCCCGGCGGCGGAGGCCCCCAGTCCCAGAGACCGCCTGCACCCCTGCGCCGCCCGCGCTCGTTTAGGAGAGTATGAACCGCACGAAAACCAACGCCGACTGGCAGGCGGAACTCGCGCCCGATCGCTACGCCGTGCTACGCGAAGGCGCCACCGAGCGCCCCTTCACCGGCGCCCTCTACCACAACCACGACACGGGGACGTACACCTGCGGCGCCTGCGGCGCCGAGCTCTTCACCTCCGACACGAAGTTCGAGAGCGGCTCCGGCTGGCCGAGCTTCTGGGCCCCCGCCGCCGCCGAGCGCGTGAAGCTGATCGAAGACCGCTCCCACGGCATGCTGCGCACCGAAGTCCGTTGCGCCGCCTGCGACTCGCACCTCGGCCACGTCTTCCCCGACGGCCCCAACCCCACCGGCGACCGCTACTGCATCAACTCCCTAGCCCTCGACTTCGACCCCAAAAACAACGAAGGCTAGCCCTAGCACAGCGTCGCGCAACCCTGGTACGATGAACATCCTTCCGCACGATCTGTGGCAGAGACCGCTGCCTGAGGAGTGGCTTTCAGAGTGACCACGAGCATGCTATCCGAGGTCAAAGAAGTCGAAGCGCGCGTGAAGCAGGCCATGGAAAATGGGCCCGTCACGCCCTATTATACGCTCCCGCTCGATAAGGTTTTCGAGGTGCTCAACGCAGCGATCGCGTCCGAGATCATTTGCGTGCTTCGCTACCAGCAGCACTACTATATGGCCACCTCGATCCACCAGGATCAACTCCAGGATCTCTTCAAGGAGCACTGGCAGGACGAGCAGGGCCATCTCGGCCGGATCGCCGACCGCATCAAACAGCTCGGCGGCGTCCCGAATTTCGATCCGGAAGGCATCACCGCACGCGCCTTCTCGAAGTTCGAGAGCGGCCACACCCTGGCCGACCTGCTGCGCGAAGATCTCCTCGCCGAGCGAGTCGTGATCAAGATGTACGGCGACATCGTAAACTTCTTCGGCACCGCAGACCCCGTAACGAGACGAATGTTCGAAGACATCCTCAAAGACGAGGAAGACCACGCCGACGATCTAGCCGACTTGCTCTACACAGTCGACCCCATCACCGGCAAAACGGTCGAGCAATTCACCGGCGACTCCACCTTCAAGCAATTCAACAACCACTCAAAAACAAAAGGCTAGAAGACCCCTCCCGCCAGGCGTCGCGGTGACGCCGACGGCCGGGGCCTTCGCAGCGCGGCGGAGCCAGGATGGCGAGAGCCGCGCGAGACGGAGCAAGGGCCCGCGCACGACGCGCGGGCCCTTGCGTCCCCGGCCGTCGGCGTCACCGCGACGCCAGCCACCATCACCTACCTATCGAGTATTGGGATCCAGCGCATCCCGCAGCCCATCACCGACGTAATTGATAGCCAACACCGTCACAAAAATGCAGAGCCCAGGGAAGATTGCAACCCAAGGTGCTTGGACGATCGTCGACTGCGCGTTGGCCAGCATGTTCCCCCAAGACGCCGTCGGCGGCTGAATCCCGAAGCCGAGGAACGAGAGCGTCGACTCCAGGATGATGACGTTCGCCACGTCGAGCGTCGCCTGCACGATGATCGGCGCCACCGCGTTGGGCAGCAAGTGCCGGAAGATGATCCGCACGTCGCGGTTCCCTACCGCTCGCGCCGCCTCGGCGAACTCGCGTTCGCGCAGCGAGAGGAACGAGGCGCGCACCAGACGGGCGACCGAGGGCCACGAGGTGCCGCCGATGATCAGCACGATCACGATGAAGTTCAGCGCCGCCTTGGTCGAGGTCGCCTCGACGATCGCCGTGATGACCAACAACAGCGGTAGCAGCGGGATCGACAGGACGACGTCGGTGGCGCGCATGATGACGAAGTCGATCCAGCCGCCGTAATAGCCGGAGAACGCGCCCAGCAACGTGCCGATCACGATCTCCATGATGACGGCGAAGAGCGCGACCGTCAGCGAGATCTGGGCACCGAAGATCAACCGCGAGAGCAGGTCGCGTCCGACCTCGTCGGTCCCGAGTATGTGACCGGCGACGCCGGGCGCGAGCGCGTAGCCCAGCCAGTGGACCTGATCGATGAAATCCGGATCCTGCGGGGCGAGCCACTTGGCGAAGATCGCGACGAGCGCGAGCAGCCCCAGCACGACGATCCCGCCCAGCGCGATCTTGTGCTTGCGGAAGCGGCGCCAGACCGAGTTGTGCGAGGGGACGAAGTCGTCGGGTACTCCGGCCGACGCCAGCGGAACCGTCGCCGCCATCTAGGTGTATTTCACGCGCGGGTCGAGCCAGGCGTAACAGACGTCGGCCAGCAGATTGCAGAAGATCACGAAGAACGAGACCATGACCATGTAGCCCATCAGCAGCGCGAAGTCGAACTGCTGCAAGCCGTTGTAGAACAGACGCCCCATCCCCGGCCAGGCGAAGATCGTCTCGGTGATGATCGCACCGGCGACGAGGTTTGGGAGCGTCAGCGCGACGACGGTCACGAGCGGAATCAGCGCGTTCTTGAAGCCGTGCTTGAAGATGACGCCCAGCCGCGAGACGCCTTTGGCCGCGGCCGTGCGCATGTAGTCGGTGCGGATCACCTCGAGCATCGAGCTGCGCATGAAGCGGCTGTACTGGGCGATGAAGACCAGCGAGAGAACGACCGTCGGGAGGACCAGGTGGCGCAAGCGGTCGCCCAGGATGAACTGGTCGTAGTCGCTGATGTTCGCCGACGGGAGCTGGATCTTGTAGCCGAAGCCGATCGGGATCCCGTTGACGGCGAAGATCAGCTGCAGCATGACCGCGAACCAGAACACCGGCATCGATTGCCCGAAGAAGGCGAAGGTCGTCAGCGTGTAGTCGAGCGAGGAGTACTGGCGGACCGCGCTGACGATCCCGAAGATGACGCCCAAGCTGATCGAAAACACGAACGACGTTACCATCAGCTCGAGCGTCGCCGGGACGCGCTCGAGGATCGCCTGGACGACCGTCTCCGAGTTCGAGGTCGAGTAGCCGAAGTCGCCTTGCAGCACTTGCCAGAGCCAGTGCCAGTACTGCACGTAGGCGGGTTGATCGAGGCCAAGGTTGTGCCGCAGCCGATCGATGTCGGCTTGCGTCAGGTGCGGGTTCTGCAGGTACGGCGTGAGCGGGCCGCCGGGCGCCGCTTGCAGGATCGAGAACAGCACGATCGAGACGAGCAACAGCAGCGGGATGCTCTGCAGCGTTCGCCGGACCACGTAGGTGAACAGGTGTGGGGCCCTCCGGGGGACGAGGCGACGGGAGTTTCGGCCGGCCGGGGCCGACTCCTACGCTGCGGCGGCGCGGTGGATGCCGAGGATGCGGCGCGCTTCGTCGGGCGTGGCGACCGGGCGGCCCAGCTCCTCGGCGATGCGCACGATGCGCGCGACGAGTTCCTCGTTGCGCGCCAGACGCCCGCGGCTGTAGTAGAGGTTGTCCTCCAAGCCGACCCGGACGTGGCCGCCCATCGCGACGGCGACCGTCGCCAGCGGGAGCTGCATGCGGCCGATCCCGGCGACCGACCAGGTGCAGCCGGCGGGGAGCCCCTGCACGCAAGCGACCACGTTCTCGACGCTCGCCTCGAGCGCGCCGGGGACGCCGAGGACGAAGTCGACGTGCGCGGGGAGCCGGATCGCGCCCTCGGCGGCTAGCCGCTTCGCGTTGGCCAGGTGCCCGAGGTCGAAGATCTCCAGCTCGGGGACGACGCCGTGCTCGGCCAGCGCGGCGGCGATCCCGCGCATGATCGGGAAGCTGTTCTCGAAGACGTCGTCGCCGAAGTTGACGCTGCCGCAGCTCAAGGTCGCCATCTCCGGCCGTAAGCGCAGCGGGGCGGTGCGTTCGGCCGGCGTCATCCCGATCGCCCCACCGGTCGAGAACTGCACGATCAGGTCGCTGGCCGCACGGATCGCCTCCGACGCGGCGCGGAAGCGCTCGACGTCGTGGGTGTTCGAGCCGTCGTCGTTGCGGCAGTGTAGGTGGATGATGCTCGCGCCGGCGGCGCGGATCGCGCGCGCGGTCTCGCCCAACTGCGCCGGGGTGACCGGTAAGTAGGGCGTCTGGTCGGGCATGACCTCGGCCCCGACCGGGGCGACGGTGACGATCAGCGGCTCCACCCCGCCCGCTTTCCACGCCGGCGCGAACCGGCACTCCACGAGCGGGGGGCCGCCGGCCGCACGCGAACGCCGCGCGCATGCCGTTCGATCCCGCCACGTCCAGCTGGCCCTCCCGCGCGGTCGCGCGGTCGACCCGCGCGATGGTCGCCGCCCCGCACGCCCAGGCGACCGCCGCGGGCGTCGACGTCTTGCGCCGCGGCGGCAACGCCGTCGACGCCGCGATCGCCGCCAACGCGGTGCTGGCTGTCGTCTATCCGGCCAGCTGCGGGCTCGGCGGCGACGCGTTCTGGATCGTCCACGACCCGCAGACGCGCCGGACGACCTCGTACAACGCGAGCGGCCGCACGCCGTGCACGGCGGCGCTCGACCAGCTCCCCGGCGGCGTGCTGCCGCAGCGCGGCGCGCTGGCGGTCTCGGTCCCCGGTGGGGTGCGCTCGTGGGAAGACGTCGGGCGCATCCACGGGTCGCGCGGACTCGACGAGCTGCTCGCGCCGGCGGAGCGGTACGCGCGCGACGGCGTCGCGGTGACCGACGTCGTCGCGAACTACGTCGCGCTCAACCAGGCGATGCTCCGCGCCGACAGTGCGTCGGCGGCGATCTTTCTGCCGGGTGGTCGGCTCCCGCGCGCCGGCGACGTGCAGCGCAACCCCGACCTCGCCGAGACGTTGGCTGCGATCCGCCGCGGCGGCGCCGACGCGTTCTACACCGGGGCGATCGCGGAGCGCATCGTCGCCACGCTGCGCGCCGGCGGGAGCCGGATGACGCTCGACGACTTGGCCACGCACCGCACCGAGACGACGACGCCGCTGCGCATCGCCTGGCAGGGCGGCGAGCTGCTCGCGCATCCGCCGAACTCGCAAGGCGCGCTGCTGCTGCTGGCGGCCGGCGCGTTGGCGCAGGACGGCGCCGACGACGAGCCGCTCTGGCACCATCTCGCCGTCGAGACGATGAAGCGCGCGATCGAGATCCGCGACGCAACCTTCTGCGATCCCGCCTTCGGGCCGACCGGCGTCGAGGCGCTGCTCGCACCCGAACGGATGGCCGCGCTGCGCGCCGCGCTCGATCCCGAGCACGCGTCGCAGCGCGTCCCCACGCCGGACCGCGGCGGGACCGTCTTCTTGTGCGTGGTCGACGAAGACGGGATGGCGGTCTCGCTGATCCAGAGCCTGTACATGAACTTCGGGGCGGGTTTGGTCGCCGCCGGGACCGGTGTCGTGCTGCAGAACCGCGGCGCGTACTTCTCGACGCAACCCGGTCATCCCAACGTCTACGCCGGCGGCAAGCGCCCGGTGAGCACGCTCTCACCACCGATGTTCCTGCGCGACGGTGCGCCGGAGCTGGTCTTCGGCACGATGGGCGGCGACGGCCAACCGCAGATTCAGTTACAGTTCTTGCACCAGCACGTCGACCGCGGGCTGGACGTCCAGCGCGCGCTGGACTATCCGCGCTGGATCTACGGGCGCCACGCGTTGACCGAGCGCCCCGATCTGCAGACGGGCGAGATGGTAATCGTCGAATCGCGGATGCCGGCCGACGTCGTCGAAGGCCTGCGGCGGCGCGGGCATCAGGTCGAAACGCTGGGCCCGTACGAGAACGCGATGGGCCACGCGCACGCGATCGCGATCGACCGTGCACGCGGCACGCTCGCGGGCGGCGCCGACCCGCGCGCCGACTCGCTCGCGCTAGGCCTGTAGTCTCGGCTTACGTCTCGTCGTGGAGCGACGAGCGGATCGCGCTGACCAGCTCGGGCCCGGCGGCATGCCCGTGACTCGAGATCGCGTGTTCGGTCGCGGCTTTGACGACCTCTTCCTCGGTCCCGGCGATCGTCAGCGAGCAGTTGGTCTCGCTCGGAAATTCACGACAGTCGATGATCTTTCTGACGGAAACCTGCATGGGACTTCTCCTCCTCTTGCGTTCGAGCTTAGGCGTTCTTCGCGTAGTTGGTCGCGCCGAACCAGTCGACGACGACGACTGGCTCGTCGCCGATCACCCAGGCATCGTGGCCTCTGGGCAGCGACGTGATGTCTCCGGGCTCGGCGATGAACTCGGTGCCGTCGTCCATCCGGATGCCGAGCTTCCCGGAGACGTGATATTGAAAGTGCGGCGCCTCGCAGCTGGACGTCTTGGCCAGCGGCTGCACGTCGGTCGACCAGCGCCAACCGGGCCGGAAGACCAGTCGACCGACCTCGGCTCCACTGACGTCGAGGATCTCGGCCTTGCCGTTGGGGAACTCGCGGACCTCATCGGGCCGCGCGAAGGTCTTGTGTTCGGTTCTCTGCTCGTGGCTCACCATCGCATGCTCCTTTGCGGCGACTGCGAGGGGACGGGGCGAGGAACGCGCGGCCAGCGAACCCTCTAGCCGATGGCTGCCGGGACGCCGGTGGCCGAATTCTTCCTACTAGTAGGATTATACCTACTAGTAGGGTAAAGTCAACGGGTAATGAGCATGAAAAAAGAGGGGCGCCCACCCGTCATCCGGGTGCCGGTGAAAGAGCGGATCCTCGACGTTGCCGAGCAGTGCGCTCAGACGCGCGGCTTCAACGGCTTCAGCTATGCCGACGTCGCCGAGAAGCTGCTCTGCACCAAGGCCAGCCTGCACTATCATTTCCCGTCGAAGGCGGACCTCGGCCGCGCGCTGATCGAGCGCTATCGCCACGTGTTCGCGCAAGCGCTCGAGACGATCGATCGGCAGGCGCACGATGCGCGCGAGAAGCTGCAGCGCTACGTCGGACTGTACGACTCCGTCATGCGCAACGACCGGATGTGCTTGTGCGGCATGCTCGCCGCCGAGTACGATACGCTCCCCGGCCCGATGCAGGACGAACTGCGGCTGTTCTTCGACGCGAACGAGGTGTGGCTCGCGACCGCGCTCGAGGACGGCCGTCGTGCCGGCGAGTTCGCCTATCGCGGATCGCCGAAGCAACGCGCCCGCATCGTCGTGGGCGCGCTCGAGGGTGCGATGCTGGTTGCCCGCGCGTACAAGGACGGTCGTCGCTTTCTGACCGCGGCGAAACAGGTGCTGGCCGACCTCAGCGCCGAGGACGCCGTCGAACCGAGCCGGCAGACCGCGTAGCGCGGCTCACCCGCCGGCGTGCAGCAGTTTGAGCGCGCTGAAGGTCAGGCCGGTGAGGACCAAGAGGATCCCGGACCACAGCGCCGCGGTCTCCTCGCCGATCGCACCGATCCGCCGGCCGAGCGCGAGCCCCAAGGTCGTCGAGAGAACCGACGCCACCGCAATGCAGACCAGGCTGACGCCGAGCGGGACGCCGATGTAGAGGATCGAGAAGCCGATCCCGAGCGAATCCAAACTGATCGAGAGCGCGCCCAGCAGCAGCCCCCAACCGCGCGAGAGGTCGAAGCTGCCGCCCGGCTCGGTGCCGCGGCGGGCCTCGTAGATCATGTAGCTGCCGACCCCGACCAGGGCCGCGAAGCCGAGGTACGCCGCGCTCTGGCCGAGGAACTGGCCGGCCAACCGCCCCAGGCCGACGCCGATCAGCGTCATCGAGACCTCGGCGGTCGCGAACGCCGCGCCGATGCGGAACTTCGCCGCCCGCGTCCCACCACGCATCCCGACGCCGACCGAGACCGCGAAGACGTCGAGTCCCAGCGAGAACGCGATCACGACGCTCTTCGCGAACGCCGCCACCGTCACGGTGGTTCAGAAATAGTTAAGCGCCGAGGACCGAGTGGAGCGGGTCGGTCAGGAGCTGGTGGACGGTCGTTCGCAGTTGCGAGAGGGTAAAGGGTTTGTTCAGAAAGGCGTTGGCGCCGGCTGTCTTCGCGCGCGCATCCATCGCGTAGTTGCTGTGGCCGCTGATCATGACGATCGGCATCCGTGCGGTCGCGGCGTTTTGGCGGACCTGCGTGATCAGCTCGATCCCTGAGATGCCCGGCAACATGAAGTCGCTGATCAGGATATCGTACGGTTCTTCGCGCTGGATATGGACCAACGCGCTCTCCGCATCTTGGCAGAGCGTGATGTCGTACGGTCCCTTCCCGAGGATCGTTTTGATCAAAGTACATATCTCCGGGTCGTCGTCTGCGACCAGGACGCGCCACGCCATGTGCGACGTTTCCCGCCGACCTACCCGGTGGCCTATCCACCAATTGCAAAACTCGTGAAAAGAGACTGCTCCGCGCGCCGTCGTGGTACCCGAGGGAGCAACCCTCGCCTGCCCGAAGGCGACCGCTCGTGGCAGTCCTCGACGTCATCCAGACCCCGGCATTCCAGCAGCGGTTCTTCTTCTTAGCCAAGCGCTTCATCGCCGGTGAACTCGCCGAGGAAGCACTGGACGTCGTTGCCAGCCTCAACACAGCCGGGATGACCGCGACTCTCGACTTCCTGGGAGAAGACGTCGTTTCCCTGGCCGAGGCCGAGCGGACGCGCGACGCCTACCTGAGCCTGCTGGCGGCGATACGGGTGCGCGGCGTCACTACCAACGTCTCGGTCAAGCTCAGTGCGATCGGGCTCCTGCTCGACGGGGACGTGGCGCTCGCCAACTTGCGCGCGATCCGCGCCGCGGCGGCGGCCAACCGCGACCCGTTCGTGCGGATCGACATGGAAGGGAGCGCGGTCGTCGAGGAGACCTTGCGCCTCTGCGAACGAGCTTTTGCGGAGAACCCGGCCGTCGGCCCGGTGCTGCAAGCGTACCTGCGCCGCACGCCGGCCGACGTCGAGCGGGCGATCGCGCTGGGGATGCGAGTGCGGCTGTGCAAAGGCGCCTATCACGAGCCGCGCTCCGTCGCCTATGGGGACATGCCGACGATCCGTCGCGCCTACCTGCGGGCCGCGGAGAGCCTGCTCGAGCGCGGCGTCTATCCCGCCATCGCCACGCACGACGGACGGCTCATCCGCGCCGTGCAGCGGTTTACGCGCGAGCGCGGGATCGGCCCGGAGCGCTTCGAGTTTCAGATGCTCTACGGCGTGCGGCCCGAGCTGCAGCGCCGGCTAGTCGCCGAAGGCTGGCGGCTGCGCATCTACGTCCCCTACGGAACGCACTGGGCCGGGTATTTCTATCGCCGCATCAGCGAACGCCCCGAGAACGCACTCTTCGCGCTGCGCTCGCTGCTCGCGCGTTAGGCGGACCGCAGCGAAGCGAGGACCGCGATGGGTTCGGGGCTCGTTCAGAGCGCCGAACCCACCCACTCATCGGGGAGACGTTCGACGCGGGTCATGCGATCGGTCTCGATCAGGCGGCCCAGCGTCGCGAAGCCGCTCTCGACCTGGCCGAAGACGGTGAAGTCACGGTCGAGGTGGAGCTGCGGTGAGAGCGTGATGTAGAATTGCGTTCCGGCCGAGTCGCGTTTGGGCGCGGGATGCGCGCCGCTGGTGTAGTCGAGCCCCATCGAGATGACGCCGGAGCGCTGCGGGAGCGGATTCTCTTCGGCCGGGATCGTGTAGCCCGCGTCGCCGTCGCCGGTGTTGGTCGGATCGCCGGTCTGCACGACGAAATCGGGGACGATGCGAAACCAGCGCAACCCGTCGTAATACCCGCGGTCGACCAAGTTCAAAAAGTTGGCGACCGTCAGCGGCGCCCACTCGGGATAGAGCAGCACGACGATCGTCCCTTCGGTCGTCCCGATACGCACGCGCGGGTGCGGTCCGGGCATCGGGCCGTCCATCCCGGCGCTCGTCGCCGGCAACAGCGGCAAGTCGAGCCGCGCGTCGGCCGCGACCGGTGCGCGCGGCGGCCCCAGATCGCTCGGGCGCGGCAACGGCGCCTCGGTGTTCTCGGGCGCCGGCGACGGGGTGACGATCCCGTCGGGGATCGCCTGCAGATGCGCGGTGCGCGGCTCGCCGCGCAGCAGGCGCAGGCTCTCCGACGCTTGCTCGGCGACTCGCCAAGAAGGATCGTGCAGCAGCGGCGTCAGCCATGCGCTGCCGTCGCGGTCGCGACGCCGGCCCTCGAGATCGGCGAACTGGATGCGGACGAGTTCGTCGGGATCGCGCAGCCCGGCTCGGACGGTCGCCGGGGCGGTGGTCACCGCATAAGCTCGGCGGAGCGTCCAAGCCTCAACCCAGCGGACATTGGGATCATGTTCCCAGTGAAACGCGCGCTGCAGTTCGTCGGCGATTCCGATTCCGTCGGGCCCTTCGCGCCAACCGGAGAGCGCCGTCGCGGCGCGCGCACGGACGATCGGATCCGGATCCGTCCGCACCAAGGTCAGCAACGGACGCAGCAAGGCGACGCTCCCCGGCCGACCGGCGACCTTCGCCCGCCAGGCGGCGTCGGCCGCCGCGACCCGAACGGCGCCGGCCGGGTCCCGCAGGGCACGCGCGATCGGCCCGGTCCCGACCGGGACGGCGACGGCCAAAAGGCCGTATCCGTAGACCGCAAGGGCCCGAATGGGAACGTCTTTGGCGCTGGTCGCGTTAACTAGGAACCCGGCCGCTCGCGGGTCCTGGGTTCTCCCCAGCGCGAGCGCTGCCCGACCCGCGATGCGGACGTCTCCGGACGTCAGCGCCGCGGCCAGGTCGTCCGAATACGTCCGGGTACTTTCGAACCCCACCAGGCGCCGATAGCCAGGCTGCTCCCCGGGAGCCGCCGCGACCGGCGCGAGGACGGTCCCCAGCGCAACCGCGGCCAGCGCAGCGAGTACCGTCCTCCGAACCTGTTTTCTTAAGGCCTTCCGGCCGACAACTCTCATAAGGTTCGCTTCTACTACTGAGCTAGGTCGCTTAACACCCACGAGGTTCACCCCCACTAATGTCCACCCCCGAACGGAAGTCCAGCAGCGGTATGTCTGTCCGCGAAGCCGGTCAAAAAGGCGGCGAGACCGTTAAGAAAAAGTACGGTCCCGAGTTCTACGAGATGATCGGTCGCAAGGGCGGTCAGGCCACCAAGAAAGCCCACGGTCACGCCTTCTACGAAGCCATCGGCAAGAAGGGCGGCAAGAAGGGCGGCGAGGCCACCCGCGATCGCTACGGCCCGGAGTTCTACGAGACGATCGGCCAAAAGGGCGGCCAGAAGGTCAAGGCCCTGATCGAACAGGGTAAGAAGGCCGCCGCCGAAGCCGCCGCAGCGGAGAAGAAGGCCTCCTGACCTCAGCTCCGGGTGTCCGCCGGACGGCCGTCATCGCGACGGCCTTCCTGCTTTTGGGCGCCCTGTGGGCGACGGCGCGCGGGCAGTCGACCCGCGTCGCCCTCCCCGTCGGAACCCCCGTCGTCTTCATCGTCGACGGGACGCTGGGTGAGGGGGCCCGCGAGGGGACGATCGTCCCGGCCCACCTGCGGGACCCGCTCGTCCTCGACGGCACCGTCGTCGCGGCGAGCGGGACGCACGCCGAGCTGCTGCTGAGCGCCGTCGGGTCGCCCGACGGCAAGCTGCCGCGCGTCATCGCCTTGCGCGCCTTCACCACCGCCGCCGGCCTGCTGCCGGTCCGGCCCGACCACCCGATCGTCTCGCCGGTCGCGGTGGGGACGCTCATCGCGGCGACGATTCGCGCCCAGGTCGTACGGATCGGGAGCCGGCTCTCGATCCTCACGCCGTTCCCGTTCCCGCTCTCCAACGAGCCGCCGGCGACGAGCTACACGCCGACCCCGGCCCGGACCGCCCCAGCGCATGCGGCCGTCCCGCCGCGCCGGCGTCTGAGCCCGCTCCCGAGCGCGACGGGCTCGCCGAGCCCCGCAGCCGAACCGGCTACCGCGTCCGCCGAACCGACGCCGTATCCGACGCCGCAGGGAGGCGGGACCACAGCACCTCGATGAGCCGCGCCCAGCCGGCGCGAAGGATTCCCGCATGATTGCTCGTCGTTCATCCGTTTTGCTCGCGCTCGCCCTCGTGCTCGCGCCGCTCGGCGCACGCGGCGCCGCGCCGACCCCCGCGCCCAGCCCCAGCGACGCCGAGGCGACGTTTCTGGTGACGATCATGCGCGATCTTCCGCGACTGTATCCGACGCCCGCCGCCGCCGTCGCCGCCGGCTACGTGCGCTACACCAACGAGGACACGACGGGCGCGATCAGCTACGTCAACGTCGCCGACTGGGACTCGCCCGACGTCGACCACCCGGCGCAGCTGTGGTACGATGTGCGGGGCGGCCTGCTCGGCGCCGACTACAGCGTGCGCCAAGCCGACGCTCCGAATGGGCCCGCGCTGTTCGGCATCGACCCGAAGCGCTTCTTCACGATCCGCGCCCACGTCCACTACGTCACCTGCAACCACGCGACGATGCACTGCACCTACGGCAAAGCGGTCGGCGCGACGCGCTACGCGACGGTCGGCGATCCGGCGCATCCGACACCCGAGGGCTTGGTGAAGCTCGGCGTCGTACCGGACGCGGCCAGCGTCACAACGGTGTTCTTGTACCAGGCGATCTATGACGTCACGGTCTGGATCGTCCCCAACCCGCTGGGGCAGTTCGCCGACACGAACCCCGCCGTCACCCCGAGCCCGAACGCCGGGAAGGGCGAGGACTCGATGTGAGCCGTTCGCCACGCGCGGTCGGGCTGTTGCTGGTCGCACTCAGCGCAGCCGCGGGGCCGGCCGTCGCGCAGTCCGTGCCGTCCGCCGCCGGTGCGACGCCCCCGCCGACGATCGGCTCGACCCACAGCAAAGGCTTCTGCGACACCGTGCGCGACAACGTCGCGCCCTCGGTCGTCGGTCTGATCAAGAACGACGCGCTGATCGGCGCCGGACATCGCGCGTTCGCCAAGATGGTGTACGACACGACGACCTCCTCGCCGGCCGCGCTCGACCTCGACCGGGTCTATTTGGGTCAGGTCGTGCACGCGCTGGCGCACAACGCCGCGGCGATCGACACGTTGCTGGCCGATCAAAAGCGCTTTCCGAAGACGCCGGCCAGCGACGACGACAAGCTTGCAGCGCAGATCGCCGCGCAGTTGCGCGCGGCCCGCGACCGTCAGAACGACGCGCTCAACCTGATCGACGGGACGCTCGAGACCGAGCAGATGGGGCAGATGCGCCAAGACCTCCCGCAGCAGATGCAGTCGGCGGTCGGGCCGTCGATGGCACCCGCGGTCGGCGCTCCGACGCCGGCGCCGAACTTCCTCGACACGGCCGGCCTGCCGTCGTACAGCGCGGTCGCCGCCTTCGATCCGCGCACGCTGGGGACGTCGAGCACGCTGGGTAACACGCCCTACGATCGCGTCCTGCACGCGCTCGATCTCGACCAAGCACGGATCGCCGGCGCCGAGCAGGTGCTCAGCCCGACGGTCGTCGCCGCCGCACTCGGCTGCCAAGCCGGTGCGTCACCCGTCCCGACTGCCGCGCCGTAGCGCGGCGCCTCACTCGTTGGACCAGTAGTCCTTGAGGGCTTTGCCGCGGCTGGGGTGGCGCAGCTTGCGCAACGCCTTGGCTTCGATCTGACGGATGCGCTCGCGGGTGACGCCGAATTCCTGGCCGACTTCCTCGAGCGTGCGCTGGTGCCCGTCTTCGAGACCGAAGCGCAGGACCAGCACCTTGCGCTCGCGCTCGGTGAGGTTCTTGAGGACGTCCTGCATCTTCTCTTTGAGCAGCATGACGGACGCCGCTTCGGCCGGCGCGACGGCTTCCTGGTCCTCGATGAAGTCGCCCAGGTGCGAGTCTTCTTCTTCGCCGATGGGGGTCTCGAGCGAGATCGGCTCCTGCGAGATCTTGATGACCTCGCGGACCTTCTCGGGGGTGAGCCCCATCTCGTTGGCGATCTCTTCGACCGTCGGATCGCGGCCCAGCTCTTGCAAGAGCTGCCGGCTGATCTTGATCAGCCGGTTGATCGTCTCGACCATGTGCACCGGGATGCGAATGGTGCGCGCCTGATCGGCTAACGCGCGGGTGATCGCCTGGCGAATCCACCACGTCGCGTAGGTCGAGAACTTGTAGCCCTTGCGGTAGTCGAACTTCTCGACCGCGCGGATCAGCCCGAGATTCCCCTCCTGGATCAGGTCGAGGAAGAGCATCCCGCGGCCGACGTACTTCTTCGCGATCGAGACCACCAGACGCAGGTTGGCTTCGGTTAGCTTGCGCTTCGACTCTTCGCCTTCGACGATGATCCGGTTGTCGGCGGTGCCGTTCTTGAGCGCTTCGTTCTCTCCGGCCTCGATCGACATCGCCAGACGCCGCTCGTCGTCCATGGAGAGCAAGGGGACCCGGCCGATCTCCTTGAGGTACATCCGAACCGGATCGTCCAGGGCCAGACCAGCCGGCAGCGCGGCTTCCTCGGGCTCCTCCCGATCGGCCGGCTTCTCGTCCTTGGCCTGCTCTTCGACGATCTCGATCCCTAGTGAGGCGATCTCCTCGAGCAGGTCGTCCATGCGCTCGGGCGCGACGTCCTCGACGTTGTCGAAGACGGCGTTGATTTCCTCATAGGTGAGCGTGCCGCGTTTCTTCCCTCGTTCGAGCAGCTTTTTGATCTGCTCGTCCAGGGACGGGGCGGGCGCTTCGGCGGTAGCGGTCGGTTTCTTCGTGCGGGCCATGCTGGTCTTCACCCCCTTTCCTTCCGATTCGAGTCGGGAGAGAATCGGTTTCTCTCGCGGGGTTATCCTTTCAGTTCTGCGGCCAAGGCCGCGTGTTCGGCGCGGAGGTCGGTCGGAACCGGCTCTCCCGCCTCGAAGAGGCGATCGATCCGGGCACCGACCTCTCGGTAGCGGCATTCGGCGTCGTC
>Ga0302324_100014460_pt1 | contig 15921 bp, 6 predicted proteins | sample Palsa_T0_1_FD_201949 | JGI IMG/M metagenome (GOLD analysis project Ga0302324, IMG submission 201949) | Peat permafrost microbial communities from Stordalen Mire near Abisko, Sweden - Palsa_T0_1 | ecosystem: Environmental > Terrestrial > Soil > Palsa > Peat permafrost | place: Sweden: Abisko...
AGTCCTTCCAATTTCCCCGAACTTGAATCACCCGCATCTTCATGCCAGCCAAGTCCACCAGCGACGCCACGCGCACGCGCGATCTAGCCGCCCTCAGCGGGTCCTGTATCCGCTGCAATGTATCGAGCCCGCCAAAGAAAGCAACCTTGACGGGACCATCGCGGTTGACGAACGCTTCCAAGTTATCCCGCTTATGATGCACCCAGGTGTCCGGGTTTGCGGGGTCCAGATCCCGAAAGAAGGGCAGCCTCGACCGCAATCGCTCCGGTTCAAAACCAGACGATGAAAAGAAGTCAAAGTCTTCAGAAACCCGATGCCCGAGTTGCAGCGCCAAACCGGTTCCGCCGTAGAGCACGAAGTCCGACGGCACAGCATCCAACTCGGGCCACAACCGTAACTGGGACTCTCGCAGGACGTCCAGACGAGGCTCAAAGTTTGCGGACATATATTAAGGCCGATGCCGGTTCACCGGTGCCCGCCCTGTGACTGGGCCAATCTCAGTTCCGAAGAGTGGGCGTCAATCGGCATGTGTTCTGCGGGTCCGTACGCAATGCAATCCTTGTTTTAATTGTAAGGAAAAGCCCGGCGGTGAAGAACCTCCGGCACGCTCAGGGTGTGAACATGGGTAGACGGCGCCGGGACAATACGCGAAAACGACGAGCCGAAAGGGGCACAAACCATCCGAAGCCATCCCAAATCGCTGATCTCATAAGCTCATTCCTGTCAGTCACATTTGCTGATTCCAGAACACTTGGCCGAATCGGTAGGACCCCTGAAAAGGCGGTCGCGGCTGTTCGATGCCGCAGCCCCCATCGCCGTAGACTTCTAGCACCGGCCCGGGGAATTGCTTCGGCGTAAGTCCAAACTTTTCAATGTATTTTGCCAGCGCCTGACGGGCCCCGGCCAAAATCCGCCCCGAAGACGGTTTGGAGATCGAGCGCCTTCTCCCACAAGCTACCGAAGTTTCGCCATCGCGAGTTCCATGGCACCGGGGTTGATCTCGGCCAGCCGGCGCATCGATCCGCACAATCTCAGTCTCCACGGGGGAAAGCTGCGAGATGGTGTCTACTTGAAAATAACGCTTTCAAAGAAGAGCGAAACCATTTGCCGAGTTCAATTGCCACTTCGAAGCGAGTCTGGCCCACATTGGCTTCATAGTCCGCCTTCGAGCATTCGGACCAGCAGTTCACGACTGAACCGCCCCCTTGCCCCGAAAAAGGCTAGAGGGTGTTCCAGATAGAGAAGGGTGTTCATGCCCTGGCTTCGATCCTGGTCCCAGAAATCGTTGAAAGAACGCCTGGAGTTAGCGGGTACTCAGCCGCAAAAGTTCGAAATGCGTCCAGTGTGGGGACCCAGCCGTTTCTCAGACAGCCATCAGAATTGAAAGGGCTATTCGCGGGACCGGCCTCGCCAACCCTGATCGCAGCCATCCGAGTAGTTGACCTTTAAGCCGGCACTAGAACACGAAACTAACTTTCGCAGTTGGGGGCATTGTGCGTGGTAGGAGCGCTGTCGTGCCGAGGTTCACCAAAGCTCCTCAGTGGCCAGTTGTGCGCCGGCAACCAGAGGAGTGCGGCGCTCCTTCAAGGCATGCCTTGCCGGAAGGCCATGGTAGTGGCATCATTTGGCGGCTACTCAGCATCACCCGCTACTTCGAACGCGACGGTGGCGTTTATATCGGGGTTGAAGCGATGGGCTGAGCCGCGACATTCCGGCTTCGCTGAGGACGGCTAGTCGAACCGATAGTCCGCGCATTTCGCGAGCATGACGCTCGACAGTCCAATCACCCGCGCAGCAGCGCCATGGAAAGCCACGCCATCCCAAGTGACGCTGGCATGGCGGCTGGCACGATCACCCGTCTGGCTGCCGATCCCCGGAACTTCCAGCGTCAATCTCGAAGAGAACGTGGCGGCAGCGGGATTGAAGTTGGAGGAGACGAAGTGCGGGAACTCAGCTCGCACAAGATAGACTGGAGGACACCAATTCGCCCGAATGGCCGGGTACCGGACCATTGAGCATCCGGGGCGTGAGAAGAGACCAGGGCAGCGCTGGATCGCTCAGCCGCAGCCCCCAGAACTGTGTCGTTCCGGGCATTCCGGCAAAGTAAAGAGAAATACCGTCTCCCACCCACACTACGGATTTGGAATAGATGGACTACTCGCGTGCCGGCATCTGCCGGATTTGTGCATGGGTTTTTCCCACGAATGTTTATCTTGAGGAATAGATCGAGGGACTTCGCTACTTCAAATGGCGCCATCAGGACCGCCCTATACCCAGGGGGTGGTTCAGGGTTACAAGTTCCCCGGGGGAAGGACGCCTGATTCAGCATCCAGAGTTTTTATGATACTGAAGGAGGCAGATGGAGCGAGGCACTTCCCGCCGGTGGCTCTAGGTGGCGGAAGGACCAAGGGGGTAAGGACCAAGTGGCCGGCCACCGTGGTCTTATTGTCTTTCTGGTTCTTCACGGCGTCATCGTCGCCGGCACAAACGCCAGGACCTGTCATCACCGCTCTTGTAAATGCCGCCACCAACAAAGGCTCCTCCAGTGTCCCGGCCGCGGCCCGTGGGTCCATTGTCTCGATTCTCGGGAGTAATCTGGCAACGGGACCCGCATCGTCTACGGGATATCCACTCCCAATCCAACTAAGTGGTACACAGGTATTATTCGGGGGTATTCCCGCACCGCTATTGTCTGTTTCGCCCACCCAGATCGAGGCGCAAGTTCCTTTCGAACTTCCTGACGTAAGTTCCGTCGAGGTGGTCGTCCAGGCAACCGAGGGGTCCACCACTTTGCAAGTGATCCTGCTTGCGCAAGACCCGTCCATATTTGCTGTCTTGAAGGGCGAGTCGCTTGTTAGCGCCTCGAATCCGGTGAACCCCGGAGACGTAATCACGATCTATGCCTCCGGTTTGGGGGCGGTTTTTCCCGCCGTAGCTTCCGGACAACCCGGTCCGGATAACCCACTGAGTATCGCTGCAATTACTCCGATAGTAAGCTTAGGTGGTCGGGCGGTAAAGGTGGATTTTGCGGGTATTGCGCCAGGGCAAGTGATTTATCAGATCAATGCGACCGCGCCTTTGGATCTGGCCGCTCCCACCACCGACGTGACACTGGAAACCGGGGTAATCCCCGCAGTGGTCGGGCCGCCCGGCCCAACGGGGCCTGCAGGGGCTCAGGGTCCAGTAGGATTGGCCGGGGCAATCGGCCCAGCGGGAACAACCGGACCAGCCGGCGCAACCGGCCCGGTGGGCGCAACGGGGCGAGTCGGAGCCAACGGTGCGCCGGGTCCCGCGGGAATGGCGGGCGCGACGGGCAGCCCTGGACCAGCGGGCGTGAACGGAGCCCCAGGGTTGCAGGGATTGGCGGGTGCAACCGGGGCGACGGGACCAACCGGGGCCGCAGGGTTATCCTGGCGGGGAGCCTGGAATTCAGGCGTCGCGTATGCATTGAATGACGGCGTTGCATACAACGGCTCCAGCTATATCGCCATTCAAGCGTCCAACAATCAAGCCCCAAATAGCAGCCCTTCGTCCTGGACCGTTTTGTCGCAGGTCGGGAGTGCTGGTCCTGTGGGAGCTACAGGCTCGACCGGCCCGCCTGGCGTGGCGGGAGCCCTAGGGCCACAAGGACCGATCGGCGCAACCGGTGCAACGGGGATAAGCTGGCAGGGAATCTGGAGCTCCACCGTCAGCTACGTGACGAACAACGCGGTTGCGTATGATGGTTCCGTCTATTTAAGCATCCAGGCCAGCATCGGTCAGGAACCCGATACGAGCCCCTTGTTCTGGAATCTTTTGGCAGGAGTTGGCGCTACTGGGGCAACGGGACCCGCAGGAGTCAATGGCCCTCCCGGCCCCCAGGGCATCCAGGGACTTCCTGGAGCAACCGGCGCAACGGGAGCCACCGGGCCGCAGGGGCTGATCGGCGCAACGGGCGCGGCGGGCATAAGCTGGGAAGGGATCTGGGACGCCGCCACCAGCTATATCGCGAACAATGCCGTTGCCTATGATGGTTCGATCTATTTCAGCATTCAGGCCAGCATGGGTCAGGAGCCCGATAACAGCCCTGCATATTGGACCATTCTAGCCGGGGTGGGATCTCCCGGCGCCACCGGTCCGGCAGGGGCCAGCGGGGCCACCGGTCCGCAAGGTCCCCAGGGACTTCCTGGGGCAACCGGCGCAACGGGAGCCACCGGACCGCAGGGGCCGATCGGCGCAACGGGCGCGGCGGGCATAACCTGGGAAGGGATCTGGAACGCCGCCACCAGCTACATCGCGAACGATGCGGTTGCCTATGATGGTTCAATTTATTTCAGCATTCAGGCCAGCATGGGTCAGGAGCCCGATACCAGCCCAGCCTATTGGACTATCCTAGCCGGGGTGGGATCGCCGGGTGCGACTGGGGCTGCGGGGGCCACCGGGCCGGCCGGATCAACCGGTGCGACGGGTGCAACTGGCGCTGCGGGAGCCATCGGGCTCCAAGGGCCGGCGGGCGCAACGGGCCCAGCGGGGATAAACTGGCAGGGAAACTGGAGTGACGCCTCTGCCTACGCGATAAACGATGCGGTTGCCTACAACGGCTCCAGCTATATCGGCATCCAGGCGGGCACCAATCACGAGCCCGATATCAGCCCCACGTTCTGGACCGTTTTAGCGCAGGTGGGAAGCGAAGGCGCTACCGGAGCGACAGGATCCACGGGCTCGGCCGGTCCTATGGGCGTCACGGGATCAACTGGCCCGGCCGGGCCCCTGGGAGCAACCGGCAACACGGGCCTAACTGGTCCGACGGGTCTGAACTGGCAGGGGACCTGGAGTTCCAGCACCGCTTATGCAGTAAACGACGCGGTTGCCTATAGCGGCTCCAGCTACATCGGCATTCAGGCGGGCACGAATCAGGAGCCCGATATCAGCCCGTCATTCTGGACTCCTCTGGCGCAGGCCGGAAGCAGAGGGGCAACAGGACCAATGGGACCCACGGGAGCAACCGGCTCAACTGGATTGGCCGGGACGACCGGAGCAACTGGAGGCACCGGGCCGCAGGGAGCAACCGGCGCCACCGGAGTTGCGGGACCGGCCGGGTTGAACTGGCAAGGACCCTGGAGTTCCGCCACCGCCTATTTCTTGAACGACGCGGTGGCCTACGATGGCTCCAGCTATATCGCCATTCAGGCAGGCACCAACCATGAGCCCGATACCAGCCCGACGTTCTGGATTGTTTTAGCTCAAGTCGGTTCCACAGGTGCAACTGGAGTGACGGGCGCGACCGGGCCCGTTGGACCCACTGGAGCCACTGGATCCAGTGGATCACAGGGCGTCACTGGCGCCACCGGTGCGACGGGACCAACAGGGTTGAACTGGCAGGGAACCTGGAGTTCGGCTACGTCCTATGCGTTAAACGATGCGGTTGCTTACCACGGTTCCAGCTATATCTCCATTCAAGCCGGGAGTAGTCAGGAGCCCGATATAAGCCCTCCGTTCTGGGCTCTGTTAGCGAAGGTGGGAAGCACGGGCACCACCGGGTCGGCCGGCGCTGCCGGCGCCAGTGGTCCTACCGGTGCGGCCGGACCCACGGGAGCCACCGGGGCCACGGGAGCCGCCGGCGCAGCTGGGCCAACGGGGCTGACCTGGCAGGGCACCTGGAGTTCGGCGACGTCTTATGCGGTAAACGATGCGGTTGCTTACAACGGTTCCAGTTACATCTCCATACAGGCAGGCAGCAATCAGACGCCCACTACCAGTCCTACGTTCTGGGTTCTGTTAGCGCAGGTTGGTTCCACAGGTGCGACGGGAGCCACGGGAGCCAGTGGCTCGGCTGGTCCCACTGGAGCGGCTGGATCTGCCGGAGCCCAGGGGGCCACCGGCGCCACCGGCGCAATCGGTCCGGCGGGTCTGACCTGGCAGGGGACGTGGACTTCCAACAGCACCTATGCGGTAAACGATGCGGTCAACTACAACGGTTCCAGTTATCTCTCCATACAGGCGGGAATGAATCACCAGCCCACCACCAGCCCCACGTTCTGGACTCTGTTAGCGCAGGTAGGAAGCACGGGGGCCACCGGAGCGACAGGATCCACTGGCTCGGCCGGAGCAGCCGGTGCGACAGGAGCGGCCGGGCCGGCCGGGCCCACGGGGGCCACCGGAGCGACCGGACCTCAAGGGGCCACCGGAGCGACCGGCGCCACAGGTCCGGCGGGGCTGAACTTTCAAGGAGCCTGGAACTCCGCGACCGCCTATGTGGTGAACGATGAGGTTACCTTCGGCGGCTCCAGCTATGTCGCCACTCAGGCCGGAAGCAATGAGGAACCCGATAACAGCCCTTCGTATTGGACACTGTTAGCGCAGGTCGGGTCCGCGGGTGCGACGGGGGCCACGGGAGCTACTGGACCGGCCGGACCCACCGGCGCCACGGGTCCCACCGGTGCAACCGGACCCACTGGGGTTACGGGATCTACTGGACCTCAGGGAACCACTGGCGCAACCGGCGCAACCGGTCCAGCAGGGTTGAACTGGCAGGGAACGTGGAGTTCCAGCACCGCTTATTCGCTAAACGACGCGATTGCTTATAACGGCTCCAGCTACATCGCCATTCAGGCAGGGACCAATCAGGAGCCCGATATCAGCAGTTCGTTTTGGACTTTACTCGCGCAGGTTGGTGCGGCGGGCGCAACCGGAGCAGCGGGCGTCACAGGGCCGGCCGGACCCACAGGCGCAGCGGGCGCAACGGGATCCACTGGAACCCAGGGTGCGGCCGGGGCCACCGGCGCAGCTGGACCGACTGGGCTGAACTGGCAGGGTACCTGGAGCGCGTCCTCTGCTTACGCTGTGAACAATGCTGTCGCCTACAATGGCTCCAGCTACATCGCGATTCAGGCAGGGACCAATCACGAGCCCGATATCGGCGCCTCGTACTGGAATCTGTTAGCGCAGGTCGGAACCACCGGTGCGACGGGCGCCACGGGTGTCACCGGCTCGGCCGGGCCCACCGGCGCAGCGGGCGCCACGGGACCCACCGGTTCGCAGGGAGCCACCGGTGCCGTGGGTCCGGCGGGCCTGGACTGGCTGGGAATCTGGAGTTCCGCCACTCCCTATGCCTTAAACGATGCGGTTGCTTATAACGACTCCAGCTATATCGCTATTCAAGCCGGCACTAATCAGGAACCCGATACCAGCCCGTCGTTTTGGACATTGCCGTAAGCAGGCGCGGATCCGCTGGAACCCAGGGAGCGGTCGGCGCCACAGGAGCCACCGGTCCAGGCGCCCAGGTAAGGCGAGTATGTGGCGGCGGTGGGAGAGTTGGCCGGCGTTGCGTTGTAACATCCGGCCGCCCCGATGTCGTCGCATTTACGTCCGAGGTGTTGAGCGCACAGGTAAAGATCAGCGGGCAACCCATTGCCAATCTTGTCGCCTCCACCAGCGGAACGGATTCCGATTGGGTGGTGAAGGTAATCGACGTATATCCCGACGAGGTGGCGGGCCAGCCGGGACTGGGAGGCTACCAACTCATGGTTTCGGCTGACATTTTCCGCGGCCGCTATCGGGAGAGTTTGGAAATAGCCAAGCCAATTGTTTCCGATAAACCGCTGCCGTATCGCTTCGCCCTTCCCCCCCGGCGAACCACGTCTTCCTGCCGGGCCACCGGATCATGGTGCAGATTCAATCGAGCTGGTTCCCCCTCTACGATCGAAATCCGCAGACTTTCGTCCCTAATATATTTTGGCCAAGCCGGGAGATTACCGAAAGGCCGAACAGCGAATCTACCACACACCCGATCAGGCAAGCTTTATCGAACTGCCGTTAGTTTCGACACCTTGAAGGAAGGAACAGAAGCGTTTCACGCGCGTATCGCCGGACGTGGTACATTACGAATTCCCCGTCGTCGATCTCAATGCGTTCACCAAGCCGTGGACGGAACGCATTCTTTTCAGCAGGACCACTGAATGGTCTGCGAAAATGCGTGAAATTACCCCTGACCGATATTCTCGCCGGTGCGCGAGCCGCGGAAAAGAGGAATAGCCTTATGCTTCGAGAGTCGCTGGGCTGTCCTCCGGGTTGCTCTTGCGCAGGTCGTACAGGAGGGTGGTGGAGACGTTGGCGGCGCCCAAGCGCGTCACACGGAAATCCTCTCCACAATATTCCTCGTGATCTTGCGCTTGCGCCGGTCGTAGAGGCCGGTGGTGCGCGGATCGGCGTGCCCGGCCAGGCGCTGCACGTCTTCGAGCGGGACGCCCTGCTCCAGCAGGTCGGTGATGGTGGTGACGCGGAAGGAATGGGGGAGTAGAGCAGGGGGAGGCCGATATCTTTCAGGCGGCGCTTCATCATGCGGCAGATATCGTTCACGTGAATGGTCTTGCCGGAGAGCCTGCGCTGCTTCTTGAGCGCGCTTTGGAAGAGCGGGGCGTCCTTGGGCGCGTCCCGTAGTCCCGCCGCGTCGATATAAGCCGAAATCAGCTCCTGCAGATCGCCCCGGACGGGGATTTCTCGCGACTTTCCGCCTTTCTCCGAGAAGTGCAGCATCCACTGCTGACCTGCGTGGTAGAAATTCCCCCGTTTCAGCTTGGCTACGGCTCCGGCGCGCGAACTGGTATATACGAGAATGGCGAGGAGGGCGCGGTCGCGCAGGCCGATGACATGCGACGTGTCCAGGGATGTGAGCAACTGCCTTGCCTGATCGATGGAGATCTCCGGCGTCTTGCCTTCCACGGCCGTATAACGCTCGCCGCGGACAGAGAGGGCAGGGTTGAGCACAATGGCATGACGCGTCACCATGCCGTCGAAGAAATGCCGCAGGGCGGAGAGATGCTGGTTGCGCGTGGGAATGCTCGTGGTTTTCGCGAGGTTCCGCTTTCCCAGTGCACCAAAACGAGCCTTGGCGCGTGACTTGAGAGGGAAAGCTGGTCTCTGTCCTGCTGTCGGGCGAGGGCTATGACTTGCGCGCGGCATTTAACGCCGACGAGGCTTTGAAGGTCCTGACCACCTTCAAACCCAGCTTGATCCTAATGGATATTCAACTGTCGGGCAGGAGCGGGCTGGAACTGACGCGTGAGCTGCGTGCGAACCCGGAAATGAATGACGCCAGCATCGTCGCCCTGACTGCCTATGGAGGGAAAGAGGATCAGCAAAGTTTCCTGAAAGCGGCTGCGACGGCCACATCGCTTACCGCCGCCGCGTTCGCTGCTATCAGGGAGAAGGAACTTGCCGAGATCGGCGATGCGTTCAAGACCGGCCTCACCAGCGAAATGACCGTGTCCCGGCCGCGGCTGGTCAAAAAAGCCCCGGCGAAACCCAAGACCCGATAAATCCGTGAACCGCAGGCGGTCCGGCGGCCAGGGTTCCTCAATCCTCAATCCCGCACATGCGGTATCCGAAGGACGAGATACTTGCAAGTCCGCAGGATTCCCAAGATTGACAAACGCGTTATTGTTAAAGTATCCAGCATAATTACCCACCTTACCGCCAGTGTAGTAGGTGCTATTGTTTCCGCCAGGATTTCCATTCCAACTCCCCCCACTTCCATTGCCACTTGCATCGGCCGTGGAGCTGCCACTTTCTTCAAACGGCCAGTAGCCCATAAGACCCGAGGAATTCCAGAGGGGTGAGATCGTATAGCTTGTCCCTTCCGCTAAGACGTTGGGATAGTCGGGGACGGAATAGACAGTCCCGTAGGACAATTTGGTTTTCTGAGCCTCGGGGATGGCAGTGATTACATATTGAGACCCGTTCGTCGCGTATGTGTAGTAGAGACCGGTGGAGGTCGTGTTTACAGGGTCCTGGGGGAGCTGCCCCAAGGGTGATCCCCCGGCAAGCGAGGAGAAGTTGACGGGAATCCATCCCGTCCCATTTGTGTTCCTATAACTGCTCGACGCCCCGCAGAAGTAGGTGGTACCGGATGGAGGTGTGGGCAAGCCAAGTCCCTGACACTGGTCGCCCTGAGACGAAGTAGCTACTGGGTCAGGGACCGATATATAGACGACGTTCGAGGAGCCGAGGGACGTGCCGCCTTGTGCGGCGAAGATGCCCACCGCGTCGTTTGTGATGCTGAGGTCGGAAATCCGGTTCGAATCTCTTGCCTGCATGAGAAGCTGAGCGGCTAAAGAGAAATTGTTTTTAGAGGGAACAATAACTACTGAGTCGGGACGACCAGTAGTGGCGCGGAAGTGATGATAACGACAATGCGCGGGTCACAGAAGAAACATAGCACAAATGATTTTGGCAGGGAAGTGAAATTGTGAATTTTAATCTTAACCTCTGGCGAAGTGGATGGGAGTCGAACCCATCTAGTCCTCATAGACAGTGAGGTGCCTTTGCCGCTCGGCCACCACTCCGTAAACTTGGTATCCCGCTCGGGACTCGAACCCGAATCTGAACGTTCGTAGCGTTCTGTCCTGATCCATTGGCCGAACGGGACATTTGGTGCCGGCGAGGAGAATCGAACTCCCGTCCGCTGATTGAAGGTCAGAGATCCTGACCACTTGACGACGCCGGGCAAATCGTTTCGTTGGTGGAACTGGAGAGAATCGAACTCTCGCCATCTCGATTAAAAGTCGAGCGCCTCACCATTCGGCCACAGTTCCAAAAATTGGTGCGTCCGGTTGGAATCGAACCAACTGCCTGACGATTAAGAATCGCCTGCTCATCCTCATGAGCTTCGAACGCATGGTGCTGGCGCTGGGAGTCGAACCCAGTCCATGCTCTAATCTGGAGCGAAGCGGTTTATAAGTCCGCCGGTGCACCGTACACCACGCCAGCATGAGCTTTGGCACCGAGGGCTGGAATCGAACCAACGTAGAAGGCTTCAAAGACCTTCGTCCTGCCACTGAACGACCTCGGCATGGAACGCCTGGCTGGACTCGAACCAGCGTGTGTCGCTTTAGAAGAGCGATGCCTGAATCCTCTCGGCCACAGGCGCGCAGTCACTTCGGAACGTTGGTACCGGGGTAGAGGATCGAACTCTACTGCACCTCTTTGTAGGAGAGGGGCTCTCGACCAGAAAGCGACCCCGGCATTTTTGGCTGTGGGGGCAGGATTCGAACCTGCGCATAAGCTGGTTAACAGCCAGCTGCCTTACCGCTTGGCTACCCCACAAAACTGGTCGGGGACCTCGGATTCGAACCGAGATTCTCTTGGTCCCAGGCTGCTCGGCGCACTGCCAAGCGGGTTAATCCGTTTCCCTAGTCCCCGAATTAAAAATCTGGAGTGAGCGGCTGGAATCGAACCAGCGGCCTCGGGCTTCGGAAGCCCGCGCTCTCATCCAACTGAGCTACGCCCACAGCACTGGAACAGGCGGCCGGAATTGAACCGGCATTTCCTCGTTAGGACCGAAGTGTCCTCTCCGTTGAACGACGCCCGCACAATTGGGTTGACCGGAGGGAATTGAACCCTCGTAGACAGATCCACAGTCTGTCGCCTAAGCCACTCGGCCACGGTCACACTTGGTGCCAGGGGCACGAGTCGAACGTGCTTGTCCGGCTTTTCAGACCGGCGCCTTGACCGCAACGGCCTCCCTGGCGAATTTGGTGGAAGAGGAGGGAATTGAACCCTCATTTGCTGGTTGCAGGCCAGCGGTCCTCCCGTTGAACGACTCCCCCAAAACTGGTTGCGGGCTGGCGAGTTGAACGCCACTCGCATGGCTTATGAGGCCAGCATGACACCGGTTCACTTGCCCGCAGAAAACTTGGTCCGGGAAGCTGGGGTCGAACCAGCGGCCTCTCGATTATCGATCGAGTGCTCAAACCACGCTGAGCTTTTCCCGGATGATGGAGCCCCGTGCCAGATTCGAACTGACTTTTCCGGATTACAGGTCCGGCGCATCGCCGACTATGCTTACAGGGCTTGAGATTTTGGAGCCAATGGAGCGAATCGAACGCTCATCGGTTGCCTACCATGCAACTGCTCTCCCGTTGAGCCACATCGGCTGGAGCCAGAGGGGGTAATCGAAACCCCGACCTCCGCGTTACGAGTGCGGTGCTCTTCCACTTGAGCTACTCCGGCATGGAGCGGGTGCGGAGAATCGAACTCCGTTGATCGGACTGGCGATCCGATGCCCAGCCAATAGGCCACACCCGCAGAAAGTTTTGGAGCGGACATGAGCGCACAGGGCCTTTGGTGCCCTTTGTGCGCGTATAGGAGATAATCGAAAGCTCTTCTCTGGGTTGGAGGCCCAGGGCACAGCCTATATACCACGCCCGCTCATACACAACTTCTGTGATGCTATTCAGTTGTCAAAGACCAGCTTCGAGATACACCTCTACTAAGTCGCTTCTTGGCCAAAGCGAGCTCGACAAAATTCCTCAAATTACCGATAAAACAAAAAAGCGGGCGGCCCTTTTTGGTGGCCGCCCGCTTCTTGAAACCGGTATGTTATTCCAAGACGGTCAGGTCACCTCGCGCGCATCATGATTAATGCGCCTCTGCGTACCTTTGACTTCGGTCGCGAATTGGAATAGTTGTGTCACGCAGTTTAATGTTAGTCGAGCTTCACAAAAACTTCAAGCATCTTAATGTCTTTTTCACTCAACAATGTACTAGCCCGAGAAGGAACGGGTGAGATCTGGCCTTGTGCTGATCCACCGCAGCGCATTCATGTCCCCAGTCACGTGGCTTGACGGCCCAACCCGTCCAGCGACTCGATCGATTGATTAGTCTTCGGGGCCCTGTTTTGGGCCGTTCGGCCGGGTAATCGGTTCGAGATGATTCGTGCACCAGTGAATCCAGCGAAGCCAAGCATCAATAGAACCGCCAGCGTCGATGCACCCACGCGTCGTTATCTGATGGGCCTCGTATGCCGTGGCCTAGGCACGAAGGTGTTCGGCTTTGAGCCATTGTTCGACGTCGGACGTGACCTCGTTGAAGCGAGCTTGCTGTTCGTTCCACTGCCGCCGCTGATCTTCTTGAGCTTGCCACTTTGCCCGCTTTCTGGCCCACTCCTCTTCGCGTTCCCGCTCTCGTTACATGCGCTGTTGTTTTAGCCGAGGCAATCTATTTATGAAGCGCCTGATTTTATCGAGAAAGCCTTCTACATCTCCGGCGGCCGTCCTTATGTTGCTTCCGTGGTCATGCGCGCCCTTTAACCAGAGCTGCCCGGTGGGAAAGTATTCGCTATCGCGGTAGCCAGGAGAACCGGCGCGTTTAGGTCGCCTCTCTGATGCTTCCCGCAGCCGAATCTTGAATGTCTCACTCTGTAAGCTAATCGTGGTCTCATTAGTCGCGCTCGCACTCCCGGCGGCCTCAGCGACCGTCCGCAACAGAAGATCGAACAGTCGCAGCGCCTCTGGCAACATTCGAGTACTCGCCGCAATATTCAGCATGCCGTTACCGCGCAAGTAGATTAGTCCGTCATAGCCGACTTGTTGTGTAGCAATGCCCCGAGCAGCACGAATGACTAGCGGGTGCACGTCGCCGAGGGCCACAATCAATGACTTTGTGAGCGACGGCTCCAAACTTCGCGCAATAAACCATATCGCGACGCCGTTGGGAAATCGACAATGGTTAAATGGGTGCGTTCGGTGCCGAACTGCGGGCTCTTCGTCGATAGGGCTGCTTGACTGGTGGTGTTTGGGTCACCACAGGGGCGAAGCGACGCGCGCGCATTTCCGCCGCACGACGCTCAAATTCCTCTTTTCGCATCCGAACAGGATGACGTGTGCCGTGCCAACTGCGCAAGTTTACTTGGTCCGGCGCTGCTCCAGGCCTCTCCGAAAAGCTCGGAGTTGCTGCTGGAATCGTGCTTCTCCGCGTTGTCGAATATCCTCTGGGTCTAACTCCTGCAGTTCCTCGTCAGATACGCTCTGAGCGCCGAAAAAGGCATTTAGGATTTCGACCTCCTCATCTGTTGCAATGAACCCGATGTCCACGCCTAGCAAGAAAGCGTTGGCGTACTCGATGTCGTCCAACCCTGCCGCGAAGACTTCGTCGCTAAACATACGATCACTTGCCCGTTCGTAGTGGCGGAACAACTCGCCGATATCGAGAAGGTCCTTCTTGCGACGATGTGGATCGTCCATGAAAGCGATGACCTTGAGTAGGGCGATGACCGGCGGAGGGACTACCCGGTATTGGATTCCTTCAGCGAATGTGAACGACAACGCCCGGACAAAGACATGCTCGAAACCCACGAGGCTCATTTCGAAATCGCTCTTGGGCCAAGTAATCCGTCTCGCTTGGCGAAGTTGGGGACCGGCCGGCAGTAAATCTATAATCGAGCCACTCGGCCCGCGCCAGCGGTGCTCTCTGCGCGCCTCCTGAATCCAGCCAAGAGTCCTAAGTTCATCGGCGAACGCTGTAAAGGCTTCCAGATCCAATGCCAGGGCGAGGTCGATGTCTCTTGTGAACCGACCGATGTTCATGAAACAAAGAAGGGCGGCTGCCCCGATGATCACGATATCCGCTTTGAATCGGTCGGCAATCGCGTGAAGTTGGGCGAGATCCTCTAATTGGGCCGGTGTTAGCATAATCCTCTATAGCGACAACTCTTGCTGAAGCTCTCGGGCGGCCTCGTGTGCACGCGGATCGTTGCTATTCAATAGCTCGGCACAAATCAGCCACGGCGGTGCCAGCATCCGATTGTCGCGCTCTTGCCAAAACACCACTTCTCCGAACGCCCGCAACAAAGTCACCGGCCCATCAGTGTCGGGCAGAAGTCGAAGATCCTGCGCTACATGGCGGGAGGAGGGTTCGATAAATAATGGCACGTCTGGCCCTCGATAGAAGTGTTGCAGGAGATCCACGGCTGGCCCGCCGGTGAGCGCATATCTGATTCCCGGAGGAACGCTTTTGCGAAGACGATTCAGAAACAGTTCCGCAGTCTTTTCGGCGGATCGAAATCTGCCAACGACGAGTTTTGGACGGAGCACTTGTGCATAGCCGGAGACCAGGCGTTCAGCCAGCAAGTTCTTTGGCCCGAGTTGATACCCCTTTCCCTTCGAGGCGAGAAGACCCTCGGCAACCAACTCTGTTCGAGCTTGAGCAGCTTTGCTCTTGCTTATGCCGGCTGCTGTTTCTAGTCGGCGGACGGGCCAGTTCGTGGATTCAGGGTAGGTCACGAGTTGGAAAAGTAATTGGAGCTGAGCGGCACTGATAGGGCACCGCTCTGACAAGGGTGCCAGTGCTGGTTTGCCAACGACGGTCCAATTGTAGCGGTCTCCCAGTGCGAGATGGATGTTTCCCACGTCGTCGGCGAAGTTCACCTGGGCTTCCAATAGGCGTTCTGCAACCGGACGAGGGATGTGACGTGCCAGCAGAATGATTTTGTGCGGCTTGCCTTTCCCCACCTGCTTGACCCAAGCAAGAAGCTGATTGACTTCAGAGCGGGTCAGAAAAGATCGTTTGGTTTCCACCAGGAGCTGAAAACGGCCCGAAGGAGTTTGAACTTGGATCTTTCCGTCGTATCCCCGATCCAGCTCATCTGGCGCGGCCACATAACGGAGGTCACGTACAAACGGAATCTGCCTTAGATGGTGGACGGGGTCGGATTCGAGAGTTGTTCGGCGCCCCATTCGTCCACAATAGTAACATGTCCACTAGTAGTGGACAGTAATAAAAACTGGACGGAAGTCACAATAAAAAGCAGTGAACCGTTTTCATACTTAGCATGCGAGTTCCGTGGCGGAGAGTCGCGCCCCTGCTTGATACGCAGGCGATCATAAAGGGCTAGCGCCGCTGCTTTTCCGCTGTGCCAAAACTGTGTCCGAATCGCATCTGTTCCAACTACCGGGGTTGCCTTTTGAGCGAAAGCAGATTCCCCAGATTGTTGTAATTGTTAGGATTCAGCGAAAAACAATGGAGGCATTGGAACAGACTACTGTCCCTTCTAAGCAGGTGGTCGCTGGTTCGAGTCCAGCCGCGCCTACCAATTCCAACTGATTCAATAAGTTGGAAGAACCTGCCAGAATCACCTATTTGCAATATACCCTCTGCCTAGCTAAG
>Ga0302324_100014462_pt1 | contig 15920 bp, 9 predicted proteins | sample Palsa_T0_1_FD_201949 | JGI IMG/M metagenome (GOLD analysis project Ga0302324, IMG submission 201949) | Peat permafrost microbial communities from Stordalen Mire near Abisko, Sweden - Palsa_T0_1 | ecosystem: Environmental > Terrestrial > Soil > Palsa > Peat permafrost | place: Sweden: Abisko...
CGCCACGGCGCCCAGGCTGTAACGCAAATTCCTGGGCCAATCCGTCACCCGGGCAACTTCGCCCAGATTGAGCCCGGTCTGGTCGAGACCGAAATCGAAGATGAGAAGGCTATATTTCGTTAGGAATGACTCGTAAGTGGTTTCTGGTTTCTGGTTGCTGGTTTCTGGTTGTGGGCTCGCGCCTACAGCAACCGCGGAGGCTGGGCCGCTTCCCCCCGTGAGAAGTTCACTCACGTAATCGAGCGGCTGGGTGAAACCCATTTCCACGATGGAGCGCGCCAGAAGATCCAGCATTTTGGGATTGTTTCCCAAATAAACAAAGCGCGCGTCCAGCGGATAGACGGTTAGATTTCCGGCCAGATAGGGTAGGGCGTGTTCCTGATGATAGAAGACGAAGTTGCGCGAATCGTTGGCATCGGTAGGATAATCGGCAGGCTGAGGGCCGCCCAACGTTCGTTTGAGCGCGCAGATGTAGCGCGCGGGAGGACCATTCGAGAGATCCAGCTCCTCTACCGGTTCATTCGGCGCGCCCCAGGTGTCGGCCTGATGTTTTGCGACGGGTTCTTCGCAGTCCCAAACAAATTGCTGCAGATTGTTCTCCAGCTTGATGTCCATCTGATGCAGGGGAGTGGCCACGCGGGTATGGTCGCAATGGTAGCCCTTCACTCGGTGCTTGAGGCTTTCGGTTTTGTTCCCGAAATACAGGCACAGGCGCTTGCACATGTTGGAATCGGCGTGCCAGCCGTGGGTCATGCGCTCCTCAAAGCCGTGGATGTCGAACAGCGCCTGGCGCGGCATAAGCTGAAAGTCGCCGGGCGAATCGAATCGCATATAGGCGACGCGCACCGCCACTTCGTGCAGGTGCAGCTCGGTCCCCAAGGCTTCGCAGGATCGAATGATGGATTGCGGATCGCTGCGGGGAAATGTTTCCCACAACGGCTCGGGCAATTCGTAGCGCGGGGCGATGTACTGGCCATCCGGAATATCGCGAACTGCATCGCTCAAGCTGGCCATGTTCCCGCTCAGAACGAAGATCATGTCGGTGTTGGTGGACAGAATCCAACGGTTGCGCGGGTTGCTCCTTCGAATCCCGATGTTTCGCGTGTGCGGCTCGGTGGCGAAAAGGTGGGTGTGCCCAACCAGCTTGTGATAAAGATGAGGCCGCACACGGAACACGCGCAGGCGTGTTTTTGCGTGGGGCGTCAGGGTATCGTAAATGGCTTCGGGGAAGGTGGGCAAATCGTTCGAGGTATTGCAATCAACGAAGAGAATCTCATCGTCGGGATCGCGCAACACTTCGGCAATGCAATTGATGCTGATGGCCGCGCGCTTGGCGAGGTTGTAACCGTGGGAGTCGTTACGCCCGTATAAAACTACAGAAATCATTCCAGTGATATTCCGATTTCTAATCTCCGGCGGCCTGGGGCATTGTGTGGATAGACAAAGGCTGGTGGGCGTGGTCCCCGGGCAACACCGTTTCCTTAAGATCGAATTCTACCAGCCCCCAGTTCTGGTGGTTGAAAATCATAGGAGCGTTCAACCGGCTCATTTGCGCGGCCCAACCCAGCACCTCCTCATTGTGGACGAAAGAGAGTCCGCGGGCGGCGATGCGTTCGAAAAGCTTGGCTTGCCCTTCGGGCGTCCAACCGGAGCCTGAGCCATGTTCGATGTGATAAATGCGCATGGGGTCTGGAAGCATTTCTTCACGGGCGCCGCCGTGATGGGCGGCGACGCATAAAACCGAATCCAGGTTCATGGAAAACAGATCGAATTCCGGATACCCGCGCAGATCGAACCAGCGTTCGAGCGCCATCAAGGTGAAATCGCCGCAGGCATTGGTGTGAACAAACGACGTCGCGCTTTGGCCGGGCGTGGTGGTCCAATCGCAGCCATAAGCGCGGAACGGGCCGGAGGCGCTAAGTTCCAACACGTGCGTTCGGCCGCTCTCCAGCGAAAGATCCAGGCGCTGGACGGCGCGGCCGTTCAGGCTGAAGCCGGCCAGAGCGACGCCGCCCAGGCCGCGGACGTGAAATTCCAAAGGCGACCCGGTTTCGAGATCGATGAATAGCGGCCGCCGATCACCCTCCGGAGTCCGAACAATCAGTTCCGCCTGGCCTTCGGAAGTCATGGCGCCGCTGGCGGGATGGAATCGCCAACCGGCGCCCCAGGGCTCGGAAAGGGCTGGCCGAGGATCGGCGGGGTGCGGGTCGGAAGTCCAGCCGCACCAAAAAACCTTGACGTTTTCGGCCGCGTCGTCCAGGGATGGGCCCACAGCTCGCACGCTGAGCCGAAGCACTTGCGTGTGTCCTGGAGTGTGCGGGATTTCAAACCGTATGAAGTCCAGGCCGGTGATGCGCCGTTGCGCGATGGGCTGGCCCGTGGAATCCACCAGAGCCAGATCGAGCGGCTGGGTCTTAGAAGGAAAGGGCTCCACCTGCAACCCGAGTTGTCCGAATGCCGACGCCGACGCTTGAACCAGAACTTCAGCGCCGTCAGACGCCAGCCGGAAAATTTCGCCGCGATAGTCATCCAACATCTTCCAACCCGCGCCCGGCGCAAGGCCCGAATGCGGCGGGAAGACGTCTTCGCCCGGCCGTGCCTTGGCCTGGAACGAAAGACGGCGTCTAAAGTAGGGCACGACATTGCGAGCCATCCCGGCGAATCCGCGCCATTCCACATACGACTTCAACATACGCCGCAGGCGCGGTGATACTGGGACGGTCAAGGGAACCAAGCGCCCGCCCTTTGCGAGCCGATCGATCACGTGCTGCAGTGCGAACCACGCGGTAACTACCAGATTGCGCCGGCCGATAGGCCGCACTGTGGCCGATTCGGAAGCAGGCCGCGGCTTCTGCCGTTCCCACTCGAACCGGAACGCCCGGAAATTCAGAATGCGCGGATCGCGGTCCGTTGGAACTCCGCCTTGGTGAACGCGAAACCACACACGAGCTGGAACCCGGCTGGAGAACGGCAGTCGCAAGCGGCTGCGCCGGCCGACAGTGACGTGAGCCAAAACTTCAAAGTCGTCACCGATCACTTCCAGATCCAGCGGCGCGTTGCCGGTCCCCGGCCCAGGTTCGAGATCCAACAGCAACCCGGAAACGGATTGGGCAGGCCGATCAATCAGCAGCTCCGCATTTTGACCAGCCCAGCGAAACGGCTCCTGAGCCGTGTAGCGTTCCACGGGAAGCCAACCTTTGCCGAACAAAATACCCGAGTCCGCGGCAGCTATATCACCGGAGCTCAGGCTGGGACGGCCTTCGGGCGAGACGTTGTAGGTTCCCTCGCGGACGTTGATTCGGATCAGATGCGAACGGCAAAAAGCGAGTTGCTCCTCCACCGGCGCATCCACCGGAACCTGGCTCATCACGTCATGCCGATCCATGCGGTACATGCGATCCGGCTGGAGCCGCCGTTGTCCGAGAAACGCGGCCAGCTCGCTCGAAAACAGAATGTCGATATTCGTAACCAGAACAAACTTTCCGCGCGCCCGGCGAATACCTACGTTCTTGGCGATCATTTGATAAAGCGGCAGGGCTTCGGCATGCGCGAAGCGGCGATGAACTTCGGGCGGCACTTCTATGAAGCGGACCTGGCAAGGCCCCATGTCATCTGGCCAGTGCAAGGCTTCAGCCAGACGCAACCGGTCCTGCGGCGGATTCCATTCCACGATGATCATTTCGGACGGAATATGGTGCTGGCGGGCTTGCCCGATCCAGCCGTTTACGAAAGCCTGCATGCGGTTGAGCAGGTTTCCGCCGTGCTCGTCGTTGCGCGCCGTCACTACCAACGACAGGTAGGGCGGGGAGTCGCCTGCCGGCAGCATTACTTCAGCTTGGCGGTCAGGCAAAGGTGCCAGCCAAACGCGCGTTCGAGAGCGCGGAAAAGCGCCTTGGGCATCCAACGGAAATACCAAACCTTTTTGTACTGATACTGCACGTATTCAGGAATGCTGTAGGGGAAGATGTGATCCACGGAGACTTCGGTGACGCGGAATCCGTGCTGTTCCAGCAGCCGGCGGCCCCCGCTGCGCGAGTAACAATATGTAACCGGGCATCCCAATTCCGCTTCCGAATAATCCGCCACCAAGCGCTTCAACTTCCAGAAACGGCCCTTTCCATAAGCGAACAGGATCCACAGAACCTTCCACGACCATAGGTTGTAGACCATAATTCTTACGGTGCTTTCCGGCGTCACATAGCGGCGAATTTCTTCCAGAACAAGATCCGGATGCGGCGTATGATGAATCACTCCGAACGAATACACCAAGTCGTACGGCTCGACGGGCACTGCCTGGCTCAACTTTTCGGCATTTACTCGAATAAAACGTACGTGGCCTGAGACGCCAAACACATCGGCGCGCTGGCGCGCCACTTCGAGGGACTTCTCGGTTAAGTCTACTGCTGTTACATCCGCGCCGCCGCGTGCGAAGTTGATGGTATCGGTGCCGATGCCGCATCCGATTTCCAGGACTCTCTTTCCTTTCCACCGGTCAAACTCCGCGAAGGCAGGAATGTGCGGCTCCACAAAGTATTTGCGGACTTCCACTTCATCGAAATATTCCCGCGAACCCACCGGCTGCGGCGAATGTTGGATGTTGCAAGGCCGGGAGTTCCAATAATCGCTAACCTTGGCGATCGGGACGTCCTGAAAAGAAGCTGGCATATTCGAGAGAGACGGCGAAAATGTTTAACCCCAATTATAACCGGCGCTGGCGCAAGGAACAAATGGGGTGGAGACGACATCAAGGTTCAACGGGCGGTCACCACCGCCGCATCCTTGATCAGGATCTTCGAACGGCCGTGCGCGTTCAGGTTACGTATCACCAACCCGGCCGCTCCCTCAAACGATTGAACCGGAATGTACACATCGGTTTCAGGATCATGCGCCTCCCAGACCACTTCGGGTGCGATAAATATATTGCGATAATTGCGCACACTCAGACCGACAACGCCCTCCGGCACCTGGGCCCGCACGTGGACATATCCGGCAGACACGCGACTGCCCGGCACAAATGGAATGGAGACGGCGCCGAATTCCACATTGGTGTCCGTGGTCACCAGCCAACCGTCCGGAGTTTTCGAAAGACGCGCCTGCTCCGCAGCCTGGATTTGACCCAGTGGAAGCGCGTCCTGGATTTTCACGGTATTGCCGGTGTTCAGCCGGCCGGAGCCGCCCAGGGCCGCCGCGATACTTCGATAGAATTTTATCGGCCGGTCCTTGCGGCGCAGTTCCGCGACCATGGCATCCTGGTCAACTTCCACTAACCGCCCCGTGATCTGGTAGCGGGTTTTGCAGCGGGTGGTCAGGGGCAGCACTTCCTGCTGGAATTGCCGGCGGCCGACCAGCAGAAACCGAATGACGGACCGAGGGTCGGCCGGGTCCGTGATGGAACGGGGATCGTCGTTGTTCGTCCAAGGAAGGAAAAATGTTGCGTAGTAATCAAACTGGAAATTGCTGCGTAGATCCCCGATGGGGCACACAGCGCAAAAGAAAACAGAATCAGCCTGCGGGTACGGTTCAAACCGGTAGGTCTTGCCACCCTGGCTGGCGAAGCCGCGAACTGGGCCTTGATTCAATCCAAGCATGAGCAGGGACAAGCTGGAAGACCGGGCGCCGCGGCGATCGCCAAACCAAAAGCCCTTCAAATTGAGATCGCCGGAAGCCAATAGCGAAGTGAGATTCACGCGCTCTTTGGTCCAGGTGACCCAACTTTGATCCGCGTCCAGAACTACGGCATCAAATTGCGAGAGAAGCTCCTTCGGGCTGAAGTGCACGACCGCCGGCGGGTACAACAGATCCAAGGTCAGGGATGGATAGAGGTGCTCTGCGCCGCCGGTATACCAAACTCCGGCGCCGGTAGCGCCGACTAACGCCGAGGATCCCAGGATCTCGCGGCTCACTGCCCTGCCCACATCAAGGTCCTTCAGGTCTCTGGTAAACTTCACATCTTCCACTACGGTGGGCTTGTCGTGCAGGGCCAAGAAAGTAAAACCAGCAACCGTGACGGCGGCGGCAACAGCGGACCAGGCGCGGTTTTGGATACGCGAGATGAGGTGAAGGACTCCCGCAAAGAAGGCGGCGATGATAGCGGAGAGGTATAAAATCGCCTCCGGCGCATAGTATCCAGAGTATCCCGGCTGCTTGTGCCGGGCGCCGAACACGATGAATAGCACCTGGGGCAGAGCAGCAACGGCCAGACCGCGCGTGGATCGAAACGCGAAGAATAGCAGGGGGCCTATCAAGGCGATCGGAATGTGCAGAGACCACCATGGCATCAGCAACGATTGGACCAGCGGCTGGCGATGCACTTCAGAGGACCAGCCCCGAGCCCAGATATCATAAGTCTCGAAATGATTCCGCAGAGCGAGCAGCCAGCCGCCCTGCCCCTGATGCCGCAAGACAGTTTCCCGGATCTGCTCTTGAAAAGGGATGACGAAAAGCAAGAGGTAGGGAATTCCGATCAGACACGGGCCGGCCCCGAGCGACGCAAGAATTGCCGGAAGACGCCGCCTGGGAAGCGCAAAGCAAGCCCATATCGCATAGATTGCAAGGGCGGTCTGCGCAAAAATTCCGGGATAGTGAACCGCCGATGCATAGACCAGCAGCAAGCTACCGATCACGAGTCTCGCAGGCGACCAATCGGAAAGGCGCGCGGATTCCAGAGCGATCAAACCGGCGATCCAGGCGAGCGCAAGAGGAATGTCCGGCCGCACGGTGAGCAGGTCGTTCCAGATGAGAGCGCCGAGAAACGTCCCGAATAGCAGGCCGAATTTCACCGGAAGCGGGAATCGCGACAATACCAGGAGCAGGCAGGCCGTGCATAGAAACAACACGGAATCCGCGGCAGCCGCATGCGGCAGAGTGAGGCCCAGCCGCATGAGTGCGCCGATGACAAGGTAATGCGTGGGCGGATGGATGACCATGTCGTCGAAATGTTCGTGCACTGGATAAGTGATGCGGCCGTAGTGTTGAAACATGTACGGCGGATTGTAGAGTCCCACTTCGTCGAAATAGAGTTCGCGATCTAGAAATACGAGATAGGAACAGCCCACGGCACAAATTACGAGAGCACAAAGGACGAAGAGAGCCTTCCAGTAAACTGGTTCGACTGCGGAACCTGCGGCGGTTTCGACGGGTGGGCCGGCGCCAGCTGGACTTGCTACTAAATGCTCTTTGAACCGCGCCCTATGTTTCGCATTTGGCACCTGACTTCTGATCATACTAGCGCAACAGATAAATCAACCAGCTTGATCAAACCAGTTTGATCAACCAGTTTGATCAACCAGTTTGATCAACCAGGCGATTCGCGACCTTGGCTATACTTAGCTTCGGACCGGGCGTTCGACGCGATCCGGCGAGGCTGGCGGACTGGAATCTTGAGCGACGATGACGGGTAAGCGCGGTGCGATGGGCTACCTGGGCGCCGTGTTGCTGCTCCCGTTGCTGGTGCTCTGGCGACAGGACAACGCGCTGTTCACCGGCTACGGCTATATCGATCCCTGGATCTATTTCGGGTACTTCCGCAATCTGGTGGAATTCAAGAGAAGCCTCTTCATCGGCGATCCACATGGCAACCACCTTTCCTGGATCTTGCCCGGCGCCGCGCTGCACCATTTTTTTGCACCCGTCACAGCCACCTGTCTCTTGCACCTGGGCGTTCACACGCTGGCCACGGCGTCGCTCTTCCTAACGCTGAAGCTGGTGGCGGGCGCAAGACGGGCTTTCGTGGCGGCCCTGCTATTTTCAGTCAATCCGTGGTTGTGGGCGGCGACGGGCTGGGACTATGTGGATGGAATCGGCATAGCGTACTCTCTGCTAACCATGGCTTTGCTTACGTGGGCCGCTCGCATTCCTGCGGGACACTGGGCGCTGATCCCGGCGGGGATGTCGTTGGCTGCGCTTTTGAACACGGGCGCTGGATGGTTGACGCTGGCGCCGCTGTTCCCCGTGTATTACGCCGGTTTGATGTGGATCTGGCATCGGACCGGGCTGCTGCGATCCTTTCTGGTGTTGTGCGGATGGTTCGGCGGCGGCTGCTTTCTGATGGCGGCGGTTTTCAGTGCGCTGAATTATTCGCTGGACGGTCACCACTTGCGCTCCCTTATCTTTCAGCCACGCACCGGAATGGTGCTCCTAGCGGTGGCGATTACGGCGGCGGTTCTGTTCGCGGCGAATCGAAACTTTAGCCGCCTGGATTCCAAACCTGTCCTGTTGCTGCTGCTTCCGATTTGCCTTGCGGCATGGAGCGCGATGTTCCTGATTTCGCGCGGAAATAATTCAACCGCGCCGTGGCGGCGAGGTCTTTGGCAGGAGGATGTGCTATCGCCTTGGTTGTGGTTTCCCGGGATAGCCGCCGCTACTGCCCTGGTTGGACTCTACGTGGAACGCCGCAACCATCGAAACGGAATTTCCGTATCCGCCCTGCTGTCGCTGCAGTTCTTGTGCGCCTTAGCCTGGATGACCGCCGCACAATTGAGCGGCCGCACGGAGCTCGGCGAGTTCTACTCCGCCGGCAAGTTGCTGCCCTTCGCTTTCCTGGTGATCGGAGCGAGATTCTGGCCGGAAGCAGACCAGGTTCGATTATCGGACTTCCTGATCTTCTGTGGCGCTGCGGCGGCAGTTTTTGCTTATGCCTGGCTGGCAGAGGGCATGAGCTTCGCAGCCGGCCTTCCCTACGCTCCCTGGCTGGGCGCAACGGCTCTTTTGGTGTCTCTGTTCTGGCGGCGATTTCCGGAGTATCTGATCTGTTCTCTCGGCGGATTTTTTGTCTTGACAGCAGTAGGCGTCGGCGCCCGCTACGGCGGTATTGATCCGCATGCGTTCCGGAATCAATTGCAATTGCTGAGCGTGGCCCGGCAACGAGTGGAATTTGTGCGGCAAGGCAACGCCGTCCGCTTTTGGTACGACGCGAAAGATGGCGCCATGCCGGCAGCCGTGGCCTTGAGCTCCACATATGCGGGGGAAGAAAGCGTGCTCAGCCGCAGTTTCGACAAGGCGCCCTGCAACAAGCCGTTGACGCCGTCCACGCTGGTAGCCACCATTGCATCGAACTCACTGCATGGTCCGGATGCGGTGGCGTCCGCCCTATCGGTGTGTTGGAACGGAACAGGGTTACACGCGACTCCGCTCGAAATCGACAATTTCCACCGGGGGCTTTCCGGCTATCAGATGTCGCTGGTGCGTATTGAGGCTGCACATCGGGCGCCCTAAACAGCCTGTGGTACTAAACACCAGCCTGAAGCCGCGCGGCCAGCAACTCCGGCAACCCCGCCTGCAAAATCTTTTTCTGCGCACCCGCAACATCATATTCCGTCCGAAACAGTGTCACCAGGCGGACTTCGGGATCGTACACGGCATAAGCCGCCCGGGGATCGCCGTCGCGCGGTTGTCCCACCGAGCCTGGATTGATCAGATAGCTCGCATCGCGCTCCAGCTCGATGGTTTGGCTGGTAGAGTTTTCAGGCACGCCTCCGAACGGCGCCACGCCATTTCGATGACACAGGAATCCTCCCTGCAGATGCGTATGCCCGAAGAAGGAAACTTCCGACGCCAGATAAGGGGCTATTTGCGCCACGTCATGCTCGGTCACCACGTACTCGTCTTCATCCAGCGGCGAACCATGCAGGATCTGAAAGCCGTCCACCTGTTCGGGACCCTTGGCCAGATCCCGCAGATAGGCGATGTTCTCCGGTTTCATGGCCGCCTGCGTCCAAAGCGCGGACCGCTTGGCAACCGGATTGAACCATTCCAGGTCTTCCAGTCCAGCGGCGGCTTTATCATGGTTGCCGCGCACGATAGCTGCGACGTTCTCCCGGACCCACTCGGTGACGGCATCCGGATCCGCGCCGTAGCCCACCAGATCGCCGCAACAGAGAATGCGGTCGTACTCCGATCGCGGGTGCGCGAGCACCGCCTGGAGCGCCTCCGAGTTGCCGTGGATATCGCTGAGAATCAGGTAGCGCACAATTGAATCAGAGATATCTCTGGAGGCGCTCCTATCCGGATTGGGACGCCGATCGTCCCGATGCCGCTGGATACATATACCGACGCGGCGCCTTCCCGATAAAGCCCGAGCACATAGGGAGTGAAGTAACGCGCAACATCGAAATGCCGGTGCAGGATTTCGACGTCCACCTGCCCGCCGTGGGTGTGGCCTGCGATGGTGAGATCGTAACCCTGGGCTGCGGCCACTGGAAAAACGTCCGGATTGTGCGAGAGCAAAATATTGACGGCTCCTGGGGCCACCAGGTGTTCCGCGCCCGGCAGATAGTCTGAATGAAATTTCTGGTAATCCACTCCGGCGAAATTAAGCGCGGCGGCGCCGAAGCGAAGTAGCCGGGCTTGGGAGCGCAGGAATTGGATTCCGATGCGGCGGCCCTGGGCGGTGACATAGTCCTGGGTTCCCGTGTATACCTCGTGATTGCCCAGGCAGCCCAGCACTCCCGCTTCCGCCCGCAGCCGCGCCAACTGCCGCAGACACGCATCCAGAGGATCGCCCCGGCGGCTGATCAGATCGCCTGTCACCAAGCCAATGTGAGCGCGCGTTTCATTCGCCATATCCACGGCGCGCGCAAACTCCCGTTCGCTCAGGAACGGGCTCAAATGAATGTCGGTCACCTGCACTATCCGCAAACCATCCAAATCCTTGGGTAAGTTCGGGATGGGGATTCTGACTTCGGTGAGTTGCAGGCGGCCGCGTTCCAAAATGCCGAAGCCCGCCGCAGCCAACGGCGCCATGGCCAGACTGGCGGCCGCGGTCTGAAGAAAAGTACGCCGGGCGGGCGTAAATTCAGGTCGTTTGCGCCACACCAACAGCGCCGGGCCGCAACCGATCAGCCAGATGATCTCAAAGAGGGCGGCGCATTCCAGCCACGTGGACCACAGCACGGGGAAATAGCGCGTCACGCGTTGAAACTCCAGAAGGTAACCCAACAGCAGCACCACGGTGGAGACCACGGCGCCGGCAAAGAGCACCCACCGGTCAACTCTGCGTTCAGCCAACAACCGGAGAATCAGAACTTGAAGACCCAAGCCCAAAACCAACAGACAAAATCCCGGGAAAAAATGCACGCGGTAAAGCATCAAGCCACTATTACTATTCTAGTGGGCTGGCCCTCCGCCATGTGCTGCGGGAGTCGGTTGCTAGGTATCAAATTTTGAATGATTGTCATTCGCTGCATTACCGGTATCCTGGAATCCGATGTCGACGTCACGTCCCAGAGCCTCGCGTCCCGCGCCGGACTTCGCTCTCCAGCAGCGCAAGCGCGTTCCACATGAGTTCGTACTGGACGCGCTGGCGCCGCTCTCCCCCCGCACCCGCTCCATGTTTGGCTGTCTCGCCATTTACATTGAAGAAAAAATCGTCCTTATCTTGCGCGACAAGCCCGGCGAAGCGGCGGACAACGGGGTGTGGCTCGCCACCACCGCGGAACATCACAAGACTCTGCGCCGCGAATTCCCCAGTATGCGATCCATCCAAATATTCCGGAAGAAAGTCACCGGTTGGCAGGTTCTGCCCGCTGACGCTGCGGATTTTGAGGAAGCGGCGCTGCGCGCCTGCGAGTTGGTGGCCGCCCGCGACGCTCGCATCGGCAAGGTGCCTGCTGCACGCCGGTCTCGGCGGCGTTCGACGTAGCCTGCGCCACCGCGGGCAGGCATTCAGCCTGCCAGGACTTCTGCGACAGGCTGCTACAGTTACAATATATTCGGAGGACATCCAAATGATTCTCGAAGCGACTCCGTCCGTCGACAATGAAATCAATCCCTGGCTTTCCGCCGCCGCGCGATTTGACGAAGCCGCCGAGCGTCTGAATCTGGACGAAGGGCTCTGCAAAGTTCTCCGAACAGCGGCCTTGGAGTTGACCGTGCACATTCCCGTGCAACTGGATGACGGCCGCCTGGAAGTTTTCACCGGATATCGCGTGCAGCACTCCATCGCGCGCGGACCTTCCAAGGGCGGAATCCGCTTCGCTCCCGACGTCTCGCTGGACGAAGTACGCGCGCTGGCCGCCTGGATGACGTGGAAGTGCGCAGTGGTGAATATCCCTTTCGGCGGAGGAAAGGGCGGCGTAATTTGCAACCCGGACCTGATGTCGCCCGGTGAATTGGAACGAATCACGCGACGCTACACCGCCGAAATCATGGACATCATCGGCCCGGAGCGCGATGTTCCCGCGCCCGATGTCAACACCAATCCCCAAACCATGGCCTGGATCATGGATACCTACTCCATGCACAAGCGTCAAACTTCCACTGCCGTGGTGACCGGCAAGCCGCTCGACTTAGGCGGATCGCGCGGCCGGCCCGAAGCCACCGGACGCGGCTGCATGATCGTCACCATGCAGGCCCTGCGGCGATTCGGTTTGGAACCCAGCGCCACGCGTGTAGTTATCCAAGGCTTCGGCAATGTGGGCGGCATGTCCGCCAAGCTGATGACGCGCGCCGGTTTCAAAATAATCTGCGTCATCGAGTACGATGGGGCGGTTTTCAATCCCCGCGGCCTGGATGTGGAAGCCCTCATGAAGCACCGCACCGAAACCGGTTCCATTCTCGGCTTTGCGGAAGCCGAAGATATCGACAAGGATGAAGCGCTTTTCCTGGATTGCGAAGTGTTCCTGCCGGCCGCCAAAGAAAACGTCATCACCTCCGCCACTGCCGACCGCATTAAAGCCAAAATCATCTGCGAAGGCGCCAACGGCCCCACTACGTCGGAAGCCGACGCGATTCTGGCGGAGAAGAAAATCTTCGTGATCCCGGATATTCTCGCCAATGCCGGCGGTGTCACCGTCTCCTACTTCGAGTGGGTGCAGAACCGCCAGGGCTATTACTGGAACGAGCAATTGGTGAACGGCCGCCTGGAAGAAATCATGGTGAACAGTTTCAAGGACGTGATCGGTTACGCGGACAAACATCGCGTGCACAACCGGCTGGCCGCGTATATGCTGGCCATCGATCGGGTGGCCTTCGCTCTCCAGACGCGCGGAATTTATGCCTGATTTGGGAGCGGACCGGGCCGCGCCCGAGTCCCACTCCACGCCGCTGATGCGGCAGTATCACGCCATCAAGCAGCAGGTTCCGCACGCCTTGCTCATGTTCCGGCTGGGCGATTTCTACGAGCTGTTCTATGAAGACGCCGTCACCGCGGCGCGCGAGCTGGAAATCACCCTCACCGCGCGTAACAAGGAAAAGGGCCAGCCTATCCCGATGTGCGGCGTGCCCTATCACGCGGCGGAAGGCTACCTGACGCGCCTGATCCAGAAAGGCTATCGCGTGGCCATATGCGATCAGATGGAAGAGGCCGGCGCCGGCAAGAAGTTGGTGAAGCGCGAAGTGACTCGCGTGGTTACGCCGGGTACCGCCACCGAGCCGTCCCTGCTTCGCTCCCACGAGAATAACTACCTGGCCGCCGTGTGCCGCAGCGGAGAGCGCGCCGGAGTGGCGCATGTGGATATCTCCACCGGCGAATTCCGCGCCACCGAAATGGATTCAGCCGAAGTGAACGCCGCGCTCGAAAATCTCAACGTCCGCGAAGTCCTGGCCGCCGAATCGCTAACCGGCCTGGGGGGTTTGCGCACCGCGATGGAAGATTGGGTCTTCAACCAGGACTACGCGGACCGCGCCCTGCGCGATCACTTCCGGCTTCTCACCCTGGATGGTTGCGGTTTGAACGGCCGCCCGCTGGCCGTTTCCGCGGCCGGCGCCATTCTGCATTATCTGCGCGACACGCAAAAATCCGCGCTGGAACATCTGGACCGCCCGTCCTACTATGATCGCGGCGACTCCATGATTCTGGACTCCGTCACCGTCCGCAATCTGGAATTGTTGGAGCCCTTGTTCGCCGGCGAAAGCAAAGAATCCACGCTGATCCACGTGCTGGATCAAACCTGCACCGGCATGGGCGGCCGCCTGCTGCGGCATCGGCTGCTGCGGCCCTGCCTGCAATCGCTCGAAATCGAAGCGCGGCTCGACGCGGTGCAGGAGGTTCTGGAATCCACCATCGCGCGCACGGAAATTCGAAAATTGCTGGGCGGCGTGCTGGATCTGGAACGTCTTCTCGCAAAATTAACGCTCGGCACAGCCGGGCCGAGGGAACTGCTGGCGCTGGCGAGATCGTTGGCGCTGGCGCCCAAGTTGAAACAGCAGGCCGCAGCATTTGAAGCCGCCCGCCTGCGTGAGATGTGCGCGGCGCTGGATGAGATTCCCGAGCTCGGTGACCGCATCCTGACCGCGATCGCCGAAGAGCCTCCCGCGAACCTGGCCGACGGCGGCACCATTCGCGCCGGTTACCACGCCGAGCTGGATGAGCTGCGCGACATCAGCCGCAACAGCCGCCAATACATCGCTCAAATTGAGACGCGCGAGCGCGGCCGCACCGGAATCCAATCGCTCAAAGTTCGCTTCAACAACGTTTTCGGCTATTACATCGAGATCTCCAAGGCGAACCTGCATCACGCGCCGCCGGATTACGAACGCAAGCAGACACTGGTGAACGCCGAACGCTTCACCACGCCGGAACTCAAGGATCTGGAGAGCAAGGTCCTGGACGCGGAAGAAAAAATGCTGGCCCTGGAGCGCCGGATTTTCCAGGAACTTCGCTTGTACGCCGCAGAACACGCCTCTCGAATCCGGCAAACCGCCGCGGCGATTGCCGAGCTGGATGTAACTTGCGCGTTGGCGCAGATCGCGGCTGAAAATCGTTACACGCGCCCCACTTTTTCCGATTCCGGCGAAATCCGCATCGTCGCCGGACGCCATCCGGTAATTGAAAAGCTGACAGAGAAAGAAGCCGCGCGCTTCATCCCCAACGATCTTTACTTCGACACCGAGTCGCAGTTCATCGCCGTGATTACCGGCCCCAACATGGGCGGCAAATCTACCTACCTGCGCCAGGCCGCGACCATCGTGATCCTGGCCCAGATCGGCTCGTTCGTGCCGGCCGATTCTGCGATGTTGTCGCTGGTGGATCGCGTATTCACGCGCATCGGCGCGGCCGACAATCTGGCGCGCGGCCGCTCCACGTTCATGGTGGAGATGACCGAAACGGCGGTGATCCTGAATACCGCAACCTCGCGCAGCTTGGTTGTCCTGGATGAAATCGGCCGCGGTACCGCCACCTACGATGGACTCTCGCTCGCCTGGGCCGTGATAGAGCATATCCACCAGCGCATCCACGCCCGTACGCTTTTCGCAACTCATTACCATGAGCTGACCGAGCTCGCCGACAGCATGCCCGGCGTCCGCAATCTGCACGTTTCGGTGAAGGAAGCGGGCGACCAGGTGATCTTCCTGCGTAAAGTGGAACCCGGCCGCGCCGACCGCAGCTACGGAATCGAAGTAGCGCGTCTCGCCGGATTGCCAATTTCGGTGATCGACCGCGCCCGCGAAATCCTGGCATTACACGAACGGTCCGAGCAAGCTGTCACCGAAGAACTTTCCCCACGCTCCGCCGCGCCCATGCAAATCCAGATGTTCGAGCCGGTGAACTACCAAATAGCCGAACGCATCCGCAATTTAAACCTGGACAATCTTCGCCCGATAGAAGCGCTCCAACTCTTAAACGATCTCCAACAGGAGCTAAAACACTAAACTTGCGAGTAGCCGGCCTAATCAGCGGAACATCGGTAGACGGCATCGACGTAGCAGTGGTAGACATCAGCAACACCATCCAAGTAATCGCGTCCAAGACTATCCCCTACGAACCTGAAGTCCGCGCAGCAATCCTATCGGTCTCAAACGCACCAACACACACCGCAACAATCGCCCGCCTGAACGTCCTGCTAGGCGAACTCTTTGCCGAAGCTCTGCAAAAAACGGGCGTTCCTCTAGAAACCATAGAACTAATAGGCTCCCACGGCCAAACAATTTTCCACGAAGGCGAACCGGCCGAATTCCTAGGCCGCAAAATCGCAAGCACCCTG
>Ga0302324_100014464_pt1 | contig 15919 bp, 16 predicted proteins | sample Palsa_T0_1_FD_201949 | JGI IMG/M metagenome (GOLD analysis project Ga0302324, IMG submission 201949) | Peat permafrost microbial communities from Stordalen Mire near Abisko, Sweden - Palsa_T0_1 | ecosystem: Environmental > Terrestrial > Soil > Palsa > Peat permafrost | place: Sweden: Abisko...
TGGAACTGTCGGGCCTGAGTCAGAAGGCAATGGGCCGGATCGTCCTGATTTGCGGACGCTACGAAGGCGTCGACGAACGCATCAGCGAGCACCTCGCGGATCGCGAAGTATCGATCGGCGACTACGTGCTGAGTGGCGGCGAGTTGGGCGCGGCGGTGATTGTAGACACGGTGACGCGCCTGATTCCGGGCGCGGTGGGCAATCAGAATTCGACGCGCCAGGAGTCGTTCACCGAGTCGTCGACTACAGCAAAGGCGAAGCTGGCCGGAGACGCTCCCAGTTCGACCTGCGGTTCGGGCGGATTGCTTGACTATCCGCATTACACGCGTCCCGCGGATTTTCGCGGCATGGCAGTGCCGGAAGTACTGGTGAATGGGAATCACGACCAGATTCGCAACTGGCGCCGCAAGACAGCTTTGGCGAAAACGCTGCGCAACCGTCCTGATTTGCTGGAGCAGGTTGCGCTTACCGCGGAAGACAAGGAATTGCTGGACGAGATCAAGATGAATGAGGCCAAGCCGGCTTAGGACATATCGCTGAGACGCGGCAAGCCGCGTCTCTACGAAAGATTAGAGTCAGGAAAGATTAGAATCAGGAAGGAAACGTTATGCGCAATCCGATTATCGAAAAACTATTGGCGAAATCGCGTCGCACCGACATTCCGAAGTTTGGTCCCGGCGACACCATCAAGGTGCAGGTCAAGATCCGAGAAGGCGAAAAAGAGCGCCTGCAGGCGTTCGAAGGCGTCGTCATTGCCCGGAAGCGGGGCGCGCAACCGAGCTTTACCGTCCGCAAAATCAGTTTCGGCCAGGGCGTGGAGCGTATCTTCCCTATCGATTCCAAGGTCATCGACAAGATTGACGTGGTGCGCTCCGCCAAAGTTCGCCGCGCCAAGCTTTATTACCTGCGCGGCCTGAAGGGCAAAGCTGCACGACTGAAAGAAGTCGAACAGCAATAGGCGAAGCATCGCGTGGTGACGGGGCTTTGCCCCGTCCAAGTGGGGCGCGAGCCGACCCTTCCGCACGACCGCTTGCTTCGCAACTCTTCTTCGGCGAAGATGCTGATGAGCATCCGTGTCCAAGTCGCGATCCAACTCCGCCCGATCATCGAACGCTCCCCACACAGAAAAACTTTCTGCCGCCACCGCAAAATTGCGCCTGCTGAAAAAACTCCGCTGCACTCTTAACTTTGAAAAGCGCGCGTGGGCCTCAGGCGCGCAATACGTTGCCGGAGTCGATGAAGTCGGTCGTGGATCGCTGTTCGGCCCGGTCGTCGCCGCCGCCGTGATCCTCTATGAAAATGACGACCCTGCACACCGCATTCGCGGCTTGCGCGATTCGAAACTCCTTCCCGCCGAGCGCCGCGAAGAACTCGCGCTGCTGATTCGCCAACATTCCATCGCCTGGGCCATTGCCGCTGTGGATTCCGCCCGCATCGATCAGATAAATATCTACCACGCGTCGCGTCTCGCCATGCTGCATGCGGTGCAGCAACTGGCGCCAGCGGCAGGCTATCTTCTGGTCGATGCGGTCCGACTCGATTGCGATCTTCCCCAGCAGCCGATTATTCACGGCGACGCGCTGTCTCGTTCCATCGCCGCCGCCTCGATCATCGCGAAGGTCGAACGCGACCGCATGATCTCCGCCTGGGATCCGGTTTTCCCGATGTACGGCCTCGCCTCGAACAAGGGATACTGCACGCCACGCCATCTCGCGGCTCTACGCGAGCACGGACCATCGCCGCTGCATCGGCAATCGTTTTCGCCGGTGTGGAACGCACCGATTCCGCAGGAAGTTTTGGGCTTCATGCTGGATGAGGATCGGGATCCGGAAGCGATTCCGAGTGAAGTTCCGAGTGAAGACGAGCAGGTCGCAGCGGGCTAGCAGGAGTCATCTGTAGAGACGCGGTTTGCCGCGTCCCTACACGAACCGATCCTATTTCGCCCGATAGATCTCCGTCAGCAGATCCGGCTTCGATTCATCCCGCACCAGATGCGGATACTTCTCGCCCTCGTGATAATCGAGTTTCACTACCCGGAAATACTCTGTGTTTTCGACGATCAGCTCAATCGGCGACGTACTGGTTTTGGCGGCGCGAATGGCATCGTGCCATACTTCGGCGGAAAATCTGCGCCCGTTCACAGCGACCACCTTCATGCCTGGCCCGATCCCGGCTTTGGCGGCAACCATTCCCTCGACCGTATCGCGAATCACGCCATCGCTCCCGAACAGCAGTCCCACCGAGTAATGCGCGCCCACAGCCTTGCCTTCGCGATCTCCGGCGCGATCCAGGTCCGACGGGTACTCGTCGTACGCCAGTTTCCATCCGCTCCCTTCGACGCCGCCGAGCGGAGCGCCCGGACCATGGTTGGACAGCCGCTCCGTCCAAAACCCGCGCCAGTCATAAGGAGTGACCTGATTCAGCGCACTCACGATGTCGTCAAAGGTATAGGTCTTCACCATCGGCGCACCGCTCGGAGCGCCATGAAACAGCTTGCAGAAATCGTCTAATGACTTCGCGCCCTTGCTCTGCTGCCGGATGATCACATCCACCCATAGCCAGTTGAGCACGTCTTCGTCGTAATAATCGACCGGCCGGCGATAGTCTTCCCAGCCCCGCGGGGCGTCCTGCATGGTCGGAACGCCGTCGGCCGTATCCTGCAAATTGCGCCAGACCCGGCCGGAGCGATGATCCAGATCCGCCGCCATCTGCGCCAGCGCGTCGCGAGCCAGTGACGGCGTCCGCTCGCCGCTGCGCGCTGACAGCATGTCTCCGAGGTAGGACGTCAGGCCCTCGTACATCCACAGCAAGTCCGTCTGCATCGGCTGTTCGTAATCGGGTGTAGCCAGATCCGCCGGACGCCGGTACTTCCCGTTCCACGAATGCACGTATTCGTGTGGCAGAAGTCCGGCGGAGTTTTTTCTTCCGTCCTCTTCGATCAGCGCCCGTTCCTCGGTGCGGCTGTCATTCGATTCGTGATGCTCCAATCCGAAATGTGCGACGTGATCGCTCAGCGTCAGCAGAAAGTGGTAATCAAGATAGTGGTGGGCGCCAAACAGAATCCCTGCTTGCTTCACGAGGTTCCGGTAATGTTCCCAGACCTCTTCCGGAGCATCAAGCGCGGCGGCGCTATCAGCCGCAAGATCGAGTTCCGCGGGAGGGTTTTCGCCGGCTGGAGTCAGCGGCACCACTTTCAGGTACTCGGCCGCGAGCACCGGACCATCCACCAGCATGGTCAGCGAAACCGGAGCAAAATGTATGACGCTGCCTACCTGGTTGGAAACATGCAGCGATGTGCCAAACTTCCATCCCGCCGGCAGACGCAAGCTTGCGTTATAAGTCAGTTGATCGGAAGGGTATCCGGCGGGATAAAGCAGCAACGTGTTCCAGTTGACGATATATAACTTCTCGGTGGCCGCCATCCCGCCGCTATATCCCGACTCATAGGACGCGGGTGAAGCATAGTCGAGATCCGCGACCACTTCGCTCTCGCCCGCCGGGACCTCCACGTGAAACGTAAAACCGTCCAGCAGATCGCGCCGCCATTTCAGCGGCTTTCCGCTCGCCGTGAACTTCAGGCCGGTCAAATCCGTGATCGGACCCGTAGGCCCATGCTCGCCGGGAATCCATTTCGGATAGTAAAGCGTAAGCGTCCCCGGCGTTGCCGGAATCCGCAATTGCGCGTGGAACATTTTGCGCGGCGCGTCCGACGCGTCTACAGAAAGCGTGACGATCGGGCTATTTGCCCCAAAAACGGTAAACGACGACAGCAGGAAAATTGTGACACAAAATAATCTACTGGCTCCACAGCGTAAGCCTGTTCCCATTCCGCCTCCGGATTTTCGAGCCGCCCAAAAACGATGCACTGGAATTGTACGTTGAATATATCAGTCCGCCGGCCGCTTGGCGGCGAGGCGACGGCAAACACTCAGCGCCGTCCTCCCTGCTATCATCTCCGACGTGCCAGCGCGCGGAAAATTTATCACTTTCGAAGGTCTGGACGGCAGCGGCAAGAGCACGCAGCTCGACAAGCTGGCGCGCTCCCTGCGCGCCCACGGTCTTTCCGTCGTCGTTACCCGCGAGCCGGGCGGCACCACCGCGGGAGAAAAGATTCGCGAAGTCCTGCTGCATTCCGCTACCGTGGGACTTTCTCCGCTCACCGAAATGGCGCTCATGTTCGCTTCCCGCGCCCAGCATGTCCACGAAATCATTCTGCCCGCGCTCGCGGAAGGGCGCATCGTGCTCTGCGATCGCTTCACCGACTCGACCGAAGCTTACCAGGGTGCGGGCCGCAAGCTGGGCACGACGCCGGTGCTCGAACTGCACGAGATCCTCTGCGGCAACCTGCAACCCGACCTCACTCTCTTGCTGGACAATGACGTGGCTTTCAGCCTGGAGCGCGCCCGGCGTCGCAATCACAGACACAAAGGCAACAAGTCAGAAAAGGGTTCGGAGAAAGACGAGAACCGGTTTGAGCAGGAAAGTCGCGCCTTTTTCGGCCGCGTGCGCCACGCATACCTGGCGATTGCGACGCGCGAGCCACAGCGCGTTCACATCGTGAACGCCCGGGGCACGCCCAGCGAAACTCATGCGGTTATCATGGGACTGGTGCGGAAAAAGCTGAAGATCTAGGTGTACCTGTAAGCGGATCAGGTTCCGTAGAGACGCGGCTTGCCGCGTTTCCGCCGCGGACGAACGCACGAAGGAGACGGGGCAAGCCCCCTCTCTACAGAAAAATATTCTTATGCCATTTTCCGATTTCGCCGGCAATCCGGAAACGATCCATCGCTTGCGCGAGATGCTGGCGCGCGGCCGCTTTCCGCACGCCGTCATTCTGGCCGGTGCGCGCGGATCGGGCAAATACACCCTGGCTCTGATGCTCGCCCGTGCCCTGAATTGCCTGGAACGACCCACCAGCGAGGGCTTGCCCGATTTCTGCGGACGCTGCTCGAACTGCACACGGATCGCGCAAGCCGAAGACCTCGACTCCCGTTTCGCTGAAGCCGTTGAGGCCCGCGAAAATCTGCGCGATGCGGACAAAAAAGAAACCCGACTCTTCGTCCAGACTCACCCCGATGTTCTCATCATCCCGCCCGACCCTCCGCAGCTGATGATCAAGGTCGATCAGGTTCGCCACGTAATCCGGACTATCTACTATCGCCCCTCGGAGGCCCGCGAGCGGGTGTACATCTTCACCGGTTCGGCCTTCATGAAGGAGGCCGCCAACTCGCTGCTCAAAGTTCTGGAAGAGCCACCCGAGTTCGCCACCATCTTTCTGCTCACCGAAAACGCCGGAGAATTGCTGCCTACAATCCGCTCCCGTTCCATGATTTTCAATCTGGCCGCACTCTCGACCACAGAAATCGAGAGCCGTCTCGCGCAGCTTCGTCCCGATTGGAACGCCCGACAGCGGGCGCTGGTCGCCCGCCTCAGCGAAGGCGCCATCGGACGCGCCTTATCCTTTGATCTCGAAAGCTATGTCGCCGCTCGCAACCATGCCCTCGTCATGCTAAGGTCCGCGCTTGGCGGCAGCAGCCCCGGCAACAAAGACGGCCACACCGAGTTATTTAAAGTCACCGAGAGCTACCGTTCCGGCGCGGAAGGCCGCACGAAAATTGAAACGCTGCTCCGCACTGTCTACTCATTGCTCGAAGACCTGATGTTTCTGCAATCGGGCGCACCACAACTTGTCCGCAATACGGACATTCTGGGCGAACTCACGAAAATGTCCGAAGGGGCCGACTTCGCGTGGGTGCAGCGCGCCGCCGAAGGTCTGGGCGAGGTCGAGCGCGGCCTGCGCCGCAACCTGTTGCGGTCGCTTTCACTCGATGCCTTCGCAACCGCTCTCGAACGCGTCTCTTGAATTGGCGCGATACGGACTTTAGCCACTCCAGTCGTAGAGACGAGGCCCTGCCGCGCTGGGCGAACGGCCCGTCCGGCCTGCACCAAGGGCACTGCACAAATTATTGTCATCCCCTGCCTGCTGTGATACCGTAGCTCACAGTTCACACCTCTGGACCCACAATTCAGGCTCAAGTGTTGTGGCATATTCTGTCCGGCCAGCGGGCAGGGTGGTGCGATTTACAGGTGGTGCGATGAAAGATGCGCTCGACTCCATGCCAGCCGAACAATCCGCCGATCAGGAAAGCTTCGCGAACCGCAAACTGATCCGTCCCACCCTCAATCGCGCCGATCACGCGCACAACAGCCATGCCCACAACCACGCCCCCGCGGAACGCAGAGACAGGGAGAGGGACAGGGATCGAGAGCGTCCCTCCGCCGCCCCAAAAAAAATCGCGCCCAGTGAACAGACCAACGCCGAGAATTTTTATTATCAGAAGCAGATGCAGACGAAGACTCCCATGGTCATCGTGCTGCGCGACGGCGAGGAAGTCCATGGCTATATCGAGTGGTACGACAAGAACTGCATCAAGCTGAACCGCAGCGGCGCCGCCAACCTCATGATCTACAAGCCCGCCATCAAGTACATGTTCAAGGAAGGCGAGAACGGGCGGAAGTAGGCTGTCAGCCGTCAGCTTTCAGTTTGTGGTGACGGGCCTCTGGCCCATCTGGACGGCGTGGAACGCCATCACCCAGGATCGAACTGAAAGCTGATGGCTGAGAGCTGACAGCTGCCCCTATAATTTCGGCAGCACAATCCCCTTCTGCGACTGATACTTTCCCTTGCGATCTTTGTAGCTCGTCTCGCAGACTTCGTCCGACTGGAAGAAGAGAATCTGGCACAGGCCTTCGTTGGCATAGATCTTCGCCGGCAGCGGCGTAGTGTTTGAGATTTCGAGGGTGACGAAGCCTTCCCACTCCGGCTCGAAAGGGGTCACGTTCACAATGATCCCGCAGCGCGCGTACGTCGATTTGCCGACGCAGATGGTCAGCACATCGCGCGGAATCTTGAAGTATTCGACCGACCGGGCCAGCGCAAACGAATTCGGCGGCACAATCGCCACATCGGAAGTCACCGAGATGAACGAGCGCTCATCAAAATGCTTGGGGTCGATCACCGTGCTGTTGACGTTGGTAAAAATCTTGAACTCGTCGGCCACGCGCAAATCGTATCCGTAACTCGACACGCCGTAGGAAATCACTCCCGTACTCACCTGCTTTTCCGAGTACGGATTAATCATGTCGTGCTCCTGCGCCATGCGCCGGATCCAGCGGTCGCTCTTGATCATGAAACTCCTTAGGATTTGGTAATTGGGTAATTTTGTAATTTGGCAATTTAAAAGCGGATCGCGCGAGAGGGATTAGTGCCGCGACGGTTTTCAAATTACAAAATTATCAGATCACAAAATTACAAAATTTCTCTCGGCTGGTGCAGCCATATTACGAGATTGATCCCCGGGTTGACAATCTGTCCTATCTCCCTTAGCATCAATAACTTGAGGCATACTAATCCGGGAGAGACGGGAGACGGCGCGTGATCAAGCTCGATATCATCAATGAAGTGGTCAACCGTACCGGGATCACCAAGACCAAGGCGGAGCTGGCGGTCGAAACCGTCTTCGAGAGCATGAAGAAGGCGCTCTCCACCGGCGACCGCATTGAATTGCGCGGTTTCGGCGTGTTCAACGTGCGTCCGCGCAAAACCGGCATCGGGCGCAATCCACGCACCGGCGCCGAAGTTTCCATTCCGCCCGGCAAGGCGGTCCGCTTCAAGCCCGGCAAGGAACTGCAATCGATTGACTAGCCGCTTTCGGATTGCAGAGGGCAGACGTCAGATTGCAGAAGTAACTACTGCGATCGGTTCTCGAACTTTGCAATCTGACCTCTAAACTCTGACCTCAGGGTCCTATGTCCGAACCCACATCCACTTTTCCGCCCCTGGAATGGGACGATCAGCCCCAGCCCGGTGTCTGGGTCATTCCACCACCGCGGCAGCGCTGGTGGCTCTATGCGCTGTTCCTGGTCCTGACCTTGTTCAGCACCATGGTCGTCGGCGCCCGCATGCAGTTCAACTTCGCGCACCGGCAATCGGTATTCTCGCTGAATGACGGCTCGCTCTCTTTATTCCCCATCGTCTGGATCGCGCAACGTCCCGCACGCCTGTTGCTGGGCCTTCCCTTCTCGCTCACGCTCATGTTCATCCTCTTTGCGCATGAGATGGGACACTACCTCTATGCCCGCCATTACCGTGTGTACGCAACGCCGCCGTTCTTCGTGCCCTTCCCCAGCCTGATCGGCACGCTCGGCGCTTTCATCCGCATCAAGAGCCCGATCCCTTCACGCGCCGCGCTCTTCGACATCGGAATCGCCGGGCCGATCGCCGGATTTATTCCAGCCTGTGTCGCGTTAGTCTACGGGCTCTCACTTTCGCATCCCATCGGCCGCGCGGCAGCGTCCGAAATTCAACTGGGATTTCCGCTAGTCTTCTATCTCGCTGCGGGCTTACTGCATATCGCGGTACCGCTCGACGCGCTGTCGTTCCATCCGATTGCCGCTGCTGCATGGGTAGGAATGTTCGCCACCGCGCTCAACCTGCTGCCGGGCGGCCAACTCGACGGCGGCCACATCGTATTTTCCATTTCGCCCGGCCTGCATCGCTGGATCTCGCTGATCACCATTGTTGCGCTCGTTCCGCTCGGATATTTTTCTTGGACGGGATGGTTCCTCTGGACCGTGATGCTGGCCTTGACCTTACGGCATCCGCGCGTGCCGCGCTATCCCGATGTATCCGGCCGGCGCGGCGTGCTGGCCCTGTTCGCAGTGCTGATGCTGGTTTTGACGTTCACGCCCGCGCCCTTCACCCACAGCTCTGGTCGAGAAGTGTGGCCACAAATCCGCGACGGGAGCCGGGACACGTTGCATGATCTCCGCGACGAAGTTCGCCACCTGCTACATCGCAAATAAAGCGGCTCACGCTTTTTCGCCCAACGAAGGACGCTGTTATCGTGGAAAAGCCGCGAACGACCAGCGACCAACGACTCCTCACATCAGCCAGACCGCGTCCACATCCACAATCACCTGCGTGCGCGGAATCTTTCGCGCCGCCGCTTCCGCCAGCATTGCGCGCAAGAGCGCATTCATCTTCTCGCGACTGGGCGACTTCAGAATGAAGTGATAGCGATAATCGCGCTTAAGCCGCGTGATCGGCGCCGCTGCCGGCCCGAGCACGCGAATGCCTTCATGCCGCGTCTTCTCGAACCAGCGCCCGAGTTCGCCCGACCAGGTCAGCGCTTCGTCCAACTTCTCGGAGCGGATCAGCACATTCGCAATCGCGCTATAGGGCGGGTAGTGCATCCAGGCGCGAAATTGCAGCTCTTTATCGTAGAAGCCGGCAAAGTCGTGCTGCGCCGCAAACTGCACCGCGTAGTGCTCCTGAAAATAAGTTTGCAGCACAACCTTCCCCGGAAACTGCCCACGTCCGGCGCGCCCTGCCACTTGCGTCAGCAGCTGAAAAGTTCTCTCCGCCGCGCGGAAATCCGGCAACCCCAGCGCCATATCCGCTCCAACCACACCAACCAGCGTCACGCCGTGGATGTCATGGCCCTTGGCAATCATCTGCGTGCCGACCAGCATGTCGAGCGCGCCTTCATTCAGCGCGTTCAGCGCATGCTCGAAATCTTCGCGTCCGCGCACTGTGTCTCGATCGAGCCGTCCGATTCTTGCCTGCGGAAACATGCCGTGCAGCAACTCTTCCAGCTTCTCCGATCCTGTCCCGACAAAATGAACATACTCGCTGCCGCAGTGCGCGCACTTGTCCGGGATGCGCTCCACATGCCCGCAATAGTGGCATTCCATCTTGTGCTCGCGCTTGTGGTGAGTCATGGAGACGGCGCAATTCTTGCACTGCAGCGTCTTGCCGCAGGCCCGGCACAACACCACCGGAGAATATCCGCGCCGGTTGAGCAGCACCATGACCTGCTCTTTTTTCTCCAGCCGCTCGCGGATCTCCTCCGCCAGTTTGCGCGAGATGACCTGCTCCTGCCCCGTCTCCTGAAATTCCTGCCGCATGTCGACAATCTCGACTCCCGGCAGCGGGCGGCGTTCTACGCGGTCCGGCAATTCCACCAGCGCGTATTTATTTTTCTTCGCGTTGTAGTAAGACTCGAGTGAAGGCGTGGCTGAGCCCAGCACGACGACCGCGCCCGCCATTTTCGCCCGCATCACGGCCACATCGCGGGCGTGATAGCGCGGCGTTTCTTCCTGCTTGTAAGACGAATCCTGCTCTTCGTCGACAATGATGAGCGCCAGATCGCTCACCGGCGCGAACACCGCCGACCGCGTCCCCGCCACCACTCGCGCCTCGCCACGCCTTATGCGATGCCACTGCTCGGCGCGCTCCGCATCCGACAATCCCGAATGCAGAATGGCAACCTCGTCGCCGAACACCTGGTGCAGATCGGCCGCCACCCCGGGCGTCAGCCCAATCTCAGGAACCAGCAAAATCGACGACCGGCCCTGCTCCAGCACCTCACGCATGCAGGCCAGGTACACGGCCGTCTTCCCCGATCCTGTGATGCCGTGCAAGAGCAAGCCGCCGAACTTGCGCGAGCCGACCGCCTCGCCGATTTTCGCGAGCGCATTTTTCTGTGCCGCGCTGAACTCGAATTCAAACGGAGACTGCCGAGGCTTGAGCTTGGGACGCGACCGGTCCTGCGGCTCATCCACCAACTCAATCAACCCGCGACGCACCAGCGTGCCGAGAGTCGTGCGCGGAACGTCCAGCCCATGCAGGACCTCGACGGGTACCCTACCGCCTGCCGCGGCGAGTGTCTCAACCAGCGTGGCCTGGTTCTCGTTGAGCTTCTTTGCTTTGGCGGTTGAGGGACGGGCGCCTCGCCCGTCCGCCCTGAGCGAAGTCGAAGGGTCCAGCGGAGGCGAAGCCTCCGCACCTTCGGCTCCCAGCAGCACCGCGACCTTCACCAAACGCGCCGCGTCCCGAGCCGCCGACACATCCTCGCGAGCAATCCATTTCTTCCGCACCATCCCCGAAAGCAACGCCTTCGAAACCTGAGTCGCCCCGCGCAAACTCCCTTCGCGTACGCCATCCCGCTCGGCCAGATAATCGAGCACACGAAATTCAACCAGCTGCTGTTCCGGCGTCCGCTTCGACCTCGCCGGAGACCCCGACATCCCCGCCAGATGCAGCGCCATCCGCCCCTCGTCAGTGATGCGATACACGACCGAGCGTTTAAACTCGGCGGAGAGCGGCAGCATGGTGCGAAACACTTCACCAACCGGCGCAAGATAATAATCGGCAATCCACTTCCCAAGTTTCAGCAGCTGCTCGTCGAGCACAGGTGAGAGGTCGAGCGCTTCGATCACCTTCTTGATCTTTACGGCCGAAGCATTCACCTGTGGCGGACGGTCATGCAACTCCACCACAACGCCGGACAGTCGTTGCTGCCGAAACGGCACCAGCACCCGCCCGCCTACCACCGGCTCCATGCCTGGAGGAATGGCGTAGGTGAACGCCATGTCGAGTGGCACGGCTAGGGCGACGTCGCAGAAGAGAGGCATGTGGGGGACTAGTCAAATCCTACCGCATCTTGAAATACTGCCGCTTGACAGTAGTATCGTACCACGTTAGTATTGTGCTGAATGATCGCGAGTTTCCGGGACAAGGAAACCGGCAGGCTGTGGCAGTCGGGCAGAAGCCGCCGTCTTCCAGCGGATCTGCAGCTGCGAGCGTTCAAGAAGCTCGCTATTTTGAATGCCGCAATCACGCTCGACAATTTAAAGGTACCACCGGGGAATCAACTGGAAGGGCTTCGCGGCGACCGCGCCGGACAACACAGCATTCGAATCAACGATCAATATCGCGTGTGTTTCGTGTGGCGAGACGGAAATGCGTTTGAGGTAGAGATAGTCGATTATCACTGAACAAAATGGGGTAACTATGGCCAAATCAAGGAAAGTGTTTGCGGTTCACCCGGGAGAAATTCTCAAAACCGAGTTCATGGAGCCAATGAGCGTAAGCGCCTATGCACTGGCGAAGGCGCTCAATTTTCCCGGCATCTATGAAATCGTTCGCGGAGACCGGGCCATCAGTGCCGACACTGCCATCCGCTTGGGAAAGTACTTCGGTTTGCCCGCGCAGTTTTGGCTCAATCTTCAAAACGACTACGATCTGAGAATCGCGGAGGGTAGCGGAATCGGCAAAGAAATTAGACCGCGCAAGGCCTACGATGCCGAACTTGCCGGCACGCGCTGAAGCGGCCAGTCCCTACGTGTTTTCCCGATCCCCGTGCGCTGGTGGTTGCGAAATCACAAGGAAGTGAACCTCGTTACCCGTATCGTTTCGCATCTGGTGCGAGGCGCCTGGTGGAATCCAAATCCCTTCCCCGGCACTCAAGACAGTCGACCGTCCATCAACTTCCATGAGCGCCTCGCCTGCGAGCACGTAGAAAAATTGCTGCGCGTGATGGTGCAGGTGCCGAGCTTCCGCCGTATTCGCGGGCATGCGCTCCTGAATCACGCTCTGCTGCGGATTCTTTACCAGGTGCCAGCCATCACAATCGTTGCCCCAGATGTAATGCTCGGCGGTTGCTTTGCTGATTGAGCTGATGTCCATATGGCTCGGTGAAAGTTAGTAATAATCGCTACGGAAACCGCGCGTTTCGCCCGACTGGACGGCCGAGGGCGGCCGTCCCTACGTGTTTGATTTTGGCGCTTTCATCCCCAACTCTTTCATCACCATCTGCAAGTCCTTCCACGCCTCGCCCTTCTGTCTCGGATCGCGCAGCAGAAACGCCGGATGATACGTGACTGCCAGCTTGCATCCGTCCCAGTTGGAACCGCTGCTGCGGTCGTCGATACGAATGCCCGTCGGCCTGAAATCGTAAAATCGACCGCGCAACTGCATCATCGAAGAATTCATCGCGAGCAGCGTTTTCGCGGCGGTGGCGCCGAGAGCCACAATCACCTTCGGCTTGACTGCCGCGATCTGCCGCATCAGAAACGGCGAACACGTCTCGCACTCCTCGCGCTCCGGCGTGCGATTCCCCGGTGGACGGCACTTCACGATGTTCGCGATGTAAACCTGCTCGCGCTCGATCCCCATCGCTTTGATCATGTTGTTGAGCAGCTGCCCGGCGCGTCCCACGAAGGGCTCGCCTTTTTCATCCTCATCGGCGCCCGGCCCCTCGCCCACGAACATCAGCTCCGCTTTCGGATTCCCCACGCCAAACACAATCTGCTTCCGTCCCTGCTTGTGGAGCACGCAGCGCGTGCAGTCGCCCAGGTCTTCGCGAATGATCTTCAGCGCTTTCACCGGATCGCTCACACTCTGCTCGGGCTTCAGCGCGATCACCTCAAAAACATTTTCATCAACAACCGGCATGGTGGCCGCCGCGGTCCTTCGTGGACTCATTCTTTCTCCTGGCTCAAGTATGTGCTCCAAAATACTGTCTTCCGCTTCTTCCACTGCGATCGCGACCGCAACTTCCCCCGCGTGTTCCTCCACGGGGCGCCGGTAAAAATCGTAGATCCCCATTTCGTTGTAATAGCGAATACGCGCGGCAAATGCGCGACGAAGTTCAGGGTCAAGCGTGCGGGGCATTGCGGATAAGAATAACAACTTTTACGCCACAGAGACACAGAGCCAACAAGCCAACGAGAAACCCCCAGAAAAAGATCTAGCCTTTCTCCGCGTCTCTGTGACTCAGTGGTGGGTTTGTCTAGCGGACAGTCACGCCGCTGCGTTTCCGCAGCCTTACGACCTGGTCAAGCACGCGGTGCGCAACTTCCCACTTCGAGGTCTCGGGAACCTCGATCACTTCGCTCTGAGAGATGATCGTGACCGCGTTGCGGTCGGAATCGAAACCAATGCCCTCGCGCGAAACGTCGTTCACTACGATGGCGTCGAGCGATTTCGACGCCAGCTTCTTGCGTGCGTTTTCCAGCACGTTCTCCGTCTCCGCCGCGAATCCGACGACGATCTGCGAAGTCTTCCGGCGCGCAAGCTCAGTCAGAATATCCGCTGTCGGTTCAAGTTCGAGCGTCATCTCCCCCTTGCGCTTGATCTTCTGTCCGGCCGCCGCTTTCGGCCGGAAGTCCGCCACGGCCGCTGTCTTGATCACCACGGTACTCGCAGGGAGCAATTTCAAAACCGCCGCCAGCATCTCTTCCGCTGTCTCTACCGGCGTCAGTTCCGCCGCGCCCGGAGCGGCAAGGGCCGTCGGCCCGCTCACCAGCAGCACGCGCGCTCCACGGCGCAGCGCGGCTTCGGCAATGGCATAGCCCATGCGGCCGCTCGACCGATTCGTCAAATAGCGCACCGGATCGATCTTCTCCCGCGTCGGCCCCGCGGTCACCAGCACCGTTTCGCCCGCCAAATCCTGGGACGCGCCGAGCGCTTCCAACACCGCCGCCACAATCGTTTCGTTCTCCGCCAGCCGACCCGATCCAGTCATCCCGCACGCAAGATACCCTTGGCCGGGCTCCACAATGCGAACACCGCGTTTGCGCAAAATTTCCAGATTCGCCTGCGTGGCCGCGTGATTCCACATGTTGACGTTCATCGCCGGAGCCACTACTACCGGAGCGGTGGTCGCAAGATAAAGAGTGCTCAGAAAATCGTTTGCGATTCCCTGCGCGAAGCGCGCCAGCACATCGGCCGTGGCCGGAGCCACTACCAGCGCATCAATGGTCTGCGCCACCGCAATGTGCTCGATCGCCGAATCGATATTCGCTGGCGCGGCCTCAGCCCCGGACTCGACTCCGAAAAGGTCGGTGATGACTTTTTCCCCGGAGAGCGCCGCGAAGGTAAGCGGGCGGACGAACTCCTGCGCCGCGCGAGTCATTACTACTTGCACGCGAATGCCGCGGTCTTGCAGAAGGCGCAAAATTTCCGCTGCCTTATAAACTGCAATCCCACCCGACACGCCCAGCGCAATTTTCATAGCAGGAAGATTGCGGCCGTGGCTTCAAGATCAAGACACGCCTACAGAATGGATGCCGCCAGCCAGCTCGAGATTCACACTTGCGCCGGCGCCGGCTGGCTCTCGGAAACTGCTCAAAAGTTGAGCGATATCTATATCGATGTTTATGCGTCTTCCAGGAACACCTTGCTCAGGGTTTCGCTGGCAGCCTCTACCGGCAATTTCGGAAGCTCCGGAATCAGCCATTTCACCTTGCCAGCCTTGATTTCATCCTGCGCGATGCGGCAGGGTTTGCGCGAGCCGGTATCGATCACCGGCGGTGCCCCGCCTTGCAGTTGACGCGCCCGTCGTGCCGCCACCAGAATGTAACGGTAGTTACTGTCGAACCCTTCAATCAGCTTCATACTCTTCTCTCCCCCAAAACTTCAAATACGTCTTGCTTCTTGCGGGTGGAATGAAGCCAGTATCGGTTGCACTCGTTCGCGCGCCTGTTCCAGGCGGCAAGCTTGTGCGGCCTCCACCAGCTGCTTTTCTTCCCCGGAAGGTTCTTTCCCGCTTTGCCGCAGCCGCTCCGCCAGCACGATGTCTTTCAGTTGGTCCGCGGACTGCTGAAGCAGGTTGTTAATTAAAATGTAGTCGTATTTCGAGTAATTCTCAATCTCTCGTCGGGCCGTGTCCAACCGGCGGCGAATCACCGGCTCCGCATCCAGTCCACGGCTCCGCAGGCGGCGTTCCAGCGTCTCCCAGTCGGGCGGTAGAATAAAGATGCTCACCGCGTCGGGGATTCTCCGCATGATCTGGCTGGCCCCCTGCACGTCGATATCGAGCAGCAGGTCATGGCCGCGCGCTTCGGCTTCCCGCAGAAACCGGCGCGCCGTACCGTAATAGTTTCCGAAGACATCGGCGTACTCCAGAAATTCATCGGCCGCAATCATGGCGTCGAATTCTTCCCTGGAGACGAAAAAATATTCCTTGCGGTTCTGTTCGGGTCCGCGCGGCGGACGCGTGGTATACGAGATCGAGAAATCCAGGCTGCGAACCATCTTCAGTAGTTCGGCCACCAGCGTGGATTTCCCCGA
>Ga0302324_100014465_pt1 | contig 15918 bp, 13 predicted proteins | sample Palsa_T0_1_FD_201949 | JGI IMG/M metagenome (GOLD analysis project Ga0302324, IMG submission 201949) | Peat permafrost microbial communities from Stordalen Mire near Abisko, Sweden - Palsa_T0_1 | ecosystem: Environmental > Terrestrial > Soil > Palsa > Peat permafrost | place: Sweden: Abisko...
GGCGGCGCGGTCGGCGGGCTCGGCGGAGCCGCGGCGCACGGCGCGGTCGGCGGGCTCGGCGGAGCCGCGGCGCACGAAATGCCCTTCCCGTCCGCAGGGTACTACCACCCCGACGGAAGCTTGGTGACTTACCACCAAGGGAAGCCCATGCCCCAAGGCTGGAGCCATCCAGCTCCCGCGCCTGCGCATGCGCCTGCGCCTGCGCCTGCTCCCGCGCCAGCGCATGCGCCTGCGCCTGCGCCTGCGCCTGCGCATGCGCCTGCGCCTGCTCCCGCGCCTGCGCATGCGCCTGCGCCTGCTCCTACACCAGCTCATGGCGTTTCCGGGCCCGACACGACCCCTACCCAATATGTAAACAGGCCCCCGTCCGTCAAAGCGGACCGCGGAGTAAGGCCAAGCGTCGACGCCTACCGCGATGGATTACGAAGTGGGCACGAAGCGCACGGACCTGACCTCGCGCAGTGGATGCGGCAACCCGCCCTCAGAGACCATTCAGGCCCCTCTGTTCCCGTCGGAGGCGGTCGTGGATCGCTGCCTCAACTCCAACCGCATCGAGGCGGCCAGGCGCGCCTCGATGAGATGTTCCATCCCGACACGGGGGGCTTCAAGTCGAAGAAGTCACTCCAAGATCACTACGACCGAGAGATGTCGAGACAGCGTGAGATGTTGATGCAGGACGACCCCGTCCTTGGGACGGCCTTCCACCAAAACGAGTTGCGCAACCTGCACGCCGAACAACAGGCCATGATGGCAGACCCTCGATACCAGAAGCTGAGCGCCTATAGGACAGCAGGCAAGATCGCAGCCCTTCGTCACTTTGGTCTCTGACCGATGCCCACCACGCTCGGCCGCCACCTCGTCGACTCCGCCCTGCCCGCCAAGTACCGCGGGCGCGGCGAGCTGACCAAGGGCTCGCTCAACGAGCTGCTCGTCGGCCTGGCCAAGGAGCACCCGGACCTCTACCCCGACGCCGTCACCAAGCTCAAGCGGGTCGGCGACGAGGTCGCGACGCTCGACGGCATCTCGGTCGGCCTCGACGACATCGCCCCGCGCGTCGCGGAGCGCGACGCGGCGCTGGGCCCGCACGCGCAGGCGTTCCGCCGGGCGACCGCGACCAAGGACAAGGAGGCCGCGCTCGCCGCCGGCTTCGACTCGATGCTGAAGCTGGCCAAGAACCACCCGGGCACGATGGGCACGATGGTCCGCTCGGGCGGCCGCGGCAACGCCGCGCAGCTCATGCGCGCCGTCGGCGCGCCCGTCATGGTGCGCGACTCCAAGGGCAAGGTCGTGCCGTGGCTCATCGACCGCAGCTTCTCGGAGGGCCTCAAGCCGGCGGACGCGTGGGTCGCCGGCGGCGAGGCGCGCGTCAACGCGGTGCTCTCGAACATCTCCGTCGTGGAGCCTGGCGACCTCGCCAAGATCCTCGTCAACAACATGGGCGACCAGCTGGTCACGACGCCCGACTGCGGCACGAAGAACGGCGTCTCGATGCTCGGGTCCGATCCGCACGTGATCGACCGGTACCTGACGGACGGTCGGCTCGTCACGCCGCACCTGGCGTCGGAGCTGGCGCGCGACGGCAAGGCGGTGACCGTGCGGTCGCCGATGACGTGCGAGGCCGCGCACGGCGTCTGCCAGCGGTGCCAAGGTCTGAGCCCATCGGGCGCGCACCACCTGATCGGGACCAACGTGGGCGTGCGCGCGGCGCAGGCGTTGTGCCTCGACGGGGACACCGAAGTGCGAATGGCGGACGGTTCCGTCCAAAAGATTCGAGATATCTACCCAGGTGACCAAGTTTTGGGCTGCAGTGTCGAAGGCGAGTTGCGTCCGGTACGCGTGCTCGATCGTTTTGCGAACGGCAAGAAGGTTGTCTACGAGACTAAGTTCCGCCTGGGCACGGGCACGAGCAAGAACATCCTAGCGATGGTCTCGTCCCTCGACCACAAGGCGCTCACTGTGACGTCGTCTAAGACGCGCCCGCGACCCGCCGCAGACGTCACGCGCGTAGAGAAGCCTCGGCGAGGTCGATTCTACGCGAAGCTCAGTCAGAGCTTCGACGACGCGACCATGGGTGACCCAGCAGCAGCTCGTTTTGCTCTGGCGATTGGCGTCCTGATAGGAGACGGGTGTTACACGGGGGGCGTGACGAGCAACGGGGTCTCGTTCTCGTGTCACGACGACAAGCTCGTCGAAGACCTCGCCGAGTGTCTTCGCGAGATCGGATGCAAGCTGGTCCCCCAGACGACGTACGGTGAATACCGCGTTACTGCGCTCAATGGCGGCAAGGCCGTTCGTGGGGCACCCCTCGCAGGAATCCGAAACCCTATTCGTGCGGAACTCGTACGTCTTGGCTTGTGGGGCCAGTATTCGCACACCAAGCAACTTCCGAACGTGAGTGGGTGGTCGAACAAAGCGGTGGCCGACCTGATAGCTGGCCTCTTCGCAACCGACGGCTGCGTTCACATCGCCAAGACGGGACGCATCTGTTTGCAGTACGGATCGACGTCGCGCGCACTCGTGGAAGCGATGCGCTACCTGCTCATGACACGTTTCGGCGTGTATCCGTCGTCGGTGGGCACGTACTACAAGAAAAAGAAGACGGGGGGTCTGCACCGTCCCGCGTTCAAGATCACCATCAACGGACATGACAACGTCACGCGCTTCACGCGTGCCATCAGGATTTCAGGCGTTAAGGGGCCCAAGCTGTCAACCGCGATCTCGGCGTGGTCACGCTCCAAGACGTCCGCCGAAGCAGGGCGCTGTGCATTCGTATCACAAACACGCATCGGGCTCCGCGACACGTTCGATATCCACGTTGACCACCCGGACCACTTGTTCATGTTGGCAAACGGCCTGATCGTCTCGAACTCCGAGCCGCTGACGCAGTTCTCGCTCAACGCCAAGCACGGCGGCCGCGTGGGCGGCGCCGGCGACGAGAAGAAGCTCGAGGGCATCAAGGGCGTCCGCGCGCTGCTCGAGATCCCGTCGTCGTTCATGCACAAGGCCGTGCTCGCCTCGCGGGACGGCGAGGTCTCGAAGATCGCCGCGGCCCCGCAGGGCGGACACTTCGTCCACGTCGGAGACGCGAGCCACTACGTCCCGCCGGAGCACGACGTCGTCGTCAAGGTCGGGACCTCCGTCTACGCCGGCGACCTGCTCTCCGACGGCGTCCCCAAGCCCGACGAGATCGTCGAGCACAAGGGTCTGGGCGAAGGCCGGCGGTACCTCGTCGACGCGCTCGCGGACGTCTACAAGCGATCGGGCTCCGAGGTCGACAAGCGGCACCTCGAGACGCTGGCCAAGAGCGTGCTCAACCACGTCCAGATCGTCGACCCCGGGCCCGACGACGCCTTCCTCAAGGGTGACGTCGTCGACTACAACCGGTTCCACGCCGCGCTCGCGGCGGGCAAGCGTCGCGTGCCGACGGCCGACGCGGCCGGCGAGACCCTGGCGGAGGCGGCCCTGCACCACACCGCCGGCACGGTGGTGACCGCGCCGATGCTCGACCAGCTCGCGAGTCACGGCGTGACGTCCGTGCAGGTCGCGACGGCGGGCCCGCGCGCGGTGCCAGTCATGCGATCGGCGAGCCGGACCCCGCTGCTGAACCCCGACTGGCTCCAGCGCCTAGGGCACCGCTACTTGAAGGAATCCCTGCTGGCGGGGATCCACAGGGGCGACGTCTCGAACCTGCACGGGGCCTCGCCGGTGCCCGCGTACGCGGCGGGCGCGGAGTTCGGCCTCGGCCAGAACGGAGGCTACTGATGCTGGCGAGCGCCCGCGACGAGGGCGCCCGCGCGGCGCGCGAGAAGTTCGGCTTCGAGATGCCGACGCTCGGAGGCGTCGCTCGCGGCGCCAAGGAGATGCTGGTCGGCCAGCCCGGGCGAGCGTTCGTCGAGGGTCCGGGCGCGTTCAGGCCCGGCGGCATGCTCTCGCGACAGAGCGTCTGGTGGCCGAGCACGCAGGGGCTCCGCGGCATGCAGAAGGTCATGCCGTGGGCGCAGCGGGCCGGCACGATGATGATCCCCTTCCAGATCGCGTCGAGCATGCACGGCAACCCGAACGACGGGACCCTGGCCAACGTCCTCGGCACCGCGGGTTCGATCGCGGGACAGATGTACGGCTTCCCGGCCGGCGGCCTCATCGGCGGGACCGCGCTCGGCGCGCTCGGCGCGAGCGCGGGTCGCGGGATCGGGCACCTGCTGGGCAGCCGCGCGCCGCAACCCTACCCGCAAGGACCCCCGCCATGATCAGGACGTCGTACGACGCGGGGGCGGCAGCCGCGCTCCGCCACTTCAAGCTCGCCAACATGACGCAGGGCGCGGCCGGCTACAACCCGATGCTCAGCGGCCAGGCCGCGTCGGGCACGACGCCGCCGTCGACGGCGACGCCCCCGGCACCGGCGGCGCCCGCGCTCGCGGCGGGCGCTCCCAAGGCGCACGCGCTCGGCTGACCCGTTTTGGGAATTCGCGAGCTGCGCCCTATCATTCCCCCGATCCCCGAGGAGACTACTGCATGTTCAAGCACGCCTTTGTTCGCGGCATCCAGAGCGCGCTGGTCAACCAGGGCGTCGCCACCTTCCCCGACGAGACCACCGCGAACAAGGTCGCGGACTACATCGCCGACCGCGTCGACATCGACCTGTCGAAGCCCGTGCCGCGCGACGTCGCGGTCAAGGTGGCGGTCGACGTCAAGGCCGCGTCCGACTACCTCAAGGGCCAGCCCGGCTTCAAGGCCGCGTCCTGGAACAAGCTCGCGAGCTGGGACGACGTGCAGAAGCTCGCCGACCACAACGTCGTGCAGCTGATGACGAAGGCCGCGGAGGGCTCGACCATCAGCGGCGGCGACAAGGGCAACGAGGAGGGGCAGTCGCCGCAGGGCGAGACCAAGATGGACGTCGAGCAGCGGCCGCCGGGCTACGCCACGGACAGCCGCGGCAAGACGGACGTCGACACCAGGCCGGGCGCGGTGGGCAAGGAGGAGGAGCAGCCGAACAAGCCGGCGCGCACCGACGACAAGCCGAACTCCGTCGAGGAGCAGTCCAAGACGTCGGCGACGCTCCGCTCGCTGTTCAACAAGGCGGCCGAAGGCTCGACCATCATGGGCGGCGACAAGGGCAACAAGACGCCGACCACCGGCGAGGGCAAGATGGACCTCGAGCAGCGCCCGATGGGCTACGCGGTCCTCCCCACGCAGGGCGCGCTCGGCGAGATGATGAAGCTCGTCACCGGCCCCGCGGTGATCGGCCGCGAGACCGCGCAGCCGAACAAGCCGGGCGAGTCGCCGAGCGGCACGAACTCGGTCATCCAGCACTCGGCGAAGGCCGCGGAGCTGGACCCGTACGTCGCGCTCTTCAAGAAGACCGCCGCGGAGGTCAACGAGTTCCTCCCCGCGGCCTACGACGACGACCGCAAGGTCGCCGCGGTCCGCGCGTGCATGGGCATGACGATGGTCGAGAAGGCGCACTACCTCTCGGGCCTCCAGAAGGAGGCGGCCGAACGCGTCGCCGCGGCACCGGCGAACCTGCCGCCCGGCTCGCGCAGCAACTACGACCAGCACAACCCCGACGCGACGCACTCGCGCCCGGGCGCCTACGACGGTCGCGGCGGCAACCAGGGCACCAAGCAGGCCGACGAGGGCCTCCCGCCCTTCATGAAGAAGGACGACGACAAGGACAAGTCCAAGGACGGCGACAAGGACAAGTCCAAGGACGGCGACAAGGACAAGGACGGCGACAAGGACAAGCACCTGCCGCCGTGGCTGAAGGACGAGAAGGAGAAGGAGGCGGCGCTGCGCAAGGAGATCAAGCGCATCACCGCGGCGCAGCGCGGCGCTGCGTGAGCCTGCCCCGCCACATCCGCGACGCCGGCCTCCGCACCGTCGAAGACAAGCTCGCCGAGATCGCGGCGCCGTCGCTGGCGTCGCTGAAGGCGAAGAAGACGCGGGAGCTGAGCGGCGCGCCCAGCGCCCCGATCCCGAAGGTCGTGAGCTTCCCGAACAGCTGATCGAGGTTCCCCATGCCGCCGATGTCTCCCCGCACGCAGCAGCTCCAGGCAGGCATGAACGCCGGGCCGGATCAGGAGACTGCGCTCTTCGAGCAGGGCATGAGCGACATGGCGTACAATTTACTTTCCTCGAAGATGCCCGACGTCATGCAGGACGTCGTCACCTTCAAGGTGATCCGCGTCGACGTCGACAAGGGCTCCGGCGTCGGCGCGTTCGTCGTGCTGCGCCACGACCAGCCGGTCTACATCCCGGTCGTGCTCGTCGACAACGCCGTGAAGCCGCTCGAGGTCTTCTACCACAAGACCATGAACGTCTTCCTGCCGCTCACGAAGGGCTGGCTCGACGAGATCGACAAGACCGCTCTCTCGTCGCTCGGCAAGGGCATCAAGACGCCCGAGACGCTCTACACCGATGTCGACATTCGCAACGTCGTGGTGCCGCCGGTTACCGGCCGCTTCTCATATGCCGCCGCGTCGGTCGCCGAACGCGCGGCGCACGACCGAGCGGTCGCAGCCTTCCCCCTGGACGTCGCGCTCTCCGTGCGCCACCTCGAGAAGACCGCGGCCGCGCCCGAGCCCGCGCCGATGCTCCTCGCCCTGCTCGACCGCGCGCCGAACCGCGTCAAGAAGGCCTTCGTCCGCCTGCTCGAGAAGAACCCGAGCCTCACGAAGGTGGCCGCCGCGACGTACGGCGTCTCCGCGATCGCCGGCGCCGTCCGGCCGCGCCTCGAGAAGGTCGCCGCCAAGCAGCTCACCGGCGGCGCGCTGTGGATCGTCGACAAGGACAACACGCCGACCGACTTCCACCGCATCTTCGGCGACCGCGCGGGCGAGGCCTACGCGGGCGTCCGCAAGAAGGGCTTCGCCGCCAAGGACGAGCGCCTCACGCGCAACATGGCCGTGCAGGAGCAGCCGTTCGAGCACTGGACCGAGCCGAACCAGCCGGGCGTCTACTGCCTGTACGACTCGTCGGGCAAGGAGCGCCACGCGTTCGTCATGCCCGACCCGATCGACGTGCTCGGCGGGGGCGCGAAGTACGCGCGCCGGCCGATCGTCCCGGGAAAGCAGCCGCGCCAGGGCGAGACGCACCGCGACTACGGCTACGGCCGCCCCGACGAGGGCAGCATGGCGACGCGCCGGCCCTACAACGCTCGCCCGTACCTCGCGGTGTTCGGCGACGGCTCCTACCTCGAGGCGAGCAAGCTCGTCGGGCGCAGCTCGGAGGCGGACGACCTCGCGGGCAAGCTCCACGCGCGGCTGTTCGACGCGGCCGACGGAGCGCCGCGCGCCGGCAAGGGCTTCTTCGTCCGCAAGCTCCACTCCGTCTACCAGGCCACTGTGCCGGTGGAGATCAAGTCGGTCTCGACGGGCTCCGACGGCGTGCGGCGCATGAAGATCACCGGGATGGGCGGCTACCCCGAGAAGACCATCTGCACTGACCCGACGCACCCGTACGGCGCGGTCTGGATGCCCAAGGGCGCGGACATCGTCTACCTCCCGCCCGACTTCACCTGGATCCCCCTCAAGGAGCGGCTCGACGAGGGGGGCTGGTTCCAGTCCGCGCTCGACCTGCAGGCGCACGTGTCGTGGATGCTGTCGTCGGTCGGGGCCAAGAAGGTCGCCGTCAAGGACGCGGGCGCGCGGCAGTTCTCGATCGATGGCGCCGCGGCCGTGGGCTACGTCCCGGCGCTCAAGAAGCTCGCGCACGGCTGCGCGATCTCCGTCGAAGACGCCGCGCGTCTCCTGGAGAAGGCCGCGTCCGAGCGCGTCGCTCGCGCGTGGGTCGCGTCGCCCGCGCAGCTCGCGCGCGTGCAGCTCGCGATGGACAAGCTCGCCGCAGACGACGACAAGGGCGGCGACAAGAAGAAGTCGGACTCCGGCGACAAGCCGAAGAAGAAGTCCAGCAGCCAGAACGGCGCGGGCGGCTCGGGCGGACCTCCTGGTGCCGGGGACCCCGGCATGGACCCGTCGCAGGGCGGGGACCCGTCGCTCGGTCAAGACGCTGCGATGGCTGCCATGGGTGGCCCGCCTCCGGCTCCGCCTCCGCCCGCGCCGCTCGACCTCGCGGCGATGGAGATGGACCAGGCGATCCAGCACGAGATGCAGAAGCTCGTGGAGCGCCAGCAGACCATCCAGCAGCTGCTCGCGCGCTCGCACGAGATCGGCGGCGGCGCGCCCGTGGCGCCGATGGTCCAGTCGCAGGCGATGGGCGCGCCGCCGCCGTCGACGAACCTCGCGACCGGCGGCCCGCCGACGATGGGCCCGTCGCCGACGGGGCCGCTGCCGCCGCAGCCCGGCGCGGATCCGTCGATCCCGCCCGGCATGGATCCCGGCGGTCAGTTCCCGCCCGCGGCCGGTGACCCGTCGATGATGGGCGGCGGCGCGGACCCGTCGCAGGGCGGCATGTTCGGCGCCGGCGGCGGCGCGCCCGGCGGCGACCCGTCCACGATGGGCGGCATGCCCGGCGGCATGGACCCGTCGATGGGCATGGGAGGCCCGGGCGGCGCGCCCGGCATGGACCCGTCGCAGATGGGCGGCATGGGCGGCATGGGCCAGCAGCCGCAGCCCCCGAACGCGACGATGCCAGCCGATGGCCCGAACACCCAGGCGCTCCAGCAGGAGGTCAACCCGCAGTTCCTCATGCAGGCGGCCCAGCTCCACTCGGCCGACATGTTCGACGCGGCCGCGGTGGCGACGCTCGCGCAGTCGCCGGAGCTGCACGGCGTCGTCGAGCAGTACCTGCCCAACCTCGAGAAGGCGATCGACAACCTCGCCCGCGTGCTCCTCACGCTGTGGATGCAGGAGCCCGACCTCAAGCAGCAGATCGGCGAGTCCGCGTTCGCGGGCATCGAAGAGAACATGCAGTCGACGTTCAAGGGACTCGGCGACCTGGTGCTGCGCCTGTCCCGCGGCGTTCAGGCCGTGAAGGAGCCGGACGACCATGCGGCGTGAGCGCGTACCCGACGCCCTCTACCTGGCGCTGGCGAAGGCGCCGCACGAGCCCGTCGGAGAGGGCAACAAGGGCGACGCGGCGGTGTGGCGCTACCTCCACCTGCGCGTGCCGGACGACGTCGCCGAGCGCGTGGTCGACCTCTACCAGGCCGACTTCGAGCGCGAGCAGGTGCAGGCGTGGATCGTCGCGGGCGCGACCGACGCCAGGATCAACCGCGACCTCGGCATCATGCGCGAGGCCATCCCGACGTACCGCCGCCTGTGCTTCAACCTCTCCAACTTTCGAGACCGCCTCGAGATGCTCCGGTGGATCCACCTCTACCAGGGGTCGCGCCAGGGCAAGCTCCTGCTCGAGAAGGCCATCCACGTCCACGGGCTCGAGGCGCTCGCCCACATGCACGGGCTGGCCTCGGAGCTGGACTCCGACGACGTCCACAAGCAGTCGATGCGCGAGTCCTACTTCCGCGGCATCGGCGTGTCGCGCTCGACGAAGCTGGGCAGCCCCGAGTCCAACGCGGCCGGCGCCGCGCTGAAGGCGGCGGCGGCGTCGGCGATCGCCCTCGGCGGCGCCGGCGACGACGGCGGCGACATCCTCTCCAAGCTGAAGCTGAAGTTCCGCGAGGAGACGCAGGCTGCGGGCGCGGCGGTGCCCCGCGAGGAGATCCTCCACTGATGCGCGCCTACCAGGAACAGGACTTCGACAAGATGGCGGCTCGCGCCGTCGACAGCTTCATGGGCGGAGGCAAGCTCGCCGACGCGGCCACCCTTGAGGCGCAGCAGGGTCAGCTCAACCCCGACCAGATCGCGCGCCTCGTGCAGGCCGCGAACACGATGGCGTTCCTGCGCCTGATGGAGCAGCAGAAGGCGCAGGGCGTCCCCGACATGACCGGCGAGTTCGACCCGATCGACCCGCGCCAGGTCATCCAGCAGATCGTCGAACAAACCTCGCTGCACGGCCACGACACGCCGTCCGGCATGTCACCCCACGGCGACTTCGGTGACCGTTCGGGTATGCAGCCTGGCGACCCGGATCCGGACCTGGGTCCGCTGCCCGACGAGGGCTGCTTCGGCGGCGGGGGCGGTGGTCCGGTCGGCGAGGGCGAGGCGATGATGGCCAGCGGCCAGGGCGGCGAGCCCAAGGGCAGCCCGCCGATCGACGACGACAACGACGGTCCGTTCCCCAAGGGCAACAAGCAGAAGGCCAAGGACGACGCGGACAAGAAGGACGAGTCGAAGCCCAAGAAGAAGGGCCCGCCCGAGCCGCCGAAGAAGGACGAGGCCAAGGAGGCCGCGTTCCGCGGGGAGCGCATGCGCAAGTTCGCCGCCGTCCTCGAGGACCAGTACAAGCAGGCCGAGTGGGCCTTCGAGGACGAGTTCGTCAAGCTCGAGGATGCGCTGGCGCGCGCACACGGCGCTCCGCCGTGGGACGTGTTCGAGAAAGACGCGATGTCGCTCACCGGCGGCACTGACCCGGGTCTCGCCGTACTCCACCTCGTGCGCACAGCGCGCAAGCTGCCGGCGTTCGGCCTCGACGACTACCGCGACAAGATCGCGGCGATGGCCGACCGGCACATCGTCGACGACAACGCGGCGACGCGGTCGTTCGAGCGCCTGGTCCGCATCGCGACCGACGCGCACAAGCTCCGCGCCGGGGCCGAGCACGTGAGGTCGCTGTGCGGCTGAGCGACGTCCTCGAGCTGGCCGTTCGCCACGGCGTCGAGCGCAGCGTGCACAAGCGCGCCGGCGTCATGCTGCCGCTCGCCGTCGGCGCGATGATCCCGGGCATCGTGGAGAAGGCGCTCGACCGGGCGCACTCGACGGAGCGGGCGCTCGAGGGCGCGGCGGCGCCGAAGACGGCCGCATTTCCCCCGTCGTTCGCGCAACACGCCCAGTCCGCGAATCGCGGAATGCAGTCGGCAGGCCACGCGACCGGCGGCGGCTTCCTCAAGAGCCTCGGCGAAGTCGCAGGGGCGCCGGGTGCAGGCGTCGCCGGCGGCCTGAGCAAGCTCGTCGAGCACAAGCTGTTCGGCCGCGAGCTGGGCGAGCGCCAGGACGCGCTCGGCATCGGCGGCGCGTCGGCGGCCAAGGCGTTCGGCGCCGAGCTGGGCAAGGGCGGCGTCGCCCTGCTCAAGGACATCGCGACCAAGGCGATGGAGGCCGCGGGCCACGCCGGCGACCAGGCCGCGCGCGACGCGATCGTCAACCACCTCAAGAAGACGGACACTGTTTTGGCGGGCGCCGACGACGCGACGCTGATGGGCGCGTACCACACGATGACGCGGTTCGCGCCGGTGCTCTCGACCGACGAGAACGCGGTGCGCTCGTTCCTGCGCCAGGCGGTGATGTCGGGCGCAGGGCCGGACTTCATGAGCATCAAGCTGCTCGCGGACTCGGAGCGCGCGGTGACCGGCGACAGGAAGGACTCCCGATGACCCTCGACGACCTCGTCCCGCCCCACGTCACCGCGGCCGTCGCGGCGCTCGGCCTCCACAAGGTCGCCGGCGCGATGCTCGGCGCGCCCGAGCTGACGCTGCCCGTCGCGCTTCGCTCCCTCGGCGAGAAGGCGTACCTCCGCCGCAAGGAGGCGCGCTGCATCGTCGACGGCATCGCGGCGCTCGCCGTGCTGACGGACGTCAAGGTCGCGGAAGCTTCACCGCTCGCCGACCTCCTGCGCCGGACCATCGCGCCGGCGCGGTGACCCATGACGCCGCGCGAAGCCATCGACGCGTCGACCTTCCTCGCCGAGAAGGTCGCGTCGGCGCGCCCGCCGAGCGCCGCGCTGCTCGAGCGCGCCGCGCTCGCCGACTTCGCCGCGTTCGGCCTGTTCAAGCAGGCGGCGATGGACCCGGAGGCGCTGTCCGCGCTGAAGCGCGGCCTGGGCTGGGGCGTCGGCCTCGGCATCCCCGCGCTCGGCGTCGGCCACGCGCTCATGCGCGACGCCGGCAACCAGGGCCACGAGATGATCCGCGACGCGCGCAACCAGGCGCTGCTCACCGCTGCCGGCATCGGCGGAATGCAGGGGCTCGGCAGCCTGCTCGCGCGGCGCCTGGGCGGCGAGCCGCAGGGCGCACCGTCGGACCAGCGCCTGGCGTCGCACGACGAGGGCCCCGCCCTGACGCCGACGCAGAAGCTCGCGGCCGCGATCATGGTCGACGACCTGCTCGAGGACGCGACCAGGGAGTTGACCGACGCGAGCGCCAAGCACGCGGCCCTCGTGCTGCTGGTGCGGCACCGCGGCGAGGCGGCGCGCCTGCTCCGGGAGCTGACAGCGTGAGGAAGCTCATCGAGCTGGACGAGTACTTCCCGACGGGCGAGCTGTCGGTGCAGCCGGTGTTGTTGTTCAACAACAACCGCTCCGTCGACGTGTCGCGCGTCAGCAAGTACGCGTCCGTCGCGCTCGACTACATCAAGAGCGTCGCGCCGGAGCCCGGCAAGACGGCGCTGCTGCTCAACGCCCTCGGCGCCGAGGAAACCTACGGGCCCAACCGCAACGGCGACGGCTTCCCCGAGCACCCCGTTCCCGCGCGCGGCAAGACCGCGTCGGCAGACCGCCGGTGGTTCGTGCCGCCCGGCGAGGAGCTGACGCACCACTACGCGTCGTTCGAGACCAACCCAGCGCACACGTTCCTCCACCACGCCAACCGCGACCCGTCGAAAGCGTCGGGCGTCATCAAGAAGGCATTCTGGAACCCGCGCATGCACCGCGTGGAGCTGCTCGCGCTCATCGACGACGCGAAGGACCCCGAGTGGGTCAAGCGCGCGCAAGATGGTGAATTTGTTCCAGTTTCGATGGGATGTAGGATAAAACGCGACGTGTGTGCACGCTGTGGCAACGAAGCGCCCACGCGCGCGGACTACTGCTTTCCGCCCAACACCAAGATCGCGATGGCCGACGGATCGAGGCGAGCGATTGAGAACGTCGTCGTTGGCGATGTGGTTGTCGACGCGCACGGGAAGGTCACGCGTGTCACCGCCCTCATTCACCGAGAAGTTGACGAGTGCTTGATCGAGATCCGGCACTCCATCGCGGGAACAGTGCTGCGCGCGACGGCGAATCACCCCGTCTTCTCGTCTGCGCGAGAAGCGTTCAGCTGCTACTACCGCACAACGAGCCCAGAAACGCGAAGCTGCTTCCCAGGCGCGTTCGAGCATTGTAAGGGCTGTCGTCGCGTCGAACCTGACATGCGAGAAGTCTCAGCAGGAGACCTCCGTGTTGACGATTCGGTCTACGCGCCCGCACTTCCCTCGCGAAGTGTTCGCACGTTGTCGGAGGACGAGGCCTACGTTGTAGGCTTGTTCGTAGCCGAAGGTAGTTTTGCCAAGGCGGCGGGCGCCAAAGTCGGCGTGCAGTTCGCTCTTCACGAGGACGAGGTAGATCTCATCGAGCGGGTGCGTTCTTTCGCCCAACGTTTCGACCGAGACGTGAAGGTATACTCACGTGACGACAGCAAAGGCGTGAGCGTCCGCATCCACTCGCGCGATGCAGCTGACTTCTTCTTCGCGCACGGCGGCGAATATGCGCACGCGAAGCGCGCGTCCCAAGCGATCGTGGACTCCCCGAACGAAGTGGTCGCGGCCTACCTGCGCGGCCTCTGGGATGGTGATGGGTACATCGCGACGAAGAAGAGCACGGCGCGCCTCAATACGGCCTCGGAAGACCTGGCCTGGCAGACGGCAGCCTTGTTGCGCCGCCTCGGGTACAGCAGCTACGTGGGCACCGCGATGGTGCCTGGGGGGCCGTCGAACCGAACGAACAAGTTCGCGCAGTGGTACTGCGTAACCGACTGGGGGTGCCCGACACGCCGAACGGCGTCTTCGATCGTAGGTATTCACCAGATCGGCCACGTCAAGGAACTTCGGCACGTTCCCTACAAGGGTCTCGTCTACAACTTCGAGACGGAATCACACTCCTACGTCGCAGAAGGCATCGCCGTCCACAACTGCGACCACGTCAAGTTCGCGATGAACGTCGTCGACGCCAACGGCTTCAAGGACTACGTCCACAACCCGTCGCCCGACTTCTTCGACCTTAGCCGCGTGTTCCGCCCGGCCGACCGCATCGGCTACACCCTCAAGAAGGTCGCCGAGGCGACCCCCGAGGTGCGCCTGTCTGCGGTCCTGGGCGAGGAGTCGGACGCGCTCGCGCTCAAGGGCGCCGCGGCGCAGAAGCTGTCCGACATCGACAAGGTGATCTGCGGTGAGCCGATCGCGTCGAGCCGCATGGCCCCGGACGAGCGCTCGTTCATCGTCAAGCTCAGGGAGCACCTGGCGCCCAAGCTCGCAGGCGCGCCGGGCATCGGCGAGCGGGGCCTCGAGCGCTGGCCGCTCGGCGAGGTGCTCTCCGCGGCGGCGGCGAACGACGTCATGCTCAACGACCGCGAGTTCGGCCGGCTGGCGATGCGGAAGTTCGCGGGCCGTCCCGTCCCGATGACCGACGCCCTGCTCGACAAGTTCGCGGCCGCGGCGCGGTGGTCGCTCGCCGCGTTCGCGGACCGCCCGGACCTGCTCGCCGAAGTCCTCGACAGCGGCGTGCTCGAGTCCGGCAAGATCGCCGCCGAGCTGATGAGCTTCTTCGCGAGCGTCCGCGTGAAGCGGGCGGGCGCCGGCGAGATGCTCTACCGCCGCCTCGTCCCCGAGGGCGTCGGCCTGCGCCCCGACGCGGCGCCGACGACCGACGTGATGCACATCGGGCCCTACGAGACGACGCGCGGCGCGGCCATCGACGCGCACGACGCGGTGACGCGCTCGCACCTGACTCGGCAGATGCTCGGCGGCGGCGCGCTCGCGCTGGGCGGCTACAAGATGCTCGGCGCGTTCCCGGCGCTGCGGAAGTTCCAGCTGCCGCTCGCCGCGGGCGCGGGCCTGTACGGCGCGTCGAAGATCGGCCCGCCGGGCCACTCGATGCGCACCGACGAGGGCTACGCGATCCCCGACATCACGGAGCTGTCGGCGAAGACCGCGTCGATCGTCAACCTCATCGAGTGCGCCGGCGCGCGCGCGCGGCGCCTCGCCGTCGACGTCGGCGGGACCGACACGCTCGACGACGTCGCGACCAAGCTGGGCGCCGCGATCGCGGGCTCCTGACGCGTTTTGTTTTTGAGAACCCTCCCTCCTATCATTCCCCCGTAACGGAGACGGCAATCCATGAAGCTCACGAACGCACTCGCGGCAATCACGGCAGGCTCGGAGAAGACCGCGGCCGCGCCGGCGTCGTCTCCAGCGCCGTCCGCAGCGGCTCCGGCCGGTGACGCGGACGCGCGGCTGAAGCAGGCCCTCAAGGAGGCGACCGCCCCCGAGGCGACCGCGAAGACCGCGGGCGCGACCTCGCCGGTCGAGGACCTCACCAAGATCGCCGCCGACCTCAGCAAGGCCGAGCACGAGGCGATGGCCAAGGAGGCGCAGCTCTACGGCGCCGCGTTGTGCGACGGCTTCATGGCCCGCGCGGCGCAGTACAAGCAGGCGGCCGAGGCGCACGCCGGCGCGCCGACGGCGAAGGTCGCCGAGGCGACGGACGTCTCCTTCGAGAAGTTCGCCGCCGAGAACCCCGACCTCGTCAAGGAAGCCGCCGAGCTGGGCTACCGCTCGACGGTCGCCGCCATCCAGGACCTCCACCAGCGCGCGTACGACGCGGGCTGGAACGCGCAGGTCGAGCAGATCCACAAGCTCGGCTGCGACTCGTTCGTCGCCGGCTTCAAGATCGCCACCGACCTCCTCGCGGAGGCCGCCCGCTAACATCATGCCGAGCGACGCAGACATCATCCTCGCCCGCCTCGGGCGCGCCGCGGCCGAGAAGGTCGCCGCGAACCCGATGCTCGTGCCCGCGCTGCTCGCGGGCGGCGGGGGACTGCTCGCCGGGGGCGCCCTCGCGGGCGGCCTCGTGCACGAGCACGATGAGGCCGCGCGCCGCCGCGCCGGCAACGCGGGCTTCGGCGCCGGCGTCGCCACCGGCGTCGCCGGACCGCAG
>Ga0302324_100014466_pt1 | contig 15918 bp, 12 predicted proteins | sample Palsa_T0_1_FD_201949 | JGI IMG/M metagenome (GOLD analysis project Ga0302324, IMG submission 201949) | Peat permafrost microbial communities from Stordalen Mire near Abisko, Sweden - Palsa_T0_1 | ecosystem: Environmental > Terrestrial > Soil > Palsa > Peat permafrost | place: Sweden: Abisko...
CGCGCTGTTCGTTCCGGTGATGCTGACGCACAGCCTCCCGATCGCGGTGACGTTCCTCGCGCTCACGAATGCCTGCGTGATGTTCGAGATCGCGCAGATCGTCGGATGGCGCACGCGCGTGACCCCGGACGGACTCGTCGGCCGCGTGTTCGGCGCGGCGCGGCTTGTCGCGCTCAGCGGCACGGTGCCCGGCGCGATCCTCGGCGGCGTGCTCGCCGACCGCTTCGGCGCGCGCCTTCCGATCGCGGTCGCGGGCTGGGGCTACCTCGTGATGGCCGTGGCGATCACGTGCATCCCCGCAATTCGCAACGAACGGCGATGAGATCGTGCGTCGTGCGGCTGCGACATGCGACATGCGACACACGACATGCGAACGGACGCAAAGAGACGGCCCCGTTGGGACCGTCTCTCCGTTCGACTATCCGGAGGTTAGGCGTCGCTCAGAAGTCGGACGTCCCGTTCGGCGTTCCCCAACCGGCCGGACCCGAGTACACACCGTCGGTCCCGGTGCCCGCCGTACAGATGTACTTGTACGACGCCGAGCACGTGCCGTTGTTGCCGCTGGTCACGCTGTTCAGGCCGGTGCCGGCGTCGGCCCAGATCGGCGAGGCGGCGTTCGGCCCCAAGGACGACGCGTTGCCCGCGAGCGCGAACACGGACGCAAGCGCCGGACTCGCGACGCTCGTGCCGCCGAAGACGAGCCAACCCTTGTAGCCCTCGTAGGCGTAGCTGTCGTAGACGGCGACGCCCGTCAGCGGATCCGCGTCGAACGACACGTCACTCTGGGAGCGCTTCGTGCAGCCCTTGTCGGTCTGCCACGACGGCTTGCTCACGAGCGAGCTGCAACCGCTCCCGGTCGCGCCGTCGCCCTCGCTCAGGTCGTTCCACACCACTTCGGTCCAGCCACGCGAATTGTTCGCAGTGCTGAGGCTCGTGCCGCCCGCACACACGACCGACGCATAGGAGCACGGCTGTTGCGATCCCTCGGAGTATCCGCTGTCGCCGGCGCTCGCGACGATCACGATCCCCGTATGGCTGTATGCGGAGTTCGAGGCGCCCGACTCGCTCCCGCCGTAGGAATTCGTGATCACGTTGGCGCCCAGGCTGGCGGCTTCGTTTTCTGCTGCCGCGAGGTTCGCGTTCGTCGCGCTGGTCGCCTCGACGAGGATGATCTTGCAGTTCGGGCAGACCGCCGACACCATGTCCATGTCGAGCGACTCTTCCTCGGCCCAACCGCCATTGTTCTTCGGCAGCTTGGTTTTCGAACCGGTTTGGCTGATTTGCGTGAAGCAGCCGCTCGCGACGGTGCATGCCGGCAGGCCATACTGGGACCGATAGGTCGCGAGGTCCGATGCCGCGTCGGGATCGTTATACGCATCGACGATCGCCACGGTCTGGCCGCTGCCGCCCGTCGAAGAGGGCAGCGCATACGCCGACTGCAGCTGCGACGGACCGTACCCGGACGGCGACGCATTGCGCATCACGCCGAGCGTCCCTCGACCGTTTGCCACGTCCGTGCGGAACTGCGCGAAGCAGCGCGCAGTGTCCCCTGGCAGTAGGGTGGCGCAGGACCGAATCACCGACGCGTGCGCAACCGAGCTGGTGAGCGCGGTCGACGGTACGGCGGGCACGTTGGACGCGCCGCTACACGCAGCGAGTAGGGGGAGGGTCGCGGCGAGCGCCGCAAGCCCGAGAGATCTACCCACGTATGAAATCCTCCATGACGGCTATAACAGAGTACCGGTTGACGCCGCCGGTTCGTAGCCCCCGCTCGGCACCCCTTTCCTCTCCCTTGTGTCGGTGCCATCGATGCCGGCAAATGTGACGTCGACGAACTGTCTGGTCGGTAGCTCGAAGCAACGAAAACGGGCGGACCGACCGGTCCGCCCCTCTGCCCGCAATGCCGGTCAGGTTCGTGTTTCGGTTCCTAGTCGTACGACGGAACGTAGCTCAGGGTCGGGTTGCCGCAAAGCGGCTGCACCATGTACCAGAACCCTATCCGACCGTGAGCGGCACCTGCTCGAGGTCGTCGAGCGTCGGCAGCCCGGCCGCGGCGCGCAATTCAGCGGCCAAGTCGAGGCGCTCCCACGGTAGATCGAGGTCGGGGCGCCCGAAGTGGCCGTACGCCGCCGTCTGCTGATAGATGGGGCGCCGCAAATCGAGGCGGTGAATGATGGCTGCGGGTCGCAGGTCGACGTGCTCGCGGACGATATCGGCAATGAGTTCCTCGTCGACCCGTGCCGTCCCGAACGTCTCCACGTGCACGCTCACGGGGTGAGCCACGCCGATCGCGTACGCGACCTGAAGTTCGCAGCGATCCGCAAGCCCGGCGGCGACGATGTTCTTCGCCGCGTGCCGCGCCGCATAGGCGGCAGAACGATCGACTTTTGTCGGATCCTTCCCGGAAAACGCGCCGCCACCGTGGCGGGCCATGCCCCCGTAGGTGTCCGCGATAATCTTCCGCCCGGTCAGGCCGGCGTCGCCCTTGGGTCCGCCGATGACGAAGCGGCCCGTCGGGTTCACGAAGATGCGCGTGTGGCCATCGCGCAGGTCGCTCGGAATCACTCGGTCGATGATGTGCTCGCGGACCGCGCCGCGGATCTCGTCGAGGTGCACGTCGGGGTCGTGCTGCGTCGAGATCACGATGGCGTCTACGCGAACCGGCCGAATGCCGTCGTATTCCACCGTCACCTGCGACTTGCCGTCCGGGCGAAGGTAGGGAATCAAGCCGCTCTTGCGAGCCGCCGCGAGCTCACGCACGAGGTTGTGTGCGAGCGTGATCGGCAACGGCATCAATTCGGGCGTCTCGCGGCACGCGTAGCCGAACATCATCCCCTGATCGCCCGCGCCGATCAGCTCGAACGCGTCGTGCCCCATTCCTTCTTTGACTTCCAGCGAGCGGTCGACGCCCATCGCGATGTCGGGAGACTGCTCGTCGATCGAGACGCTGACCCCGCACGTGTCGGCGTCGAAGCCGACGTGCGAACGCGTGTACCCGATATCGGCGATCGTCGCGCGCACGATCTTCGGAATATCGATGTACGTCCGCGTCGTGACCTCGCCCGCGATGTGGATCTGGCCGGTGATCGCGAAGGTCTCGACCGCGACGCGTCCCTGCGGGTCGTCGCGCATGATCGCGTCCAGCACCGCATCGCTGATCTGGTCGGCGATCTTATCCGGGTGCCCCTCGGTCACCGACTCGCTGGTGAAGAGCCGGCGATACGTGCTTCCCAATCAGGTGCCCTCCGACCACGACGCCATGTATTTCACCTGCTCGTCGGTCGGCACGTCGATGGCAATGTGCATCGCAGCGAGCTTGAGGCGCGCGACCTCTTCGTCGATGTGGTCTGGAACCGGATAGACCTTACGCTCGAGGGACGCGTGATGCTTTGCCAAGTAGGCCGCTGCCAGCCCCTGGTTCGCGAACGACATATCCATGACGGCCGCCGGGTGGCCTTCGGCCGCCGACAGATTGATCAGGCGGCCGTCGGCGAGGATGCGGACCGTTCGGCCGTCGGCCATCCGAAACGCCTCGACGAACGGCCGCGGCTTCGAGCGCGACACGGCGAGCTCCCCGATCGCGTCGAGATCGAGCTCGTCGTTGAAGTGACCGGAGTTGCAGACGATCGCGCCGTCCTTCATCGCCTCGAAGTGCTCGCGGCGGATGACGTGATAGTTGCCGGTGACGGTGACGAAGATGTCGCCGATCGGCGCTGCCTGCGCCATCGTCATGACGCTGAACCCGTCCATCGCCGCCTCGAGCGCTTTGCGCGGCTCGATCTCCGTGACGACGACGTGGGAGCCGAGCCCCTTGGCTCGCGAGGCCACGCCCCGTCCGCACCAGCCGTACCCGGCGACGACGACCGTGTGTCCGGCAAGCAGGACGTTCGTCGCGCGAATGATCCCGTCGATCGTCGACTGGCCCGTCCCGTACCGGTTGTCGAACATGTGCTTGGTCAGGGCGTCGTTCACGGCGATCACGGGGAACGGCAGCACGCCGTCCTTCTCCATCGCGTGGAGCCGAATGACGCCGGTCGTCGTCTCCTCGCAGCCGCCGATCATGCCCTCGAGCAGGTGGCGATGCTTTCCGTAGATGGTCGTGACGAGGTCGCAGCCGTCGTCCATCGTCATCTGCGGCTTCGTCGCGATGACGGACTCGATGTGGCTATAGTAGGTCGCGTTGTCTTCGCCCTTGATCGCGAACGTCGAGATGCCGTAGTGCTCGCACAGGGCGGCGGCCACGTCGTCCTGCGTCGAGAGCGGGTTGGACGCGCAGAGGGAGATCTCGGCCCCGCCTGCTTGCAGAGCGAGCATCAGGTTGGCCGTCTCGGTGGTCACGTGTAGGCACGCGCCGATCCGGATGCCCGCGAACGGGCGCTCACGCCCGAATCGCTCCTTCATCTGGGTCAGTACCGGCATGAAGGTCGCGGCCCACTCGATACGAGAGCGTCCGGCATCCGCCAGCGAGCGATCTTTGACGTCCCCAAGGGGACGCGCGACGACTGTCAACCTACGACTCCTAACGATGCGCGAATGCGTCCCGCCGTGCGCGACGGTCCTTCGCGGAACCGCCGACCATTCGACAGACCACCCTCTGCTCTCCCACTCCGGGAGCTAGCCGGCGACTAACTCGAGAAACGGGGCGATATCGTCCGGGTCCACCTCGACGCCGACGACGCCGGCGCCGTAGCGCGCGTCGTGGAAATCGGAACCGGCCGTCATCACGAGCCCCAGGTTGCGCGCGCGCTCGCGAAAGTGTTGGACTTGGCCGGGTCCGTGCGCCGGATAGAAGACTTCGAGGCCGACGAGGCCTTCGTCGGCCAATTCGTCGATGAGGTCGTAGTCGCGAAGGCGCCCAGGATGCGCCAGGACCGGGATGCCCCCGGCTCCGGCGATCGCTGCGATCGCGTCCTGCGGCCGTACGTGTATAGAAGGAACGTAGCCCGCACGGTCCCGGGCGAGCAATCCGCGGAACGCGGCCTCGACGCTTGCTGCGTACGCATTGCGGACGAGCGCTTTTGCGACGTGAGGGCGGCCGAGCGGCGCGCCTGCGGCGGCTTCGGCTCGGACGTCGTCGATCGTCAGGTCGATGCCGACGCGGTTGAGCTGCGCCACCATCTTCGCGACGCGCTCTCCCCGAGCGTGGCGGTTGCGCTCGATCATGGCGCCGAGCGACGGATCGTCGAGGCGCATCCCGTAGCCCAGCACGTGCACCTCGCTTCCGCGATAGGTCGAATTGATCTCGATGCCGGTGACGACGGTGCCGGCCGCGGCCTCCACAACCCGCGGATAGGCGGCGAGCGAGTCATGATCGGTGACGGAAAACGTGCCGACGCCGCGCGAGCTCATCGCGAGTGCGAGGGCTTCCGGCTCGAGCGATCCGTCGCTCTCAAGCGTGTGGCTGTGGAAGTCGACGAGCACCCCTTGCGCTACGGTCTAGCGCGCCGAGGCTTTCGCCTTCTTGCGGGCGCGCAAGAAATAGACGACCACGCGCTTCTCCTCCCGGAAACCGACGAGGCTCTTCTGCAGCGTGGTGTCGCGGAGCGCCTCGAGCGCGCAATCGACGGACTCGTCCGCCGCGGCGGGATCCTCGTCAAAGGCGTCGTCCTGCGCGGGACTCTTCACGAGTGCGTCGCCGTACCGATCGGCGAACAGCACCGTCAGCATCGCCAGCTCTTCGCCGGTGAGGGTCTGAGCGTCGCGAGCGACGCGAACGAACGTGACCCGCTCGTCGAGCTCGCAGGTGACCGACAGGATCCCCGGCTCCTCGCCGCCGGTCGCGAGCAGCGTGCGCACGTGCTCCGAGACGGCGTCGCGGACGGACCGAGTCGCCGCTCCGTCCAAGCGCCGGCCGACGACGAACGAAAGGACGATCGAGCCGCTGGTGGGATGCGACGCGATCGTCGCGATCTCCGGAAAGCGGACGAGCAACGCGATCACGTGCCCGACGGCGTCGGCGTTCTCGGCAGTTTTGGTCGGCGGGGGTCTCATCGCTGCCTCGTCTCTCGGCCAGGTGGGGCGGGTTGGGTTCGGAACAGCGTCCCGGACCCCTTGGAGGAGCGCCTAGCGGTAATCTGGTGGCATACGGCCGCCGCCGGCCGCGCGGGGAACCGCCTCCCCCCGCCGAACCGTTCGAGCATCATGGCTCTCCGGCGAGTGCTGGTGACGGCGCCCCTCGCCGTCCTCGTGGCGCTTACCGCCCACGTGGCCGGCTTCGGTGGCGATCACGTGCTCGGCGGCGTGCATGCCGCTGGGCTGCTGGCTCTCGGGGTCGGCGGTTCGATCCTGCTGGCGATCCTGGCCCTTGGCTGGGTCGGCCTCACCGAAACGGATGCGGGACGCGCCGAGCGAGCCTTGAGGGCGATGCTGCCGGCGCGCGGCGGCATCTTCCCGGCCGCACTCGTCCTGGGCGTCTCCGGTTCAATTGTGTTTGCCTGCGGTGAGCTGCTCGAGGGCCACCTCCCGCCGGTGACGCTCGGCTCCCTTCTGGCCATCACGGCCTCGGCCGTCGTCATCGCGGCCGTTGCTCGCGGACTCGCGCGCTGGCTCGCCGCCGGCGGCGTCGCACTCGCCAGCCTCATCCCACTGGCCCGTCGGCCGTCCGCAGCACCCGCCCGGGCCGCTGAGCGCGCCGACGCCCTCCTGGCTCCTCCAAGCCAAGCCCGCGGCGCGCGCCGCGGACGGGCCCCTCCGCACTCCGCGTAGTTCGTCCGTGCGCCGGCCGACCCGCCGGTGCCCACGTTCACACACGCAGCGTAGGAGGCCTCAGTGTTCATTCGCTTTGCGACCGCGACCGTCGCATGTCTCGTCCTTTCCATGACCCAAGCCATCGCAGACGTGGCCGGATTGGTTCGCGGAACCGTCACGATCGATGGTAGTCCCGCCGCCGGAGTCGCCGTTACCCTAACGGGTGAGGGGACGACGTCGAAGAGCCAGACCGATGCCTCGGGTGCGTTCGCCTTTCCGCGGGTCGCCTACGGAAACTACACGATCGTCGCCCACCGCGACGGGTACCCCGACGCGACCGCTACCGTCGGTGTGTCGTCCAGTTCGGTCGCGACCGTCGCCTTAGCTATCACGCACCTCAAGACGGTCGGCAAGATCACCGCGACCTCGCGCGGCGCATCGGGCACGCCCGTCTCGGAGAACGCGATCGGAAAGGGACAGATCTCCGTCTCCCCCACGAACAACAGCCTCAACTCCCTCGTCGAGTCGGTGCCCGGCATCGTCAAATTCTCGTATAACGAGCCGGTCGCGCATGGCTTCCACGGCCTGACCTACGAGATCGACGGCGTCCCGCTCGCGCAAAGTACCAGCTCGAACTTCTCCGAGATCATCGATCCGAAGCTGATCGACTCGCTCGAGGTGTTCACGGGTGCGTTTCCGGCCGAGTTCGGCGGGTCGCGCCAGGGTGCCGTCGTCAACGTCATCACGACGCGAGTGAACGACTTCTCCGGCTCGGCGGCCGGCGACTTCACTGTCGGCGGCGGCTCGTACGCGACGGGCATCGCCGGCCTGAACCAGTCCTTCCGGCTCGGCGCCTCGCAGCTCACGGTTGCGGCCAACACCCAGGAGTCCGATCGCGGCATCGACTCGCCGACGTTCTCGCCGATTCACGACGACAACAGCCTCGGCGACCAGTTCCTGCGTTACGTCACGCCGGCGGGACCCGGCGGGACGATCGCGCTCAACGTCTCAAACCAGACGGCGATCTACCAGATCCCGATCAACACGTCGATCAACGCGACGACGAATCCGGTCGTCAGTCCGGTCAATACGGACGACGTCCAGCGCGAATACAATCAATTTGCCAACGTCGTGTACACGCGCACGACGAAGGACGGGTCGGGCTATTTCCAAATCGCCCCGTGGACGCAATATAGCCGGGTCGCCTACGACGGCGACCTCCAGAACGACATCATGCAGGTCTTCCTCGACCCGACGATGTCGACGTGCACCAACGGCCAGACCGCCTGCTACCTCGATGGCCTCGCGCAGAACCGCACCGCCACATACTCGGGGCTGCGGCTCTCCGATTTCCACGCCGGTACGCGGCATGCCGTGAAGGTCGGAATCGACGGCGATACCGAGGCATTCGCCAGTTCGGAAACCCTGCGCGTCGTCCCACAGAGCGCGTCGCTTCCCGTACGTCTCCCCGGCCCGGGCGTCACGCCCCCACCGAGCACGATCGTTAGCGACAACAGCGCGCAGGTCGGCCACCAACTCGGCGCCTACATCGAGGACAAGTGGTCGCCGACGTCCGCCGTAAGCGTGAACTACGGCCTCCGCTACGACTTCTCGGACGGGTTCGTCGAAGGCAACCAACTCAGCCCACGGATCGGCATCAACGTGCAGGCCGACCCGAAGAACGTGCTTCACGCCTACTTTGGGCGGCTGTACGCAGCGCCTGCGCTCGAAGACACGCGGCGGGACTGCGTCCTCGTCGGCGCCTGCAGCGGGACGCCCGTCTACGACCTCAAGCCGGAGCACGATTCGTACTACGAGGGCGGCGTCGCGCACACGTTCTCGCCCACGTTGTACGGCTACGTGAACCTGTGGGCGCGCAAGGTGTCGAACGTGCTCGACACGACGCAGCTGTTCCCCACGCCGCTCTTTGCGGTGTACAACAACTCGGTCGGCGTCGCCGACGGAATCGAATTCCGCGTGCAGGGCGTGCTACCGAGCCACGATACGGTGGCGTTCTCCGGTTCGGTCTCGGAGTCGCTCGCAGGCGGCATCTCGGGCAGCACGTTCCTCTTCCCCCCGAGCGCCATCTCCAGCACCAGCCTGCAGCCCGAGGATCACGACCAGACGTACGCGTCGAACGTCGAGTACACGCACTACTTCGGTGCGCAGCGCGACCTCTACGGAACGTTCGCGCCGGAGTACGGGAGCGGCTATCCCGTGCAGTTCCAAAACGGACAGGGGCGCCTGCCCACGCACCTCACGCTGGACATGGCCCTCGGGCGTCTGCCTGGGAAGAATGGATCGCACCGCCTTGGTTTCGCAATCACCGGCACGAACGTCACGAACAAGCAGTATCTGCTCAAAATCAACAATGGCTTCAACACCACGCAGTGGGCGCCGGGCGCCCAGTGGCTGTTCAAGCTGATCGCGCCCACGTAGGAACGCGCGTCAGGGAGCGGCCCCCTTCGGCGGGTCGCTCCCGCACGCCGCGCACACGCCGTACACGGTCGTCTCGTGCGAAAGTGCGACGAACCCGCGTGGAACCGCCAAATCCGGAAGCGCGCAGTCGGCGAGCTCGTACGCCCGGTGGCAGCGCAGGCACGAGAAATGGTGATGATGCGCCTTCCCGGCCGATTCGAAGACGGTTCCCGACCCGGGGAGCTCGATCGCCGTAACCGCGCCCTCCTCGACCAGCGCGCGGACCGTCCGGTAGGCGGTGGTCAGGCTCACGCTCGCGCCCGAGCGGCGAGCGGCCTGGACGACGTCGCCGATCGCCAGTGGGTGCTCCGCGGTGCGAAAGGCGTCGCAGATGGCGCGGCGCTGCCGGGTGCTGCGCTCGAACGTTTCGCCCGGCGACGACGGCTGCTCCTCGGTGTGGTGCGCGCTCACGGAGGAGACGCTTCGCGGTCGGCGGAACAGTCCCTATTGCAAATGGATTATCAAAAGCAATAGAGATGCGACCCAACCGACCCCTCAGTCTCTCGGCCCTTCCCCATCTCGCCGCCGCTCGCCGGGTGCGTCCGCGCCGGCGCGCCATCGACGTCGCCGTAGCCTTTGCCTTTGCCCTCGCCCTCGGCTTGTTCGCATCCCCCGCGTCGGCCGCCACCGCGTTCCTACGCGGCACGGTCAACGCGAATGGGAGCCCCGTCGCGAACGCGACGGTCACCGCCGCCGGGAACAACGTTGTTGTCCATGCGACTACCGACGCGGTCGGGCGCTTCACGTTTGCGGGCCTGAGCCTCGGCACGTACGAGGTGACGGCCGCCTCGAAGGATCGCTCGGCGCAGGCGCACGTCGATCTGGGTAGCGCGGGCGTGACGCTGACTTTGTCGCTCGCACCACCTCTGAAGGAGATCGGCCGGATCGCCGTACGATCCACGATGACTCACGGCAGCGGGAGCGATACGGAGCTCAACAGCACCACCCTAACGAGATCGCCATACAGCGGCTCGTTCCCTGAGGCCCTCATCCAACTGCCGGGCGCGGTCAGAGGGGCGAACGGCGTCGTGCACATGAACGGCGATCATGGCGTGATCGATTACAACATCGACGGCGTCCCGCTCCCACAGGCGCTCAACCGCGAGATCGGCAGCGAGATCGACCCAAACGACGTCGCGTTCCTCGACGTCATTGAGGGCGCGTACCCTGCGCAGTACGGCCTGCGCTTCGGTTCGGTCCTCAACATTACGACGCGCGCGGGAACTGGCCCAGCCGGCTTCGACGGCACGTTCGATGCCGGATCCTATACCGCTCTCGACGAGACGCTCGGCTACCATGCGCCGATCGCCGGCGGTGGAGGCTACAGCATCGCCGTCAGTTCGCAACAGTCGTCGCGCGGCCTCGATCCGCCGAACTTCGACTCGCCCCACAACGATGCGAGCAACGCGAACCAGTTCGTCCGCTTGACCCTACCGCGTGGGAACAACAACTTCACGGACGTAACGATGATACATACGGAACGGACGTATCAGATCCCGAACGACGTCCAGTACGGAGAGCCGGCAACGACCGACGACAACGAGATCCAGGAGGATACGTTCGCAGGCGTGCAGTTCCGGCAATCGATCGGGAGCACCGGTTCGTTCAGCTTCGGTCCCGCTGTGAAGGTCTCGCGCATCCAAGACTTCGGCGACCCGGCGAACGACTTCGTTTATGGGGAGGCATTGAACGTTCTCGCGCCGCCGTTCGGCAATGGCGGCAGCCGGACCGGCTGCGCGAACGCACTGCGGACGGGGACGTTCACACCGACGACCTGCGCGTTCTCTCTGGTGGATGACAAGACGGCGCTCGACGCCATCCTCCAGAGCGACTACACGCGCCAATACGGCAACCATGAGGTTCGCATGGGGCTCCTGTACGACGCGTCGCGCGTCGACAAGAATTATGCGATCACGCTCCAACCGAACAACTTCCTTGCGCCGATCCTGACTCCCCAGGCGCCGAACGGTCCGGCCACCGTCGTCGACGGCAACCCCAACGTCGGGAACACCTACGCGTCGTATGTCCAGGACAGCTGGCGCCTCGGAAACGCATACACCCTCGATTACGGGGTCCGGTACGACTTCTTCTCCATCAAGTCGAGCGACTTCGCGGACGGGTTCGGCGCGTTCAGCCCGCGCATCAAACTTACCCGCCTGTTTGGGCCACGCGCCAGCGTCTACGCATACGTCGGCAGGTACTTCGAACCGTTTTCGCTCGAGAACGTCGACCCGCACGCGGCGCAACTCCTCAATCTGCCGTTGCAGCCCACGCTTGCGCAGTTCGACCTCAAGCCCGAGCGGGATACGCAGCTCGAACTCGGCGGTCACCTCCCACTCGGGCAGGGCGCACTTGGGTTTCGCGTCTGGCAGAAGAACGCGAACGACCTCATCGACGATACACAAGTCGGGGTGACGGCGCTGCACCAGGACATTAACTACACGCTCGGACGCCTCTCGCAGGAGGCGCTCACGTACCAAGAGCCGCTCGTCCGGAACGGCCGCGCGTACGTGTCGGTCGCGCACACGGTCTCGCTCAACGCCGGCTGCGAGACGCAGCTACTGGCGCCGTGCTTCGGCCAGCCGACCGGTTTCACACCGGCCGACCACGACCAGAGCTACAGCGTCACCGGCGGTTTCCTCGCGAACGACCGGCGCGACGGCTGGTTCTCGATGGATTCCGAGTACGGCAGCGGGCTGTCGTCTGCGATCTGCCCGGTCGGGACACCCGGGAACTGCAAGATGACGCCGCATACGATCTTTTCGGTCGAGAAAGGGATCGCCGTCGGTCCGCGCGTTGCGCTCACCATGCGCATTGCGAACATCCTGAACGACCGGTATTACGTGACCGTCTTGAACGCGCAAGGCAATCACTGGGCCGCCCCGCGCATGTTCGACGTCGGCCTGCGTTTCGGCCACTAGCGCCCGGAACCGAACGAAACGCTCAGCCGGCGGGATCGGGGATTCCCTCGCCGGCTGGGCGTTTCGAACGCGTGGCTGAAAGCGAGCGCGTAGTTCGGCGTTCCCGGTCCGAGGGCGACGCCGAGCGGCGGAGAGTTGCTTGGGCCGCCAACGCTCAGCACGGAGCGGACGGTGCCGGTCTTCGGATCGACTTCGCAGGCGAGATAGTCGGCCGGGTCTGCGACCCACAGATGCCTGAAGCAAACGACCAGGACTGATCGAGGGCGGCCTGCCACGCACCGCCCGAGCGCGCTCGCGTGGCGGGCTCAACCGCTCGCACCGGCGCTTCTTCGACGAGGCGCACCTCGATCTGCGCACGGGCGACGCGCCGCTGCGTGGCGCGAGTTCGGCGTCGAGACGTCGCTCTCAAAGCGCACCGTGTGGCCCGCATGACCGGGCCCGGCGGCCCGGTTAGCCGGCTTGGCCCATGAACGTCAGCGCTGCGTACCAGAGGCCGAGGCCGACGCAGACGGTTGCAACCGAGAACGCGATCACGTTGCCGACGAGTGAGTTGCGGCGAGCGCCGATGATTTTCTTGTCGTTCGCCATCACGAGCAAGAAGCCGAGAACGATCGGCAGGACGAAGGCGTTGAACGCCTCGACGTACAGCGTAATGCGAACGAGCGGAAGATTCGGAATGAGCACGATTCCCGCGGCGACGACCACGCAGATCGTGTAGAAGCCATAGAAGCGCTTCGCCTCGGTGCAGCGGTAGTTGAGCGAACACGGCCAGCGAAATGCCTCGCCAAACGCCCATGCCGTCGCGAGGGACACCACGAACGCTCCGAGGAGCGACGCGCCGATCAGGCCGGCTCCGAACGCTACGCCGGCCCATTTCCCGGCGAGTGGTACGAGCGCCAGCGCTGCGTGCGCGGCGTCGGTCACCGAGATGTGATGGACGAAAAGGGTGGCGGCCGTCGTCACCACGATCGCGATCATGATGACCTGTGTCGTGACGGCCCCGATGGCCGTATCGATGCGCGCGAACTTGAGGTCGGGCAACCGCAAGCCCTTGTCGACGGTTGCGCTCTGCTGATAGAAGATCATCCATGGCATGATGACCGCACCGATGTTGCTCGCGATCAGCAGCAGATACGTTCGATCGCCGAGGGGCTGCGAGCCGAAGATGCCCTCGCGCACGACCGTGCCCAGCGACGGATGCGCCGCGAACGCCGCCGGAATGAAGAGGAGTTCCAAGAGGCACAGCGCGAGCGCGGCCTTCTCGGCGCGCTTGTACGCCCCGGTCAGCGACACACCGATCACGAGGGTGGCGGCGACGACGACCATCAGGGTCGCATTCACCCCGAAGATCAGGGCGGCGCCGGCGATGCCGATGAACTCCGTCACGAGGGCGGCGATGTTGGTGATCAGCATCGTGCCGAGTGAGACCCAAGCCCAGCCGAGGCCGTAGTGCTCGCGGATCAGCGCGGCGTGGCCCTTGCCCGTCGCCGTCCCCAGGCGTGCCGTCATCTCTTGCACGACGAACAGCGGCACGATCAGCAGCAGCTGGAGTAGGACCAGCTTCATCCCGAACTGGGCGCCCGAACTGGCCGCGGTGGTGACGCTCCCCGCCTCGGTGTCGGCGAACGCGACGATCAGACCCGGGCCGACGACGGCGAGGAAGCGCTTCCAAGAGCGAGCGCTCGGCCGGGCTACTGGCCGGGCCGGTGTGGCGCTTGTCGAGCTGATCGGGGTAGTTGCCACGGACGAAGTCCAACTCCTAGAATGAGGCGGTCCTTGCGCTCCGTATGAGGCTTACCTAATTTCAGGCCGCTGTCAAGGGCTCCGCACAGGCCGGTACGTGCGCGGGGGCTAAGTGGTCGACCCGATGGGAGTGCCGCGACGGCCGGTCGAGCCGCCCTCCGCGGAGCAGGCCGCCTTCCTGGAGCGGGCGATCCAAGAGTACGGAAAGGCCACGTACAACTTCGCCTACCGCTTGACGCAGAACGACGCGGACGCCCGCGATCTGACGCAGGATGCCTTTATCCGCGTCTACCGGGCTTGGCGCTCGTTTCAACCTGGGACCAGCTTCCTCTCCTGGATCTACAGAATCGTCACGAACCTTTACCGGGACGAACTCAGACGACGAAAAGGACGTTTCCATGAAGAGATCCCGGAAGACAATGCCCCCCAGGAGTTCGGCGGCCAGCGGCCGCTGGCCGTCACGCCCATCGAGGACTACGTTGAGGGCCAGCTCAGCGAACCGCTTTCCCAAGCGCTACACCTGCTCTCTCCGGAACAACGGCAAGTCGTGATCCTTGCCGACATTGAGGAGTATAGCTATCAAGAGATCGCCGACATCATGGGCTGCTCGATCGGGACCGTCCGGTCCCGCCTCCATCGGGCTCGCGCCCTTCTTCGCCGGCTGATCCAGAGAACGCAGCAACAACGATGAACGAGCATCTGACGACGAACACCCTCATCGACTACGTCCACGGCGAATTGCCTTCGGCCGAGGACGCCCTTGCGCATACGCACCTCCAGTCGTGCACGGAGTGCCGCTCGGAATTCGAGCGAGAGACGCGTCTCTCGGAAGCGCTCCGCTTCGCGGCCGCGGAGGACGAGCGCGAGCTCCCGAGCATGGTCAAGGCGGAAATCTGGCAAGCGGTGCGAGCCGCGCGGCCATCGCCGTACGCGCGCTTCGCCACCTGGCTGCAGCCGCTCGTCGCGGTCCCCGCCGCGGCAATTCTCGTCGCGGTCGTGTACTTCGCGAGCCCCCTCGGCCACCAGGCACCTGCGCCGCTGACGGTCGACGCCTCGTACTACCTCGAACAGCACGCCGCCGAGCAGATGAACCCGCTCGGCGAACGCAACGTCACACCCGCCGTCCTCGAGACGAGCGACACCGGCAGGCCCGATCCGTCCGTCGGATCGCGAACGGCCGTCGCCGCGGCCGTCGATGCCGTGGAGTAAACCGAGCTTCGTCGTGCTGACGGCCGCGCTGGCCGTCGGCACCGTTGCCTCCCCCTTGCTCGGCGTGGGCGCCGAGCCAACGGCACCGGCAGCCGCCGCATCCGCCCCCGCAGACGCCCCCGACAAAGCCACGCAGCTCCTGCGCGCCAGCATGCTAGCGCCGCAGAGCGTTTCGTACGTTGGACAGCTCGAGACCGTGCGGTTCAGCAGCAGCCGCGCCGAGGCGACGATCGTCCGCGTCGAACATCGCGCCCCCGACCGGACGCGGAAGTGGTACGTCGCCCCGGAGTCCCTCTACGGCGACTACACGATCACTCGCGGCATCACGACCTACGAGTTCGACACTCGGCATTCGCGCGTCGTGACGTCGCGGAACCCATCGGTCGAGAATCAGGTCGCCGCCATCGGAGCGCTCGGGCTCATCACGCAGAACTACCGCGCGCTGCTCGGCAGCGAGGAGACGATCGCCGGCCGCAAGACGCAGTCGGTCTCGCTCATCAACAAGTACAGCGGCGAGCGGGCCGTTCGTGTTTGGATCGACGAGCGGACCGATCTCGTGCTCAAGAAGGAGCAATACAGCGCGAACGGCTCGGTCGCCGCGCAGCTGCGCTTCGAAGAACTCCGGTATACGGCGTCGATCCCCGCAGACGTCTTCTCGACGACCCTCCCGGCCGGATACAAGGAGATCGCCGGGCGCGACTACGCCACCCCGACGACCGACGTCGGTCGCGTCGTGAAGGAGGCCGGCTTCACACCGATCATCCCGAAATACCTCCCGGAGGGTTTCTCGCGGCTCTCCGGCGACGTGGCGACCGTGAGCGGAGTCAAGACGTTGCATTTTCTGTACTCGGACGGCCTGCGCACGCTGTCCCTGTTCGAG
>Ga0302324_100014467_pt1 | contig 15917 bp, 22 predicted proteins | sample Palsa_T0_1_FD_201949 | JGI IMG/M metagenome (GOLD analysis project Ga0302324, IMG submission 201949) | Peat permafrost microbial communities from Stordalen Mire near Abisko, Sweden - Palsa_T0_1 | ecosystem: Environmental > Terrestrial > Soil > Palsa > Peat permafrost | place: Sweden: Abisko...
TGCACGTGATCAAGCCTTCGTTCACCTTGTGGTGGAACGGCATATTGAACGCCGGCTTAGTGTCGGAGTGGCACTGGAAGCAAAGCGTAGGCTGCGCAACCTTCAGCAGGTTTTCTTCTTCCTTGCTCTGATGAACGCTGTGGCAGCTAATACAGCTGACCTTCGCCTTGGCGTGGGCCGAGCGGTCAAAGTTCGGGTGCGCTGCCGCGTGACAGGTCAGGCACATGGCGTCAACCTCTTTGGCCGAGTGCTTCGCGGGATTGAATATCTTGGTTATGTCGCCGCCGCCCGCCACGTGCTCCGCCCCGGGACCGTGGCAGCCTTCGCAGCCTTGATGGGAGGGTCCAGCTTTGGCATTGAGTGTGGTCTTCCAGTGCGGCGTCTTCTCCCAGCTGTTGTAGAGATCTTCGTGGCACGTCTTACAGGTCTCCGCCCCCACGTACTTGGACGCTTCAGAGGAGGGCGCACCGGCCGCTGGTGGGTTACTGGACTGAGCGCTCTTAGCCGGCGGTGGCGGAGCGGTCTGGCACAGAGCAAAGGCGAGGCCCGCAAAGACAAATAAAATAGGCGACAGAAGAATCCGAGACGCCTTCCAATTTCCCGGCATTCGCATTCCTGAGCTCCCCGGACTGCACGGTTTATCCAACATGTGTAACAACCCAAGTTGCTGTGGCGCACCGATCCTAAACCCCATCCTTTGGGAGTGACTTAGAAACATCAACAAGAATCGCACCGAAAAGACGAAAATCCGGGGCGCCAATTCCCGTTTCGAACCTTGGTGAACCCGTGCAAGAGCCAAGGCCACTGCCAGCGGTCACGACGGGACGGCCAAAAAACAAAAAATACGCGATTCGCGATGCTGCCGCTGTTCACTATTGCTCACTTTTGGGCAAGGAAGAGAGCCGCTAAGTCAGCGCCGATCGAAGAAACTGGCGACGGAGGCAATGTATCCGCGCATGGCTACTAAATGTGCTTCGATCGATGCGTTTTTCCAGGGGGCCTCGATCCCATGCCGCGAACCCCCGGGATCAGATGGGATCCGTTATCACCTCGTAATTAAGGGTCCAGGGAGTTTGCCCATCCTGTGGGATCCGATAGGACGGGGGATGGCCATTTCACAGCCGTTCCCAAAGGTCAGGTTGAAGACAAGAACTCAGTGGGCTATGATGCCCAATTTGGGAAATCAAGAAGCGCGGGAAATGGGCCCACGCGACGGCAAGCGATCGTCAGTCTTGCGATCGCATGCAGTGGTTTAGCTTTGGTCTCAACTGAAGATTGGGCGGCAGCCGAAGAGGAGATTTCCTACATCCGGTGGAATTCGTTCGCCAAGAGACCGCTTTCAAAGCGAGCGGGTCCCGCGTCTACGAGCGCTTCTCGACCCCAAACAGTTCGACAATGTCATTCAGCTCAGTGGAGTCATGCCGACGATGCACCTGCCAGATACGCCCGCGGAGATCTCCCGCCAGGTGGGAGGCGCATTCTCGCTCTTGGGTGGGTACATCACGGGCCGACATGTCGAGCTTGTGCCGAACGTGCGAATCGTCGAGGCCCGGCGAACAGGCTGCTGGGCCCCGGGCGTCTATTCGATTGCGCAGTTCGAGCTCGTTGAGCAGGGCTCCGGGACAAGGATCGTGTTTGACCACGCGGGCTTTCCTAAAGCGCAGGCGGAAGGCCTGGCTTCAGAATGGAAAGAGCACTATTGGGAACCGCTCGAGAAACTCCTAGCTTAGCGGCGGCGGTGCTATGGGTGATTTTGACTCCCCAGCGTCACGAACTCTTCGGACCAGAAGCCGGTTGGATGAGGTTGGGCGTTCTTCATCGTCCAGACATTCGCACCTGAAACGACCATTACTACGGAGGACGTTTGTCCCTGCTCCTTTCCAATCCAATTGGGTAAGCTGCAGCGGGTCCCAATCTCAAGCGCTCCCCTAGGCCACCTCGTGCAACAGAGATTCCCAGTTGGAAGGCACCTTTCCCTCCGGACCGGGAGCTGACTGGGTCTCAGGGCGCCAACGAGGCCCTAATAGCCTTGGGCCCTTCAAGACCTTCTTCGTCCTGTAGTCATAAAACCAATTCTGTTGGGGCTCGAAACTGGCTACGACCGGATGCCCCGTCAGGTCTGCGTGCCTTGCAGCGTGCTGGCCCGGTGAACTATCACAACAGCCGATGTGCCCGCACTTCGCGCATCTGCGAAGGTGAAGCCACCACCCGCCTGTTTTCAGGCAATCTTCACAGCCATTTCCTTTGGGTTTCGAATCAGCGTTTATTCCGTCCAAAATCTTTTTCATCGCTCAGCGCGACCTCTTCAGGCATTCTCGGGCAGATCGTCGCAACAGAAAATCGCCAAATGGTTGTGGCTTAACAACCCCCTTTAGGACTGGCCAAGGATCTCACGCCTTCGCAGGGTTGGTAGTAAAGAAGCTGTAGCGGGCGATCTTGAACTTGCCATCCTTCTCTTTATGGAAAATGAAAAGCTCCTGATTCTCCTCTTTGCTGACCCCTCCAGTCGCACGGTTGAGCGTGGTACCCGCTGAATTTGTTCGCGTAAAAACCCAATCGGGACTCGTCTCGACAATCTCTGCAATGTTGAATTTCACTGTCAGCTGGATCGCGGCAAAGACCGCGTCATACGTTTTGCGAACCTCTTCCAAACCAACAGCTGAAGGGCTGTACGGCGGCATAAAAACGCCATCCTGGGCATACAGCGGCATTACGGCATTCGTGTCCGACGAATTTAGAGCTTGATTATAGGCAGATAGCATTTCGGCAACAGCCCGCTCGTTCGCAGTCATGAGAATCAATTCCCCTTGAAGTCAAGCTAGCACGGGAGAATATAAAGCCGGCGGGCACTCCATGACTAGATTCAGACGTGGAATGGTGAGTTCCAAATTTGGAACAATCTTGCCGCCCCCTATTCGAGATGACGGGGACCGGGGAAACTAGATTTGCGTGAGTTTGTCTCGATCGCCAAGACGCTTTAAGAGGTCAACCAGCAGTCCCCGCTCTGCGCGCGAAAGACCTGCAACTGCTCTCTCCATGTCGATTCTGTGCTGGGCGAAAGCCTTCTCGATCAACTGATGGCCCTTGGTTGTCTATTCGACGATGCGAATCCTTCGGTCAGAGGAATGATGCTTGCGAACGACCAGCCACTTGCTTTCTAGCCGGTCGATGGCGCTCGTTATGGAGCCGGTGGTGAGATCCACCATCTGTCCGATGATGTTTACCGGCAACGGCCCTTTGTGGAGTAGCGCTTCCAGGACTCGGAAGTCTGAATCGCAGAGGTTGATTCGTTTAATACTTGCTTGGGCGTCAGCGAGAAGAGCCCGATAGGCTTTCCAGACCACCAGGAAAACGTGAGTTCCATCACTCTTGGCTTTTCTCGCTTCTCCATCCATGGAGGAGGATTGTAGAGGGAAAACAATCTTGATGCCACGATAATTGGGTTCGGAGAATCATTTGCGGGTCGGGTTGCGCCGATCGTATCAGATCTCGAAGAAGCCGCGATGCAGAGCGATTGTCACGGCGTGAGTTCTGTCGTTCGCCTTCAGTTTAACTGGGGTGTTTTCGGACATGGCCCTTAACGGTTTCAGAGCCATGTCATGGACGAAGTCTTTTGCATTGCCCGAAAAGCTCTGACGAATTCCTTTCGCCACTCTGCGGCCTCGCAAATTGCCGTGGAGCTTGCCGATCAGAAGCGCGAGTTCAGGATGACTTGTCGCGACAATGGCTGTGGCTTTGACCCAGCTGCGATTCGAACGAGCCCGACAAATGGTCATTGGGACCACGTGGGGAGGCGGAGCGCGCGGAAATTGGCGAAAAGGTCTGTTCGAGCGTGCCCGAGAAAGGTACTGCAGCGTGCGTCACCGTACCTGGTCGCCTGGCTTATGCGAGAACCAGTCGCTTCCGAGACTTGTGCCCGCGAAGCACCGCCGCATCGTTACCTCGCTGTCTTTCCAAAGGTCATGTTTGTATGATTGGTCCTTGAGATCAACGGGGTTCCCCGAACCAAAGGGAAGTCCGGATTCGCCACTGGTCATGGGTACAAATCGAGAGGCCCGGCAGTCAACTGGTCGTTTGTCCGACTTCAATGAGGTAACCGTCTGGGTCGCGCATGTAGCATCGCAATTCACTTTAGGTTCAGTAATGAATTGCGCGCCCCGGGAAGACCATGAGTCATAGTAGCGTCTGATATCGGTCACACGAAGGTTCAGAAAGATGCTCAGAACGTTTTCATCGCGTGGAGGGGAGGCGATGACTTCAGGCTTATCATCGGCGGATCCGCCTCCGCGGTTAATCGTCAGCCAGATGTTGCCGAACCGCAGAAACGTCGGCTCCCCTTCACGCAACACCGTAGCACCAAGGACATCGCGATAGAACGCCGCCGACCGTTGGATATCTCGAACGATCAGCGTATGCGTGAGAACAAATCTCAGTTCAGCGCTCTGATCCGGTCGACTAGCTTCCTTTTCTAAGGTTGGTATCCGTCCGACATCCATCTGGCGAAGAGCTCAATCCGGGATTGCGGCCAAGGACCTTCTCCTCTCGGCGGCGGGGGCGGCATAACGGCACCACCGATCCCCCGAATGCGGTCGTAGATGCTGGCAGCGTGCGCTTTGACGTCGTCGTAACTTCCGAGATCGAAAGCCTTGCTCATCCCGTGAATATCTCGTTCAGTAAAGAGGGGGCGAATATCCGTTTGAAAGCTCGTCAGTTTAGCCATCGTGCCTCGCAATCTGGCGCCGTCTCCATCTACGAACCCCAATATCTCAATCACCTGCATCTGGCATTCTTACTCCCCTTTAGTCTCAATGCAAGCGGGACCGCCGGTCGCGGGGCGGGTCCTTTGGATGCCAGAGCGGAAGAGCGAGCGTTGGGCCACTGATCATCTTCTGAGTCTCATCTGAGTCTCATCGTTCCAGAGCCACGTTTCGCCGGGCTCAAAGCTTGCTGCGACAGGATGTCCCGTCAGGTGAAAGTGCTTCATGGCATGCTGACTGGGCGAGTTGTCACAACCGCCGATGTGTCCGCACCGAGCGCAGCGGAGCAGGTGCAACCACCAACCATGGGAGGCCAGACAGTCGACGCACCCTATCCCGCCGGTGTCGCAGCAGGATTAATACGCGGATGACTGGATTTCATGGTTCACTCTAACGATATCTTGACTTCAAGGATTATTTCTCTCATAGTGAAGGAGGCTTGTCAACCTCGCGAGGTGAACAGGTGCCAAGTCGAGACCGATTCAATTCTCGGCAGATCACCCGGCGAGGTTTTTTCAATGATTCCGAACGGGAGAAAACCAGTGCAGAACCGTTTACCCGACCTCGGCGAATGGCCCGATCTGGAGTGGGAGCAATGGAAAGATACGGCTGATACTCTGCACATGTACACGCAGATCGTCGGCAAGACGCGTCTGGCACTCACCCCAGTTCAGAATCATTGGTGGAATGTGCCGTTGTACGTAACGGCGCGAGGACTGTCGACCTCCGCCGTCCCGGTTGGAGACGGTCGATTGCTGGACATCGAATTCGACTTCGTATCCCACGAACTGGTCTGCCGCAAAAGTGACGGAGAAACTCGCAACTTGGTCCTGCGCCCTATGCCAGTGGCCGATTTCTTCGCCGAGTTCCTACGAATGTTGACGGCAATCGGCGCCGAAGTCGAGATCGATCCAACTCCCGTCGAAGTGGCGAATCCTATTCGATTCGATCGCGATACTGTTCATGCGAGCTATGACAAGGATGCGGTCAACCGCTTTTGGCGAGTCTTGATCATTGCCGACACCCTTTTCAAGCGATTCTCGACCAACTTCTACGGCAAGATCAGTCCGGTGCATTTCTTCTGGGGATCGTTCGACTTAGCGGTCACGCGTTTCAACGGCAGTAAGGCTCGTCCGCGCCGCGGCGCCGACTTGATTCAGACCGAGGCTTACTCTCACGAGGTGATCAGCGCAGGTTTCTGGCCTGGGAATGGCGGCTACGGGCGGGCTGCCTTTTACTCGTATGCGGCGCCCACACCGGATGGGCACAACCGGACTGTTCTCCGAGGTGGGGGCGCATTCAAGCAGGAGATGGGTGAGTTCTTACTTGACTACTCCGACGTCCGTGCGACCACTGACCCGGCAGAGGCCGTTCTCACTTTTTTGCAGGAGACATATTCGGCTGCTGCGGATTTGGCCAAGTGGGACCGCGCGGCCCTTGATCGAGACGATGCCATATCCCGCGCCGCTCTTGGCAGAAGTGCATAGCCGCTCGCAGTCCACCCAGAGTTAAACTCCAACCCGCAGTATCTCCCCGTTGCCAGGGCGATTGCGATACTATCTTGCCGTCAAGTAATGTCTCATGTTCGGGTATCGATCCTCACGCGATGACATTCCTTGGTGAGAAAAATTTTTATGCTGCAGACTCCTGCGTTCCGTTCGAATCGCGATTTTGGTGAGGCACACGAAGTATTCCCGCGCCCAGCGATTCCAGAATCCTGAGTGGAGGAATCTCCTATGAGTAAAGGTCGGCTCGAAGCATTCAGCGACGGCGTGTTTGCGGTGATCATCACGATTATGGTGCTAAACATGAATGTGCCGCGGGGAACAGACCTGCAGGCTCTCAAATCCGTGCTTCCGATCTTTCTCTGCTACGTTTTGAGCTTTATCTATGTCGGCATCTACTGGAACAATCACCACCACCTGCTGCATGCGTCGGAACACGTCACCGGCGGAATTCTCTGGGCCAATCTTGTCCTTCTGTTTTGTCTTTCGCTGGTGCCTTTCACGACTGCCTGGATGGGAGAGAATCACTACGCCCCGCTTCCCGTGGCTCTATACGGAGTGATGCTGCTCTTCGCCGGAGTCGCATACTTCATTCTCACCAAGAGTTTGATTGCGCATCACGGGAAGGACTCGGTTCTGGCGAAGTCGATTGGCCACGATTGGAAAGGAACGGTCAGTGTGCTGGTCTATGTGGTCGCGATCCCTTTGGCCTTCGTGAGGCCCTGGATCGCCTGCGCGGGCTATAGTTTCGTGGCGGTGATGTGGTTATTGCCAGACCGCCGGATTGAGAAACAATTGCATGCCTAACCGGCGAAACGAGATTTCCAGCTTAGCAGCGGGGTATTGAATTCAAACGGTAACGACGATCCGTCCGCGGCGCGTGAGATGTTCCACAAGTTCGTGAGCGCGGGCAATCTCGGCGAGTGGAATTCGCTCGGCCATCTGGAAACCCGACCAACCGGCCTCCAGCGCCGCATTCAAGTCCCGCGCCGCTGCGATCTTCGCTTCCTTTGGAAAGTCGTCACTACCCAGAAAGAACAGGAGGATATTCTTGAAAACCATCAACCAGAACGGGATTGTGGGCGTAGCTACATTCGTCGCGTAGGTCGCGATCGATCCCCCCGTTTTCAGCAGGTCTACGTCGGCCCCGACGTTCGCTCCGAATGCTACTTCGACGATATGGTCGATTCCGTCCGGGGCGAGCGCCTTCAGTCGAGACATCAATTCATGATCGTTACGTACGACCTCGTGGGCTCCTGCCTGGCGGGCCGTTTCCTCCTCCGACGACGATATGACAGTACCAATCACGTGCGCTCCAGCCCGCCGGGCTAATTGAACGGCACAGAGGCCCACTGATCCCGCTGCTCCCTGTACGAACACGATGCGGCCGGCCACCGACCCGGCCACGCGGACAGCCCTGTGAGCTGTAATCCCAGGAATACCGAGACAGGCACCTTGGTCTGGAGACACGCCCGACGGTAGAGGAGCAACTTGTTCGAGTGGGACCACCGTGAACTCTGCGGCGGTACCGAAGGGGCGGTAGGATTGGGCTCCGTAACACCACACGGAACGCCCCAACCACTCCGACGAAACGCCGTCGCCGACTCGATCTACATGTCCGGCTCCATCACTGTGCGGGACGATGCGAGGGTAAGGCATGCCGTAGCCAAACGTATCTTGGCGTTTCTGACGTCGCCAGGACTTATTCCGGATGCAGTGATCCGAATACGAACTTCACCTGAGGCTGGCGTAGGATCGGGCATCTCGCCAACCGTGAGAACGTCCCGGGCTGGGCCCTGTTTCTCATACCAGGCTGCTTTCATCGAATCGCCTCCCTTTCAACGAGCGGAAGGTTTATGCAGAGATTCTTTCACAGCGGAAGTCTTGGAAACAGAGTTGGCACTGTCTCAGCCGCGAAATCCTTGAAGACTCGGATGGTTCTCGGAATGTGACGATTGCTGAGATGGACTAATGTGAGATTGAAAACTTGCAGGTGCCACTTCGGCATGACCTCAACCAGCCGGCCTTGCCGCAGCAGTTCAGGTTGGACGATTGGCGGCAGTTCTCCGATTCCGGCATCGGCAAGCAACGCCACGGCCAAGCCAGCGTACTCGTTAATCGACAGGTGCGGCTGGAAAGTTATCGAATCCTTTTCGTTTCCGTTTGTATGAGTAAAGGACCAAGTATTCTGCGGCGTCCAGAAAGAGAAGGCGAGCAATCGATGGTGGAGCAGGTCGGCAGGTCGCCTGGGAGCCTTTCGCGTTTTCAAGTACGCCGGACTGGCAACGAGTTGGTGCCGGTAGGTTAACAGCCGACGCACCACGAGCGAGGAATCCTCGAGTTCCCCAACTCGAAAAGCAAGGTCGATGCCTTCGGCGATTTGCGGAATGATGCGCTCGGTGGTGAACACCTGAATCCTCACATCGGGGTAAGACTCCTGAAAACGGAGAATGAGAGGGGCCAGCAAAGAATCAGAGATCGTGGGCGGAGCTGAAATGCGGAGAAGACCCGATACTTTTGCCGTGTGGTTCGAGGCGATATTGCTGACAGACTCACTCAGTTCTGCACTTCTTTGAGCGTGCTCGAGTACTTCGGATCCAACGTCAGTGAGCCGCAGACTGCGCGTGGATCGTTCGATTAACCGCACCCCAAGTTGCTTTTCGAGCTCAGCGACTCTCCGACTCACAGTTGAGACCGGCATCTGGACCCGCCTCGCGGCCTTCACAAAGCTATTCGATTCTACGACCTGCGCGAAGATCAGCAACGAGTTGAGATCTGCTCTCATGTTTCCGGCAGCGGCACATCTTCTCGAAGAGCGCTAGCTGTTCAGTCCTCAATACCTTGACATCAAGATATAGTATGCCTTAGCCTCGCACCCGTCAAACCTGGAGAGGACTGAGCCAATGAAGCATTCCAGAATTGAAGAGGAGTCGAACAAAGCCGAACGTGTCGGCGGCAATGCCGCTCCGCCGCGTCGGGAGCTTCTTAAGGGCGGCATCGAACTTTATGTCGACTTGGTTGAGTCAAAACCTGCCCGAAGCTCTCAAGAGCGTACGAACCAGGCCGTTGTTCCTGTTGCGCGAGGCGGTGCCGCCGCTGCTGGTCGTTGGTCAAACTCCAAACGCATTCCGTCGCATCGGTGTCATTCAGGGGGGTTCTTTTGAAGGGGAACGATTGTCCGGTGAAGTCGTTACCGGCAACGACTGGCAGGATGTTCGCAAAGACTCCTGCATTAAGTTAGACGTGCGTCTGGTGCTAAAGACGACCGATGGGGCCTTGATCGTCATGACTTATTAATGCTTGCGGGCAGTTACGCCAGGCGTGATGGAGAAACTCGACAGGGGCGAGGACGTCGATCCCACGAGCTACTATTTCCGAATGAATCCCGTGTTCGAGACCAGCTCCAGGAAATACGACTGGATGAACCGTATCCTCGCCGTCGGTATCGGCCACAGGCCCCCGGACGGACCCATCTACAACATCTTCGAAGTGCTTTGACGCCGCATGCTGGGCGCTTCTCGATCCATGCCATGAACACTGCCGCGTTTGACGGCGACTCGGTCGTCTCCCAGAATGACAACCTCCTTTCCGGGAATGCCTCCCGAGACGCAAGGGTTCTCCACCGGCGCGTTGATCCCATCAGCACGAAGATCAATACTCACCAGTCATACTTGCCAGTTTAGACTTGCCAGTTTGACTGTTTATGTTGTATTCTTGATCACCATGCCGCAAAAGAACCTTGATGCCGCCGCGCTCGACTTTATTCAGTCGGTTGGCCTGCTGGTGCGCCGTGTGCGTGCGGCAGCCGCTTCCCATGAGCTTTCCCTGACCGAGTCTTCGGTCATGGGACGCCTCGCAAAGGACGGCCCTAGGACCACAGCCGATCTGGCTCGCGCGGAAGGCGTGAAACCGCAGTCGATGGGAACCACCATCGCCTCACTTGAGGAGATGGGGATGGTCGAACGCAAGCCGCATCCGAGCGACGGCCGCCAAGTGATTATCTCGCTCACGGCAAAAGGTGCTGCCGTGCGCAAGAGCGCCAAGGATGCGAAGCAGACATGGCTCGCCCAAGCGATTGGCCAGCTCGACAAACAAGATCAGGAAGCCCTGTTCGCTGCCGGGGAAGTCATCAAGCGTCTGGTGGAAAAGTGAGCCAACCTGCCACCAATTCCGACCCACAAGAGACCTCTGTCCTCGCTTCCATCTCGCACTCCTGGCGAGCCTTGCGGCACCCCAACTTCAAGCTCTTCTTCGCTGGCCAGAGCATCTCGGTGATCGGCACCTGGATGACGCGGCTGGCGACCAGCTGGCTGGTCTATCGGATGACCCATTCGGCGCTGCTGCTTGGCGTCGTCAGCTTCGCGGGGCAGATGGTTTCGTTTGCGCTGGGGCCTTTTGCCGGCGTGTGGGTCGAGCGCCTCGATCGCCGCAAGCTGCTGATATGGACGCAAGCCGCTGCCGCCGTCCAGTCGCTCGCGCTAGCCGCCCTTACGCTGGCGCATTGCATCAACCTCTGGGAGATCATCGCCCTTTCCGCCTGTCAGGGATTGATCAACGCACTCGACATGCCGGGACGCCAATCCTTCCTGGTACAGATGGTCGAAGATCGCAATGACCTCAGTAACGCTATCGCCATTAATTCCTCGATGGCGAATGGCGCACGACTGATCGGACCGGCGATCGCCGGGTTGGTGATCGGGGCCTTTGGCGAAGGCTGGTGTTTCCTGATTGATGGTATTAGTTACTTTGCCGTGATCGCATCTCTGCGGCTGATGCGCATCCAGGTGAGGGACAAAGTCATCCCCCGCGATTCCGGCAGCATGCTCGAACAAATGCGCGAGGGCTGGAACTGCGTCACTACATTTTCTCCCATCCGCACCATCCTCCTGCTTTTTGCGCTCCTCAGTCTGATGGGTTACCCCTTTGCCGTGCTTCTGCCTATCTTTGCCGGCCATGTGCTGCACGGGGGTGCGTATACTCTCGGCTGGCTGACGACAGCCTCAGGTGTCGGTGCGCTCGTGTCCGGACTTTCCCTTGCGGCGCGCAGGTCGGTCCTCGGCCTGACACGCATGGTTCAGATCGCGGTTGCGACGCTCGGAGTGGCGCTGATACTTTTCGGCCTTTCGCATACTTTGTGGTTATCGCTTGTGCTCATGGTCTTCGCGGGCTTTGGCCTGATGCAGGGCGCGGCCGTCAGCAACACGATCATCCAGTCGCTCGTCCCAGAAGACAAGCGCGCTCGCGTGATGAGCTATTACACGATGGCGTTTTTCGGGGCGGCGCCCTTCGGCAGCCTGCTGGCCGGCGCGCTCGCTCACCGCATCGGAGCTCCCTGCACCGTCATTCTGACGGGAGCGGTCTGCATTATGGGCTCGCTCTGGTTCACGCTTGAGCTATCGAAGGTCAGGGCGGTCATGCGCCCGATCTACCAGGAACTGGGTTTGTTGCCACACGATGTGAGCCTGATGGCCGACGCTCAGGAAAGGTCAATATGACCGCTCGATTGAACTCGACCCTACACCACCGAAGGAGCTACCCCTGTGAATTGGTATGACTACATCGCTTGTTTCTTCTCCGGAATGTTTTTCGCGAATCTCGTGCCTCATTTCGTGCACGGCATTTCTGGTGAACGTTTCCCGACACCATTCGCTCACCCTCGCGGTAAAGGATTGTCCTCGCCAACCGTCAATGTTGCTTGGGGGTTGTTGAATCTGGTCGTAGGCTACCTTCTGTTTCGAATCGGGAAAGTTTGGAGTGGAAGCGTCTTGGCCCAGGTTGTCTTCTTCTTGGGCATCACCGCGATCAGCATAGCATCGAGCTTGGGTTTCGCAAAGAAACAGGCCCGCTGACCCCATCAACGACAAATGGCCCGATGCGTACTAAGCATGCGCCCCAGCGAAAGGAAAAACCAATGTCTCTGACGCAACTCGATGCCGCCGCTGCCTTGATCGTGGTCGACCTGCAAAAGGGAATCGCCGGTTTGCCGACTGTGCACCCCGTCAGGGACATAGTCGCCCGTGCCGCGCAACTTGCGTCTGCCTTCCGCGAACGCAATCTTCCGGTGGTCCTGGTTAACGTCTCGGGCAGAGCTCCGGGCCGCACCGATGCTGGTCTGCCTACGTTTTCACGTCCGCCGGATTGGTCGGACCTGGTTGCGGATTTGGGCCGGCACCCTAGCGACCACTTGGTGACCAAGCAACGAATGGGCGCATTTATCGGCACAGATCTCGATGACTACCTAAGCCAGCGAGGCGTAACCCAGGTCTTCGTGACCGGCGTTGCTACAAGCGCGGGTGTGGAATCGACGGCCCGTAGCGCCTACGATTACGGGTACAACGTGGTGCTTGTCGTGGATGCAATGACAGACCGAGATGCTGATGCACACCGTCACAGCGTCGAGAAGACATTCCCCCGGCTGGGTGAGACGACCACTACCTGCGATTTGCTCAAGCGATTGAATGCGGCGTCAACCCTTTGACACAACACGTTCCTGGCACATCCAAGGCTGGGGCTTGATTGGTGTCAGCCAGCTTTGGACGGGAGGGGTCCGTCCCAAGTCTTGCTTCGCATGCTGCTCTCCGAGGAAACGCCCTGGAACCCGCGCTCCGTCCCTGTTGATGATGGTTTGCTTTACCTCCCCGCGATTGGTTGCGACGCCAAAGCAGTGGGCCGGTCTCTAGGCGTGAAACAAAGTTGTGGCCCATTGGCGCATCGATCTCGGATTACATCTTCGGATTGGGCTTTCTCGTTTTTATGCCATGGGCGCGATCGGGAGGCTTGATCGGTCATCCGCAAAACCTGGCGTGACAGGCGTTTCAGCTCCGGGCTTTAAGCACCTCATCAATTTCATAGTCTGAAGAAGGATCGGCCTCGCCGGTGATGCAGGTGAAGCAAGCGTTTCCGACCAGCGCCGAACCGATGGCCCAGATAGGTGCCCCGCAGTGACACCGAGCCTTGACGCGCATCGGCCACACTCCGGCGAAGAAGCCTGATGAATTCATCCGGACGCTCGCAAGGTTGCTCTTCCGATGCAGCTGAATGAACTCATCCATCCCAATCGGCACAAAACCCATTACGCAACTCCCTTCCCGATCGTAAGACAGATGCACGGCCTCCGACCACACCCCGCGCGATTGCTTCCAACACTGTGCTTTAGAACAATATCAGGGATCCTCAATTCCCCCGCCAGCAAACCCCAACCTGGAGCCGGCGGAAGTCGCCCGCACGGTGAATGGCAACATTTCCCGAAGGGGCGGAGATACAGCACGCGAGCGAACCGCTCCATGATCCGCCCCTCCGCCCCTCGTGAAGCTCGAAGACAACGTCGTTTCCGCAAAACTTCGCGCTTTTATCATCCCTGAACTGGCGCTCGAGGAGAATCGGATATTTACGCCTTCGAGTAATCGTTTACCGATCTCCTGCCCTCGATTGTCTTCGGAGGACCGGATCATTACAGAGACTGGAAGAGCCAGACGAAAGTTCGGCTGATTCGGACCCCCGGATGGGGCAAACGTTTGCGGGCATAAACGTCGTTCCGAAGCCTCGGAATAGCTATGATAAAATGTGGTTCGTTGTAAAAGGTTTTTCCGCCTGTCGACCCATGGATATCCGCGAGATTGCCCGCAGAGCGAAGGTTTCCACCGCCACCGTATCCAGAGCGATTAACCATGTCCCCACGGTCGACGCTCAACTTGCCAAACGAGTGTGGAAGGTGGTGGACGAACTGGGGTACTATCCGAACACTCAGGCGCGTGCGCTGGTTTTAGGACGGAGTCGCATCTTCGGTCTGATCGTCTCTGAGATCACCAACCCATTTTTCCCGGAAATTGTGCAGACGTTCGAAAATCTTGCAGTCGAGAACAATTACGAGATCCTGGTGACCTCCACCGTGCATGACCCAAAACGGATGGAATCGTCGGTCCGGCGCATGATCGAACGCCGTGTGGATGGTGTGGCGATCCTGACGTTCGGTATGGAAGACACCCTGATCGAGCACCTTCGTTTCCGCAAGGTTCCGTTGGTCTTCGTCGATGTAGGGCCCGACGTCCCGGGAATCGCGAATATCCAGATCGACTATCAACATGGAATTCGTCAGGCGGTGCAGCATCTGGCTGCACTCCGCCACACTCGCATCGCCTTTATCACTGGCCCGCTGCATCTGAAATCCGCCCTGGCGAGGCGAGACGCTTTCAAAGTGTCCATGGCGGAAATCGGGCTTTCCGCAGACTTGATCGTAGTGGGAGACCACCGGATGGAAGGTGGGATGCAAGCGCTTCTTCAACTGAACCGTTTGAGTAACCCGCCGACCGCGGTGCTGTGCTCGAACGACATGACGGCCATCGGGGTGATGCGGGAGGCCTACGACCAAAACATCAAGATACCGGATGACCTTTCGGTCGTGGGGTTCGACGATATCCGCTTGGCAGAGTTTACGATTCCTCCGCTTACCACGGTGCAGATGTCTCAGCATGAGTTGGCTAAGATTGCTTTCGAGGCCCTGTTGAATGAGGTTGCCAGCGAGCCGCCATCTTCGGCGCACCAAAAATTCGAACTGAAGACCAGTTTGGTGCTCAGGCGTTCTACAGCTCTGGCCCCGGCCGGGAGGTCCCCGACCATGATTCCAAAAGGGAGCCGGGCCAGCGGTTCCCGCAAAACCCCAGTCTCGGCCTCGCGTTAGAAGGGCGCTTTCCTCGCCCTCCGGATAGCTGTAGTTTTCCGGAAAATTCCTCATTTCCCAGAAGAAAGTTGCATTTGACAGGATATGGGAATAGTCTGGTTTCCGCCATTTTGAGTAAACGATTACCGTGTTCTACCAGCCGCGATTGGGGCGATACGACAGAAGCTATGCTCGAGCACTTGCGGGAACAGGTCCTAGAGGCCAACCTGGAACTGGTTCGAAGAAACCTGGTTCTTTACACGTTTGGCAATGCCAGCGGGATCTCGCGTGAGGAGGGCTTGGTGGTGATCAAGCCCAGCGGAGTTCCCTACGAGCAGATGAAAACAGAACACCTAGTGGTGACAGACTTGGAAGGCAGGATCGTGGAAGGCAACCTGAGGCCTTCGTCCGATCTGCCCACTCATTTGGTGTTGTACCGAGAGTTCGCCGAAATTGGCGGTGTCGCCCATACCCATTCGGAGTATGCCACCGCTTGGGCCCAAGCCCGCCGGCCGATCCCTTGTTTTGGCACAACCCATGCGGATTACTTCCACGGTCCGGTACCCGTCACCTCTGAAATGACGGATCAGGAGATTGCCGAAGACTACGAGAAGAACACAGGCCACGCCCTTGTTGGCAGCCTGTTCGGGACCAATCCGTCGGCAACCCCGGGCGCGCTGGTGGCCAACCATGGACCTTTCGCCTGGGGAGAAGATGCCGGAGCGGCTGCCCATCACGCGGTTATTTTGGAGGCTATCGCGCGGATGGCTTATTTTACGGTGGGCATCAACGCAGCCGCCCAACCGGTTCGAAGCGCTCTGCATAACAAGCATTACCTGAGAAAGCATGGCAGGAACGCGTATTACGGACAGACCAAGGACCAGCCATGACGCTACTGCTAGCGGCCGAAGTGCCAACCCGGCTAGTACGTCTTTCCTCTGTAGATGTCGTCATTGTGGTTTTCTATTTTGTTCTCGTGCTCTCCATCGGCTGGTACCT
>Ga0302324_100014475_pt1 | contig 15910 bp, 12 predicted proteins | sample Palsa_T0_1_FD_201949 | JGI IMG/M metagenome (GOLD analysis project Ga0302324, IMG submission 201949) | Peat permafrost microbial communities from Stordalen Mire near Abisko, Sweden - Palsa_T0_1 | ecosystem: Environmental > Terrestrial > Soil > Palsa > Peat permafrost | place: Sweden: Abisko...
GAGCTTCTGCTCGATGCGCGTCTTCGCGAGCGCATGGGGCGCGCGGGCTGGCATACCGCGAAGGACAGCTTCAGCGCGGAGCGCGCCGTCGACCAAATCGTGGCGCTTGTGCACGACGTTGTCGGCAGGGATGTACCGTTGGGCAGCGCATCGTGAGCCCGATTTCAAGAATTCTGGAAGTATCGCCGTATGTAGAAGTGGTCGTGCGCCGAATTTACTGGAGCAGCCCGTGGCTCATTGATCTTGCGAGCAAGCCCAGGCCCAAGAAGCCGCCCGCGGCGAGCGCGGCGAATGCGCAGACGTGGGACAAGATCGAGGAATTTCTGAGAAACCATGGGGTATGCCCGGGCAGTCTGATTGTCGTGCACTCCAGCGCCGCGGCGCTCAAGCCTACCGGCTACGCGCCGCCGCGGATCATTGAGAAACTTCTTGATATGGTCGGGCCGTCGGGAACGCTGGCGATGCCAGCAATTCCGAAATACGACGACGAGCCTCAGGGCATCGAACGCGTGCGCGCGGACGTCTCCGAGCTTGAACTCGTCTACCACGTGCAAAAATCCGCTCCGTGGACCGGAGTACTGCCGCTCAGGCTAATGCGGCACGCCGGAGCCGTCCGCAGCCGTCATCCGCTCAACACGATGGTGGCAGTCGGGCCGCTCGCGCGGCAGATGATGGAGAACAATCTGGCGGGCGAGAAGCCGCTGCCGTGCGGCCCGCAGTCGTCTTGGAAATTCTGTGCGGATCACAACGCGATCATCGTCGCCCTCGGCGTCGACATGGCGCACAGCATTACCATGATTCACGTTGCCGAGGATTGCTATGAGCACGAATGGCCGATAAAAGATTGGTATCGCGACCGGAAATTCCAGGTCGTAGATCAAGGCGTGATCTCTAACGTCGTCGTGCGTGAGCGACATCCAAGATGGGCTGCCCACTACGCAGAGAGAACCCTATCCAGCGACTTGAAACGCAGCGGGTTGATGGCGAGCGCTTGCATCGACGGCATAGCTCTCGAAGTCGTCGCGGCCGAGGCACTGTTGCGTTTTCTGACGGAGCGAAGGTCGAAGGGGTATCCGTATTTCATGGTTCCTCGCCGTGAAAAAAAGGTTCTATGAAATTATTGAAATCCATGCGCGGGTATCGGCCGCTGGCTTTTTTTCCGGACGGCATTTTGCTCGCAAAGGGATATGCGCTGTATGTTGCTAATCTCGACTGCTCACGGCTGCGGCGCATAGGCGCGGTGCCGCAGGTTTGGGCCGCCAAGGCCGCTGGTCGCTCGCGAACGCTGCAGCGAATATTCAGATTGGGACTGCGATTCGGCTGCCGCATTGCGGATGCGACCTATCTCGTCGCCGACAGACGCCGCATATGGCTGTTGGACATGACGAGCGGTTCGATACGTCTGGATCACTTCATCAAGCGTGGCTCGCGGCCGCTGTCGATCAGCCGCATTCACGGGATCGCAGGCTTCGACGACTGTGCCTGCTACGGAGAATACTCTGACAATCTTGCCAAGGACCCGGTCAACATTTGGGTTCGCAGGCAAAGCGGTGCCTGGCGAGTCGCGTACACTTTTCCAAAGGGCGCGATTGAACACGTGCATGGGATGATTGCGGATGAGCGGCGCGGAATTGTTTGGATCCTGACCGGTGATTTTGCAGATTCGGCAGGCATATGGGCGGCACGCAATGATTTCGCGGATGTCTCCCCAGTCCTTCTCGGCAAGCAGGAATTCCGGTGCTGCTGGCTTGCTTTCTGGGGCGATCGAATCATTTATGCAACCGACAGCCATCTGGAGCCCAACTCAATCAGGGAGCTGATCCTGCCGGAGGCGCATGTGAATTCAGGCTGCCCGTGGGCTGGCGCACGCTCGGAACATTTCATGGACACCAGCGGCAGCTCGATTTTTGCCTGCATGGTGCAGGATCGATTGATATTTTCGACGACAGTTGAGCCTGGGTTACTTACCGGCAGGGTAATGCGGGATTTGCTGGACCGGAGTGTGGGTCCGGGAATCAAGGGGCCGTATTCGGACCTGATGATTGGCACGGCGATGAGCGACTTCTTTCTCGCCGGTCGATGGTTGAAGGACGAGTTGCCTGGCCGTCTATTCGAATTTGGATCCATCAGCTTCCCGACGGGGATTAACCCCGGGCACTGTCTTTATGCATATTTCACGGCTCTGTCTGGGGTCGATGGACGCATGAGCGTCTTTGTAGTCGAGTGATTCGAAAGCGGTGATGGCGGCATCCCGCGACTCACCAGTTCCAGCAGCAAGAACCTCAGTCCGGGTGGCGCGCTTCCTCAAGCGCGCCCCGGCATGGTCTCGCATGAATCAGCCGCTGGTAATCAGATTGAAGGAGTGACAGCGCCGGTGTGCGGCATCTGCGGACTTTACGGATCAGCGTATTCCCGGGAGGAGCTGGGTCAGCGTGTGCTCAAAATGGTGGGAACCATAGTGCACCGCGGCCCGGATGCCCAAGGCACCTTCGTGGGTGACGGCGTGGCTCTCGGGCACCGCCGCTTGAGCGTCCTCGACCTCTCGCCCACAGGGGCCCAGCCGATGCGCCTCGGAACAACGACGGTCGTCTACAACGGCGAGTCGTACAACTTTCGCGAGCTGCGCGGCGAGCTCGAGGCAGCGGGTCGAACCTTTCGTGGTCATTCCGATACGGAAGTGCTCTTGCAGGCGTACGACGCGTGGGGAATCGAGGGACTTGCGCGTCTGGAAGGAATATTCGCCTTCGGCCTGTGGGATGCCGCACGGCGGCGGCTCGTGTTGATGCGGGACCGGCTCGGCGTCAAGCCGCTGTATTACGCGCTGAGTAACGACCGCGTGGTGTTCGGGTCGGAAATCAAGGCTGTGCTCGCAGGCGTTGCGGTCGATCGCTCAGTGGATGATCAAAGCCTCGCCGAATATCTCTGGTATGGCAGTGTATTTGAGGACCGAACCATGTACCGGGCCGTGCGAGCGCTGGCGCCGGGTCATCGCCTGGTCATCGAAGCGGGGCGCAGCAGAATCGAACCGTGGTGGCGGATCGAGGAGTGGCTCGCGAACGCTCCGCAGGTTGCCGATTCCCGCGAGGCGGCCAGTGCGGTGCGCATTGCGCTTGACGGTGCAGTCGCCCGACAGCTCGTTTGCGACGTCCCGGTCGGTATTTTTCTAAGTGGTGGCATTGATTCCTCGAGTATTGCGGCCTCGGCCGCGATCGCAAGTGGGCGTCGCCTCGCCAGTTATGCCGTCGGCTTCGACTATGAGCGTGGCATTAACGAGCTGCCCAAGGCCCGGCGAGTCGCTGCGCTGTTGGGGCTCGATCATCACGAACTGCGTGTCGAAGGCGGCGCGCTCGACGAGGTGATTGCGGCCCTCGTCAAATCGCACGACGAACCGTTTGGTGATGCAGCGAACATCCCGCTCTATCTCTTGGCACAAGCCTTGGGCGGAGCGGTCAAGGTGGTACTACAGGGCGACGGCGGCGATGAGATGTTCGCAGGCTACCGACGCTATGCCATTCTGCGGCATGCCGGGCTTTGGCAGATGTGGCCCCGGCATCTGGAGAAGCTGCTGCGCGCGATTCCCGGTGGCACGAGTGCGCGCGTGGCGCGACTTGGGGCGGCGGCGGCACAAGGCGACGCCGCCATGCGCATGGCGCTGTTGCTCACGGTCGAGACCCTGCACGATCCTCCGGAAGGGATGTTAGAGCCCGCGGCGCGCCGTCGCCTTGCGCAGAATGCCGATCCGTTTGCAGCTTTTCGCCGCTGCGGCAGCCGCTTTCACGCGCACGACCCGGTACAGCAGATGCTCCTCACCGATATCACGCTGCAGCTACCCTCGCAGTTCCTGACGAAAGTCGACCGCGCGACGATGGCGCACGGCGTTGAGGCTCGAGTGCCGCTCCTCGATGAACGAGTTGCCGCGTTGGCGGTCGGATTGCCGGCGACCTATAAAGTCCGCGGTGCCGAGAAGAAAATTGTGCTCCGCGAGGCGCTGCGCGGGCGACTTCCGGACGACATACTCGATGCGCCGAAGACGGGGTTCGGTGTCCCGTACGAGGAATGGCTGCGGGGCGCACTCTACGGCTTTGCCAGTGCCACGCTCCTCGATCCGAATTTCATCAGCCGCTTTCATATCGATCGCGCACGGCTTGAGAAGGCTTTGCAGGAGCATCGTGCCCGGCGGCGCGATCGCGGCTTTCTGCTGTGGAAATTCTTTCAGCTCGCGCTGTGGTCCAAGGAGTACCTGTCGTGATGGGTCTTGCGCGGCACGCTGCGCGTGCCCGACAACGACGGCGCGGAGGGGTGCCCGGTGTATCTTGAGCACCTCCACCTGTTGGCATGTCCGCGCTGCCACGGCGACCTGCATTGTGTGCACTCTGCCGTCCCCGTCAGCGACGAGGCTCTCCTCGAAGGCGCGCTCGGTTGTTTTGCTTGCAAGATGGAGTATCCGGTCATTGGCGGCGTGCCGCGTTTCGTGCCGCGCGAGAACTATGCATCCGGATTTGGACTCGAATGGACCAAGCACGCACGCACGCAGTACGACAGTTACTCCGGACTTAAGGTCTCCCAGCAGCGCTTTCTCGAGCAGACGCATTGGCCGCGCGAACTGCATGGGGAGAGGATTCTCGAGGTTGGCAGCGGCTCGGGTCGCTTCACCGAGCAGGCGGCGAACACGGGAGCGACCGTGGTGTCGCTTGATTTCAGCTACGCGGTCGATGCGAATTATGCATCGAACGGCGCGCGCCGCAACGTTGTAATCGTGCAGGCTGACGTGTTTGCGATGCCGTTTCGGCCGGCTACATTCGACCGGCTGTTCTGTTTCGGGATGCTGCAGCATACCCCGAGTCCGCGGCGCGCCTTTCAGGCGCTCCCGGCCATGCTGCGCCCGGGTGGTGCCTTGTGCGCGGACATTTACAAGGTGTCGCTGGTGCGCACGGTCTTGCAGACCAAATATTGGGTACGACCGTTTACGCGCCGGATGAATCCCGATCGCCTCTATGCGCTCGTCAGAACCTGGGTTGATTTCATGTGGCCGCTCGCGCGCCGCATCCGCAAGCTGCCCAAGGGTTATGCCATCAACTGGCGGCTCCTGGTGGCGGACTACAGCATGCTCGGGCTCGAAGGCGAGATGCTCAGGGAGTGGTCGTATCTTGATACGTTTGACATGCTGGCACCGCGCTACGATAGGCCTGCAACGCTGAAGACGTTTCGCCGCTGGGCGGCTGATGCGGGTCTTGTGGACATCGAAGCCGAGTACACGCCGCACGGGGTTGTGCTGCGTGCCAAAGCGCCGACGCCCGCGAGCGGTCGTTAGCGAGCGGTCCAACACGAATGTGCGGCATCGTCGGTTTCCAGGGATCCTTCCACGGCGAACTCCTGCAGCGTATGACTGATGCGGTGGCGCATCGCGGTCCGGACGGCGAGGGCACCGTCATGCTGAGGATTGATGGTCAAGCGCCGACCGGGCTCGGTCACCGGCGCCTCGCCATCATCGACCTGTCACCTGCCGGGCTGCAGCCCATGAGCGTGGCGCCCGACGCCGGCGGCGGCATGCAATCGGGACTGACGCTCGTGTTCAACGGGGAAATCTACAATTATCGGGAGTTGCGTGCCGAACTCACCGCGGTGGGACACCGCTTTGCCACGGAGACCGACTCCGAAGTGCTGCTGCATCTGTACGAGCGCGACGGACTTCAGATGCTGAAGCATCTGAACGGGATATTCGCGTTTGCCATCCATGATGCGCGGGATGCGGGACGGCCGCCGGATATGGAGCGCGGCGCACTGTTTCTCGCGCGCGATCACTTAGGCGTAAAGCCTCTCTACTATGCCGAGCCCGAGGCGGGCTTTCTGTTTGGATCCGAAATCAAGGCTCTCATCTGTGACGCCGGATTGTCGCGCAGCATCGATCCCGTTGCCCTGCACCAGATGCTCGCTTATCTGTGGACGCCGGCGCCGCGCACCATGCTCGCCAGTGTCCGCAAGCTCGAGCCGGGCGCGGCCCTCATCGTGCAGCAAGGTCGGGTGCGGCGGCACTGGCGGTACTACACGCCGCCCTATGATGGAATCATAGATCCGCGTCCGGCAGCCGAGATTGCCGAGGATCTCGGCGCACACGTCGCAAACGCGGTGCGCCGGCAGCTCATCGCAGACGTTCCGGTGGGCGCGTTTCTCTCCGGTGGCCTCGATTCGAGCTCGATAGTTGCGATGATGCGGCGTGCGTGGCCCGAGCGGCGCATCACCTGCTTCTGCATCCGCTTCCCCGATGGCGTCGACACCGAAGGCAACCCCGCGGATCTGCCCTATGCGCGCCAGGTTGCGCGGCACCTTGACGTGGACTTGGAGGAAGTACTCATTGAGCCGCGTGCCATCGACCGCCTCGAAGAGATGGTGAACCTGCTGGATGAGCCGCAGGCGGACCCGGCGCCCATCAACGCCTTGATGATCGCCGAGCGGGCCCGGGCGATGGGCATACCGGTGCTGCTGTCCGGCGCGGGCGGCGATGACATCTTCAGCGGCTATCGCCGTCACTGGGCGTTGTGTTTCGAGAAGCGTTGGGCTTGGCTGCCGCACGCAGTACGCGCGGGCGTGCAAGGGCTCGCTCAGGAGAGCGCCAGTGGCCGCGGCCGCGGCCAGTCCAATGTGCATTTACGGCGCATCGCAAAAATGTTCGCCTACGCCGACGAGAGCGCGGAACGACGTCTGGTGTCGTATTATTGGTGGAGCACCGAGCAGGTGCGGCGTGCATTGTACACGGCGGATTTTGCACGGCAGGTGGCGAACAGGGATACCGCGGAGCCGCTGCTCGAGAGCCTGCGCCTGATTCCCCGGGAGCACGATCCGCTGCAGCGCATGCTCTTCTTGGACACCCGACACTTCCTTGCGGACCATAACTTGAACTATACGGATCGCGCGGGGATGGCAGTGGGCGTTGAGGTGCGCGTGCCGCTCCTGGACGTGGACGTGGTCAAGTTTGCCGCCCATGTACCCGCACACTTGAAGCAGCGCGGTCGCCTCGGCAAAGCGATCTTCAAGCAGGCGATGCAGCCGTATCTGCCGCGCGCGGTGATCTACCGGCCGAAGAGCGGCTTCGGTGCGCCGCTGCGGCGTTGGCTGCGCGAGGAGCTGCGTTCCAAGGTAGATGACACACTGGACAGTGCAGCGCTGCGGCGGCGCGGCTTCTTTGACCCCATCGCGGTGCGGCGCCTGATTGAACTTGACCGCGCAGGTGCCATTGATGCGAGCTATACCATCTTCGCGCTCATGTGCTTCGAGCTTTGGTGCCGCAGATTCGTCGACCTTTGATATTGACGAGGAGATATTCATCCGCGCTGACAAACAGGCCGTGCAGGACTTCTGGGAGCGGGCCTCCTGTGGCGAGGAGCTCTACTTACACGCGCCCGAGCGGGAGGGCTATCTCGAGCAGGCACGCCGCAGGTACGAGCTCGAGCCCTACATCGAGGATTTTGCAGCGTTCGAAAGCGCACGCGGCCAGCGCGTGCTTGAGATAGGCGTCGGACTCGGTGCCGACCACCAACGATTCGCGGCGGCGGGCGCGGTCCTTGCCGGAATCGACCTGACCGAGCGGGCCGTGACGCACGCGCGGCGGCGCCTGGAACTCTTCGGTCTCGCATCGCAGCTCAAACAGGGGGATGCCGAGAACCTGGCCTTCGAGGATGCGTCCTTCGATATCGTTTATTCCTGGGGCGTGATCCACCACAGTCCGAATACGCCCAAAGCCGTGGGCGAGATCCATAGAGTACTGAAGCCCGGCGGAACGGCGAAGATCATGATCTATCACACCTGGAGCCTCGTCGGGTACATGCTCTGGGTGCGCTACGCGCTCCTCGGCCTTAGGCCGTGGATGTCGCTCGCGGACATATATTCGCGCCACCTGGAGAGTCCCGGCACCAAGGCCTACTCGGCGGCTGCTGCGCGCCGCTTGTTCGCCGCGTTCAGCGCCGTGCAGATCCGCACGCAACTGACGCACGGGGATCTGCTTGAGTCGGCTGCCGGCCAACGCCATCGCGGCGCGCTGCTCACGCTCGCCCGGCGCATCTGGCCGCGCGCGCTGTTGCGCAGGTTTGCCGCCGGACACGGTCTATTTATGCTGGTGCGCGCCACCAAATGAACGCTGCAATATCGAGCGGGGATACCAAGCGCCGCGCGCGCGGAGACTGACGATGCGCCAGGTGCTGCAATCACTCGCTGACGGACGCACGATTCTCGCCGAGGTACCGGCGGGCGCGGCCGCGCGCGGGGGTGTCTTGGTGCGCACGACGCGTTCGCTGATCTCGTCGGGAACCGAACGCATGCTGGTTGATTTCGGTCGCGCGGGCTGGATCGACAAAGCGCGGCAGCAGCCCGAGAAAGTACGCCAGGTGCTCGACAAGGTGCGCACCGACGGGGTGCTCCCGACGCTGGATGCCGTGCGCGACAAACTCGATCAGATGATGCCGCTCGGCTACTGCAACGTGGGCCGCGTCGCCGAGGTCGGCGCCGATGTGCGCGGCTTCGCCGTCGGCGACCGCGTGGTGTCGAATGGCCCGCATGCGGAATTCGTCGCCGTGCCGCGCAATCTGTGCGCGCGCATTCCGGATGAAGTGGCCGATGACGAGGCGGTGTTCACGGTGCTGGGTGCGATTGCCCTGCAGGGCGTGCGCCTGACGGTCCCGACGTTGGGCGAGCGCTTTGTCGTCACTGGGCTCGGTCTCCTGGGGCTTCTTAGCGTGCAGCTGCTGCGGGCCAACGGCTGCCGTGTGCTCGGCATCGATCCTGATCCCACCAAGACCGAACTTGCGCGGCGCTTCGGTGCGGACGTGGTCGCACTCGAGCGCGGCGAGGATCCGTTGGCGGTGGCCGATGCCTTCTCCGACGGCGCGGGCGTGGATGGGGTGCTCATCACTGCCTCGACGCGCAGCAACGATCCCGTCTCGCAGGGCGCGCGCATGTGCCGCCAGCGCGGCCGAATCGTACTGGTTGGCGTCACGGGCCTGGAGCTTGATCGCTCAGACTTCTACCAGAAGGAACTGTCGTTTCAGGTGTCCTGCTCGTACGGCCCGGGGCGCTACGACCCGCAGTACGAGGAGGCGGGCACCGACTATCCCTTAGGATTCGTGCGCTGGACGGAGCAGCGCAATTTTCAGGCGGTTTTGGAGATGCTGCATGCGCGCGCGCTCGATGTGCGCCCGTTGGTGACGCATCACTTCGCCTTCGATGCGGCGCCCGCCGCCTACGAACTTCTCGCAACGCAGTCGCAGCCGCATCTGGGCATCCTGCTCGAGTACCCAGCGCAATCCTCATCTAGCGCTGCAGCGCGCACCGTCGCCTACGATCGAGAGCGTACCCACGCTGCGGCGGATGCGGAGCCGGGAATCGCCGTCATCGGCGCCGGCAATTACGCGCTGCGCACGCTCATTCCGGCATTCGCGGCGAGTCACGTGCGCTTGCAGGGCATTGCCAGTGGCGGTGGCGTGAGCGCGGCGCACTCAGCACGCAAATTCGGCTTCGCGCGGGCGACTACCGATTCCGACTCGCTGATTGACGCAAGCGACGTGGACATTGTCGTCATCGCGACGCGCCATGACAGCCATGCGCATTTCGTCCTGCGCGCTCTACAGGCGGGCAAGCATGTATTCGTGGAAAAGCCGCTGGCGGTGACGGCGCACGAAGTCGATTCAATCGCGGATGCCTGGAGCGCATGCGCACCCATCGGGCAGCGCCCGCAAATCATGGTCGGATACAATCGCCGCTTCGCTCCGCAGGTTGTGCGCATGCAATCCCTGCTCGCGGGCGTTCGCGGCGCGAAGTCCTTTATCGTGACGGTGAATGCCCCGGCGCTGCCGGCGTCGCATTGGATGCAGGATCCACGCGTCGGCGGCGGGCGAATTATTGGCGAATGCTGCCACTTTGTGGACCTGCTGAGATTCTTTGCCGGACACGCGATCGTGGATGCCCGGGCGCAGGTGCTTGCCGTGGGAAGCGGCGCCCCACGGGACACGGTCGCGATCACGCTCAGCTTCGCAGATGGCTCCTGGGGCACGATTCATTACCTCGCCACCGGTCATGCCTCCTTCCCCAAGGAGCGCATCGAGGTATTCTGCGCGGGGCGCATCCTGCAACTGGATAATTTTCGGCGCCTGCGCGCATACGGCTGGCCCGGATTCAAGTCGATGCGGCTCCTGCGGCAGGACAAGGGTCAACGCGCCTGCGTGCGCGCGTTCATCGATGCCGTGAGGAACGGTGCCAGCGCGCCGATTCCCCTTGAAGAACTCCTGGAAGTTGCGCGGGTCACGATCGCGCTGGGTGAGGCAGTGCGCGGTTGAGTTCGCTCACGCTTTACTTCCACACCGTCCGCCACCTGCGTCCCATCCAGATAGTCGCACGGGCGTGGTATCGGCTCTACCGGCCGGCGCCCGGCCTTAGCGCCGCGCCCGCGACGCGGCGCGCGGGTGCACGCTATGTGCCGCCCATTTCGCCGGGGCAGACTCTTCTCGCAGCGGATGTTTTTCGCCTTCTGAATGTGGAGCGGCGCTGTGCGGTCGCAAGCGACTGGCAACCGCCGGATGCATCGCTCCTATGGATATACCACCTGCATTATTTTGATGATCTCAATGCCTGCGATGCTCCGGCGCGTGCTCTCTGGCACGCCAATCTCCTCACGCGGTGGGTCGTGGAGAATCCACCGGGGCAGGGCGAGGGGTGGGACCCGTACCCCGTGTCGCGGCGCATTGTCAATTGCGTGAAGTGGACTGCGCGGGGCAACACATTGCCGGCGCCTGTGCACCAGAGTCTCGCCGTGCAGACACGCTGGCTCGCGCAGCGCCTGGAATACCACATCCTCGGCAATCATCTCTTTGCCAACGCCACAGCCTTGGTGCACGCGGGCCTATATTTCGTCGGCCCCGAGGCCGAGCGCTGGTACGCGTGCGGCATGCAGATTCTGGAGCGTGAATTGCGCGCGCAAGTGCTGCCAGATGGCGGGCACTTCGAGTTGAGCACGATGTATCACGCCGCAATTCTCGAAGAGCTTCTCGACCTCGTCAATTTGCTGAGCGCCCATGGCCGAGAACCGCCGCGCGCCTGGATGGCGGCCATTACACGCATGCGCACGTGGCTCGGGGTGATGAGCCATCCGGATGGCGGTATCGCGTTCTTCAATGATGCAGCGTTTGGCATCGCCCCCACGTTCGCTGAAATTGAGGCCTACGCGCTGCGCCTGGGACTGCCTTCGACACCCGACAACGCTTCCAGGACGGTTCTGTTCGATGCGAGCGGGTTCGTGCGAATCCGCATCCCTCCCGCCTACCTCGTGTGCGATTGCGCCGCGGTGGGCGCAGACTATCTGCCGGGACACGCGCACGCGGATGCCTTGAGCTTCGAATTGAGCCTGGGGGAGCAGCGTGTGCTCGTCAATTCCGGAACCTCGCAATACGGCACAGATGCGGAGCGGCAGCGACAGCGCGGCACCGCGGCGCACAACACCGTCGTCGTGAACGGAGAAGATTCGTCTGAAGTTTGGGCCGGGTTCAGGGTGGCGCGCCGAGCGCATGTCAAACTGCACGCCGTCACAACGACGCCACAGGCAGTGACAGTGGAGGCGAGCCACGATGGCTACCGGCGCCTACCGGGCAGGAATGAGCATCGCCGGCGCTGGATTCTCGATGAGCGCTCGCTCCTCATCGAGGATGAGGTGAGCGGCGCCTTCACCACGGCGGAGGCCTACTTCCATCTGCATCCCGAGGTCGGTGCGCGCCTTGAAGGCACGCAGGAGGTTCTCCTCAGCTGCCGCGGCCGATCCTGGCGCATGGTCTTTGAGGGTGCGCGCGCGGTGGAGTTGCGCTCGGGGACCTGGCACCCACGCTTCGGCGTTGCCGTGGCCAACCGCTGCATCAGGGCGTCATTCGCGAGCGCGGCGCTGACGACGAGTCTGTGTTGGGAGTTGCCGTGAAGCTTCTGGTCCTGAGCTTCTACTATGAACCGGACCTGTGCGCCGGCTCATTCCGCACCACCGCGCTCGTCAACGCATTGCGCGAGCGGATATCCCGTGGCAGTCAAGTGGACGTCGTGACGACGCTGCCCAATCGCTACAACAGCTTCAGTCGCGCGGCGCCTGAATATGACGCTGGGGATGGCCTTGAAGTGCGGCGCATCCGGCTGCCGTCACACCGCAGCGACATGCTGGGGCAGTCGCGGGCGTTCGTGCGCTTTGCACGCGAAGCGATGAGGTACGTCGCCCACCGCGACTACGATCTCGTGTTCGCGACGTCATCACGGCTGATGACGGCGGCTCTCGGCGCCTGGATTGCCCGTGAAAAGAATGCGCCGCTGTATCTGGACATCCGCGATCTGTTCGTCGACACCATCCATGAAATCCTGCCCGCGCCGGCCGCGTGGCCGGCGCGGGCGCTGCTGTCGCGGGTGGAGTCCTGGACCATGCGGCGCGCGGATCGCATTAATCTCGTGTCCCGCGGCTTCGAGGGCTACTTCCGCAAGCACTACGGCGCAAGCTCGCTCGCCTGGTTCACGAACGGCATCGATGATGAATTCCTGACGGCAGCAGCGCCCGCGCGCGCGCGCGCGGACAGCGATGCACGCACGGTGATTCTGTACGCGGGGAATATCGGAGAAGGGCAGGGGCTGCATGAGATTCTGCCGCCGCTTGCGCTCGCACTGCGCGCGCGCGCGCGATTTGTCGTCGTGGGTGATGGGGGAAGGCGGGCGATGCTGCAGAGTGCGCTCGCCGCCCGCGGCGTCGATAACGTCGAGCTGCGCTTGCCCATATCGCGGGCCGAGCTCCTGGATGCCTACCGCGCGGCCGATGTGCTGTTCCTGCATCTTGGCAACCTCGCCGCCTTGGAGAAGGTTCTGCCGTCGAAACTCTTCGAGTACGCCGCGGTGGGTAAACCGATACTTGCGGGAGTCGCGGGCTATGCGGCGCGTTTCGTTCGCGAGGAGATCGGCAACGCAGCGGTATTCGCACCCTGCGATGTGGGCGCCGCTCTTATCGCCTTCGATTCGTTGCAGTTGACGGATCGCCCGCGCCCGGAGTTTGTTGCCAAATACGCGCGCGCGAACATTGCGCGTGCGATGGCCGATGACATGCTTAACCTCGCGCAGGCGCGCAGTTGATCTCAACTTTAAAGCATATTGTCGGATCGCTTGCGGCGCCGTTCACGATCGCACTCCTCCTGGGCGCGGCGGCGGCTCTGTGCCGCTTGGGTGGCAGGCGGCGCGGCGCCACGTGGCTTGCGTGGAGCGCGGTCGCGGTCCTATACCTCGGCAGCCTCCTCGGCGTCGGCGAGGCGCTCCTGGCACCGCTCGAAAGAGCGTATCCGCCGCTCGCCGCGGATGCCCCGCTGCAGAATATTGATACCATCGTCGTGCTCGGCAGCAGCTATACGCCGCACGACTCCGTCCCCGTGACCGCCGCGCTCGATGCGGACGGCCTGGTACGCATCGTTGAGGGCCTGCGGCTTGCGCAGCGTATGCCCGGAGTGCGGCTCGTCGTGTCAGGCGGTGCCCCATCCGGCTACGTACCAGGTGCGGTCGGCTACGCCGAGCTCGCGCGGCAGATGGGTGTCGCCGAAACATCGCTCGTCTTGCTGCGCTCGCCACTCGACACCGCCGCCGAGGCGCGCGCGGTCGCAGCGCTACTCCATGGGGCACCCTTCGTGCTCGTGACCTCCGCCTACCACATGCCGCGCGCGGTGCGGCTGATGCAGCGCGCCGGGCAACATCCCATCCCGGCACCGACCGGACAGCGCGTGGGCGCCTCACCGGGGAAGATTTTGCATCGCTGGCTGCCGACCTCGGCCGGCATGCGCGATACCGAGATTGCGCTGCACGAATACTTAGGGCTCGCTGCTCTCGCCCTCGGCATGCCATGACCCGCGTGCTGGTCACTGGCGCGACCGGCTTCGTCGGGAGCTTCCTGTGCGAGGCGCTGGCGCGTGCCGACTACCGGGTTCGGGGCGCGCTGCGCACGGACAGGGTTGTTCCCGCCGCGATCGGCGAGAAAGTCATCATCGGTGAGATCAATTCGACGACCGACTGGACGCGGGCGCTTGACGGCGTCGACGCCATCATTCACGCGGCGGCGCGCTCCCATGTGCTGCATCCCGGCACGGGCCCAGCCAATCTGTATTTCGAGACGAATGAGCGCGGTACCGAGCGATTGGCGAATGCAGCGGCACGGATGCAGGTCCAGCGCCTTGTGTATCTCAGCAGCATCAAGGCCAACGGTGAGGAAACGGTCGCTCACGCGTATACGCCGGCTGATGAACCGCAGCCGCAGGATGACTACGGCCTATCCAAATGGCGTGCGGAACAGCATGTCGCCGCGGCTTCCCAGGGGAGCGGCATGCAGGCGGTCATCCTGCGCCCGCCGCTCGTGTATGGGCCCGGGGTGCGGGCAAATTTTCTACGACTGCTGCAATGGGTTCACGGGGGCTGGCCCTTGCCGCTCGGAGCGGTGCGGAACGCACGCAGTCTCGTCAGTGTCTGGAACTTGTGCGACTTCCTGGTGCTCGTCCTCAAGCACCCGCAGGCGCCGGGCCGCACCTGGATGGTTTCCGACGGCGAGGATCTGTCGACGCCTGATCTCATCAGGCGCCTGGGCAGCGCCATGGGCCGGCAGGTGCTGTTGCCTTCCGTGCCGGTGACGCTTCTTAAAGCATGCGCGGGGCTTCTCGGGCGCCGCGGCGAGCTTGCGAGATTGTGCGGCTCCTTGCAGGTCGATATCTCGCAGACCCGTGCGCAGCTTGGATGGTCTCCACCCGTCACGGTGCATGAGTCATTGGCGCGCACGGTCGCCTGGTATCTCGCCGCGGGGCGCACGTCGTGACGCTTGATGCGGCGCTCACTGCCGTCGCGGCGCTCGTGCTGGCACTCGTGCTCACAGGAGTAATGCGCAGGCTCGCCGTTGCGCACGGCGTCCTCGACGTCCCGAACGATCGCAGCTCGCACCGCGTGCCGACGCCGCGGGCTGGCGGGGTCGCGATCGTGCTCGTCACCATTGCCGCCTCGGTCGTGCTCCTCTTACGGGGAGTGCTCGACTTCCCGCTCTTTCTGGCCTTGACCGGCGGCGGCGTCGCCGTGGCCTTCGTCGGCTTCCTCGATGATCGGCGCCAACTCTCGGCGCGCATCCGCCTCGCGGCGCATCTGGGCGCGGCGCTCTGGGCTCTCGTATGGCTGGGAGGCCTGCCGCCCCTGCGCTTTGGCGATGAGCTCGTGTCATTCGGCTGGCCGGGCTATGTGATAGGGGCGCTGGGTATTGCCTGGACCGTCAACCTCTTCAACTTCATGGACGGTATCGACGGTATCGCATCCTCCGAGGCCGTGTTCATCGCCGGGGGCGGGGCTTGGTTGGCGACGCTGATGGGCTCATCGGCCGCAGTGCCTGCCATGAGCGGCGCCTTTGGCGCGGTGTGCTGCGGTTTCTTGGCGTGGAACTGGCCGCCGGCGAAGATCTTCATGGGAGACGTGGGCAGCGGGTACTTGGGCTACGTGCTCGTCGTGCTGGCGCTCGCCGCCACGCGCGAGAATCCGGCCGCGCTTGCCGTATGGTTGATTTTGGGAGCCGTATTCTTCTGCGATGCGTTCGTGACGCTCATGCGCCGCCTCGCCCGCGGCGAGCGCCTCTACCAGGCGCATCGCAGTCACGCCTACCAGTGGCTCGCCCGCCGCTGGAGTAGCCATCGCTCCGCGACGCTCGCGGTCGTGGGCGTCAATCTCTTCTGGCTCCTGCCGGCCGCCTGGTTCGCGGCCACGCATCCGCGCCGCGCCGCGTGGACCGCGCTCGCAGCGCTCGCACCGCTCGTTGTGCTGCTGCTGCTCGTCGGTGCGGGCCGGCGCGTCGCAGCCGACCGCGAGACTCAAATCTGAAACTGCGCGGCGCTTGCGCGTGCAACGC
>Ga0302324_100014479_pt1 | contig 15905 bp, 10 predicted proteins | sample Palsa_T0_1_FD_201949 | JGI IMG/M metagenome (GOLD analysis project Ga0302324, IMG submission 201949) | Peat permafrost microbial communities from Stordalen Mire near Abisko, Sweden - Palsa_T0_1 | ecosystem: Environmental > Terrestrial > Soil > Palsa > Peat permafrost | place: Sweden: Abisko...
TGCGCGCCGCAAGGGCCTCGTCCTGCACTTTCGTCAAGGTCTGGAATGCCCCTTCGTAGCCGGCAGGAAGAAACGCCAGGCCGCCGACTGATCCAAAGAATTTGTTGTCCGCAGTGGCCCAGACCGCAAAGGGAGACGGGGAGAGCCCCGTGATCGCCCAGGCAGTGACGGTTTTCTTTTGGCCGGCTTCTCCCACCGTCGCTTCCGCCAACCGTTCCGCCTTTGCCATACCTCCAGGCAACAACTTCATCGATCGCGTGGGTGACGCCAGGAGGGCCTCCAATAGTAGCTGCGTGCTTCCGGTACTCGTGCCGCCTTGCGCAACATAGAAGGCGGCATCGTGGTATGGGCTGCTGCCGCTGTCGACCGGACTTTTCCAGTGAGCCACACCATCGTGGATTTCAAACGTCTCCGCCGCGTCACCGGTTGGCGTGATGCCGCGGACGATGAACGATGAGAGCATCCCGTCTGCGCCCAACCGGGCGCTTTGGTCCATTTCAAAAACCTGGCCACGCAGGTTGATGCTTTCCCGCGACATGAGGCTGCCATCCGGCGCCTTCCAGATCGCGGCTTTGCCGTGCGTGCCTGCCGTCGAGAGGACGGTGAAGCTTTGTGCGTCTGCCGGGGGCTGGGCAAGCTGATCAACCGGTACCTGCGCTTGTATGCTCAACGGGAGAATTACAAGCGCGACCAAAAGCATCCACCGCATTGCTGCCGTCTTAACTTTTCCGATGACGCCTGAATTGGATTCACAGCGAGCAGACGAGTTCGCCAATAAGTCTTCACCTGAAGCCATGAGAATCACCTAAGTGGATTTTTCAAAACCGCCGCGGGCCTTTAAATATTAAGGTGAAGCATATCAATTGCAGCGGGTTCCCGTGCTGAGCGTTTGCCGGGAGTGCTACCCGGCGAATTTATCGGTAGCTGCCACCAAGGCTCGACTATTCGCCGGCTCCGAGGCGCTATGGCCGCCGTCGGCGGTGATCACGAAGTCGGCTTCGGGCCACACACGGTGCAGGGCCCACGCGCTTTCCATGGGGCAGACAACATCGTAACGGCCTTGCACGATGACACCGGGGATGTGGCGAATGCGCGATGCATCGCGAAGCAACTGATCGTCGGTTTCAAGAAAGCCCTTATTGGTGAAGTAGTGAGCCTCAATACGCGCGAAGGCTAGAGCGAACTCGTCCTCTTCGTAGTGACTGGTAAATGCGGCGTCGGGCAGCAGCTTCGAAGTGGCGCCCTCCCACCCGCTCCAGATCTTCGCCGCTGCGAGCCGCACGGCAGGATCTTCGCTAATCAAGCGCCGGTGGTAGGCCGCAAGCAGATCGCCCCGCTCGCTCTCCGGAATGTGCGACAAGTAAGGCTCCCATGCATCCGGAAAAAGAACGGAAGCACCGCGCTGGTAGAACCAGTCGAGCTCCTGCTTGCGGAGCAGGAAGATGCCGCGCACGATGAGTTCGGTCACCCGCTCCGGGTACATCTGGGAATAGGCCAGGGCGAGAGTGGACCCCCAGGAACCCCCGAATACCTGCCATCGCGCAATGCCCAGATGCTCGCGGATCTTCTCAATATCGCCGACGAGGTCCCAGGTCGTGTTGGCTTCAAGGGACGCGTAGGGTGTGCTCTTCCCGCAGCCACGTTGATCGAAATTAACGATGCGGTATTTTTCCGGGTGGAAGTATCGGCGTTGTTTGGGATCGGAGCCACCGCCGGGCCCGCCATGCAGAAACACCGCCGGCTTACCGGAAGGGTTGCCGCTTTCTTCGTAGTAGATCTCGTGGACGGGTGAGACCTGGAGCCGGCCGGTAGTGTAGGGCTCGATCGGAGGGTACAGCCAGGTGACAGGATCCTTCACTATGGATAGCGTGTGGTTGGGCAAGGAAAAAGGCCTTTCAGACTAAGTCAGTGTTATTTCGGGGACCATTCCGCAGCTTCTCTGGGTTTACCCCAGGCCCTATAAAGCGGCGCCACCCGATCACAGTCTTCCTTGAGAAAAACCTTTGCTCCTATGGGGAGTGTGGGTTCCTGCTGCTTCATACCCTTGCAGCCGGAAAGCAACAAGGGCTCGGCCTCGGCGTATTTCTTTTCGCCGAGCAATGCGCCACCCAGCAGGCTCTCGAGGTTATAGCGCCTCCAACCTGCAGGAGTGGTCTTGATGACGGAGGCCAGAGCCTGGCGAAACTCCGGCTCGGCTTTCGCGTATTTTCCCAGCCCCAGGTAGTCCTTCCCGACCATCGAAGTATAGGCAATCACCACGCGATGATCTGGGCCGAACTGCTTTTCTGCAATTTGCTGCCCACGCAGCTCCAGCGGCAACGCTTCGCCATAGCGGTTGTGCGTTTCATAAAGATATGCGAGGTTCGTCAGGGCGGTGAGCGTCTCGGGGTGGGCGGGGCCATACTTGCGCGTGTCTTTCTCCACCGTGTCCTTATCCAGAGCCTCGGCCTTTTGCAAATCGCCGTTGCTCGCATAAAGCATTGCCAGGTCTCCTTCGGCGGCGAGGGTGCCCGGCAGGTCGGGGCCTTGTTTGTTAAACGCGTCATAGACCTTTTGCTGCATTGCCAGCGCTTCCGCGTGCTTTCCCTCCTTGTTGTATAACGATGCTACCGTTTGCTCGGTCGCCAATGTGTTGGGATGCTCCGCGCCAAGCAGACGAATATTGCCTTCCATCACCGGGAGCAGTGAGGCCTCGGCCTGGGGAAATTTCTCCTCGGCCAAATAGATGCGTCCCAAGGCATACATCTCGCGCAGCGTATAGGGATGGCCCGGACCGTACAAACGTTTGTAGCTGTCGAGCGCCTTGAGCGCGAGCGGTTCGGCTTGCGGGTATTTGTGATCGGAAATATATAGCTGCTCCAGACTGTCGCTTGTATCCAGGGTGTCGATGTTGTCGAGGCCCAGGGTTCGCATCTGGTAGCTGAGCGCTTTCTGCAAGAGTGGCTCTGACTTTGCGTACTGGCCGAGATAAAGGTAGAAGACGCCCAGAGACTGCGTGGCCCTGGCGGTCCGGGCGTCGTCCGGTCCAAGCACACGGGTGAAGTTCTGTACTACGCCCTCACCTATTTTTGCTGCCTCTGGAAACTTGCCTTCATCGGCGGTAAGCGAGGCCAGGTCTCCGAGCGCTGAAATCGTTTTAGGATCATCGGGCCCGGCAGCCTGCAATCGCAAAGAGTAGGCTTTTTTGTATTGCGCTTCTGCCTGCGCAAGCAGGTTCAGGTCGCGATAGGTGTTGCCGATGGTCTCGCGAACATCTGCTTCGACCATCGGCTGGGCGGCGAACTTACCGCCGATCCCCGCTGCGGCCCGATCGAGGAGCGTACGCACCTTGACATCGGGATCGGGCTTTTGATCGATCCCACTCTGCTGCTGAGCGCTGGCTTGGGAGAGCAAACTACTCTCCAGAAATTCCGTGACCGCCTTGGCCGAGGCCGCTTCCGAATTGGCGCGGTCTTTCTCCAGGGTGGCGGCGCGCTCAGCTCGGGTGGCGCGCACAGCCTGCCAGGTGCTGATGATGGCCCCAAGCAGCAGCAAGGCGGTGCAGGCTGCGATGGCGCCCAGCAAAAGCTTATTCTTGCCGGCGAACTTCTTGAGCCGGTAGGTTGCCGAGGGAGGGCCTGCATCGACCGGCTCGCCGGTAAGATAGCGCTCGATATCGCGCGCAAACCCATTGGCTGTTTCGTAGCGGCGGGTTCGTTCCTTTTCCAGCGCCCGCATGACAATCCAATCCAGCTCTCCGTGCAAAAGTTTGGACAGCCGCGCTGGGTCGCTACGGCGTTGTTCGCTGGTGGTGCGCACGGTTTCTTTCGATTGGCCGAGCCGGGTACTCGGGCTGGGTGGGTCATCTTCCCGGATCCTGCGCAGCACTTCAAGCAGGGCCGCGTCGCGTAGCTTCCCGACAGTAAACGGGGTCACACCGGTCAACAATTCGTAGAGCAGAGCGCCCAGCGAGTAGATGTCGCTGCGCGTGTCGATGTCGTGCAAAGATCCTTCGGCCTGCTCCGGGCTCATGTATTCCAGGGTGCCGATGACCGCGCCGATCTGGGTAAACATCGTTGCTTCGGTGAGTTCCTGCCCGGTCGCCTTGGCAATGCCAAAATCAATGACCTTGGGAACCGGCTTGCCGTCATACACCGACACGAGCACGTTGGAAGGTTTGATGTCGCGATGGATGATGCCCTTCTGGTGAGCATGCTGGATGGCGTTGCACACGGGCACAAACAGTTCAAGGCGCTCGCGAATGGTGAGCCGGTTCTCGTCGCAGTATCGGGTGATAGGAATGCCCTGGACCAGTTCCATAACGAAGTAGGGGCGTCCGCTGTCGGTGGTGCCGGCGTCGAAAACCCTGGCAATGTTAGGGTGATCCATCATGGCCAGGGCCTGGCGTTCGGCCTCAAACCGGGCAATGACCTCCCTGGTGTCCATTCCCTGCTTGATGATCTTGAGCGCCACCTCACGCCGTATCGGCCGCTCCTGATCGGCCAGATAGACGATCCCCATGCCACCTTCGCCGATTACGCGCACCAGGTGGTACGGCCCGATGACCGAACCTGGGCCCTCGCGAAACGAGCCGTTGGACCCAGAGCTTTGTTCAGTAGCGAAAGTGGTGCCCGCATCGCTCGGACTTGCTGAAGAGCCTTCGAGAAGCGTCTGCTGCTGCTCCGTCTGCAACCGCTGCTCGATGCGTATCCGCTGCGATGGATCTGCATGACACGCTTCATCGAGAAAGGCGGAGCGTTCCTGCTCCGTGGCTTTGCCGCGAGCGGCGGCGATTATCTGCTCTTCATCCATGAGTACGCCTCAGGGTTTTATCCTCCGGAAGGTATCACACTACACTTCTGAACGGTACGGGTAATGGCTGCCTGCGGAGAAAGGCGTTGAGATCACTGGCTGCGGGCTGAAGAGGGTGCGTGCGAGATTTCAGTAAACCACTGTCGCGTACACCAGTGAGTCCACCGTGCAACGCGAAGAGGCGAAAGTAAACGTGAGCGCGTACGCTCGTCGATCCCAACCAGCTTCTTCACTTGGTTTCCGTTCCGATACAAAATGGTAAGCAGATCGTATCCCTTCCAATGCGGCGATGGTGGAGTTGCGCACTCAAGAGTGGCGAGCGGGGAATACCAGCGGATACACTGGCGGCGGCGTGGAAGTCAACCACCAGAGCCGGTTTTCAAAGGAAGAAGGACACATGGGTCATTGGACGCGAAGAGGATTTATTGGATCGCTTTCGGCGGCAGCGGCCGCAACGGCGTTTGCGGCGCAGCAGAAAGGCAATCTGCCGGCTGCCGAAAAACGGACGGGGCTGGTATCTATCAAAATTACCGACCTCCGCTGCGCCATCATCGGCAAGAACCCGGTGGTGCGCATCGTCACCGATCAAGGCGTTTCCGGGTATGGGCAGGCGGAATCCTACAAGCCTTATCTCAAACCGATGGTGCTTTTTTATAAGGACTATCTTCTGGGCGAGGACCCTACCGACGTTGCGCGCGTGATGCTGAAGATTCGCCGGCTGGGCGCCTTCAAGCCCTGGGGTGCCGCGGTCAGCGCGATCGAGATCGCGCTCTGGGATATCGCAGGCCAAGTGGCCGGCGTGCCGGTATATAAACTGCTCGGCGGCAAGATCCGGGACCGCGTCCGTATTTACAACGGAGGCGTCCGCTTTCCTATGACTGGCCACACGCCTCAGGACTACGCCGAGACCATGGCGAAGATGAAGGAAGCCAAAGAGGGCTTTACCCTGATCAAACAGGCGGTCGGCTTCCACGATCCGGCGATGATGCCCGCCGTGCCCAATGCGTGGTACGACGAGCCAGCGCGGAAAGGAGCCTCCCATCCCGATCGCGGCATGATGACCGAGCGCGGTCTCGATAATGTCATCGCCTGTGTCGAAGCCATGAAGAAAGTCCTCGGCACTGAAATTGGGCTGGCGCTCGACTGCGGACCAGGCTGGACGGTCAAGGATGCCATCACCTTTGCCCACGCGATGGAACCGCTGCACATCGCATGGCTTGAAGACCTCATCACCGGCGACTACATGCCCTATCCCAATGCGGATCTCTTTCGCGAAGTCACGGTGAGCACCTCGGTGCCCATCCACACTGGAGAGGAGATCTATCTCCGGGAAAACTTCAAAGACCTGATCGAAAAACAGGCGGTCAACATCGTCGGCCCGGATCCAGAAGATGTCGGCGGCATCGCAGAAATGAAGTGGATTGCGGAATACGCCGATCTTCACGGTATACAGATTGCTCCCCACGGGATCTTCGACGGGCTTATCGGGTTGGCCGCGCATGTGCAGGTGGCGGCGGCCCTTCCGCAAAACTATATCGCCTTCGAATACCCGCTGGGTCAGCCGGACTGGTGGTACGACATTATCGAAGGCCTGCCGAACCCGATCGTGAAGAGCGGCTTTATCGATGTGTGGGATCGCCCTGGCATCGGCGTCAGCTTCCGTGTCAACGCAGCGAAAGCGCACCTGGCAGACGAAGATCGCACGTTCTTCGACTAGCACAGCGGCAGATACAAATGGAGAAACCAATACCTCAGGGGCTAAAGAGTCTGTGTGAGAACCAGGAAAAAAGCCACAGAGTCTTTAGCCCGACGAATTCTCAATCATTTACGGCCCGACTTAAAATCCTGCCCGGATACAAAACGGAGTTTAGATCCAGAGCCGTTTCCGCATCTGCTCATTTACTTGATAACCGGAGAAAGCGCGATCGAGGTCAGTCCCAGAAGGAAGCAGAGAAACATGAGGGCGAGGTAGACGCGCACCCGGTTGCTGGCGCCTCGAAACTCCTTCCAGACAAAGACGCCCCACAATGCGCTGATCATCGTATTGCCTTCGCCCATGGAGAAGGAAGTTGCCGGACCAATCATCGGCACGTACGAAGCGACGAAATTAGCCATGGTGCCGACGCCCCAGATAAGCCCACCCAGAAGACCCCAGGCATGCACGCCTGCATGGCCGCCGACATAGTCCTTCCAGTGCAGCTTCGGGCCACTGATGGGTTTGCGCATTAGCAGATAAATCATGGGCAAAGCAGACGCCAGCGCGCCCAAAGAAAAAACCACGTTCACGGTGTAAGGCTGCAGATGGCCTGGGCCGGCCAGGGATTTGGCCACCAGCGGATAAAACAGCCCGGCGCCTATGCCTCCAATCACGCTCAGGAGAATGCCCTTGCCGGCCTTGCCGCCGCCACTCGATATGCCTTTGTAGGCCAGAGCATCCAAAGCAATCGCCACGCAGACAAGCGCAATGCCCGAAAAGATCAGCACCGGGTTCCCTGCCGGAGAGACGACATAGTTAAGCACCGCCCCCAGAACCAGCGCCAGCCCGGCCCCTATGGGGAAGGCAACGGCCATTCCCGCTACCGAGATGGCGGCGACGATCAGAATGTTGCCCACGCTGAAGACAAGTCCTCCGGCGAATGCGAACAGCACACTGCGCTGGCTGGCCGCACGCAAATTCAGGAAGAAACTGTCCGGCGACGAGGGATCCGTCTGGCCCAGCGTGAGGCCAAAGATCAGCGCACACACCACAAAGCCCAGGGTGTAATCGAAGTAGTAGAGTTCGAAGGGCCATTGGCGGGTCAGTTTCTGGGTGTTCGCCCAGGTTCCCCAGCAGAGCATACTGAGCGTCATCAGGCAGAGCGCAGTGGAGTACGCGTGCGGTGTGAACATGGGCCTCCTGGCCGGATCTGACCCGTTCCCTTGAGAGCCCGTTTATTTGATGTAGTAGCCGCTCACCCGCCAGTAGCCTTTAGCAAACGCCAGCGTCAGGGTCTCCACCGTGTCTGGCCGGTTGGCAAAGCTGGTGTGGTAATGCAGTACCACATACTGGCCTTCTGGAGCGCCCGCCACCGTAGTGCTGTAATTGGCGTCCATTAGCTCTCGCGCCTGCATGACGCCCGTGCCGGTGCGCGCCTTCTCGATTTGTACCGCGAATTTCGCTCGATCGACCTGGGTGCGAATCAGCATGCCGGTGTACGCATAGCTGTCGGCGTAGCGCCCCTGGTCCAGATAGCCGAGAAAGCCCAGTGCCTGGCGCTGGGCGGCTACCTCGTCCGCTTCGTGGGGGTCATTCGCGGGCTGCTGCATCCCGGGCTGTGGCGGCTCCTGCATAGCCGGCAACCGCGCCGGCGCCACGGCGGCCAGGACTGCAACTATGACAATTCCACTCACACCCAAAAGAGAAACCCGCACCCAACCCCCCTCAATCGCTTATCGTGCGTACTTGACAGAACATCCGTAAGGCCGGGTATAGGCCACCTGAACGGCTTGACCGGTCATGGCCTGAGTGAGCGCCGCAGAAACGTAGTTCTTCGATGATGGAATGTCGGCAACGTCGGTCGTGGGATGATCGTCGATGGCGCCGGCATAGATCAACTTGCCACCGGGATCGATGATGAACATATTAGGCGTCGTCCTGGCATCGTAAAGATGCCCGATGGCGCCGCTGGAGTCAAGGACAGCCGCGGTGGGCCGGGCGCCCGATTTCTGCAGATAGGCATTTTCCTGTGCGGCGTCCATGTAACCCTGGGTGCCCGGAGCGGAGGAGATCACAGTGAGCCACACGACCCCTTTGGCCGTCCACTGCTTCTGCAGAGACTGCATATTTCCGCTTTCGTAGTGCTTCATGGTGTAGGGGCAATCGTGGTTATGCCACTCCAGCACCACGTACTTGCCGCGGTATTGATCCAGGCTTTGAGTCTTGCCGCTGGAATCGGTTCCGTGAAAGTCTGGCGCCTGGCTGCCCACCTGGGCGGCGCCGGCAGAAAGGGCGATGGACAGGGCGGCGGCCAAAATTGCGGCCATGCGGACATGGGCGATATTTTTCCGAGTCATCGGCTGATCCTCTCAGGCGTTACGGGTTAGGATGGCTGCCCGGCTTTCCTGCTGCGTAGTCCCAACAAAGGCAGCGTGCGCGGCTCTCCAAGAGGCCGCAATTCAATGATGCGACTGAGCCCCGGCAGCAATCGCCGGCTGCAGCAAGGCCTGGGTGTTTTGCTTGAGCCCGGCTTCCTGTTTTTCTTTAGACCGGTCCCGCACCTGATCGAGAGCATCAAAAACGATGCCCGGCGTGAGCACCTCGGGCAAGATCAGGGCCGGCTGGCCAGGAACGTAAAAGACATACGTGGGCACACCGCTGCGGCCAAGCTCACTGAGGGCCGAGCCGATGCTTTCATCGTGCCGGGTCCAGTCAGCGCGCACCAGCACGATGCCAGAGTCTTTCAGGCGGCGGCGCACATCCGCCCGATTGAGAACGACGCGTTCATTCACCTGGCAACTGAGGCACCAGCGAGCGGTGAAATCGACAAACACCGGATGCCCTTGCGAGCGGTACTGCTCGATGGCCGCGCGAGTATAGGGTTGCCAACCTGCCTGGCTCGCCGGAACTCCGTGAGCGGTATTCGTGGCAGTATTGGCATCGGCTGCCGGAAACTTCCACAACGCATAGAGCGGCGTTGCGATGGCCAGGACGATGACGGAGATGGCAAATACTGAGGGCACCCGGCGCGCCGGCCAACGGCCGAGGATCCATCCAGCGATCGCCAGCAACAAGAACGCTGCCAGCAAAGCGGTCAGCGCATCAATGCCGGCGCTGGAAGCGAAGAGCCATACCAGCCAGATGACTGTCGCAAAAATAGGGGCGGCGGTGGCCTGCTTCAGCACTTCCATCCAGGCGCCGGGGCGGGGCAAATAGCGCGTCCAGACAGGATAGAACGTGAGTAACAAGTAAGGCGCGGCGAGGCCCAGCGCCAGCGCGGTGAAGACGGCAAAGGCGACCAGCGCGCTCTGTGCCAGCGCGAACCCGATTGCTGCGCCCATGAAAGGAGCCGTGCAGGGGGTCGCTACGACCATAGCCAGCACCCCGGTGAAAAAGCTACCCGCATAGCCGTGGCGCGATGCCAGGCTCGATCCGGTATTGGTGACGGTGAGACCGATCTCAAACATGCCGGCGAGCGAGAGGCCAAGGAAGAAAAGCAGCAGCGCCATGACCGCGACAAAGCCCGGCGACTGAAATTGGAAGCCCCAACCGAGTTGCCGGCCGCCGGCGCGTAAACCCAACAACAAAGCGACTACGGCCCAGAAAGAGACGAGGATTCCCAACGCGTACACCAGGCCATGGGCGCGCACCCGGCTTTGAGGGTGGCGCGAAGCCTCCATCAGGGAGAGACCCTTGATGAACAGGACTGGGAAGACACAGGGCATCAGGTTGAGGATGATGCCGCCCAGGAAGGCCAGAGAGAGAAAGCGGAGAATCCTGACCAGACCGCCAGCGGGCGCTGCAGCAGCAGCCGCAGGCAACGAGCCGGCAGGTGCATGCACTTCGTAAGCCGTTCCATCCGCCAGCAACACCACACCATTCAACTGCGACAGCGGAGTATGAAGGTTCTCGTCTTTCTTGATCGCGATTTCGACGCCGCCGTCCACGGGGGTAACAGGCTGGGGTGCGGCGTTCTCGATCTGGCTTTGGTCAAGTGGGAAAAACTGAGCGCCGGCGGCAGAATGTCCGGTAATGGCCAGCGCAAAGCCGGCCGGAGTGGGGGCAAAGACTGCCTTGGACGAGGCTGGAAGCGGCTGGGGAAGAAGGCTGCGGAAATGATCGAAGAGCACCTGTCGTGCCGGATCCACTGGGCCTGCCTGGGCGGAAACCTGCAAGGGCAGCGCCAGGTCAGCTTTGCCGGGAATACACACCTCGCGGCACACCAGCCAATTGACCCGCGCGGTAAGTTGCGCCGTCGACGGTACCTGGACGGTCGAAGCCGCGCTCAGCATTATGGGGAACAGGACCTCATCCTCATAGCCAAAGTCCATCAAGGGGCCAAGCGGCAGGCGGCGAGGCGCTGGAAACTGCATGGCTCCGGCGGTGATGCCGGCGGGTAGGGTCCAACGAATGCTCGGTGGCTCGCCAGAGTCACCCGCGTTCAGCCAATAGACATGCCAGCCCTTATCCAGGGTGAAGTGCAGGCCGACCGCCGCGTCGTGTCCAGGCTGGATCGAGTTCGCAAGGGATACCAACTCGACCGTGAGGTGCTGGGCGCGAACGGGTCCCGTTACCGGGGTGGAAGGAGGGGCGGCTGCATAGGAGGCTGCAGAGAGTGCAAAACCGGCGCAAATCACCAAAGACAGGCGAAAGTTAAACATAGAAGGGGGCAACCAGCCCTTCTTATTGTAGTCGTTGGGCAGACGATGGGTGCCTCATACCCCAGGATTTCATGTGAAACGTGGGCTGGCGACAGCCTTCGTGCATGTCGAGATTGTGGATCGGAGCGCCGCGGAATCCCACATCTCGCGAAAAACAAGCGAGATGTGGGGCACCCGTGGACGGTGGTTAGGACAGAGCTTGAAAAGGAAATCTTGGGCAGACCGAAGGCGCGCGTTTCCTATAAAGCCTTGCCCGTGGCCGGCGGTTCGGATAGAACGAGCCAGAGCTTTGAAAAGCAAACCTCAGACAGGTGCAAGGCGCGCATGCTCCTTATAGATACAGCGGTCCATCACTACCAGGATGCCGTCCGCCTCTGCCCATTTGACGGCTTCCTCGTGGCAAACGCCTTCCTGGAGCCACAAGTAGGGGATCTTGAGGCGCATGGCATCCTTAACAATCTCAGGGACATACTCGGAAGCCCGAAATACATCGATCAGGTCGATCTTCCCTTCTGCCGCACAGGCATCATCGAGGGTTGGGTAAGCCTTCTCCCCCAGGACCCGGGCGACCGTCGGGTGGACGGGGATGATGCGATACCCCGCCTGTTGCATGTAGCGGGAGACACGAAAGCTGGGCCGGTCTGGTTTATCGGAAAGCCCGACGACGGCGATGGTTTTGGTCTTTTCCAGGATGGTACGGATGGTTTCAGGCTCGTTCAATGGATCTCCTTGAGCAACATCCATTCGATGCAGCAGAGGCGAAATCAATCCACATCGGCGGCCTCTTCGATGGCCGCCGGCACGCCACCCTGGCGGCGCATGATCAGGTAGCCCCGAATAAAGGGATCCAGATCGCCATCGAGCACCCGGTCGACATCGCCCACCTCGACCCGCGTGCGCAGATCTTTGGCAATGCGGTAGGGCTGCAACACATAGGAACGGATCTGCGAACCGAAATTGATTTCCAACTTGGAGTCTTCCACCTTCTTGGTAATCTGCTTCTTTTTCTCCAACTCGTACTCGTAGAGGCGAGAGCGCAGCATCTTCATCGCCTTCTCGCGATTCTTATGTTGCGAGCGCTCATTCTGGCACTGCACGACGATGTTGGTCGGTAGGTGCGTGATGCGCACGGCGGAGTCGGTGGTATTCACATGTTGGCCACCCTTACCACCCGAGCGATAGGTATCAGTACGAATCTCATCGGGCTTGATATCGATCTGGATGGAATCGTCGATCTCGGGCGACACGTAGACGCTGGCGAACGAGGTGTGCCGACGCTTGGCTTGATCAAAGGGAGAGATGCGCACCAGGCGGTGTACTCCCGTTTCCCCCGCGAGCTGCCCAAAGGCGTACTCGCCAATCACGGTAAACGTAGCCGACTTGATGCCGGCCTCTTCGCCATCCTGATAATCGTTCATCTCCGTCTTGAAGCCATGGCGCTCAGCCCAGCGGAGATACATGCGCATGAGCATCTCTGCCCAATCCTGCGATTCCGTTCCCCCGGCGCCGGGATGGACGGTCACGATCGCATTGAGGGCGTCAGTCTCCTCAGAAAGCATGGTGCGGGATTCGAGTTGCTCGACGAACTCGGTTAAGGACTTGATCTCGCGTTCCAGTTCGGGCTCGACCAACTCGCCTTCGCGGGCGAGTTCAAAATAGGCATCGATATCGCCGGTGCGGCGCACCAACTCGTTTTCCATCGCGAGTTGGCCTTCGAGGCGTTTGCGGTCGCGCATCAGCACTTGTGATTGGGCGGGATTGGACCAAATGGCGGGATCGGAAAGCTTGATCTCTAACGAAGCCAGTTCCCGATCGATGCGAGCGTGGTCAAAGATACTCCCGCAAGTCGCGCACTTTTTCGCGGACGGGAGCGTAGGCGAATTCGAGTTCATTCCACATGGTTTACCAGGCAATCCGAATCTTGATTCGCCGCTGCCGCCGGCGAGCGCTCAGCGTCATGGCGGGAATCATGGTCAGAGTGATTATCCCACACAGGTAGCCGAAGAGGTCGCCGTGCACGGTATAGAAGGTCAAATCGCTGCGGTACCCAAACTTGGCGCCCAATGCGGCACGGGTGTGGCGTTGAATGCTGGCGGTGAGCCTACCGTAAGGGTCGATGATGGTAGTGAGGCCGGTATTGGTATCGCGCAGCAGCCAGCGGCGATTTTCTACCGCACGCATGCGCGACATGCTGAGCGTTTGCCACGGCGCACAGGTATCGCCATACCAGCCGTCATTGGAGATGTTCACCAGCACCTGGGCGCCCTGCTTGACGAACAACCGTATCTCATCGCCAAAAATCTCTTCGTAACAGATGAAGACACCGAAGCTGCGGCCCTCGGTGCTAAAGACGATACGACGCCATCCATGGGTCATGTCGCCTGCCTGCTGGGTCAGGTTCTTGGCAAAGGAAAAGAACTCCTTGAAGGGAATGTATTCTCCCCACGGGACCAGATGGATCTTGTCGTAGCGGCCTGCGACTTCGCCATCGATACCCACGAACAACGCGGAGTTATACATATCCGCGTGCGCGCCATGCTGGTCCAACGAGCTGGTGCCGGCAATCACTGGAGCGCGCATCGAAATCGCCAGCGAACGCAGGGCGTGGAGCAAACGAGGATCTTTGTCGAAAAAAGGCGCTGGCGATTCGGGCCATAAAATGACGTCCGGCGTAACCGGCACGACCGGGCAATCCGGCGTGACGGGATAAGCATTGAGTTCGGGCATGCCAGCCAGGTATGGCCCGCAGGTATGGGTGCTGAGCCTGGCGAATTGGGCGATGTGCTGGTCGTACTCTGCGCCGGGCCATCGATTGTCCTGGTTCACGTTCAGATTTTGTTGCAGCAGAACAGCAGTTGCCTGCACCGGCGCCGGCGGAGGCGCAAAATGATCGCCATTCTGCAGTACCAGCGCGAGGATCAGGCTACCCACCAGGATCGGGGTGCGGCGTTTCGAGGAAGCCACCAGCCCCCAGGCGATGAACGCATTGCCTGCAAGCAGCACGAAGCTAAGCCCATAGACCCCGGTAAAAGGAGCCAGCCGGGTCAGCACAAAGTTATCGATTTGCGCGTAGCCCAGAGAATCCCAGGGAACTTTGGTGAAGCGTGCCGACAACAGTTCGAGCGCGACCCAAAAAAAGGGGGCGGCGATGAGCGCGTAGTGGGCGCCGCGGAAGGCTTTTGCGGCAGCCGTTACCAGAAGGCCGAAGGCAGCAAAGTACAGCCCTAGTATCAGGCTGTAGGCGGCCAGAATGCCGGCAGAAATCGATGGCGGCAGACCGCCAAAATAGAACATGGTCTGGTAAATCCAGTAGCAGTTGCCGGCAAACCAAAGAATCCCCATCAAATAGGCTGCGAGCGTTCCCCGCAACAACGCGTTTGGGTGATGCAAATTTTGTGGCGACAACAGTCCGTAGAAAAGCGGCACAAAAGCCACCCAGGCAAAGAAGGTGCGCCAAAAAGGCACCGGACCGATGATGGAGAACGGCAGCAGGAGCAACCCGGCGGAGAGGATGCCGAGGAGCCACGGTTGCCGTGCCAAATTTGCCATGGCAGAGTCTACCATCCCGTGTGGGATGAGCCTCTTGCATACTCTTCTAAGCGCAAAGGGAATACAATTCTTTACATATGTTGGTAGCGATTTTTTTTATGCGGCTGCTTGAGGTTGTGTTCTTCGCTGGTATCGCCGGGTCTTCGGTGGTGGTGGTGATCAGTTTCATCGAAGACATCCACGAGCTGCTGGGGGAGTGACCACTGCTCGCTTCTTGCATCCGCAGCCGGGCCGCCTCTCGTTGACGGCAGACAGCAACCAACATAAACTCGGGTCTGAGCTTCGATCCAGACCGCGACTGTCTCCGGTCGCGGAATTGACAACTTAGCCTATATCGAATGGCTTCCGAGCAAACAACCAGTGCACCGTTTATGCCCTCGAACAGGGTAAAGCTGGTCGTCGCCTCGTCGGTGATGCTCACCTTCATCTCCTTCTGGCGCGCCGCGGCGGTGGTGTTGAACGATCTCGGCTCCTCCGCCTTCTACGCCGGCGGCATCGCGGAAGAGGCCATCGGCAAGTCTGCTCCGTGGTTCATTCTGGGCGTGATGCTCTTCTCCTTCGCGGTCCGCGCCGTGTATGTGGAGAGCTGTTCGATGTTCACCCGCGGCGGTGTGTACCGCGTGGTGAAGGAGGCATTGGGCGGCACCTTTGCCAAACTGAGCGTTTCGGCGCTTATGTTCGACTACATTTTGACCGGACCGATTTCCGGCGTTTCCGCGGGGCAATACATTACCAGCCTGCTGAACGAGTTGATGAGCGTGGCGGCTGTACATAACTGGCTGCCGGGCGCCATGGCGCCGCATCACGTTGCACCCCAACTGCCCATGAACCTGACCGCGGCCGCCTTTGCCGCCATCGTCACCGTGTATTACTGGTGGCAAAACCTGAAAGGCATCGAAGAGTCGAGCGATAAGGCTCTGGAAGTGATGAAGATTACCACCGTAATGGTGGTAATCCTGCTGAGTTGGGGAATTTTTTCCGCCTTTCATGTGGGCGCGAAACTGCCGCCGTTTCCCTCGCCGTCTACGCTGCACTTCAGCAGCGATTCCCTGGGCTTTCTGCGTTATACCCGGCTGCCTACGATGCTGGGATTGTTCGGCATCATTATGGCCTTTGGCCACTCCGTACTGGCGATGAGCGGTGAAGAAACGCTGGCGCAGGTGAACCGGGAGATAGAACACCCGAAGCTGAAGAACCTGAAACGCGCC
>Ga0302324_100014481_pt1 | contig 15904 bp, 11 predicted proteins | sample Palsa_T0_1_FD_201949 | JGI IMG/M metagenome (GOLD analysis project Ga0302324, IMG submission 201949) | Peat permafrost microbial communities from Stordalen Mire near Abisko, Sweden - Palsa_T0_1 | ecosystem: Environmental > Terrestrial > Soil > Palsa > Peat permafrost | place: Sweden: Abisko...
AGTGGGGATCGAGCCGATGTTCCCATCAATGACGCTGCTCCCGGTGCTGGTGACCCCAGCGCCAGCCAGAACTGCATAAGTAGAAGCCGCTCCAAGGGGCGCTTGGCCGGCCGCGTTCGCGGCTATCAGGAGCAGAGCAATCGCGCTGCCGAGGAAGTATGCGCCAAGCCTTTTGAGGTTCATAAAGTGACCTCATCGGCCAGCCCGGCGCGCCTATTAATTTTTGTTGAACCGCTAGATGTAATACATGAGCGGCCCGCGGCTCTTGGGGTCTTGCCGCGCCGCTTCCGCCCTGCGGATCAAGTCCGCCAGCGTGGTTTTGTCGAGCACTTCCGCGATCGCGTCGCGTACCTCGCGCATGATGATCCGCGTGCTGCAATGTTCCACGTCTGGACACTCCTCGCAAGCACGGAACGCGGTCTCGCTCGCGCAGGGCAGGGGAGCCAGCGGCCCTTCCATCATCCGAATGATCGAACCGATGGTCACCGTGGATGGCGGCCGGCTCAGTTGGTATCCGCCGCCCTTGCCTTTCTTGCTATTGAGCAACCCGCGACTCTTCAAGTCCAGCAGGATGCCCTCCAGGAACTTGAGCGGAATCTTTTCGTCCTTGGCGAGCGTGGCAATCAGGACCGGCCCTTCGCCGTACCGCTGCCCCAGCGCAATCACAGCCTTCAGGCCATACTGAGTGCGTTTGGAAATCGTCCGCATCTTTCTTTTTCAGGTTAGCAGAGCGCGCGAATCTTTATAGCAGTTGTGGAGCGACTGAGTATTAAACGCTGGAGCAAGTACAGCTAAGCCTAACATTCTTCTTGTCGAAAGCCCGCAAATTGATTCCGGCTAGGACTCGACTATTATCTCCTCGCTCTATGGGGAAGTGGTGGGATGAAGAATAAATCTAGTACCTGTCGGTAGACCGGATGGTACTTATGGGCTAACATGTATTCACTTCCCGTGATATGGCAGATGTAGCGCCCGCCTTTATCCCGGTTTGGCCGAACGGTTGGCTGTTGGATCCTTCGATACCTCACCAATCGCCTCGCAGCGTAACGCAAGCTCTGCGCCTCCACGGCTCGCTCAATCCGGACGCCCTCCGGGATAGTGTCGAATTGCTTATCACCAGGCACCAGGCTCTCTGGAATATTCCAGGGGAAATCCGCGACGCTTCCAGCGATGTTTTGTCAATTCAGGATTTCAGCAGCTTGCCAATCGACGCCCGGGAAAGCGAAGCGCGCCGGTACATTCATCAGCAGGCGGATCGTTCGCTCGATTTAAAGGATGGAGGCCTGCTCCGCGCCGCCCTGGCACGGCTCTCGGCGAGCGAGAGCATTTTACTCATCAGCATGCATCGCTCGCTCTCCGGCGCAGGGGTTCTCATGGGCGCCGTCCTAGGGGAATTGAGCGCGCTCTACAACGCTCGCGTGGGCGTCCAACTGTTACGGTTCCCCGGACCCATAACGGCCCAATCGTCCTATATGGGCGGCATCTTTGGACGTGAATCTCGCACGTTGCCGGAAGCTCTGATGGCCTCCGTGCGGAAATTCAGCGCCGCGGAGGGCCTGGCGCCGTTCACCACGCTGTTCGCGGCTTTTGCGGCGCTTCTCTCCCGGCATAGCGGGCAGCAGCAGTTTCTTGTTGGAGCTTCGACATCCAATCTCGGTTTGCCGGCGGACCCTATCCCGTCCGGATTTCCCGCGATGTTGCCCTTGCGAGCGGACCTTTCCGGCGATCCTTCATTTCGCGCACTCGCGCAGCGGATCCGGCACAGCTCTATCGAGGCCTTTGCCCAATGTGAGGCCTCTACTCGAGCCCGCCGGCCGGATGGCGCCACCCCCGACCTTTGTCTCTTTCAAGTCGCGTTGATCTTGGAGCAACCGGCTTGGGAAGCAGTGCACTTTTCCGGGCTCGCTGTTTCGGCGTATGAACTGGAAGGGCGGTCGTCCGGACTGGAGCTGGTGCTGCATCTGGAAGAGCATTCCGCCGGCCCTTTGATGACTGCCGGCTATGATTCCGTGCTTTTCGATCCTGGCACCATTCAACGCTTCCTCGGTCATTATGAAATGTTGCTCGCCAACGCGATTGCGGACCCGGAAAAGCCTATCTCACGGCTTGCGATTCTCACCGAGCCCGAGCGCAGGCAGCTCCTGAACGAATGGAATTCAGCGGCCGCGCGCGAATATCCAAGCGAAGTCCCCTTGCAGCAACTCATCGAGGCTCAGGTGGAAAAGACCCCGCATGCCGTGGCGGTGGAATTCAAGGACGAGAGCCTGACCTATGCGGAGCTAAATGCTCGAGCGAACCAGTTGGCGGCCCATCTCCGATCGCTAGGCGTGACGGCAAACACGCTGGTGGGTCTATGTCTGGAGCGCTCCATCGATTTGCTGATCGCGCCGCTGGCGATCCTCAAGGCCGGAGGCGCTTACCTGCCGCTGGATCCCGATCATCCGGACCATCACATCGCATCCCTTGTCGAGAGCGCACGCCTTGGAGTTTTGATTGGCCGGCCCGATTTGGCCGCCCGGCTTCCGGAGTTCAGCGGGAAACTCGTCTTTCTGGATTGGGATGATTTGCGCCGGTACCCGGACGCGAACCAGCCAGTGCCCGTCTCCGGCAGCGACTTGGCGTACGTGATCTATACTTCAGGCTCCACCGGGCAGCCGAAAGGCGTGATGATTTCACGCCGCGCTTTGAACAATTTGCTGTGGGCCGTGCGTGATTGGTTCCAATTCGGCCCGCGGGACGTGCTTCTTGCGCTTACCACCATCGCTTTCGACATCGCCGGCGTGGATGTTTGGCTGCCGCTTCTGGCCGGCGCGCGCATGCTGATGGTGGAGCGCGAAACGGCAATGGACCCGCATCTGCTCCAAGACACCATCCATCGGGAAGGCGTCACGTTTGTGCAAGGCACCCCCGCTATTTGGAAGCTGCTGATCGATTCCGGGTGGCAAGGCAAAGCTGACCTGCAAGCTGTTTGTACCGGCGAGGCCATGCCGAAGGATCTGCCTCGCAAACTCCTTCCAAAAGTCGGCCGCCTGTGGAACATGTATGGCCCAACCGAGACCACCATCTGGTCCACGGGCTACCAGTTTTCCGAGCCGGACGATCCGATCCTCATTGGCCGCCCCATGGCCAACACGCAGGTATATATTCTGGATTCGCAATTGGCTCCAACTCCCATCGGCGTTCCAGGCGAGTTGTACATCGGAGGCGACGGGCTGGCCGATGGCTATTTGCACCAACCCGAGTTGACGGCCGCTCGATTCGTGGCCGACCCTTTCAGCGAAACATCGGGAGCCCGCCTTTACAGGACCGGCGATTTGGCGCGCTATCGCAGCGACGGAAATATTGAATGTCTGGGACGCAATGACGATCAAATCAAGCTGCGGGGCTACCGGATTGAGCCGGAAGAAATCCGCGCGGCGATCATGCGCCATCCTTCCATCCGAGACGCTATCGCCGTTCTCCGAACCAGCGCCGCCAGAGACAGCCGGATCTTCGCATATCTGATTTCCGAGGCCGGCGATCCGCCGGACGCCGCCGAATTGCGGGGCTTTCTACGGGACAAAGTCCCCGAGTACATGATACCGACCAGCTTCGTGTTCCTGGACTCCTTCCCCTTGAATGCCAACGGCAAGATTGACCGCCGGGCGCTTCCACAGCCGAAAATACTATCGGATGAAAGCGCCGGAACCGAGCCGGTGGACCCGGTGGAAGCGCGGCTCAGAGATATCTACCGCTCGGTGCTGGGTTTGGGCGTCATCGGCGTCGATGATGATTTCTTCGATCTGGGTGGCCATTCCCTGACGGCCGCGCAACTGTTCCGGGAGATCAACGCTTGTTTCAACCTTGATCTGCCGCTCGCCACGCTATTTCATGCTCCGACGGTTCGGGGCTTGGCGGCCCTCATTCGCGACTCTGGGGTTGAGCAAATGAACGCGCCCATCGTTCAGATTCAAGCCAGCGGCACGCAACCGCCCATGTATTGCATTGGCGCGGTCGATGGGGAGGTCATCGTCTTCCGCAGACTGGCGCAGGAGTTGGGTCTGGATCAGCCGCTCTACGCGCTGCAGCCGTTCCGTCTGACCGACGCGCTTCATACGGTGGAGCAGCTGGCCGCCGCTTACATCGAGGAGCTTCGCAAGATGGGCGAATCGCAGCCGTTTTGCCTGCTGGGCTATTCCTTTGGAGGGTTGGTTGCCGTGGAAATGGCTCGCCAGCTTCAACGCAACGGCGTGGCGCCGCCCTTGGTGGCGCTGATCGACACCGCTTATCCCGCGGGCTGCCGGGCAAGCGAAGCCTGGACACAGCGCGTCCGGCGCTATCGGTTCCATTGGGAACAAGTCGCGCATGGGAGAGGCGTGTCACACTTCGTCGAACGAGTGAGGCATGGCTTCGCGCAGATAGCCCACCAAGCCTCGGCTAAAACCAGGATCTCTCTTCCCACCCGCGCGAACAATGTTTCGAGCCTGCAATTGCTGGCGTCGGAAAGCTATCGGATCAAGTCCTACAGCGGCCGCGTCCATTTGTTCCGGGCCGAATCGCAGATCGAGTTCCTAGGGGGCGGCGCGGATTTGGGCTGGTCCGGCGTTCTCTCCGATCTCGTAGTCGAGCAAGTGCCCGGAGATCACGGAACCATCAACACCGGCGCCAACCTGAAGATCCTGGCGCGCAAGATCAGGGAATGCCTGCAGCGAAGTAACAGGCTGCGAGGGTTGAGCAAGGTTATTGAATATGAGTCATAGAAAATTTCTTCTTTACGGCCATTCACGCCGCAAATATACTCATTAGTGACCTCTCCGGTCACCAGGCATGAACGAACCCAGGTACGAGCATCTAGTATTCGTGGGCAACGGCATGTCCGGCGTGGCCTGCGTGGAGGAGCTTCTCAAGAGCGGGCAGGTTTTCGACATCACCATTTTCGGCGACGAACCCCACGCCAACTATGACCGGACACTGCTTGCCAGCGTGCTGGCCGGCGAGTGCGATGTTGAGAGCATCACGCTGAATGACATCGAGTGGTATCAGGAGCACGGAATCCGGACGCGCCTGGGAATCCGCGTCGAGGAGATCGATCGATTGGGGCGTGCGGTTCGCAGCAGCGACGGGGATTGGACGAATTACGACAAACTGATTTTGGCAACCGGATCGAGCCCCGTGATTCCTCCCACGGACGGCTTGGACAAAGACGGCGTGTTCTTCTTCGGGACGCTGGATGACACCAGGAGAATTATCGACGCAGCGTCAGAAGGGGCGCGCGCCGTAGTGATCGGCGGTTGGCTGGCGGCGGAAGTTGGCCGCGGGTTGCGTAAGCGCGGATGCGACGTCAGGGTGGCCGAGATCGAGGCCGTGCTTGGCGATGGACGCGTGGAAGCCGTGCGGTTCACAAACGGTGAAGAAGCGGCGGCTGATCTGGTGGTGATCGCGATGGGCTTTCGTCCGAATATCCAGTTGGCGCTGCAAGCCGGCCTGGAGACCGACTGCGGAATCCTGGTGAACGATCGACTGGAGACTTCCGATCCGGACATCTTTGCTTTGGGCGGATGCACCGAACGCGACGACCTTCCGCTCTTGGAGCAGGCTAGAGTTCTCGCGGCGAACCTCTCGCGACATCCCCTCTCCACCATCGCGCCGAGTAAACGATCGCCGCTGCAGCTAGCCACCCGGCGGCATAGTCCGGCTGTGCTGCCCATCGCATGATGGCGGAGTGCATCAAGCCGAACCAGGAGAACACGGCGGCGATCAGGCACCAAGTGGCGGCGCGGCCGAAGCGGCGGTCGATCAATTCGGAGATTACGGAAGCCACAACCAGAACCAGGAAAAGGAATCCGTTGCCGAGTCCGAGCACCGATGACCAGTAGATGGAGCGGTTCAGCTCGGCCTGAACGACCGGGTTGGCTGCCGATAAATTCAGAGCCGGCAGGGCCGAATTGACCGCGGTCGCAACTACTGCGCCGGCCGGAAGAACGAAGCCGAGCAAAACCGCGCCCAGATATTTCGGGTCCACGCGCCGAAGCGTGGCTATGCCGACGCCGATGGAAACGTAAGCGATGATGGCTGCGAGGATCGGCCACGGGAACAGTTGTGCAACAAATAGCGTGAGCCCGCTCATGACGATCCCAAGAACGGCGACGGGTGTCCAGAACGCGAAGCTGATGCGCGCGCCCACTGCTTTGTACGGCGGATGCATGGCATAGATCACCGGAGTGATCACGCTTCCGGCAAGGCCACACACCAGCGTTCCAAGGCCATCGCAGGCCAGCACGGCGCGCACATCGTAGTCGTCGCCAACGGCCGCGGCTCCCGCCACCGATGCGATATCTTGGAGCACTTGATAAATCGCGATGGGGGCAATCACGGAAAGATAAGGAAGCGCGAGGGACATGGCGTGCAGGGGTTCCGTGGTGACGGCGAAAGGAAGCTGGAACGATAATCCGGACCATGCCGGATGAACATAGCCGATTCCTAACGCCACGGCCAGAGGCACGATCCAGGCTGCGATGAATGGAGGAATGCGCCAGCGAGTAATCGGCACATTGGCCAGGATGCCGGTGGCGACGATCGCCAATGCGATCAGCCCGACCAGCGGCTGATCGAATACCCGCTGCAACAGGACCAGCGCCAGGTAGCTGTACATCGCCGCGCCGAAGACCGTCATCGATGCCGGCTGCGGTATGAAGCGGCGAAAAAGTCCCGCGAACGGCGCAGCCGCGAGCTTGATGATTCCGGTCCAAACCACCGCCGCGGCACCAATCTCCCAAGCGCGGGCGATATCGTGGTTTTCGAGATAGACCGGAAGCATGATCGCGAGCGTGTACGCGATGACGGCGGGAACATTACTGCCATAGACATGCGCGGTGACGTCGGTTCGGCCTTCACGCTGGGCAAGACGCTCGGCGAGGAGGACCAGGCCAATCGAGCCGATCAGAAAGCCCAAGGCGAAGCCGGGCAGCAAATGCTTAACGCTGAATCCGGCGGAAATTCCGACCGGGAGCAGGAGGAAAACCGGGATCACCATCTGAGCGAGATTGAAACCGACCTGCGCGATAGTGGTGTCGAGATCGCCGCGGCTGAACGTCCACCATCGCTGGGTCATCGGCTCCTGAATTTGCCTCTCAGATCTTAAATGACTCCAGCGATTCGGGCGCGAACAAATCGGCCGGCGTCAGCAACCGCTTTGCGAGCCCCTGCTCGTGGGAATAGCGGAGGAAGGTCTGCAGCACGTGGACGTTGGGTTCGAGACCATAGGGCCAGAAGTCGCGGCCCATCAGTTTTTCGGTGTCTTCGACGTGCTGCACCAGCCAGGGCAGCATGGATTTCAGCGCTCCCATTTCGTGCAGGTCCTCGTAGGTGTCGCGCTGCGCGAGCGCGAATGCCTTGCACAGCGACTGAGCCAGCCAGCGATGCTTTTCGTAAACATCGCGGCGAATCACCACGACGTGCATGATCGGAAAGATCTTGGTCTTCAGATAGTAGTCGCGTTCGACGGGTTGGTAATCCGGGAAGAGGCGGCGAACGTTTCCCGAGGCTGAGCCGAATGTCGAAGGGGCGCGCGCCGTATACAGCGCGTCGATTTCGCCGGATTCGATCATCCGCGACAGAGTCTTGGTGGCTGAAATCGGTTCCACGCGGAACTGCGGCGGCAGGGACAGCGCGATTTTCTCCGGGCGCCCGGGCTGCTCTTCGCCTCCAGTGAAGTACGACGGGCTGGTGACCGGCACGCCGTATTCGTCGCTCAAAATGCCGCGAATCCACACCGGCGCGGTCATTTGATATTCGGGGCTGCCGACCCGTCTGCCGATCAAGTCCTTCGGCTCGCGAATTCCGCTGTTGGCGTGGATGTAGATGCAGGAGTGCCGGAACATGCGCGAGGGGAAGACGGGGATCGCGACGAACGGCGGATTTTCGCGGAACAGCGACAGCGTGTATGAGGACAGCGACATCTCGGCCACGTCGAACTCGTGATGCCGCAGCATGCGAAAGAAGGTTTCTTCGACGGGCAGGTTGAGATAGTTCAGATCGACGCCGTCGACGGTGACGCGGCCTTCGAGCAACGCGCGCGTTCGATCGTAATTCCAGCAGGCCAGCGTGAGCTGGAGTTTGGGCATGGACGAATCCGGATTACTCGTAGTAAGCCGGCGCCTTTTTCAGCTTGGCGTTGGCGGCGTAATCGTGCTCGATCCAGAGCTGCGCGCCGGATGTCTTGAGGAACTCTTCAATCTTGGCGCGGCTTGCGAGCGACTGCTCTTTGTTGAATTCGAACGAGGGCACGTGATCCGTATTGCGCTCTTCGTTGTAATGATACAGGTCGCCCGCGATGAGCACCGGGCCAGTTTTGGGAAGTTTCAAGAAGAGCACCTGGTGGCCGGGCGTGTGTCCGGGAGCGGGCTTGATGATTACGGTTCCGTCATCAAAAACATCGTAGTCGGACGTTGCCGGAAGGATGGTAGTTTTGCTGTCCTTGAGCGCGCTGTAGTTCTTTTCAGCTCTGACGGGCGCCGGCTTATCGGAAAACATGATGTCGCGCTCGGCCTGCTTGACCAGCCACGTGGAACCGGCGAACATGTTGGCGTTGGCGCTGTGATCGATGTGGTAATGCGACATTGCCAGGTACTTGATGTCTTCGGGCTCGTAGCCCAGCGCCTCGAGTTGCGGCTTGAGAGGCTTGGCGACTTCGATGAAACCTTGGGTGACGGGGCTTCCATCGCCTTTGAAATCGCTGTCGGGAACGACGCCGACGTCCCACATCATGGCGCCTTTCGGATGCGCCACCAGGAAGCATGGCACCGACATTTTCAACTCGGAGACGTGGTCGAAGCCGAACGATTTTGCGTCGGTGGGTTTCAAGACGCCGCAATCGAAAATGTAAAGCCGCAGCGACTTGGGCGGCTGGGGGGCGTGATGGGCAGGCTTATCGCCTTGAGCGGCCAGCGGAGCCGCGGCGAGCGCGATGATGGCGAGGATTCTATTCCATGACATGGATTCGGCTCCTTGGTTCGATCAACCATCTTATGGGAAATCAGGCTCCGATGTGGGCGCGGGCCTCTGTGTTTATGCAGTTCCAGGACGGCTGCCGCGTCACCGGATACGAAATTCAAAATGCAAATATGACTCATCGAGGCCGGGTCTGAGATGTTGGTTGGATGAGCCGGTGCATTACTGAAGCGCGGTCCATAAAAAAACTCTGGCTCGATCAGTGTGCTAGGGAGTCCCTGATGGAGGTCGGCGTAAGGATAAGTGTTCAGAACCAGCCCGTAATTCCCGGCGTTTCCCAATCCTTGGAGAGCGGAGACTCCCTGAGCGACTGCGTTGAGCGTGTTCTCGCCGTACTGGGGCGAAGAACTCGGGCCAGGCGCCTGATCTTCAGACGGGTATCCAGTTATGCCGGTGAGCCCGATCAGTTGACCGGCAACTACATGGTCTTTTTCCCCTACATTCACGTGTGATAAGTGGCGTAAAAAGCAAACAATTGTTTGCCGCAATGTCGCTGACCAACTAATTGAAGCAGGACACATCTGCCGTGCATCGGCTGTGCGGTTCTCGGAAACCGAATCGACGTGATCGTGCCATCCGCCACGGCGTACACGGGAGTCATTGGCGGGGCGGCGAGGTCCCAGCCGCCCTGGAATGGAGCACCGCCTACTCGTACCTTGCCATAAGGGTTGTGACTGCTATTCCTACGAATACGCATGACATTCGAGGGTGGTCTCATTGGTGCTCCTTCCCTGCGGTAAACCAAATTGAACGGTCAACACGAATTTCGTTTTGGCACCTGGCTTCAGGTTAATGATACACTCAGCCGGCGGGGAATCAGGCTTCCATGCGATAGCGCGTTTCGGCGCGACGGTAGAGCGGACGCCATACGAGGCGGTTCACTGATACTACCAGCGTCGCCATAACGATGGTGGACAGCAGAAGCAGCGCGAAGTTTCCGGAGTCCGTCGCGGAGCTGATCTCGGCGCCGAGGCCGAACGTGGAAAGCACTTGCCCCTTGAAGTGGAAGTACTCGGCCACGATGCTCGCGTTCCAAGCGCCGCCGGATGCGGTGACCAGGCCGGTGACGAGATAGGGAAAGATGGCGGGAAGAATCACGGTGCGCCAGCGCTCGATGCGGCCGAAGTGGAAAATCTCGGAAACTTCGCGGAATTCGGAAGGAATCGCGATGGCGCCCGCGATCACGTTAAACAAGATGTACCATTGCGTACCGAGCAACATCAGCAGGATCGATCCTGTGTTGAGTCCGCCGCCGAGACTGATCAAGCCGAGCAGCAAGACCGGGAAGAGCGCCGTAGCCGGAACCGATGCGGCGATCTGGGCCAAAGGCTGTGCGATTCGGGCCAGGCGCGGGTTGAAGCCGATGGCGACTCCGACGGGGATGGTCCAGGCCGATGCGATCGCAAGCGCCGCGATGACGCGCAACCAGGTGGCGCCGGCGCTTTCCAATGTCGTCACAAGTTCGGCCGCCGTCACGCCTTTGAGCAGCAGCAGACCTTGAAACACGCCGTGAAGAATTAACAGCAGTGCAGTGAGGCCCGCGACGGCGACGAATGCTTTTTGCCAGTTCGATGGCCCCGACTTCGCTTCCGCCGGCCGGTGCGCCGCGGATAGGTAGATGCGCTCCATCAGAGGCGTCGTAATGCCACCACGCAAGCGCGCCAACAAAGGCGACTTGCGGAGCAGATTGAGGACGGCCGAGGAGTGCGCAGCGGAGCTCTCCACTTGTTCCAGTTTGAATTTGTCGGACCACGCGATGGCGGGACGCCAGACCAACTGATCGATCAGCACGACGACGCCGATCATGGCGGCCACTCCCCAAATGATGGCGGCGGTATCGCCGGCGCTGGCTGCCGACTGCAGATACGAACCCAGGCCAGGCAGGCGAAAGTCGCGCTTGCCGAGCACGAACATTTCGCAGGCCATGAGGAAGAACCAGCCGCCCGCGACCGAAACCATGGAGTTCCACACCAATCCGATGACGCCTTGCGGCAATTCCAGTTGCAGAAATCGCTGCGCGGCGCCGAACCGGTACACGCGCGACGCTTCCATCAATTCGCGCGGGAGCGCCTTGAGCGACGCATAGAAGCTGAAGGCCATGTTCCAAACCTGCCCGGTGAAAATGAGCAGGATGGATCCGAATTCCACTCCCAATTGCCGGGTCGGAAACAAGGAAACCATCGCGAGCATGACGCCGGGCAGGAAGCTCAAGACCGGAATGGATTGGAGGATGTCGAGCACGGCGAGCATGCCGGCTTCCACGCGCTGGTTGTAGGCGGCGATGTATCCATAGCCGACCGCAAACGCCAGGCTCAATATATAGGCGACGATCATGCGCACCAGCGAGTAGAAGGCGTAGCGCGGAATGGCGGTTGGGGAAAGGGAGATTTCGACGGCCGCCACTGGAGCGCTGAACCAGTAGCGCGCTACGGCAACGATCGCGTATACGATGGCGAAGAGGAATGCGAACACCATCGCGTCCATCAGGAAGTTCCAGGTCCGGTCCGGGATCAGCGAGCGCGATAATCCTGGAACGGTCATGTTTCCGTTCCGACTTCCACGTTCGGCGGCTCGCCGGGAGTTTCCTCGGGAAGGAAGAACCGTTTGCGCTCCGAATCGTGATCGAACAGTTCCGCGTAGCGCCCCCAATTGATGGCTGTTTCCAGCTGCCTAACGGTTTCTTCTTCGGTGAAGTGCTCGTCCAGAATGTCGTGAAAGAAGTCGTCGGGAAGCGTATGGTCGGACTTGGATTCCAGCGAGCTTTTGATCTGTTTCAAGAGCGCGACGTGTGCCAGGGCGGCGTTGCGGAACAGTTCCTTTTGGCGCAGGATGTCGGCGTGCGCGAACTCCAGGCCCGCGGGAGTGATCTCGACGTCGCCCTCGGTGACCTTCGCAAAACCCAAGAGCGCCGCGGCTTCCACGATAGGCAGCAGGTCGTCGATTTCGAACGACAGCATGTCGGCCAGGCGGTAAACATCTTCGCGGCCATTGTGGTCCGCGAGGATTTCCAGAAATCCGGCGACACCGCCAGTGCGCGCGTGCGGGAGCATGGGATATTTGGGGCGAGTGTCCGTGGACGCGGGTCCCGCGGCGGGGAGTGCGTGCTCGGTGTCCGGTTGCGTGAGGACTTGATAGATGTAATCGACGATGCGAGTGAAGCGGGGATGCTTGCGATCGCGCGGGCGCGGGAGATCGACACGGAAATCCGTGCGGATTCTGCCGGGATTCTTGCCGAGGACCACAATGCGGTCCCCCAGCAGGACGGCTTCCTCGATGTTGTGCGTAACGATGAACACCGCGCGCGTGGGCATTTTCTTGTCTTCCCACAACTCCAGCAATTCGCTGCGGAGGTTTTCGGCGGTCAAAACATCCAGCGACGAGAATGGTTCGTCCATGAACAGCACTTCGGGCTCCACCACCAGTGCGCGAGCGAAGCCCACGCGTTGTTTCATGCCGCCGGATAGCTCCTTTGGATAGGCGCTCTCAAACCCGTCCAGGCCTACCGCGTCGAGCATCCTGAGGCTCCGGGCGAATCGGGCTCCCGGCGAGATGCCGCGGGCTTTGAGAGGCGCCTCGACGTTTTCAAGAACGGTGAGCCAGGGGAACAGCGCGAAGCTCTGGAACACGATGGATACGTTTTCGCAAGGTCCGTTGACTGGTGAGCCGTGCCAGAGCACCTGGCCGGCGGATGCCGGAGAAAGGCCGGTAAGGATTCTGAGCAGCGTGGATTTGCCTGAGCCGGACGGTCCGAGCAGCGTGAGGATCTCGCTCGGATAAACGGCGAGATCTAACGGAGCGATGACCTGGATGCGATTATCGCTCGGCTGGTCGTAATACTTTTCTACCTGGCGTGCTTCAATGAGCGGCTCCGGCACGCTGCTTATTATCGCAGGCAGGCCGGGCTACACCAAGTTCATGAAATCGTCATGGGAGGGAGGGCCACAAGTGCGATATGTTAGAGGTTTCGCCAAATCCCTAGTTCAGGAGCTTGCATGACCCCTCACGAAGTTCTCGAGTACGCGAAGAAACATGGACTGAAGCAGCTCGATTTGCGATTCTGTGACATTCCCGGTTTGCAGCATCACGTGTCCTACCCGATCACCGAGCTTTCGAACGATTCTTTCCAGGAAGGTTTTGGGATGGACGGATCGAGCATCCGGGGCTGGGCCGCGATCAACGAAAGCGACATGCTGCTGATCCCGGATCCGAATACCGCGTTTACAGATCCCTTCTATGAGGTTCCGACGCTGGTGATGACCTGCGACGTGATCGACCCGATCACGCGGCAAAGCTACCAGCGTGATCCGCGATGGATCGCGCGCAAAGCCGAGTTGTATATGAAGAACACCGGCATCGGCGACACCGCGTATTTTGGGGCCGAAGCCGAGTTCTTCATCTTCGACAACATCCGCTTCGATCAAAATCAGCACTCGGGCTTCTATTTCATCGACGCCGAGGAGGGGCGCTGGAACAGCGGACGGGAGGAGAACAATCTGGGTTACCGGCCGCGCTATAAGGAAGGCTATTTTCCGGTGCCGCCGACGGACCATTATCAAATGCTGCGCAGCCAGATGGTGGAGACGATGATCCAGTGCGGGCTCAACATCGAATGCCATCACCACGAAGTGGCCACGGGCGGGCAATGCGAGATCGATCAGCGCTTCGACACGCTGGTGAAGTCGGCGGACAACATGCTGGTGTATAAATACGTGATCCGCAACACGGCCAATCTTCACGGCAAGACGGTGACGTTCATGCCCAAGCCATTGTTCGCCGACAACGGCAGCGGGATGCACGTGCACCAGAGCATTTGGAATGCAGGTAAACCGCTGTTCGCCGGCGATGGCTATGCAGGCTTGAGCCCGCTGGGATTGAACTACATCGGGGGGTTGTTGAAGCACGCTCGGGCGCTTTCGGCTATCATCGCGCCAACGACGAACAGCTACAAACGGCTGGTGCCGGGCTATGAAGCGCCGGTGAATCTGGCGTATTCGCGGCGCAACCGGTCGGCGGCCTGCCGCATACCGATGTACTCGGCCAGTCCGAAGGCCAAGCGCGTGGAGTTCCGGCCGCCGGATCCAGCGGCGAATCCGTATCTGGCGTTTGCGGCCATGTTGATGGCGGGGCTGGACGGCGTGCTGAACAAGCTGGATCCGGGCGAACCGCTGGACAAGGATATCTACGATTTGTCGCCGGAAGAGATGGAGAGCGTGCCTTCGATGCCGGCTTCGCTCGAAGAGGCTCTGGATTGCTTGGACGAGGATCACGACTTTTTGCTGAAGGGCGACGTCTTCAGTGAGGACCTGATCGAGACATTCATCGAGTACAAGCGCAAGAACGAAGCGGATGCGATACGTTTGAGGCCGCACCCCTACGAGTTCGCGCTGTACTACGACATTTAGCTTCCGCTCCCTCACGGTCGCGGCTCGGTAGCGGTCGCGGCTCGGTAGCGGTCGCGGCTCGGTAGCGGTCGCGGCTCGGTAGCGGTCGCGGCTCGGCAGCGGTCGCGGCTCGGTAGCGATCGCGGTTCAGTAGCGGTCGCGGTTCGGTAAGCACCCGAAGTTAGTTGACCGCGACTGTGATCGCCTGGCTGGAGTTCGTGCCGGCGCCGATGGTCAGAACGACAGGTTGCGGACCTGAACCCAGATTGGACGGGATGGTCGCGTCGATTTGGAGGACTCCGCACACCTCGCCAGGAGCTTCGCCCGCGTACTCGATGGCGGTGGCCGGTTCTCCGCCGATGGTCACCGACACTGGGGTGGCCGCGGGCTTGGGTAACGGCAGAGTCGTCCCGGTGATGCAGCCGGTGGTTCCCGCAGGCACAAGCTGGCCCTCGCCAGTGGCGTAGATCTCGATGATGCTGCCAGGCGCTGCAGGGTTATTCGTGCCATTGACGGTGTGGTCGGAGTTGATGATGGCGCCCTGGCCGCTGCCGTTCTCGCCCAAAGAGAATATGGCCGGCGTGGTGGCGGCAACGGGAACGGTAAAGGTAGCCGATGCCGTGCCGTTATTCTGCACGACGACTGGCACGCTGGCTAGCCCAGCTACTTCGTAGGGCACAATCGCGTTGATCTGGCCCTGGTCGACGAAGATCAGCGGCGCGGCCACATTGTTGAACGTGATCGTCACGTTGGCTAGCGTGGTTGGCACCGTTCCGCTCGCAGTTGGTGCGAACGAGGTGCCGGCGGCCGGGATGGCTGGACCGATGCCATCGCCGAAAATAGTCACGATCTCGCCGGGTGAAACGGCGCCGGGCTGAAGGCTCGCTCCGCTGGTGATGCTGAGAACCACGGGAGTGCCGGCCGGACTGACGACGAGCGTCACGCTGATTGTTTGGACCGCGCCAGTGCCAGACGAGACCTGCACTTCTCCGGAGTAGATTGCGGCCGCGAGCGTGCTCGAGACGGCGGCGTTCACGGACAAGCTGATCGTGCCGGGGGTGTTGCCGCTGCTGGGCGTCACCGTCAAGAAGTTTTCGCCGGAGGTGGGAATGAACGTGGCAGTGAACGGGACACTGGACCCCGTGGTGCTTGTCACTTGCACGCTCTGCGCATTCGGAACGGACATGGAGCCGGCGAGAACATCAAACGAGAGGCTGTTGGCGGAGATTGCGATTTCGGATGTCGCCGCAGTCACGTTGAGGGTGACGGGAATATAGAGAGGACTGCCGCCGGCGCCCGGAACGATCACGGTTATTACGCCGGAGTAAGCGCCCTGCGAGAGTTGCGACCCGTTCGCGGTGACCGTCACGGAATTTCCAGAAGTGCTGGCCGTAAGCCACTCGGTGGAGCCGCTGAGCACGGTTGAGATGGCGCCGATGGTCCCGCCGCTGGGCACGCCAGCGATTTGGACAGTCTGGCTGGCCGGCGCCGCTCCGCCAACAGCTTGGGTGAAGGTCAGGCTGGGCGTCCCTGCC
>Ga0302324_100014482_pt1 | contig 15904 bp, 12 predicted proteins | sample Palsa_T0_1_FD_201949 | JGI IMG/M metagenome (GOLD analysis project Ga0302324, IMG submission 201949) | Peat permafrost microbial communities from Stordalen Mire near Abisko, Sweden - Palsa_T0_1 | ecosystem: Environmental > Terrestrial > Soil > Palsa > Peat permafrost | place: Sweden: Abisko...
ACTGCGGCATCGGCACGGCGTCCGCCGCAAGGGCGAAATACGGCTCCAAGTAGAGACGCTGCCCGGGGTGGACCTGTGTGAGGCCCACGAGGTCACCAAAGAAGCTCGTATCGAAGTTCTCCGTGGCGGGCGGATGAAGCGCCCACAGGGCGTATTCGCCCGAGGTGGGCTCGCGACGCGCAAAATTGATCCCGATGTCGAACGCCGCCTCGTGCGAGGGCATGCGCATCGTGCCCCACGGGATGCGAAACTCCGCAGTCCACCCTGTAGCGCTTCGATGCGTTCCAGACTCCCAGATGCCGTGCCAATCCTCGTTGATCTCCGAGCCGTGCTCCGTGAGCTCCGCGTCGGCCCTTGCACCCACGCGGCTCACGGCGAACTCGAACGCGTTCGTGCGCCCGTGCGTGGCATCCACGAGGACGGCGACGTGCTCCGATTCTGCGAGAAGGGAGTCTTCGTCTTGCGCGAACGAGTCGTCCTTCGCGCCGCTCTTGCTGTACGCACAGCGGAACGCCACGTAGAGATTCTCGGCGTCATACGCGACTTGGACCGTCGTCCCTTCCTTCGTCGGCTGACCGTAGGGCTTCGACTTCGTGGAGCTGAAAGCGCTGTCTTGGGGAGCGGCGACCCACACCTCGTCGTCGAGGAGCCCGTCGATCTTGGGCGCTTTGGTCGTGCGCACCGGCACATACTTCTTCGATCCGCTCGGTACACTCCAGGTGCCTGTCCCCTCGGCCTCGTCCTTCTCGTCTTTCTCCGCGTTGGTCTCCACCTTCTCGTCATGGGGAGGGGCGCCTGCGTCGGCGCCGTTGCTCGTGCCAGTCGGGCTCGTTGTGCTCGTTGTTGGGCTCGTGACGTCGACGTCGTGGGCCGAAATCCCCGCGAGCCGATTGTTGTGCTCGTCGAGAGCTTGAACCCGCAGACTGATTCGCTGGTCAGCCACCACGACCGTCGCCGGGATGTCGAAGGAGACGCTCGTCGCCGCTGGCTTGATCTGTTCCCATTCCGAGCCGATCGCCACGAGACGCACCTTCGAGATCAGGTCCAAGTGAGTGGCGGCCATCGTCACCCTCACCTGAAAGCCTTTGCTCGGGGGGACACTCTCGGGCACCTCGATCTGCAGCTGGAAACCACCCGTCTGCGCTGCGGTGCGCCGGGCTTCGTCCGCCATGTCACGTTCCCCCCGCGTTGCGTTGGGCGGGAGCAAGAAGCGTGCGTCGATCAGCACCGCCTTCGAGAATGCTGCCTTCGCGCTCCTCTCCGCCCCCAGGGCATGGTGGGCAATCGCCATGTTGACGTAGCTGTCGAGAAGATCCTTTTGCGTGAGCCCACCCTGATTCAACGCCGCGGTATAGAGGTCAATCGCGCTTCGATAATTCCTGGCGCTCATCGCCGCTTGAGCAGACTGCAGGCCACTGCGGTCTTGCGCGAAGGAGCCGCGCGCGACGACGAAAAGGAGCGCAAAGGTCGCGGCCGCAATCACCAGCGCCCCCGCACACCGAGAAGAAGCGCGGCCTTGGGACGTCACCGGCATCGGGCGGCGAGTGTACCTAGCGCAGACTTCCGCGTGAACTTCCTCGTGAGCGTCAACGGTCACGTGACGTCCCGCCTGCGGCGGATCCGTCAACCGAGGCGGGCGTAGAGGCTCGCGAGAGCCTCGTCGAGCTTGGTGATGTCCGTGCCACCGGCTTGGGCCATGTCGGGGCGGCCACCGCCGGAGCCGCCAACGATTTGGGCGATGCCTTTGATGATGTCGCCCGCCTTGTAGCGGTCGGTCAGGTCCTTCGACACGGTCAAGACGAGCATGGCTTTGTCAGAGCTTGCAGCACCGACGAGCACGACCGCGGAGCCGAGCTTGTCGCGTAGTCGCTCGGCGAGCTCGCGCAGCGCAGCGGCGTCGGGCATGTCGGCGCGTACCGCGAGCGCCTTCCCGCCGGGGATGTCACGCGCGCTCTTGGTGTGGTCCTCGACGCCACCACCGCCCATCGCGACCTTGCGCTTGAGGTCGGCGATCTCGCGTTCGAGCGTTCTCTTTTCGGCGACGAGCTTGTCCGCGCGCTCGACGAGCTGTGAGAGTCCCACGCCGAGCGTGGCCGCGGCGTGCTTTCCGATCTCCTCGACGTGGCGCAAGTGGGCGAGCGCGTTGAGGCCCGTCACGGCTTCGATGCGCCTCACGCCAGCGGCGAGCGCCGCGTCGCTTACGATCTTGAACAGACCAATTTCACCGAGCGCCCGCGCGTGCGTGCCCCCGCAGAGCTCGACGGAGTCCTTCGTCATCGTGAGCACGCGAACGACGTCGCCGTATTTCTCCTCGAAGATCGCCATGGCGCCGCGCTTCTTGGCTTCGCCGATCGGGAGAACCTCCGTGAGCACCGGTGCGTCGCCGAGCACCTTCTCGTTGACGAGATCTTCGATGCGCTCGATCTCGTCCGCGGCGAGTGCCTTGCCGTGTGCGAAGTCGAATCGCAGACGATCGGGGCCGACACGCGAGCCCTTCTGCGTCGCGGTTTCGCCGAGCACGGTTCGGAGCGCCCAGTGAAGGAGATGCGTCGCCGAGTGGTTGCGGCGCGTGGCCGTGCGAAGCGCGTGATCCACCTCGAGCTTGACGACGTCGCCGACCGCAATCGACCCGCGCGTGACCTTGCCGATGTGCGCGATGACGCCCGTGACGGGCTTTTGCGTGTCTCGAACGACGAGCTCGGCCGCCGCTGTGGTCACCTTGCCTTGGTCGCCCACTTGGCCACCCGCTTCGCCGTAGAAGGGCGACGCATCCGTGGCGACGGCGACCTCATCGCCTTCATTCGCACGGTCCACGAGCGCGCCAGCGCGAACGATTGCCACGACGCGCCCTTCGCCGGTCTCCGCGTCGTATCCCGTGAACCGCACTCCGCTCTTCTCGACCGTGTGCCAAACTGCTTCGACGGCCTCGTCGCCTACTTTGGACCCCGCGCTTCGGGCGCGCTGGGCTTCGAGCGCGCGCTCGTACCCTGAGTCATCGACGGACAGATCCCGTTCGCGTGCGATGACCTGGGTGAGATCGAGCGGGAATCCGTACGTGTCGTAGAGCTTGAACGCGACGTCGCCAGGGATGCGCGTCTCGCCTCGCGCGCGCATCGTGCTCACCTCGTCGTCGAGGATCTTGAGGCCGCGCTCGATGGTCTCGCGGAAGCGCACCTCCTCTTGCTCGGTCACGCTGGCGATGAGATCGCGGCGCTCGGCGAGCTCGGGGTAAGCGCCGCCCATCTCCGCGACGACGCGCAACGCCACGCGATGCAGAAACGGCTGACGGATGCCGAGCCGATGCCCGTGACGAATCGCGCGCCGCATGACGCGGCGGAGGACGTACTCGCGCCCGTCGCGGTCGGGGAAGATCCCCTCGGCGAGCAAGAACGCGGTCGTACGGGCGTGATCGGCGACGACGCGCATCGAGACGTCATCGTCAGCCGTCGACGCACGGTATGGCTTGCCTGCGATGGATGCCGTCTCGTCCACGAGCGCACGAAGGAGGTCCGTATCGTAGTTGCTCGTCACGCCTTGGATGACGCTCGTGATGCGCTCGAGGCCCATCCCGGTGTCGACGCAGGGCGCGGGCAGCGGCGTGAGCTTGGCGACGCCGTCGATCAAGCTGCGCTCGAACTGCATGAAGACGAGGTTCCAGACCTCGACCCATCCCGTACCGTCCGGCGCGGGCTCCTCGCCGAAGAGCGCATAACGAGGAACGCCGCCGTCCAGCTCGCCAAGGTAGAATTGGACCTCGGTGCACGGGCCGCATGGGCCCGTCTCGCCCATCTGCCAGAAGTTGTCGGCGGCGCTGAGCCCGACCACGCGCTCGTCACCGACGTCTGCGATCTTCTTCCAGAGCGCGCGGGCCTCGTCGTCGGCCGGGAGGCCTGGCTCGCCGCCGAAGACGGTGAAGAGGAGCCGCTCTTTCGGTAGCCCATAGCCCTTCGTCAGGAGCTCCCAGGCGTAGGCGATGGCCTCCTCTTTGAAGTAGTCACCGAAGCTGAAGTTGCCGAGCATCTCGAAGAAGGTGTGGTGCCGCGCCGTCACGCCGACGTTCTCGAGATCGTTGTGCTTGCCGCTGATGCGAATGCACTTCTGCGCGGAGCACGCGCGCTTGTACGAGCGCGTCTCCTTGCCGGTGAAGACGTCCTTGAACGGGACCATGCCGGCGTTCGTGAACATCAGCGTTGGATCGTTGCGCGGCACGAGCGGCGCGCTCGCTTGCACGTCGTGGCCGCGGGCGCGGAAGTAGTCGAGGAACTCCGCACGCACCGCGGTGGATGGCTTCTTCTTGTCGTCGGGGACGCCTGTCAGCGACATGCTTGGCGATTTAGCACGCTAGGCAAGCTCGAGGTAAAGCGCGTCGTGTTGTGCGGCGACGACCTCTGGCGTGTGCTTGTGCTCCCACGTCTCGCGGCCGAGCTGGCCGTGATGCATGCGCGCGCCCTCGTCGCGGCACAGATCGACGATGGCATGGGCCAGCGCGACGTGATCGCTCGGCGCGACACGCACGCCTGGCAGCTCGTCGAGGGGGCCGCCCGAAGCGAGCACGAGCGGTTTCCCGAGCGCCATCGCTTCGAGGAGCACGATGGGCAAGTCGACCTTGCCGTGGAGATCGTCGACGGGAAAAGCAACGATGTCAGCCGCGGCGAGAAGACCGGGCATGTCATCGACGCTTCCAACGACGTGCACGTAAGCCTCGAGCCCGCGTAGCGCTTCACGCAAGCCGGCATCATGGAGAGCTGCGTCACGACCCTTTGGGCGGCACGCGAAGATGAAGCGCGCCCCGGGCACTGCGCGAAGCACCTCGGCGGCTGCGAGCGCCACCGTCGTGGCACCCGACGACACGTGCAAGTCGCCCGGATAGACGATGAGCGGTCCTTGCGCGGCGCCCTGTGAGGGACCGACGCCAAGGCGTGCCAGCGTCTCGTCGCGTGTCGCGCGAGGAGCAGGCTCGCGCGCGCACGGCGGGATGACGCGCACGGCCTCGTCCCAGATGCCTGCGCGAAGGAGCTTGTCGCGCGTCCATTCCGACAACGCCACGAGACGGTCGCCGAAGAAGAGCGCGTGCGTGAACGACTGCGGATGGCTCGCGATCGTCTGCACCACTTTGCCGTTCCATCCACGCGAACGTCTGGAGCGAATCGCAACGTGGGCTGCGGCCGAGGACGCAGCGTTCGGCGCGAAGACGAAATGCCACAGATCGAGGGTCTCGCCGAACATCAAGCGGTTGAACGCCAGCGCGTTGCCCGATGGCGCGAAACGCGACGCCGCGCCGTAGACGTGCTCGCGGTGCACGCGCGGCCCGAGGCTCGGGGCTCCGGGAGAGACCATCACCGTCGGCTCGGCGATCTGAAGCGCTCCCGCGATGTCGCGCACGAGGCACTTCGATCCGTCGTTCCATGGCGGCACGATCGGTTTCGAGACGAAGAGCACGCGCATCGGGTTTGCGCGGCTTCTACGCGGTCAGCGGGCGGCGAGCAATAGCCCTTGGTTGGCGTTGCGGAGAGCGCTCTCGACGGCCCCGCCGATGGCCTGGTCTTGAAGCGAGGCCATTCCGCGCGCGCTCGTCGTGCCGGATCCCATGGCGGCCGCGCTGCCCGACAGCGTGCTTCGGAGAGTCTGATCGGGGATCTTGCGGACGACGAACTCCACCTCGGCTTGACACGTGACGCTGACGCCGCTCGCGCTCTGTGTCAGGCGTGTCACGTTGCCGTCGAGCAGGATGACGGGCACGTGCTGCCCCGCAGCTCGTTGGAGGAGCGCGATGTCCGTCGGCATCACGACCGCGAAGTTTCGCAGCGAGCGCGCGCGGGATGCCGTCGCGACCCGCAGCACGTCGGCGACGTCCGCTCCCCGCACCTGGGTGGCGTTGCGCATCGTTCCAATCTGGATGACGAGCTGAACGCCTTGCAACGTCGTAGGTCTTCGCAGGCCTGCGAGCGTCGTCTCCATTTGTGTGCGCGCGCTGTCCGACTGTTCTTGAGCCTTCGCGCGTTCGAGCGCAGGAACGGCGTCACTGTCCCCGAGGGCTCCGAGCGCTGCGGCAGCGGCGGTGCGCACGGCGACGTTCGTGTCCGACAACGCGTGCTCCAGCAGCGGACGCACGGATGGATCGTGACTGCGACCGAGCGCGAGCGCCGCCGACATGCGGAGCCTGAAGTCGGACGCGGACCCTACGTCACGTTTTACAACGGACAGATCTTGGGCAGACGCCCTGCCAGGCGCGAAGACTACGAACGCCGCGAAGACCGCGACGAACATTGCCCACGCGACTAACTTCACGCAAAAAGATCAACACAACGGCAGCGGGTTATCAACTCACACACCGGCTCCGTTCACTCACATCAGCGTCTTCAGCTCTTTCTCGATCTCCGCCTGGTCGTTGTCGTGGTAGCCGACGTGGGCGAAGCGCACGATGCCGTTCTTGTCGATGATGAAGCTCGTCGGCATCGTCGGCGGTTTGTATTGACCCGCGATGCCCTTCTCGGGGTCCCACCCGATCGGGAACTTCACCGAGCCGTGGGCTTGGCCGAACTCCGCGATGCCTTCGTTCTTGTCATCCTCCGAGAGGCCGACGAGCTCGACGCCGCTCGCCTGATACTTCGTGTAGAGCTCCTGGAGCTTCGGGAAGGACTCCTTGCAGGGGCCACACCACGTGGCCCAGAAGTCGACGATGACGACTTTGCCCTTGAGGCTCGCGAGCGCGACCTTGCCTCGACCGTTGGCCGAGTTGAGGGAGAACGACGGCGCTGGCTTTCCGATGAGCTCGTGTTGCTGGCTCGACGCGTCCGAACCGCCGCCGTCGCAGGCCACGATGGTGCAGAGGAGCGTCGCGATGGAGACTGCTGCAAGAGAACGCATCTGGCCGTCTTACCACTCTTACAAAACGACTTCGAGAGCTTCGGAGAGCGTGCGCACTTGGACCACCTCGATGCGTCTGTCTCGTGCTGGAGCGTGCTCGTCGCGATCGGCGCGCGGAGTGATGGCGCGGCGAAAGCCCATCGCAGCTGCTTCGGCTAGCCGAGCGTGCACGCGGGAGGCCCCGCGCACTTCGCCGGCGAGGCCGACTTCGCCGAAGGCAATGACGTCATCGTCGACGGGCTTGCCGCGAAAGCTCGAGGCGAGCGCGATGGCGACGGGGAGGTCGACGGCCGGCTCATCGACGCGCACGCCACCCGCCACGTTCAAGAAGACATCATAGCCGCCGATCGCGAGGCCTGCCCGGCGTTCGAGCACGGCGAGCAGCATCGCCAGGCGAGCGGCGTCGACGCCGTTGGCCGTTCGACGCGGGGATGGCACCACCGTGCCACCGACGAGCGCTTGGACTTCGACGAGGAGCGCGCGGGCGCCTTCGGCTGTCGCGGCGATGACGCTGCCGGGTGCTCCGCGCGGGCGCTCTGCAAGAAACAGAGCGCTCGGGTTCGGAACCTCACGCAGTCCCTCCGCGCGCATCTCGAAGACGCCGACCTCGGTCGCGCTTCCGAAGCGGTTCTTCTGGGCGCGTATCGTGCGAAGGGAGTGGGAACGCTCACCCTCGAACGCGAGCACGGTGTCGACGAGGTGCTCGAGTACTTTCGGCCCCGCGAGCACGCCGTCTTTCGTCACGTGGCCGACGAGGAGCGCCGCGATGTTGTCGCGCTTGGCGCGCTCGATGATGCGGGCCGTGACCTCGCGGAGCTGGCTGACGGTGCCCGCGGCCGAATCGAGACCTCCGCAACGAATCGTTTGCACGCTGTCGACCACGAGCGCGCGCGGGTGGTGCTCGTCGATGGCTGCTTCGATGCTCTCGAGCTGCGTGTCCGCGAGGAGGAGCATTGCGTCGCTCGCAGCCCCGAGCCTCCGCGCCCGCGCTGCCGTCTGCGAAGCGCTCTCTTCGCCCGAAACGTAGAGACACTTGAGCTTACGCGAGGCGAGCCCACCGAGCGCTTGGAGCAAGAGCGTGGACTTCCCGATCCCGGGATCGCCCCCGATGAGCGTGACGCTGCCGAGGACGACGCCGCCGCCGAGGACCCGGTCGAGCTCGCCGATTCCAGTCGGTACGCGCGCGAATTCGTCGGCGGCGACCTCGGATAGCGGAACGGCGCGGGCCGTTAGCGCAGCGCGAGGCTTCTCCCGCACCACCTCTTCGGTGACGGTGTTCCACGCGCCGCACTCGGTGCAGCGCCCGATCCACTTCGCGAACCCTGCGCCGCAGGCCTGGCAGACGTGCTTGGTCGTGATCTTCGGCATGCGTACCGCCCTATCGGTCCCGCGTCAGGAATGTTTCGAAGATTCGGTAGCCCTCGTGCACGAGCCGCAGCGACGTGGACTCGTTCTTTTGGTGCGCCTGCGCGTTCTCGCCGGGGCCGAGGTTGACTGCGGGGACGCCGATTTGCTCGAAGCGTGCGACGTCCGTCCACGCCTGCTTGCGCTCGACCGCCACGACGCCGCACGCGATGAGACGCTCGGTCAGCGGGTGCTTGCGGTGCGGCATGGCCGCGGGGCTCAGGTCGGTGAATTCGAGCGTTCCTCGGTCGCCGACGAAATCGACCACACGCTGCTTGGCCGCTTCGAGGGTGACGTCGGGCGTGAAGCGATGGTTCACGTTCATCACGAAGGTGTCCGGGACGATGTTGCGCCCGCGCCCACCGTCGTGAGCCTTCGTGATGGTCATGACGCTGCGAAACGTGAGGCCGTCGATCACGTGCTCTTCGGGCGTGAGCTTGCCCATCTCGGCGATGAGCGGGGCAGCCTTCGTGATGGCGCTCTCACCTTCCCACGGTCTCGCGCTGTGAGCCGTGCGGCCAGAGACGGTGACCGTCGCGTGAATCGAGCCCATGCATCCGAGCTGGAGCCGGTTGTCGGACGGCTCGAGGCAGACCGCGAAGGCGGCACCGCGAACCTCGGGATCCTTCTCGATGACGAGACCGAGCTCGTTGTCGGCAAACGGGCCTTCTTCGCGCGCATAGAACACCAGCGAGACGTCGAATGGGCAGCGGCCTTCCGGGAGATTCTCGGCGAGCGCGATCATGACGGCGAGGCCGCTCTTCATGTCGCTCGATCCGGCACCAAAGCAGCGGTCGCCGTCGATGCGGGCAGGGCCGTTCTCGGTACGCACGGTGTCGAGGTGACCGGCGAGGATCAGATGCTCGCGTGGGGCCGCGGCCTTCGCGTGGCGAATCCACGGCACGACGAGGGAGTCGCCATAGCGACGTGGCTTCGCGATGGGCGCTATGCGCGCTTCGACCGCGTCGCAGATGGCGCGCTCGTCACCAATCGGCGAATCGATCGAGCAAAGCCACAGGAGCGTCTCGTCGAGCGTCACGCGGCGCTCATACGGGCACGGCGAAGTCGCGGAGCGCCTGATTGAGGCTCACCTTGCGGTCGGTGGACTCGCTTCGCTTGCCGATGATGAGCGCGCACGGGACGCCATACTCGCCTGCCGCGAACTTCTTCGGGCGGACGCCGGGGATCACCACGCTGCGCGGAGGAATGAAGCCACGATGCTCGACGACGCTGGGGCCACTCACGTCGAGAATGGCGGTCGTCGCGGTGAGCACCACGCCCGCTCCGAGCACGGCTTCGGCGCCCACGCGAACGCCATCGACGACGACGACGCGCGAGCCGACGAACGCGCCATCCTCGATGATGACGGGGCTCGCCGCGGGTGGCTCGAGCACGCCGCCGATGCCCACTCCCCCCGAGAGGTGCACGTCGCGTCCAATCTGCGCGCACGACCCGACGGTAGCCCACGTGTCGACCATCGTCCCTGCGCCCACGCGAGCGCCGATGTTGACGTAGCCCGGCATCACGATGGCTCCCCGCTCGACGAACGCGCCGTAGCGAATCACGCCGGGAGGGACGACGCGCACGCCCGCGCTCGCGAGGTCTTTCTTCAGCGGGATCTTGTCGTGGAACTCGAACGGGCCGACGGTGATCGTCTCCATCTTGCGAAGCGCGAAGTAAAGGAGGATGGCCTGCTTGACCCACGCGTGGGTCGTCCATGCATCTCCCACGCGCTCGGCTACGCGGAGCTCCCCGCGGTCGAGAAGCGCGAGCGTCTCTTCGACGGCCCGCGCGTACGGGGCGCTCTCGAGCTTCGTGCGATCCGCGAACGCTTCTTCGATCTTGGCCCGCAGCGCGTCGCTCATGGACGGAGATTAGAGCGCCGAGACCTCGACGCCGGGGAAGAAATACGCAATCTCGATCTTGGCGTTCTCGGCCGAGTCGGAGCCGTGAACGGCGTTCTCGCCGACGTTGCTGCCGTAGAGCTTGCGGAGCGTCCCTGCCGTGGCTTTGGCGGGGTCGGTTGCGCCCATGACCTCGCGGTACTTGGCCACGGCGCCCTCGCGTTGAAGGGCGACGATGGTGACGGGGGAGCGTGTCATGAACGTGACGAGCTCGCGGAAGAACGGCCGCTCGCGGTGCACGGCGTAGAAGCCTTCGGCTTCGCCCTTCGTGAGGTGGACGCGTTTGAGCGCGAGGATCTCGAAACCCGCCTCTTCGAGGTGGGCGAGGATGGCCCCCGTCTTGTGCTTCTCGACGGCGTCGGGCTTGACGATGCAGAGCGTACGTTCGATGGCCATGTGCTTTGTGGCGCGCTTCTACCGAACGGAAGCCGATTAAGCAACTGCGTGAGCTAACTTCGACACATGCGCGAGGTCGTCGTCATCGGAGCGGGGCACAACGGGCTAGTCTGCGCGATCATGCTCGCGCGGGGCGGCGCGCGCGTGCGCGTCATCGAAGCGAGGCACGCGATAGGCGGGGCGGTGCGCACGGAGCGTCCGTTCGCGAAAGCTCCGGGGCTCGGGGCATCGACGGGTGCGTACTTGCTCGGCCTCATGCCGCCCGAGCTCATGCGCCTGCTCGAGATCGACGTGCCGACCGTGCGCCGCGATCCGCATTACTTCCTGCCGACGACCGAACGGCGTTACCTGCTCTTCGGATCGGACGAGGCTCGAACGCGTGAGCAGATGACTCGCTTCTTCTCGGAAGCGGACTACGCGGCGCATCGCGCGATGCAGCGCGAGCTCGCCGACATTCGCGATGACGTCGCGAGCACGTGGCTCCGCGAGCCCCTGTCGATCGAGGAGACCGCCGAGCGCCACGTGAGAGCGCCGCTCCGAAGCGCGTTCGTGGATCTCTGCCGGAAGCCCATCTCGCACTATCTCGCGCGCTTTGGGTTCAAGAGCGACTTGCTGATGGCGATGTACGCGACGACCGATGCGTTCTCGGGACTCTACGGCTCGTGGGACACGGAGGGCACGGGGATGAACTTCCTCGTCCACAACATGTGCAGGCTGCCGGGAGCGGACGGCACCTGGATGATCGTGAAAGGCGGCATGGGCGCGGTCACCGCCGCGCTCGAGAGCCGCTGCCGCTCGCTCGGGGTCACCATCGAGACCGGCGATCCGGTGACGTCCATTCGCGTCGACGGAGGGACAGCGCGCGGGGTCGTGTGCGCGAGCGGACGGAGCATCGACGCGGACGCCGTCGTCTCGAACGCCGACCCGTTCGTCATGCGCGATCTCGTCGGACGAGCGCTCCTCCCTGCAGACTACAACGCGCGGCTCGACGCCTACGGGGCGAAGCCCGGGTCGACGATGAAGGTCAACCTCGCGCTCTCCGGGCTCCCGAAGTTCACCTGCCTGCCGGACGCATTTTCGCGACCGTTCGCCCCCACGATTCACTTGCTCCCGGACGAGCGTGACGTCATCGGGCACCTGCGCGAGGGGTTCGCGGCCGTGCAGCGCGGGGAGCTCTACGACCACCCGACGATCGAGTGGTACGTCCACACGACGCTCGACCCCTCGCTGCAAGACGCCGAGGGACGCCACAACTCGGCGCTCTTCGTCCAGTGGGTGCCCTACGAGATCGCTGGCAGCTCGTGGGAGGTCGAGGAGAAGCGCTACGTCGAGAAGCTCCTCGCGATCTGCGACCGCTTTGCCCCCGGCACGAGCGATCTCGTCGTCGACGTGTTTGCCTTGCACCCGAAGAAGATCGAGGAGCACTTCGGCATCACCCGCGGTCACATCCACCACGTCGACAACGGGTGGGGGTTTGCCGACAGGCTGCCGTACACGACGCCCATCGCGGGCCTCTACTCATGCAGTGCGGGCACCCACCCGGCCGGCTCGGTCATTGGGGCCGCGGGCCACAACGCCGCCACGTGCGTCCTTCGGGCGTGAGGGCGAGGGGCGAACGCTGGGAGACGGCCGGGCGGTCGAATCGGGGGCCCGTTTGGTCTTCGCGAGTGTTTACATCATCGCTTGGAGCGTCGACGCCATGTCGCTCGGGGTCGGCGCGACTTTGCATCCCGCGCTCGTGAGGGCGGCGATCTTCGCGCCCGCCGTCCCCTGCCCGCCCGAGATGATCGCGCCCGCGTGACCCATGCGTTTGCCTGGAGGCGCCGTCGTGCCCGCGATGAAGCACGCGACGGGCTTCTTCATGTTGGCCTTGATGTACGCGGCCGCGCGCTCCTCGGCTCCGCCGCCGATTTCGCCGATCATGATGACGCCGTGCGTGTCCTTGTCGGCGTTGAAGAGCGTCAGCACGTCGACGAAGTCCATGCCGCCGACGGGATCGCCGCCGATGCCGATGCACGTCGACTGCCCGATGCCGAGCGCCGTGAGCTGACCGACGGCTTCGTACGTGAGCGTCCCGGATCGCGACACGACGCCGACGTTGCCAGCCTTGTGGATGTGGCCGGGCATGATCCCAATCTTGCAGCCGCCGGCCGCGGAGCCCGCTGGCGTGATGATGCCGGGGCAGTTCGGGCCGATGAGACGCGTCTTCAACCCTTCGAGGACGCGACGCACCTTGATCATGTCCATCACGGGGATGCCCTCCGTGATGCACACGACGAGCGGGATCTCCGCGTCGAACGCCTCGAGGATGGCGTCGGCCGCGCCCGGTGGAGGCACGAAGATGACGCTCGCGTTGGCGCCCGTCGCCTTCACCGCCTGCTTGACGGTGTCGAAAACGGGGATCCCTTCGACCTTCTCGCCACCTCGGCCCGGCGTCACTCCCGCGACGACCTTCGTGCCGTACTCCACGCACTGCTTCGTGTGGAAGCTTCCGGCGCTCCCGGTGATGCCTTGCACGAGCAAGCGCGTGCTCTTGTCGACGAGGACGCTCATGACGCACCTCCGCGCACCGACGCGACAATCTTCTGGGCGCCGTCGGCCATCGTGGTGGCGGCTTGAATCGCGAGACCGCTCTCGCTCAAGATCTTCCTGCCGAGGTCCACGTTCGTGCCTTCGAGGCGCACGACGAGGGGAACCTTCAGGCCAATCTCCTTGGCGGCCGCGACGACGCCGCTCGCGATGACGTCGCACTTCATGATGCCGCCGAAGATGTTGACGAAGATGGCCTTCACCTTCGGGCTGCGGAGGATCATCTTGAACGCCTTCGTGACCTGCTCCTGGTTGGCTCCGCCACCGACGTCGAGGAAGTTCGCCGGCGCGACGCCGTACTTTTCGCCCGCGTGCTTGATGATGTCCATCGTCGCCATCGCGAGGCCCGCGCCGTTGACGAGGCAGCCGACGTTACCGTCGAGCGAGACGTAGTTGAGGCCCACCTCTTTGGCTTCCATCTCGATGGGGTCCTCTTCGTCGCGGTCGAAGAGATCCTTCCACGCGGGGTGGCGGAAGTCGGCGTTGTCGTCGAAGTTGATCTTGCAGTCGAGCGCGACTACCTCGCCGCCTTGCAGCTCGACGAGCGGATTGATCTCGCAGAGCGAGCAGTCCTCCTTGACGAAGAGCTCGTAGAGGGCGCCGATGAGCTTCGTGAAGTGCTTCGGGTTCACGCCGAGCGCGAACGCGAGCTCGCGCGCCTGATACGCGGCGAGGCCGACCGTGGGATCGACGTGCACCGTGATGATCTTCTCAGGAGTCTCGGCCGCGACCTTCTCGATCTCGACACCGCCTTCGGTCGAGGCCATGAAGGCGATGCGCCGCTTGTCGCGATCGATGACCGCGCCGAGGTAAAGCTCGCGTTTGATCGGCAGCCCCTGCTCGATGTAGAGCCGCCGCACCTTCTGGCCTTGCGGACCCGTCTGGTGCGTGACGAGCTGCATGCCGAGGATCTTCGACGCGAGCTCGCGCGCCTCGCTCGCGCCGTTCTTCGCGAGCTTCACGCCGCCGCCCTTGCCGCGACCGCCGGCGTGGATCTGCGCCTTCACGACGATGACCGACGTGCCCGTCTCCTCGATGAGCCGCTTGGCAGCGGCCTCGGCCTCGTCGACCGTCAAGGCCGGGTAGCCTTTGGGGATTGGTACGCCGTATTTCGCGAAGAGCTGCTTGCCTTGGTACTCGTGGATCTTCACGCCACGGTGGCTACCACACAGTCTGCGTCGATGCGACCCGCCGATGCAGCCATGACGTGCAGACCTCCCGTTCCATCGAGGATGCGCGATCCGCCCTGACCAGGCACACGAGGCTCGCCCACACCCCAGTTCGCGTTGACGACGGCCATGCCCACCTTCGAGAGGATCTCCGCACGGGAGTCGGCTGCTCGGTCGTCCACCCACGCGCTCGGGAAGAGGAGCAGGTCAGCAGCCGGAAGCTCGCTCGCGAATTGGATGTCGAAGCAGATGGCGATCGTCACACGCACGCCTAGGGCGATCACGACCGGGTGCGGGCCGTCGCCTGGCGTCGCCCACGTCTCTGGGTACCAAGGGTGACGCTTTCGGTAGTGGATGAATTCGCGTCCCTTGCGATCGAATCCGATCATGGCGTTGTAGACGCGGTCACCCTCCCGCTCGATCAGTGGGCCGACGAGGTGCGTGCCGTGCTTCTTCGCGAGCTCGGCGAGCGCGTGCGCGGTCGGTCCGTCGCGGGGCTCCGCGAAGCGCGTTAGGTCGAAGTCACGCTCCGGTGAGACGTACCCCGTGAGCGAGGCTTCCGGCATTAGCGCGAGATCGCACGAACCACGCGCGAGCAGCGATCCCACGAGCTCGAGATTCTCAGCCACGCGATCGAAGCGCGCGGGTAGCTCCAACGCCGCGACCCGCACACGTTCACCCGAGCCCTTCGCTCAGCCTTTCTTGCAGACCTCGACGACGCTCTGAACGCTCTTGGCGCTCTTCTCGAGCATCGCCTTCTCTTCGCCCGTGAGCGTGAGCTCCACGATCTTCTCTACGCCGCCGCCCCCGATGATCGCGGGCACACCGATGAAGAGATCCTTGTAGCCGTATTCGCCCTCGAGATAGGCGGCGCACGCGAGCAGGCGCTTCTGGTCGTGGAGGTAGGCCGTCGCCATCGCGACGGCGCTCGACGCGGGCGCGTAATACGCGCTCGTCCCCATCAGGTTGACGATCTCGCCGCCGCCCTTGCGCGTACGGTCGACGATGGCGTCGATGCGCTCCTTCTTGATGAAGTGCGTCGCGGGGACACCGTGGATGGTGCACATCGCGAGGATGGGGACCATGTCGTCCCCGTGCCCGCCGAGCACCATCGCGCGTACGTCCTTGATGCTCACGTTGGCTTCCCGCGCGAGAAAGAGCTCGAAGCGCGCGCTGTCGAGCACGCCCGCCATGCCGACGACGTTGCTCTTCGGGCAGCCCGTGACGCGCTTGTACTCGTAGACCATCGCGTCGAGCGGGTTCGAGATGACGATGACGAAGGCGTTCGGGCAGTGCTTCTTCGCATTGTTCGCGACGTCACGAATGATCGGCAGGTTCGTCGCGACGAGATCGTCACGAGACTGCCCGGGCTTCCGCGGGATCCCCGCGGTGACGATGAGGACGTCGGCCCCTTCGAGGTCGGCCCAGTTGCTCGTGCCGGTGATCTTCGCGTCGTACCCGAGGACGCTGCTGTTCTGCTCGAGGTCGAGGGCTTTGCCCTTCGCGAAGTTCTCCTTCGCGGCGATGTCGAAGAGCACGACGTCGCCGAGCTCCGCGTTCGCGCACAGCCGCGCG
>Ga0302324_100014483_pt1 | contig 15903 bp, 27 predicted proteins | sample Palsa_T0_1_FD_201949 | JGI IMG/M metagenome (GOLD analysis project Ga0302324, IMG submission 201949) | Peat permafrost microbial communities from Stordalen Mire near Abisko, Sweden - Palsa_T0_1 | ecosystem: Environmental > Terrestrial > Soil > Palsa > Peat permafrost | place: Sweden: Abisko...
AAACGCGCGCCAGTCTTTAAGGGAAAGTGAACCGCAAAGCAAGTGGGCCTGCGAGTTGCATCTCTAAACGTGAAGAGTGCGAAGTAGGAGCCCCGCCCTTGTGCTGCCGACCCAAGGCCTCAGGATTTGGGATCGGCGGTTACTCCAAACTCGCCCTTCGCTTCCCCACCCGGCTTCAAGCGGCCTCGGAATTCCTCGGTTTGTATTTGTTCAACTCCAGCTTGGCGATCAGCGCGCGATGCACTTCGTCGGGGCCATCGGCGATGCGCAAGGTTCGTATCGAAGCGAATATCTCGGCCAGGGGGAAATCCTCCGACACGCCCGCCGCTCCGTGCATTTGGATCGCCTGATCAATAATCGCCAGCGCAATATTGGGTACGACCACCTTGATTTGCGAGATTTCGCTTTTCGCTCCCTTGGCGCCCAGTTGGTCGATCATCCAGGCTGCTTTGAGAGTGAGCAGGCGCGCCTGCTCGATCAGGATGCGCGCGTTGGCGATCACGTCCACATTTCCTCCCAACTCCGCCAACGGGCGGCCGAAGGCTACTCGCGCCAACGATCGCTGGCAAAGGAGTTCCAGAGCACGTTCCGCTGCCCCCAGGGTTCGCATGCAGTGATGAATGCGCCCCGGCCCGAGGCGGCCCTGCGCAATCTCAAATCCACGTCCGGGCCCGGCGATGATGTTCTTCACCGGCACGCGCACATTCCGGAAGCTCACCTCTCCGTGGCCAAAGGGAGCTTCGTAAGCGCCAAAAACCGGTACCATGCGCACGATCTCAACTCCTGGCGTAGGCAGCGGCACCAGAACCATCGAGTGCTGTTGATATTTATCCGCTCCGCCGTTCGTCAGCCCCATGAAGATCAGCAAGCGGCAGTGAGGATGCCCCACCCCCGAACTCCACCACTTGCGTCCGTTCAATACCACCTGATCGCCCTCAATGACGGCTGTGGCCTGCATGTTGGTTGCGTCCGAAGATGCTATGCCCGGCTCGGTCATACAGAAAGCAGACCGAATTTCGCCGGCTAGAAGAGCTTTTAGCCAAAGTTGTTTCTGTTCCTCGGAGCCGTATCGAACCAGAACCTCCATATTCCCGGTGTCGGGAGGGTTGCAGTTGAAAACCTCGGGCGCAATGGAACACCGCCCCATCATCTCGGCCAATGGGGCATATTCCACATTGGTCAGTCCCGCGCCGTACTGCTTTTCGGACAGAAACAGATTCCACAGACCCGCGGCCCTGGCCTTGGCTTTGAGTTCTTCCATGATCGACGGCTGCTTCCAGGTGCGCCAGTCCGCCACGTTCTGGACTTCACTCGAGTATTTGGCCTCTCCCGGCAACACATATTCCTGCATGAAAGCCGCAAGCCTCTGGAGATAGTCTCGGGCGCGGGATGGGATTGCAAAATCCATAGTGGAAGTTCTGTCCCCAACAAGCTACACAGCCTAGCGATTCCTGCAAAATTCATCAAATGAATCTTACGAATCCAGTAATATACGTTTCGTGCATTTGAGCCAGGTCGATCTCAACCTCTTCGTCGTACTGGAAGCCATTTATCGCGAGGGTAACATCACCCGCGCCGGCCATCAGTTGAACCTCACCCAGCCCGCTATCAGCCATGCCCTAAAGCGCTTGCGCGATCTCTTGAAGGATCCCCTGTTCGTACGCCGGGGCGCGCATATGATTCCCACTCCCTTCACCCGCAACATGATCGACCAGGTGCGGCAGGCGCTCCAGATCCTGGAGGTAAACCTCCGCGAAAGTCACAAGTTTGATCCCGCCCATACTCGCCGCAATTTCCACATCTCGCTGTGGGAATACATTGAGTCCTTGGCCCTCCCCACCTTGCTGCAGCGTCTAGAACGCGAGGCGCCAGAGATGTCGATTACCACCGCACGCGTCAAGCGCAGAGACCTGGAAGGGGAACTCGCAAGCGGTTCCCTCGATCTCGCCATCGACGTCCCGATGACGACCAGTGAACCCATTCATCAGAAACGGCTGCTCGTGGAGCCGTTCGTGGTGATGGCTCGTACTGGGCATCCCGGAATCTCGGGGACCCTCGATCTCGATACCTACATCGCTCAGTCCCACGTGCTAGTTTCCTCGCGACGGTACGGCCCCAGTCTGATCGACGTAGAACTGAGTCGGCTCAGCTTCCGCAGGAAGATTGTTCTGCGCTGCCAGCACAATTTTGCTGCTTGCCGCGTGGTCAGCGATACCAATCTTCTGCTGACCCTATCCCTGGGGCACGCGCAGATCCTGAACGCAGGACTGGGCAACCGTGTCTATCCGTTTCCCTTGAAAACGGCTCAACTCGAGGCACAGATGTACTGGCATGAGAGCGTGGAGAATGACTCCGCCAATCGCTGGCTGCGCCAGCAGATCGAAAGCGTGCTCAGTCCGCAAACCCCCGCTGCGACCAACTCTCCCAAATCTGCTTCGGGGACCCACCATCGCGGACCCCGCGACAATAGAGGATCGAGTGGACGAAACCAACGGCGCGGATTGCGTCTACGCTTCGCCGAAGGTGTTCGTCCACTCTTTTGAATCGTCTTCGGCGGATCGCAGCGAGAAGAGAGATTTAAAGTGTCGGAAGGTACAACGATGAGACTACGGTGCCGGCAAGGAGCGTAAAACGGATGCCCAGACGGCATTCAACGAGTAGCTGATATAAGAAGTGGGCAGAGCGCTTCTGGAACGCTTCTAAGTGCCTGAAAAATTTGCTGCGTAAAGGGCCTTCAAATCCCCCCTTCCAACGTATCCTCAACGACTTGCAGGGAACTTGACGCTCTGCTTAGACAGCATAAGGATGCTGAATGGACTGTGAACGGACGGTGAACGGACGGTGGATTCCGCCGCAGCACGGCTTGTGCTTCTTACCGGAGCCGGACGGGTACGGCTCGTTCCGCCCGGTCTTGGGATTGGCGGAATCAGGCACCCCCTTCTTATCGTCGTCGTGCTTCCCACCACCGATCCAGCGACCAGCGATTCCTCTCGCAGTACGTTAGCAAGATAAAGTACAGCAGCACGTAGATGAGTTGCGCTCCGGCGACATCCCAATTTTGAGCCAAGCAAGTCCCGATCTGTAAGGCGAGCATCAGCAGACTGCCTGCGATCAGGGCGACCGATGTGCACAGCCCAAGGATCATCAACAGACCCACAGTTCCCTCGCACCATGGCAAGACGACGCCGACCCAGTGTACTAAGAATCCCGGCAAGGGGGCGTTGTGCATCTGCTTGTCCACGTATGCGGCAAAGGCAGCCTGGTCACCGATCAGCCGGGAAAACCCGTGGAGGAAAATGTTCGCGCCCAGAGTGAGGCGTAGAAGCAAGTAGGCGATTTCACCCTTGGTCATGTACTGGCTCCTCTTATTTCCAAGCGACTGCTCGAATTCCCTCGAGTCGCTCGACGTTCATCGCCCTGCAACCCCTGAGGAAGTCTCCAAGTCGGTCAAGCTCGGCGTCGGTCAACGGTTCGGGTTGGGCTAAGGTCTTCACGGGCACACTGGCGGGATGACAACACCTGCGGGATGACGTTGGACTTTCTACGACCGCATGCACAGACCCAATACAGACGAAATCACGCAGTCACTTAGCCCATGCCAGACCATCTGCCCCGCGCCGGGCGTCGATCAGCTTCACACTCCAGTTGTTGACCTGAATTGCCGCCACTGGATGGCTCTGGTCGCAGGAAACAGAAGCGGATTGCCCGGCCGGTCAAATCACCACCTGTTGAGGTCGATCACCGCCAGTTTTGCTCAGTCCGTGCCGGGCATGCCGACCCCAGAGTTGCCATGGATCGGCACGAACACCCTTGCCATCGCCACGGTACGGCCCCCTGAAATCGTGGTCGAATTTCAGTCTGCCATTAGGTCTTTTGCCATGAGAACTTCGTCTTAGAAGCGACCATCCTGCTTAAGCGCCTTCTTTTCGAGTCCGTATTCCACGAAACCTAGACGCTCATACAGCCGCCGCGCTGGTTCGTTCTCGCTGACAACTGCTAGTTGGATCAGTTCGACCCGCTCGCGCGCAAATTCGATTATGGTCTCGACCAATCGCCTCCCAACTCCGGCCTTCCTTGCGTTAGGACGAACGTATATGCCCACGAGCAGCCCCTTATGAGCCTCCTTTTGTCCCTCTCGGATCAACAACCCAGCGATACCGACGAGTTCCGAATCATGGAAAACTCCAAACGACGCAGAACTGCCAAGCCGTTCCGAAAAGAAAGTCAAAGGTCGGGCATTCTCAGCTTCGAACGTGCTGCCGAATACCTCAAGGCTGCATCGAAGAGCCTCCAATCGAATGTCTCGATACAAGGCTGCGTCGGCTCGCGCTCAGCGGCGTATCTGAATCTGAGCAGCATCCACATTCCATTGGTAACGGAAACTTCAAACTTGGACAAGCCTCCAGACCCTATCAATGCGTGACGTCGGTTTCACCAACATTTAGGTGACGATGGTAAAGCTGGAGCCGCGACGGCTCAATGTTCCGCCGCAACTGCCATTCTTCGATCCGCCGCGAAGCATAATACAAAAGAATCAAGACAACGATGTAAACAGCACCGACACCCGCCCACCGGAATGGAGTCCAAGGTTCGGTTCCCGCGAGCAGCGCGGCAGTCGCGACGGAGGACATCAACAGCAGCGCGGCAGCAATGAGAAGCCAACGATCCCACACCGGTCGGCGCACTATCACGCCCGCCCACTGCAAGAGCCAAGACATTGCATGGCCGTTGAGTTTCGAGACCGCAGCGGCAAAGCTCCAGTCGAGGGCCAGTGCCGGGTTCAGCCGTAGGTCATTGCGGTGCGCGGCTTTTGCTAGCCCACAGAGCCTCTCGTATTCAGTGTCGCGGGGAAGCAGCAGCATCGGAGATTCCGGGTCGGCGCCATCTGCCTGTGGCAATGCGGAACCCTTCGGTAGATGGTGGAGCAAGAAACGTTGCCCGTCGCTGAGCGGCTCGTCTGATCGTGTTGCTTCTTCCTCGATCCGTCCAATCACGAATGCCAGAGCCGCGTCTAAATCTGCTGTTCGGTTCACTTTTCGCTCGGCGGGAATTTCCACGATAATGATAACTGTTCTAATCATGCCTCAGCACCCGCAACCGTGAGCCGTTCCTTCAAGCCAACGCACTCCGTCAGTCGCCTCGGAGACTGGCAAGCAGACCCGAGGCAGGGAACCGGAGTTGCGGCTGACACTACGAGCGTTCATACTCCGACCATGACACTCAAAAATGCGGCATTGCTGGCGTTAATCGGGACGATCTTGATGACGGCTCTCTCGGTGTGGACATTCGTCCTCACCTTCCTCAATGTGCTTCGGGACTTGGTTCCTGCGGCGACGTTGTTCCAGTCATTCATCTATGCGTTTGGCGCATTCAGCGTAATGGTGTTCTTCTACGTGTTCCACAGAGCGCAGCAGCCGTGATTTTGGCGAGAGTTCGCTTTCCCGCGCAGACTGCTCTCGCTGGCCTAACTCACCGGGAAGCCCTTCTGCTGGGATTTAGCTGCCAGACGGGATTCGGGTCGGCTGCGGCCTTTCAGGAGGCGGCAGCTTACGGCAGAGTCTCGAGTCCCGACCCAGAATGTCGAGTCGCAGTATGCGACCTACGCCCCTTATAATAGCGACGGCTCGCGAATAGGAGATTGTGGGCGAGTACGGCGACACGATCACCGAACGAAGCCAAGCGCCCCCGGAGCCACGTGGAAGGCTAGCAGGACGAAACGAAAACTGAGTCTTCAATGCTCGTGTGCCGTTGCACACGGCGAATTTCGAGGCGCTGTCGGCGTGGCACACCGTGCCAGTCGTATCGCACGTGGTTAGCCCAGAAGGGAACTGGTCCGGAAGTGCAGCGGGATTGGATGCGACACTCGGCTATCGCGATGTCGCTGGAGGGCCTGAAAGCTGACCGCGGACAGCTTGCGATGCCTGTTTGGTTCCGGCTATGCCGGCTTAGGTTCTAGGGGCGTGAATGTCGGAGAGATTCAGCAAGATCGACAAGGCACGGCACTACTTTGAGATGCGGGACTTGGAAGGCAACGTCATCGAGGTTTCCGAGGAGCCATAGGCGCCGGGCCGCATGTCAATGCTGATAATCTTCGGCGGTCTGCCGGGCACGGGAAAAACCGCGATTGCCGAGCAGTTAGCTCACGAGCTTGGCGCGGTATATTTGCGCATCGACTCGATGGAGCAAGCCATCCGTGACACCGGTGTCGTCAGCAAGTCCCTTGATGATGCAGGTTATCGGGTCGGTCACGCGGTCGCCGAAGATAACCTCCGTCTCGGCATGACCGTGGTCGCGGACTCAGTCAATCCACTTCGACTCACACGTGATGCTTGGATAAGTGTCGCGGATCGGGCGCGGGCTAAAGCCATCGAAGTCGAGGTCACATGCTCTGATCCTGCACAACATCGAAACAGGATAGAAACAAGGAGCGCCGATATCAAGGGATTGAGACTACCGACTTGGCAAGAAGTCGTTTCTCGGGAATACGAACCTTGGGAGCGCGACCATATCGTCATCGACACCGCGGGCCGGAGCGTGGCAGCGAATGTCAACGAACTTCTGAAGGCTCTGACGAAGCAGAACTCCCTGCCCACAAGGGCGGGCACGACATACTCGTCCACTAAAATACGAGGAGCCAAAACATGAAACGGAGCCCTGCCCCTTTGGGGCGTACCACCACGTCTCCGATGAATATGAAACTGAGTTCGTGAGTTTCGGTGAAGGACAGAATCCCATTTCGTGTGCGACCAATGCTGGCTACGCTTGTGGATAAGCCGTTTCGTGATTCTAAATGGGTGTACGAAGAGAAATATGATGGAATTCGGATTTTGGCATACAAAGAAGGTTCCCAAGTCACCTTGCTCAGCCGGAATGATAAAGATCGCACGCGCAGTTTCTCGGCTATTGCACAGTCGATACGGGCGTTAGAACCCCTAACTTTATTGCTCGACGGAGAAGTCATTGCGCTGGACCGAAACCAGATTTCACGCTTCCAGTTGCTACAGCGGGGAATCGGCGATATCCGGTACGCCGTATTCGATTGTCTGTACGTGAGCGGACGAGACTTGCGACACGAGTCCCTAGCGTTGCGGCGGAACGAACTGGAGCAAATAGTTTCCGGCAAGGAAGGCTTGATATTGTCCCGACGACTCGCAGCGGATGGCCTTGATGCTTTTCGGGTTGCGAAGCAGCGGGGATACGAAGGCTTGGTGGCGAAGTGCTTGACCTCAATGTATGTCGAAGGGAGGAGCCGCGAGTGGTTGAAGGTAAAAGTGCACCAAGAGGACGAGTTCATCATCATCGGCTACACTGAACCAGCCGGTTCTCGGAAATACTTTGGCTCGCTGCTCCTCGGCGTATACAACAAAAGGAAGCTGGAATATGTTGGAAAAGTGGGAACAGGCTTCACTCGGAATGTATTGGCCTCGCTGTATCGCAAATTTCAACCACTTAGGCGCAAACAGCCCCTGTTTGAATCTCCTCCAAGACTGCGAGATATAACATTCTTGTCGCCCGAACTCGTTGCACAGATTTCCTACACCGAATGGACTACGGACGGGAAACTACGGCACCCGGTATTTCTCGGGCTTCGTGATGATAAGGATGCCGGAGATGTCGTGCTGCCTAAAGCGTGAGGAATTCCGAAACGGCTGCAACCCTGCATTTTGCGGTATCGCACATGGAAGACCCAGTCCCGCCAACACGAACAGTTCCCCTGCGTTGACTTCAAAACAGTACGGTTGCTTGGGAAAGTTCATGAGTCTCCGTAAGACAGCATCCACGCTCCGGGCAAGTACAGTTAGACGATCATTGGGGCGCTGCTGCTCTGCTCGATTGCTCGACTCCAGAATGCCCAGAGATCGTCCAGAGGGATGCCTCTTTCAACCTTAGAAAAACCTTATAAAATGTGTTCACAGGACACGCAATGGCAAAGAAAAAAGCGGTCAAGGTCATCAAAGCCGAGCTAGTTTTTAATCAAAAAGGTAGCCCGTGGACTGTGCATTACGGGAGGCTCAATGCTGGCCGCGGCAATCCCGGCACAGCCCGACTATTCCAAGTTCTGAGGGAGAAACTTCCATTTGAAGCACTGAATAAAGTCAAGGAATACCTGAAGAGACGAAAACCTGAGTTTCGTCGCACGGGTGTTTATATCGCCCACGATTCAATGGGTGAAGCACGCTACATTGGGCGGGGCAATATCTTTCTTTAGCAGGCTTGCGAATCACAAAAAAGCACACCAACTAGAACTGCACTATTTTTCTTTTTACATCGTGGAGGATAGGAAGCATGAACGGGAGATTGAGACTCTGCTAACTCGTGCCGCTGGGCCGATGCTTCATTTCAATACCAAGAAAAAAAGGCTCACGATTAGCGCAGGGAGCATCGGCGACTATGAAGCAGGCACTCGATTTTTCGAGCGGCACCACAAAAAGGGGAAGAAAACGTCAACCTAGGTGGTGACAAAGGCCCAAGCTCGTGGGATTGCCTGCTGCGGATCGGGAGTGCCGATGAACACCTTCCTGACGACCTCAGTGGGTTCAAGCGAAGCGTTGATAAGCTTGAGAGACGTTGTTGTTTCCAGTGGATTTCCCAACATCGGAGTGTCGAGCCTCACTATTTGAATATCGAGTTCAGGTCTTCCACCTCAATCCAGTCCCCAAGAGCCTTTGCTTGCCTCTCTCGCAAGCGAAAAAAGCGTGCGGCTTTCCCTTTAGTCCACGCCGCCAGCAGTACTCGCTTGGCTCGGTGGTGTCGAGCTACGGCGCGTAGGCGGTGACCGTCCTCCGCAGTGGGCATCGGCGCTTGTCCGCCCTTGACCTGAATCAGGATGATCTGAAAGGCATCGCCCCGCTTTGTGCCGGGGAGTGGTTTGCCGTGATCCTTGCGGATCGCCATGAGGTCTACGACTCCCACCGATTCCGCTCCGGACACCCCGCAAAATGTAACTAGCTGCCAGCGGGTCCGAGCCAGTGCTTGGCGGATGCGCACCTTGGTCATGGTGACCGCCCAACGGGCGGTGTGGGCGGCCTTGCGCTGCGCTTTCGTCCAGTCCACAGCCATGCCCCAGATGGTACTCTCGGACTAACTGGACTAACAACGCTTACTGCGGTGCTGGGATGACCACCATATCTAGCGACCCACGGGGCAGCACGCCAAATGGTGTTCTCTAAGGGAACGTATACTACCTTTTTAGGAGTGCCAAGAGAGGGTGCAGATGCCGACACTAAAAGAAACTCTCAAGCGCCTCGCGACGACGTTTACGGTGAGAGACATAATGATTCCGGGCGCAGAATTGACGGTCGCGCCTGACGAAGTGGGGGCGATTCGCGTCTCGCACGACAGCCCTGACTTCAATGTGATTCCCTTTCGACAGAACGGAAGGCTCACGGGGTACTTCGAACGCGATTCTCGGAGCACGAAGAAGATCGAACTGAACGATCTCATCAGCGATGGCACAAGCCTCCTCGACCTTGTCGAGATTCTTGAGGATCGCCAGTTCTCGTTCGTTTTGAGTCACCGCCACATTGAGGGCTACGTTCATTATTCGGACTTGAACCATCATTTGGTAAAGCTGGCATTTCATGTAATTTCGGAGGCTCTTGAGAGAGTGGCGCTGGATTCAATCCAAGGACGGGACGACCGGGAATCGCTGAAGAGGGACCTTGATCCGGCGCGGTTCAAACAGATTGAGGACGCATACAAACGTACTGGGGATGCTGCGCGTAGTCTCGTTAGCTACTTGAATATTGCTGACCTGCTGAGACTGGCGGCTAAGGCTGACGCCATTCACATCGACGAGGGCGTGGTGAAAGTTATCAAGGACGTGCGTGATGCCTCAGCGCATCCGTCAAACAACCTCATTTCCGACTATTCCGATGTCAAGAAATTGGCTGCTTTTAAGCGGGAGTGCCTGCACGTGCTTGGGGCGGCATAGTGAATCCGTGCTCTCGAGCGAGACGTGGCGTCCATGATAACGACAAGCGGCTGCCGTCGATCATGGCGACTGCTGAGGCGCACATGCGGTCTAGTGTGGCTGCTGTCACAGGCGAGCATTACGAGGGCGGTCATTGGCTGGGGAGCTTTGCGGTTTATCTGGTCACAAAGCGAGGGATTTCAGGCTAGTTGCCGCTTCAGGTTGACCGCTCCCCGCCTTCTCTTAGATGATTGTGACGCATGGACGTTGAACGCATCATCGACGATATTCAGCAGCTAGAGGAAATGTTCGAGGCACCGGATATTAGGCCGCTGAGTGCAAGCGCCATCTCGGCTGCCAATCGAACGCACGACGAAATGCTCGCGCATAGCCCGTGGTTTCGGCTTTGGCAGCATTTCGGGGTTGCTGCCGAGGTGAAGTCGAAGGCGGACCTCGGATTCAGAGCTAGTGCCGCCTTTCCGGTCCTGAGCCGATAGCCATGGTGAATTTCGGTTCTGAATACGTTCATTGACCTAACGATTTACACCCTTCGCGCCAGGAATCGGAGTACGGATCAGCAAACACAACGCAGCCATGATTCTGCGCGGCTTCTACCATATTTCGGGTTACACCACTGCAAGCCCAAACTCGACGGGGTCCGGCGCGAGGGTGCACCGGCAATGAGCGCTTTTGCTCAGTTTTAGGATTGCGATGCAAGTAGGCTAGGAACGATAGGTTAGTGCTCAGAATTCTTGTCGATGGAGCAAACCGGGGAGGCCCTACGCTGATCGGGGGCGGGAAACGGATGTGTACAGTGTACAAAATAGACAAGACCGACCTGGGATTTCAGCTCACCTTCGGCGGCGACATGACGGAAGCTGAACTCCAGACGTGGTACCAGGAGAGTGCGTGTGTTCTGGCTGGGCTGCATCTCCCATTCGGCGTAATCATCGATATGAGGACGCTGGCTCCACTCCCAACCGGAGCCCAAACGGTAATGGTCAAGGGCCAAGCGATGTATCGAAGCTGCGGTATGCAACGCTCCTGCGTTATTCTGGAAGACCCCATCACGACAATTCAGTTTATGCGACTGGCCAAGAAGTCCGGGATCTTTAAGTACGAGCGCTATATAGATGCATCGGTACACAAAGATTGGCGACTAGCGGCGCGGAATTGGGTCAGAGACGCTGTCGCTCCCCCGCAGTGAGAGGGTTTTGCTCGGCAATCCTCACGCCTCTGCGATATCGATCAATCGCGATGCCTTAGACGTTTCAACTCCGGGTAAGATTTGGGATCATCTTCCGGCTTTGGCAGCATTTCGGGGTGTGCTGCCGAGGGCGGGCTTCGGATTCAAAGCTAGTGCCGCTTTTCCCGTCTCGAAACCGATGGCCATGCTGAGTTTCCGGGCGGGACTTGCACCCGCTGAAGTCTAGCGCCTTTCACTGCGCACTTTGTCGCCGGTTATGCAGCGGATCATGATCACCCCGCTAGTAACTGCTTCGTTAAGTGCATTACGAGGTCATCGTCGAGCACTACGCTTGCGCCCTCTTCCACGAAGCGATTTCGGTACGTAATGCCGCGAGCATCTGGGATGTAGCCGCGCTTCCCATAGAGCCGCTGGGCGGCGTTGTAGCCCGGATGCAGTCCGACTCCGATCCCCACGACACCCGAACGCCGGGCTACCTCCGCTTCTGCGCGGTCCAACAAGCGGCTTGCGATACCTTTTCTGCGGTAGGTCGTGAGCACATTGAGGTCTTGAATCTCAGGAATGTTCAGGTCAGCAAATCCGGCATAAGTGGGTCGCCAGTTTACCGTCGCGTACCCGGCGAATTGCCCGTCAACAGTGGCGACGAAGCAGGTCCGAGCTCCCGCCATCTGTTCTTGCAAATACCGCTGGTACTGGGTTTCAGGCTTTTTCCACCCCACCCTCTCGAACGCGGCAGCGATGCTCGGCGGGTCGCTTTCTTCGAGAAGGCGAATCTGAATGGTCTCCGCGTTTTCCACACGACGACTCTATGCCAAAACGTGCCTAACTTTAAACTGCACATTAATTGGCGTAAACGGTTAGCACTCTGTTGCAAGTCCCGCCGAGTAGAAACCGGGCGCAGACTGGAGGGCAGTGGAGTTTCACCTGCCGAAGTCCAGCGCCTTGCACGGCGCACTGTTACGTTAACCATGCAGGGTGAGCACCGTTGATGCGAGAGGACGCTAGAATTGACGCGAATGAAGCGAATCGCCCGCACGTCGCTCGCTAGCCTGTTCCTCGTTGTTGTGTGCTTAGCAATCACTGGCGCACTCTCCGAGATGATCGGCAGATGGCGTGACACGCGACGTTTCCCTGAGCGTGGCCACCTCGTTCAAGTTGGTTCGCTCCGCATGAACATCGACTGTAGCGGACGGGCTTCACCGACGGTAATACTTGAGAGCGGTTCGGGCGGCCCTTCCGTTGACTGGCTGATGGTGCAACCGGAGGTCTCGAAGTTTGCCCGCGTGTGTTCCTACGACCGCGCCGGATATGGCTGGAGCGACTCCGGTCCGGAACCGCGCAGCAGCTTGCAGATTGCGCACGAACTGAAACAGTTGCTACAGGCGTCCGGTGAAAGAGGTCCGTACGTTCTTGTCGGGCACTCTATGGGAGGATACGACATCAGGGTCTACACGAGTCATTATCCCAATGACGTTGTGGGAATGGTGCTCGTTGACGCCTCCCACGAAGATCAAGACCTGAGAGCGCCGGAGTCTATCCGCAAATGGTTACAGGAGCACCACAAACACCCCGACTGGGAAAAGCTGAAATATTTCTTTCAGCTCCATCTTGGCTGGGCTCGCCTGACAGCGGATCGCAATGCACCTGATTTCTGGCCGAAAGCATTCCGGGAGGAAGAAGATTTCCTGATGCTTCCGACCAAACGTCAATCTGCCGTGATTGATGAGGATCAGGTGTTCTCCACTGTGAGAGCGACACAGGTACGAAACGCCGGAAATCTTCGGGATCGCCCGCTGATTGTGCTTACCGCGACGAGACAGGACGATATCCTTCTGGAAATCCCGCCCAAGGACGCACAGGCAGAGGACGATCTTTGGGTCCACCAGTTACAGCCGGAGTTGGCTCGTCTCTCGACCCATGGCAAGCAGATCGTTGTTGACAGCAGCCACGCCGGGCGAAACTTGCACCCCGCTGAAAAGTCCAGCGCCTTTCACGGCGCACGATTTCGCCCGTGTTCGCTGGGAACTATAATTCCGCCGTGGTCAGACGCGCCAAAGCAGAGCCTCTACTGCGACCGTTCAAGGGTTCGGGACGCGTCCGTGAGCGCGGTTCCGATGCTTGGTTTCCGGTTGAATTTCTGACCTACCATGACGACCACAATAGACTGCGCTCTTTCGCTTATGTGCGCAGGGAAGACGGTATCGAGATACTTGACGGCCACTATGTTTTTCTGGATGAACTTGGTGAACGGAGTTTCAGATGGAAGAAGCGGAAGGGCAAGTGGCAGTTCGGATGGCGTTATCGGGGGGACTGAACAGACCCCTTCCGGCGTGGTCAATGCCACTGAGTCAAGAAAGATGACAACAGCCCGGATGTTGATTGTCGTAACACGCCCCTAGCGTCGAACAAACCGTTAAAGTCAACCTGAACGCGCAGCACCGCAGTACCTCCGTGATCTCGACCATAATCATAAATGACGCAAACAGTTAGTACTTTATCGCAGGTCGCCGCGCCGAGCAGGAATCGGGCGCAGACAGGAGGGCAGTGGAGTTGCTCCCGCTGAAGCCCAGCGGCTTTCCTCAGCGCTATTACGTCAATTCGCGGACATTCGTGACGGAATCAGGATTTCGTTTCCGCAGTGGGGCTTTTATCGGACTTGGAAGTTGCACTCCAGTCAAGCGGCTTTGGCCAGTAGCCAGCGTCCTTGTTCGCTTAGGTCTCGTCCATGCTCGTTAACGCGAAGTGACAAATCAAAAACCGCGATAGAGGCCACGAACACGAGGACTTGTATCCCGGTGCGCAACGGGCAAAACCAAAACACCACGGCAGAAAGTCCCGCCAAATACTTGATCGCGGTTACAATGATTCGCCTGATCGCACTCATCGACGGGCCACTGACATCCTCGGCACTCTGAGGAATCAGGGGAGTTGCCGCTCGGAGTGCAGCCCCACAGTTCGTGCAGAAGATACGCCCAGCTTCAGCGGTTGTGCCGCACTGGCGGCAACTTGTTTCAACCCTGTTTTGTGGGAGCGTCTTCCATCAAGCAGACATCATACGCGCCTGATAGGTATCGCAATCAGGGTGGCTGGTGAAACCCTCCTGCCCTCGAAATCCCCCAAAATAAAATCGAGTTAGGCCGCCATGCCAACCACTTTCTCAGATAAGAACCGGATGCGCTAATCAGCGCCCGTCCCGGCCTCGGGCGGGGGCGCAGACAGCGACGATTCGTCCCTCCCGTGATCGCCAGTCCACCGATGGGTTGGCCACCTTCGGCGGGTATAGCATCTTGGCATGTCAAATTGGAAGGTAATTCCTAAGACTGCCGTCGCCGTATTTGTTTCATTCCTTATGATGCAGTCTGGGCACGGGCAAACCAAGAGGGGCAAATATCCGCTCACGCAATTTGACAACTACGGTTGTATGGCCAAAGGGCGTGTTCAAAATTGTTCTGGAACAGTGATGCAACAAATCCTCGCCGACGGCAAGAATGCAATTCCTATTCTAATCTCCCAGCTTACAGAGACAACCCGAGCCCAAAAACAAATCGCCGATTACTGGGGTGATACTCGTTCAGGCGATGTTGCCTTCGTTGTTCTCACCGACCTTTTCACAGAAAGCGACGGGCAGACCTTCGACATGCCCGGAGTACCCGACTGGCCGACTGTGATGAACGGCTGTAATAGTACAGCACCAGGTTGCTGGTACCTATATCTACGCAAACACGGCAGGGAGTCCATTCGACAGGCATGGTTGCGTGCTTGGAATGTGCACAAGAACCAAATCTATTGGGATGGCAAGGCGCGGTGCTTTCGAGTATCCAAGGATTGAATCATCGCAGGTGAAGTCAGGCGCTCTTCCGCACACCTATTGAGGGGTGGGCGCGAAGCAAACGCCAGAAATTCTTGCGTGCGCTGCTGGGCGAGCAATGTGGGTACACCTGCGGGTACCGGGCGATTAGACACCAGCGCCGCACGGCGGGGACTCTGCGGTTTCCCCAATATTGCTGAGGCGAATGGGATGCGTCCGACCTCACAGTTGAGCCGGGTGATTTTGTGTGCTATGGGGATGTTCCGACAACCGATAATGAGCGAGTGTCTTGTACTTTTCGTTCCCACTCTTGGAAATCAGAGCCCATGCAGTACTCTAAAAGAATTGGGATGGCCCAAAAGCGAAGGGTCGCACGGGTTCGTTTGATGGGGAACTCCTGACTAGCGCGACGAGCGACGTAGATAAAGTAACCTGCCTTGACGGTTGGATATTTTGGGCAGAAGGACTTTAGCTTCTTCCAATCGGCTTCTGCCGCCTTACGGTTGAACAAGGCCGTGTCCTTAAGTTCAATCCAAATACGTGGCTTTCCATTTCTAAAGATTAGGATGTCGGGAACTACATTTGTGTCAGGCAGGTGAGTCTCACAGGTCACGCGATAACCCTTGGCGGTGCCTCCGATTTTCGACAGCTTGCTCTGGAGCAAGCTCGCAACGGCATTGCGAAGAGCCCCTTCCGCCAAAATTTCAAATCTCTTGTATCTACGGACTACCCGCCTCCTGAAGTGCGGCCCTAGCAAATAGTTTTTAATTGCGGTCGAAGTGGGCATGAAATCCTCCAGTTGACAGAATACGCCACGACACGCGGCGATTCTCACCTGTCGTGATTCGGGCGTGGCTGTTGAGAAAGTCCATTTTCTCCAAAGCGGCTAGTACACCAAGGGTGCGATGCTCCAAGCCCCAGGTGACCACAGATTCCACGGCGTCGCACACTTTGTCCCAGGAAGTGTGGAAGGAC
>Ga0302324_100014486_pt1 | contig 15900 bp, 13 predicted proteins | sample Palsa_T0_1_FD_201949 | JGI IMG/M metagenome (GOLD analysis project Ga0302324, IMG submission 201949) | Peat permafrost microbial communities from Stordalen Mire near Abisko, Sweden - Palsa_T0_1 | ecosystem: Environmental > Terrestrial > Soil > Palsa > Peat permafrost | place: Sweden: Abisko...
CAAAGCCGCCGAGCCCGGACAGCAAAAGTTGCGCGCAGTTATCGCCAACGCCCGCGCCGCGCACGTAAAAATCGCCAATGGCTTCGACGCCTCCGAAGAAGCTCGCCAGGGAAAGAATGCGCAGGAACTCGCGCACCTCGTCTCCCTCGGCCTGCCACCGATCGAAGCCATCCGCGCCGCAACCATCAACGCCGCCGACCTCATGCAGTGGCAGGACTCAGTCGGTTCCATCGAAAAAGGTAAATATGCAGATCTGGTTGCAATTACCGGTGACCCGCTGCAGGACATTACCATCCTCGAGCACATCACCTTCGTCATGAAAGGCGGAGTTCAGATCAAGTAGCGCTTAGATCCGCTCCAGCTTCCCCTTGTTCAGCCGGAACTTGATCCCGCGCCACTCGACATCGTCACCGCCAAAACTCCAGACCCAAAGCACCGCCCCGACAAAATCGCGAAATGGCACCAGCCAGACGTCGCGCACGACTTGGCGATCGCCCAATATCCCGACCCCGGCACTCAGCGCCAGCGCAATCCGCGCCAGCAAGCTCATGCTCAGCAGCGCCCAACTCCACACTGCGCCCGCACTCGCCACCACTGTGATCGCCGCCCACACCAGGCCAAATGTAGTCGCCAATCCGGCATATCCCCATCGCCGCGCATCGCGCACCGTCCGCAACCATCGCAGCTGATGCGCCGCGAACGCATGCCATCTGTAATCCGGTACTCCCGTCGCCACCGTCTCCGGAGCCATCGCCACGCGATACCCCGCGGCAATCGTCCGCACGCCCATCTCGTAATCGTCGGCAAGATAATTCACCAGCGGCTCCAGTCCGCCAATTTTGTCCAGCACATCGCGACGAATCGCCAGTGTCCCACCGAGCGCAAATTTCACGCCCCCATCGATCTGCATCGCGAGCAATGTGCCGGGCACAAATTCCGTCGACACCGTCAACGCCTCGATCTTCGCCCACACCGGAATCTTGCCCTTCGCATCCGCCACGCAATGCCCGGAGTAAAGCGCCGTCACCATCCCCGTCTGGTCGTCAGAAAAACAAGCCATGACCCGCGCCAGATATTCCGGCCCCGCGAATATGTCACTGTCATTGATCAATATATGGCCGTAGCGCGCGCTGGGAAGCATCTGCACCAGCGTGCTCACCTTGCCATTCGGTCCCAGCAACTCCGGGCACTCGACAAACCGAATCGCGCACTCCGGAAACTCCGCCTGCAGCCGCAGGACTGCGTCTCGCGCGGCGACATCTCCAGGCGCCGCACCAAAAATCAATTCGTACTCCCCCGAATATTTCTGCCGCGCGTGACTGATGAACGCCTCATAGTCGCCGGCATCCATCCCGCGCAGCGGCTTCAGCACACTCACCGCCGGAGCCAGTGCAGTACCCGACGCAACCGCAACATCCTGCGCCGCACGCGTCTTCCCCACTCGCCGCGCATACCCGCGAGCTGCCCACAATGCCGCGATGTAATAGGCGAGCCCGCACAGCGCCAGCACCGCCGTCGTCGCAGTCACCAGAATCGGCAGCCAGTGCAGCAAATCGCCCATCAGCTACCAGTCTAAAGGCTGCGCTTACGCCGTCTTCTTCTTCGCCGCGCGCTTCTTTGGCGCAGCTGACTGCGCCGGAGCGTCGCCAGCCTCACGCATCAACACCAGCGCCCGCCCGCCGACAATCAACTTCGTGCCGGCCTGCTCGTTGCCAAACGGATCATCCATATTCTCCGTATTCACCACGCGCTGCCAGCCACCACCGCCCGGCGCCGGAGGCAGCAGAAACTCCACGCCCTCGTGATAGGAATTCAGCAGGACGAGAAATGTGTCATCCACCACCGGCGCGCCTTTTGCGTCGGACACCGCCAGCGTCTTGCCATTCAGCAGCATCCCCACAGACTTCTGCCACGCCTGCTCCCAGCAATCGTCCGCCAGTTCTTTGCCATTGGTGCCGTACCACGCAATGTCGCGGCCTTCTGAGCGCCGCATGTTGCGGTCCTGAAAGAATTTCCTGCGATGCAGATTCGGATGCTTCCGCCGCAGCTGAATCAGCCCGGAGGTAAATTCCAGCAGCCGCTTCCGCCGGTCGTCGAGATTCCAGTCGTACCAGCTAATTTCGTCATCCTGGCAGTACGCATTGTTGTTGCCGCCCTGCGACCGCGCAATTTCATCGCCGCCGGAAATCATCGGCACGCCTTGGCTCAGCAGCAGCGTCGACAGCATGTTGCGCATCTGCCGCTCGCGCGCATCGTTGATGGCCTGGTCATCTGTCGGCCCCTCCGCGCCCATGTTCCAGCTGTTGTTATCGTTCGCGCCGTCCTGGTTGTTCTCGCCATTCGCCTCGTTGTGCTTTTCGTTGTAGCTCACAAGATCGGCCAGCGTAAATCCATCATGCGCAGTTACAAAATTAATGCTCGCATACGGTTTTCTCCCGTCGTACTGATACAAATCGCTCGACCCCGTCAGCCGATAGCCGAGATCACTCAGCGTGCCATCATCGCCCTTCCAATAACGCCGGACTGTGTCGCGATATTTGCCATTCCACTCCGCCCATAGCACCGGAAAATTGCCGACCTGGTAACCGCCCTCGCCGACATCCCACGGCTCGGCGATTAGTTTCACGTCGGCCAGTGTAGGATCCTGGTGAATGATGTCGAAAAATCCCCCCAGCCGATCGACATCATGCAGTTCGCGCGCCAGAGTGGCAGCCAGGTCGAAGCGAAAGCCGTCGACATGCATCTCCGTCGCCCAATAGCGCAGGCTGTCCATGATCATCTTCAGCACCTGCGGATGCCGCACGTTCAGCGTGTTTCCCGTCCCCGTGTAATCCATGTAGTAGCGTGGATTGTCCGCCACCGTCCGGTAATACGCGAGATTGTCGATGCCCTTCCAGCTCAGCATTGGACCTAGCTCATTGCCTTCGCACGAATGGTTGTAGACAACGTCGAGAATCACCTCGATGCCCTCGCTGTGCAGCGCCTTCACCATGTTCTTGAACTCGCGCACCTGCCCGCCGCAATCGCCGCTGGAGCTGTAGCGCGACTCAGGCGCCAGATAGCCGAGCGTATTGTAACCCCAGTAGTTACGTAATCCCCTGTCCACCAAACTCTTGTCCTGCAGAAACTGGTGCACCGGCAGCAGCTCCACCGCCGTCACTCCCAGCTTCTTCAGATATTCAATGCTCGCCGGATGCGCCAGCCCCGCATACGTCCCGCGCAACTCCTCTGGCACCGCGGGATTCTGCTTCGAAAATCCGCGCACATGCACTTCGTAAATTACCGAGTCCGCCAGCGGCGTCGCCGGACACCGGTCTCCCTCCCAGTCATATGCCGGGTCAATCACCACCGCCTTCGGCATCCCCGCCGCAGAATCCTGGTCATCAATTTTCAGATCCGCATCCGCGCCGCCGTCCATCTTGTAAGGAAACACCGGCTGCGTCCAATCCACCCGCCCCGTCACTGCCTTCGCGTAAGGATCAAGCAGCAGTTTCGCCGGATTAAATCGCTGCCCCTTCTCCGGCTCCCACGGCCCATGCACGCGATAGCCATACAGCTGTCCTGGCCGGATTCCCGGCAGGTATCCATGCCATGTGAACGCCGTCGTCTCCTTCAGTGAAATGCGCTCCGTCTGCTCGCCCTTGCCATCAAACAGGCACAGCTCCACCGCCGTCGCATGCTCTGAAAATAAAGAGAAGTTGGTCCCGTTTGCGTCCGCTGTAGCGCCCAGGGGATGAGGTGTGCCCGGCAATAAGGTTCGTGACATGGAGTGGGTTCGCAGCCTTTCTTGCGGCTGCGGAAACCGTTCAGCCGTCGTGATCAAGTGTGGGGAAGTCTATCCGTCTGATGGCGGTTCCCCTGCGAATGTTGTATCGGCAGCTTTCACCGCCTCATCAGATGACCGAAGTTATTCCACCCACTTCGTCGGCACCAGATAGGTCACCGCAACCATGAGTACGAGTGCCATGCCCACCGCGGGATGCCAATAGGCCGTCGCCATCGCCAACACGAAAATTCCCAGCGAGATCACATTCTTCCGTGCGGCCGCCTGATTGGCCATCTCCATCGCATCGCTGCCATGAAAGTGGTCGACTGCAATCGCCTCCCGCAGCGCATAAAACGAGCAGCCCGCAAGAAACATCACCACCGCATACAGCAGCACCGACAGCGACGACATCCGCGTCTGCCCGACATACGCCGTGAAAAACGGAATCAGCGACATGAAGAACAGCAGAATGATGTTCGTCCACAAAATCCGCACGCTCACCTTGTGAACAAAGCTGAACAGGTGATGATGCTGAATCCAGTAAATCGACACCAGCAGATAACTCAGCACATAGCTGGCCGCCGTCGGCCACAATGCCTCCAACGCCTTTGTCGCCCCGCTGGCCGGCACATGCAACTCCAGCACCATGATGGTGATGATGATTGCGATCACGCCATCCGAGAATGCCTCCACCCGCGCCGGACTCAGGTCCCTTTCCGCCATCACGCTCCCGCATCAGCATATATAGGTAGCGGCCCAATCCCCGCCCTCGCCTCGAAATCGGGGCAGTTTCCACGCTTCGAGACAATTTGCCCTAAAGCAGGTTTTGACGGCCCCGCGCTCTTTTCGTTCGCCAGGCAACCTTTTTCTTCCGGATGTGTGCGAACTGGTAATTCCCTGCGATACCATTAGGTTCTGTCCGGCCTTCCGCCGGCACAAGGAGCCCCTGTCATGGGTAAGTTGTCTCGCATCGGCCTGTTGGCCACCCTCGTTGTCGTTGCATTTTCCACTTCGGCTTTCGCGGCCGTCACCACCGGCGGCTCCCACTCGGCCCGCCCGCTCATCACGGGAAAGATCAACAACAACCAGCTCGTCACCCTGCCAGGCAACACGCATCCCGCGACTCGGAATCCTGAACTCGATCGCGGTGCCGTCGCCGATGACCTGCCGATGAAGGGCATCCTGCTCCAGCTTAAGCGCTCGCCCGAACAGGAAAGGGCCCTCGCCATCCTCATGGATCAGCTGCACACTCCCGGCAATGCCAACTATCACAAGTGGCTCACCGAACAGCAGTATGACGAAGCCTTCGGCGTCAACCAGCAGGATGTTGACAAAGTTGTCGCATGGCTCGAGTCCCAGGGCCTGGAAGTCAACGGCGTCATGCCCGACGGCATGGTCATTGAATTCTCCGGCACCGCCAGCACCGTCAGCGCCGCCTTCCACACCGAGATTCACAACATCCAGCTGAAGAACGGCGAGAAGCACATCGCCAACATTCGCGATCCGCAGATTCCGGCGGCCCTGGCCGACGTCGTCGTCGGCCCCGCCCCGCTGCACAACTTCTTCCCGCACCCGACCAACATCAAGCGCAACAAGGTCGCCATCGGACCCAAGGGTGAACTCCGCAAGGGTGTTCTCGGACCCAAAGGCAACTACACCTTCCCCACGGATGAAGGAACTTATTACGCCTTCGTCCCCGGCGACGCGCAGACCATCTACAACATCACCCCGCTGCTCTCCGGCGGAACCACCGGCAAGGGCCAGACCATCGGTCTCGTCGAAGACTCTGACGCCTACAAAACCACCAACGGCCTCTCCGCCGACTGGACGTCGTTCGTCAAGACCTTCGGCCTCACCAGCTACGGCGGCACGCAGACCACCGTCAATCCCGCCGGCAGCCTGACTTGCACCGATCCCGGTGACACCAACGATGGCACCGACTTCGAAGTCGCCCTCGACATCGATTACGCCAGCGCCACGGCTCCCGGCGCCAATGTCGTCGTCGAATCCTGCGCCGACACCTTCACCACCTTCGGCGGCCTCCTCGCGGTTGAGAACCTGGCCTCCGCCACCACCATCGCCGCTCCGGTCATCAGCATCAGCTATGGCTATTGCGAGACCGGTGACGGCGCTGCCTCAAACGCCGCTTTCAGCTATGCCTACCAGCACGGTGCAGCCCGCGGCATGTCCATCTTCGTTTCCTCGGGTGATGAAAGTTCGCGCAGCTGCGACGCCGACGAATATTATGCCGTCTACGGACTCGGTGTCAGCGGCTGGACCAGTACTCCCTACAACGTCTCCGTCGGTGGCACGGACTTTGGCGACACTTACGCCGGCACCAACGCCACTTACTGGAACTCGAACAACGCATCCAACTACTCCTCGGCCAAGAGCTACGTTCCTGAAATTCCCTGGAACGACTCCTGTGCCAGTGAGCTGATCTCCGGCTACGTTGGCTACGGCACGACTTACGGCACCAGTGGTTTCTGCGCCAGCTCGGAAGGAACTGAGAACTTCATCACCACCGCCTCCGGCAGCGGCGGCGCCAGCAACTGTTATTCCGGAACTTCCGCTAACGGCGTCGCCAACGGCACCTGCAAAGGTCAGCCCAAGCCCAGCTGGCAATCCGTTCTTGGCAATCCCGCCGACGGAGTCCGTGACATCCCCGATGTCTCGCTCTTTGCCTCCAATGGCGTGTGGAGCCACTACCTCGTCCTCTGCTATTCCAACACCGAAGAGCCGGGCGGCGCTCCCTGCACCGGCGCACCCAGCGGCTGGGCCGGCGCTGGCGGCACTTCAGCCTCCTCGCCGATGATGGCCGGCATCCAGACCCTCATCAACCAGTACAACGGTGAGCTCTCCGGCAATCCCAACTACGTCTATTACAAAATCGCCTCCAAGGAGTACGGCTCCTCCGGCGACTCCACCTGTAACTCCACCAAGGGCGCCACCGGCACCACCAGCTGCATCTTCTACGACGTCACCCAGGGCGACATGAACGTGCCCTGCAGCTACTTCACCGGTACCACCGGCTATAACTGTTACGACGTTGTCGCCACTGGCGACGATCAGTTTCCCTACATCGGCGTCGGCGCACTCACCAATTCGGCTTATAGCAAGACGTACGGCACCACCACCGGCTGGGATTTCGCCACCGGCATCGGCTCCGTCAACGCCTACAACCTGGCCAAGGCCTGGAAGACCACTGCGGCTGGCGGCTATCCGCTGACCGCAACGGTTAGCGTCACAGGCAGCGCCACCACCTATCAATCCGGCGCCGGCGGCAGCATCGCTTACACCGCCACCGTCACCGGCACCGGCAGCTATCCCACCGGCTCGGTCATCCTCTCCAACGGCAGCACCAGCATCGGCACCGGCACGCTGACCGCATCCGCCGGCTGTGCCAACGGCGGCACCTGCACCGAGACAACTGTCATCAACTACTCACCGGGCTCCCTCGCTGCCGGCACCTACACCATCACGGCCACGTACTCGTCGACGAATGAGAACTACGGGACCGCGAGTGGCACCACCACCCTCAAGGTGACGGGCAACACCAGCGCCACCACCACCACCGCCGTCACCGTCTCGCCCAGCCCCGTCGGCTACGGTCAGACCGCCGCCCTCAAGGCGACGATCACCGCCAGCAGCGGCACCGCTTCCGGCGGCAGCGTCACCTTCACCGCCAGCGGCGTTACCCTCGGCTCCTGCACCGTGGCCGCCGGCACCTGCACCTTCAGTGCCTCCACCCTCGGACAGCCCCTCGGCACCTACCATGTCGTCGGCACCTACGCCGGCACCACCGGCTTCGACGGATCCACGTCCCCGGCGGTTCTGGCAACCCTGCAGAAGGCCAACACCACCACGACGCTGGTCATCACGCCCGCCGGCACCATCACCCCGCCCGCCACCGCAACCCTCACGGCCACCGTTACCCGGCCCTCAGGCTACGCTGGCACTCCCTCCGGAACTGTGAACTTCTACTACGGCTCCGATTTCCTCGGCAGCGCATCGCTCTCCTCAGGAAAAGCGATCCTCAGCCACTCCTCCAGCGGGCTTCCGGCCGGCTCCTACAAAATCACCGCCGATTACGCAGGCGACGGTGACGACAACACCTCCAGCGGAACGGCCACCGCGACCCTGAACTAACGCAACCGCATCTCGTCACCGCGGCACAGGGCCACCACCCTGTGCCGCTTTTCTTTGCCCGCTCGCCTTTGCTCACTCTTTCCAGCAAAGCACTGTCCCTCACCATCGCGAATCCGGCCAAAATGCTCTACCATTCCCTATGGCCGATACCCCAAAGACCATCCCGGCGACGACCCCCAAAACAATCCCCGAGTGGCGCGACCACATCGACGATCTCGACCGCCAGCTCGTCTCGCTCCTCAGCCAGCGCGCCCGCGCTGCCCAGGCCATCGGCCAGCTCAAGCGCTCCAGCGATCTCCCCGTCTACGAGCCGAATCGCGAAAAAACCATCCTCGCCAACGTCAGCGCCAACAACCCCGGCCCACTGCCCGGCACCGAGCTGCAACACATCTACGAACGCATCATCGACGTCATGCGCGCCCTGCAACGTGATCAGTTGACCGCGCAAACAACCGACAAAACAGAGGCCAGCCGATGATCGTCGCCATGGCACAAGCCGCATCCGAGGAACAAGTCCAGAACGTCATCGAGCGCCTCGTCCTGCTCGGCTTCAACGTCCATCGCTCCACGGGAGCACAGCAAACCGTGCTCGCCTGCGTCGGCGTCCCGCCGGAATTCGACGCCCGGGATTTCGAAATGCTCCCCGGAGTCGCCACCGCGCACCGCATCTCCAGTCCCTACAAATTAGCCGGCCGCAGCTTCCGCCCCGAAGGCACCATCATCCGCTTCGCCAACGGCGTCACCTTCGGCGGCACCGAAGTCCCCGTCTTAGCGGGCCCTTGTTCCGTAGAATCACGCGAGCAAATTTTCACCGCTGCCAAACAGGTAGCGGCCGCAGGAGCACGCGGCCTGCGCGGGGGCGCCTTCAAACCCCGCTCCTCACCCTACGCATTCCAGGGCCACGGACTCGAAGCGCTGAAACTTCTCCGCGAAGCCGGCGATCACTTCAACCTGCTCATCATCTCCGAGGTCATGGAGATCTCGCAGATCGAACTCATGCTCCCCTACGTCGACATCCTGCAAGTCGGCGCGCGCAACATGCAGAACTATAATCTCCTGCGTGAACTTGGCCACGCCCGCAAGCCCGTCCTGCTGAAACGCGGCATGGCCGGCACCATCGAAGAGCTGCTCCTCTCCGCCGAGTACATCCTCTCCGGCGGAAATTACGACGTCATGCTCTGCGAGCGCGGCATCCGCACCTTCGAAACCTACACCCGCAACACGTTCGACATCTCCGCCATCCCCGTCATCCAGCACCTCTCGCACCTGCCGATGATCGCCGACCCATCCCACGGCACAGGACGCCGCGACAAAGTAGCCCCCATGGCGAGAGCCGCTGTAGCCGCCGGCGCCGACGGCTTACTCATCGAAGTCCATCCCAACCCGGACAAAGCAGTTTCCGACGGCCCGCAATCCCTATTCCCCGAGCAGTTCGATCGCCTGATGGATAGCCTCCGCCGCCTCGCCCCAGCAGTAGACCGCTCCATAGCCGAACCCAACGCCGCCACCATATCCGCATCTGTAACCGCAGAACGATAAATAACTTACAAAACAAAATTGTCATCCTGAGCGGAGCGAAGAATTTGCTGTTCGCGGGCGGACAAAACAAAAGTGTCATCTCGACCGAAGCCCGCCGTGGCGGGCGTAGTGGAGAGACCCTGCATGCGCGTTTGCTGTTGCATTTTCCGTAGTGCCTGGTGCCTGGTCCCTAGTCCCTCCTCTATAATCACTGACGCAAACCCATGCCCTTAACATCAGGTACGCGGTTAGGTCCGTACGAAATCGTCGCGCCCATCGGCGCAGGTGGCTTGGGCGAGGTCTATCGCGCGAAAGACACCCGCCTCGACCACACCGTCGCCGTTAAAGTCCTCGCCTCGCACCTCTCCTCCGATCCAGAACTCCGCCAGCGCCTCGACCGCGAAGCTAAGTCCATCTCCGTCCTGCAACATCCCAACATCTGCACCCTTTGCGACGTCGGCTCGCAGGACGACGTCGGCTACCTGGTCATGGAATGTCTCGAGGGCCAGACTCTCGCCGACCGCCTGTCCGGCTATCGCTCCTCATGCCTTACAACGCGTGCAGCTGAAACAGCGAGCTGCGCTGCTGAAAAAATAACTACAAACCAGTTCTGTCCAGCGTCTCGACTGGAACAGTTTCCACCGCAGGCCGCGAAACATATTCCGGATAGCTGCCCTTCAATCCCTTCAACTTGGCAAATGGCGTCAGCACCAGAAACAAAATCTGCTGCACAATGCGCGGCCCCATGTCATAGCGCACGACGTCGTCAAACTCCCTCGCCATCAGCGCAATCTGCAGCATACTCGGCTTGCCCGTCGCATCCGTCTTACCATCTTGCGCCAACGCAAATCCATTCTTGATCAACTCCGCAAACCGCTCCGCCGGCTGCACGTCAAATCGAATCAGCCCCTCACTCGCCCCTGAGTTCCAAAAATTATGCAGAGTGCCAGCCGGTATATCGACAGTCTCTCCAGGGCCAGCCGTCCGCTCCACTCCATTTAACGTGCACGAAATCTGCCCCTCGATCACCTTGAACTGCTCATGAATCGCAGGATGATAATGCCGCGCCAACATCCCACCACCCGCCCGAAGATGCAGGTCGATGACAATGCGCTTGCCGCCCGTCTCGTCCGTGCCTAAAACAACGACGCCTCGTTCTCCGCTCGCCGGATTGAAATAAACCTCGCCTGCACGCACGTTTCGATTTCTCCCAGATGGATTCGAATCTTCTCCAGCAGATTAGATGCGCAAAAATAAGAAGGGCGCCGCGAGCAAGCACTCGCAACGCCCTTCAAACAACATCGCGCAATTGCTACCTGGTGCGGGTCGCTATCAGCTGCTGAAACTCCGGCATGTCATGCAAGCTGGCAAAGTTCGGATCAGCGGTCAACTCAGCCTTGTCATGAAATCCCACATTCACCGCCTTCCGCAGATATTCCAGCGCCTCGGTCTTCATCCCCGCCTGCGCATAGATTTCCGCAAAGCAATAATTCATCTGCGCTAAATCTTCGGCCGAGCTGTCATCGCGAATGCCTCGCTCCGCTGCCTCACGAAAAATGTCGGAGTCGAGCACAAAGGCATGCTGATACGCCTCCGCACCGTCGTGATATCGCTTCGTCGTCATGTACAGCGTGCCAAGGTTGCCGAAGTACGACGCATTCTTGTTGTTCGCCTTGATCGCTTTCCGGTACAGGCGCTCCGCCTCCTGGTAATCCTTCTCACGGAAGTACACCGTGCCAAGATTGTTGTAAGCATCGGCAAATTTGTGATCCGCCTTGATCGCCCGCATGTAATAGCCTTTGGCGTCGTCGTTCATTTGCAGGTGCTCATAGGCGACGCCAATCTTGTTGTAGATTTGCGCCGTCTGCGGCTTGATCTTCAGGTACGCCTCGAGCGCATCCATATATTTCTGGTGGGCCACCATCAAATCAGCTGTCATCTCCGGCGTCATCCCCGGCAACTCCGGCGTCACCGCGGAGTTCGCAGCCTGCTGGCCCTTGTGCCCCACCGACGTCGCGTCGCTCGCGAACGCCCAACTGGCTCCCGCACCCTCCAATCCCAGGGCCAGGATAGAAACCGCCGTCCAACGCGCTACTTGCATCGTGAACATTTTCATAACTACCTCCGGTCGATGCACGGTGAATCGCTGCCGCGCAATCTAACAGGAGTATGGACCCGCCGGCACTCGCAAGCCATAGCCACTTCCATTGAAACCTCCCAGTCCATCCCCGAAATCAGCCCTTCCATCCCTGCTATCCCGAAACTCAAAGCCGCCAACCGCAGACTCGCAACAAAAGGCTTCCCCCAGCCTAATCCCAAAACTTTGCCCCCGCATGCTACCCTTCCCACGAATGAGATTTCAGCGCGTCGCTTTCCTCCTGATCGCCGTCACCCTGCTGGCCTGCACCTCACTCCGCGCAGAAGACACCTGCCCGCCCATGAATCGCGCCACCGCCGGCGGCATCCTCGGCGCCAAGCCGAATGATGTCGGCGTCGCCGAAGCCCAGCTCGCCGTCGAATGGCACACGCCCACCGATTACGTCTGCACCTTCACCGCCGGAGCCAACACCCTGCGCGTCACCATCGGCCCCTACCATGCGAGAGATGGCTGGCCCGCCGCCGTCCAGCAGTGCTTCGCCAAACCTGCACCCCTGCAGGCAATTGGTAACGAAGCCGTGGCTTGTTATTCGCCCAGCGACAGCGCTCCTGGAAATACAGCCGACGCCAGCCCGCTGCACGGTGAAGTCATCTCCCACGTCCGCGACATCTTCATCGACGTCCAGCTCATGCTCGGCACTCCCCCCGCGCCAGACGCCGCCCGCTCCGCCGCCCTGCTGCGCGAATACACCCGCCGCGCCGCAGAAATCGTCGCCGGCAATTTGTTTTAATAGGCGCATGCCAGCCCCCTCCGCCCGCACCCGCGTCGCCAGACTCCCCGACCGCGGCCACTACGATCCGGCGGACATCCACGCCATCCTCGACGCCGCCTTCCTCTGCCACATCGGCTTCATACTGCCGTCAGACAAAGCCGCCCTCGGTGCAAGCGAAGCGATGCCAGCTCAGCCCTGCGTCATCCCCACCCTCTTCGGCCGCGACAACGATCACGTTTTCTTTCACGGCTCCGCCGCCAGCCGCATGCTCCGCACCGCTGCTACAGATATCCAGGTCTGCATGGAAGTCACCCTGGTGGACGGCATCGTCCTCGCCCGCTCCGCCTTCCACCACTCCATGAACTACCGCTCGGTAGTCGTCTTCGGCCGCGCCCAAATCGTAACTGAAGATGCACAAAAGCGCCGCGCCCTCGAAATCATCTCCGACCACATCATCCCCGGCCGCTGGCAGCAAGTCCGCCAGCCCACCGCGCAGGAGCTGAAGGCCACCTCCGTCCTCAGCCTCTCACTGAGTGAAGCCTCCGCAAAAATCCGCACCGGCCCGCCGAAAGACGACGAAGCCGACTACGTCCTGCCCATCTGGGCCGGCGTCCTCCCGCTGCATCAAACCGCCGGCAACCTGATCCCCGACCCAAAATTACCGCAAGCCATCCCGGCCCCGACCAACCTCAAACCCCGCAGCTAATCGTCAGAGACTCGCGCTTTCGACTGAGATAAAAAAGAAGTGTCATCTCGACAGAAATCCCGGCAATGCCGGGACGCAGTGGAGAGACCTGTGTGTGCCCTTCAACTTGTCGTCCGTCCGCCGTAACGCTACCTGCGATACGATGGCTCTGCACAACAAGGAGCCCCATGCCCACACCCTGCAGCCACGTCGCAGCCCACGTCAAAAAAGTAACGCCCAGCTCCAAAGGCTGCGAGGACTGCCTCAAAATCGGCGGCACCTGGGTCCACCTCCGCGAATGCCTCGAGTGCGGACACGTCGGCTGCTGCGATTCCTCCCCGCACAAACACGCAACCGCGCACTTTCACGAGACGAAGCACCCCATCATGCGCTCCTTTGAAAAAGGAGAAGACTGGCGCTGGTGCTACATCGACCAAACCTACGTTTAGAGCGCCGCTTCAGCACCGGAAACCTGTAGTCCAACTCCCTTTCGTGCCCGCCGCTGCCGTCCCGCCAGCATCTCAACTTTGAAACGCAGCACTTACGCCGCGCGTCATAGATCGAGAGGTAGCCGTTATGCCAAACTCCCCCAGCGCAAAAAGTTTCGCCGCTCAGTCACGCGTCATCCTGCCCGGCAGCGAACGCCCAGCCCTCCCAACATCCCCATCCGCGAAAACCACATCGCCGAAATCCAAGCTGACCGTCTCCGTGATCATTAAGCGCAAGCAGCCGCTAAAGATCACACGCAACACGCGCGTTTCCCGCGCCGACTACAAAAAACTCTACGCCGCCGATCCAAAAGCCATGCAGCTCGTAAAAAATTTCGCCCGCGAATTCAATCTCAAAGTCGTGCCCGACCCAACCTCCGCCGCCCGCCGGACCTTGCAACTCACCGGGTCTGTCGTGGACATGCAGCGAGCCTTCGGCGTCACCCTGCAGCAAAATTCCATCGACGGCCAGGACTGCCGCACCCGCGCAGGCGCCATTCATCTGCCCAAATCGCTTATCGGCTCCGTCGAAGCCGTCCTCGGCCTCGACAACCGTCCGCAGGCCAAGCCGCACTTCCGCATCGTCCGCCCGCACGCAACCGGGGCAACCAGCTACACGCCGCTCGAAGTCGCCGAGGCCTACCAATTCCCCGCGACCGCCAGCGGCGCAGGACAAACCATCGCCATCATCGAACTCGGCGGCGGCTATCGTCAGGCCGACCTCACCGCATATTTCAAATCACTCGGACTCAGCACGCCATCCATCACCGCCATCGCAGTCGACGGCGGCAGCAACTCGCCGACCACCGCCAGTGGCGCCGACGCCGAAGTTATGCTCGACATCGAAGTCTCCGCCGCCGTCGCCCCAGGCGCCAAAGTCGCCGTCTACTTCACGCCCAACACCGACCAGGGATTTCTCGACGCCATCACCACCGCCGTCCACGACACCACCAACAATCCCAGCGTCATCTCCATCAGCTGGGGCGGCCCCGAATCCAGCTGGACCGCGCAAGCTCTCGCCGCCATCGACGCCGCCTGCCAATCCGCCGCCGCACTCGGCGTCACCATCACCGTCGCCGTCGGCGACAACGGCTCCTCCGACGGAGCATCTGGCAACAACGTCGACTTCCCCGCATCCAGCCCACACGTGCTCGCGTGCGGCGGAACAAAACTAGTCGCCAGCCGAGCGAGCATTTCATCGGAAGTCGTCTGGAACGAAACCGCCAGCAATGAAGGCGCCACCGGCGGCGGAGTCAGCAACGTCTTTCCGCTCCCCACGTGGCAAGCCAACGCCAACGTCCCCGCGCCGAGCAACAAAGCCGGAGGCCGCGGCGTGCCCGACGTAGCCGGCGACGCCGACCCCGAAACCGGCTACACCATCCGCGTCGACGGCGAGACCATCGCCATCGGTGGCACCAGCGCCGTCGCCCCGCTCTGGGCTGGATTGATCGCCGTCGCCAACCAGCAACTCGGCACCACAGTCGGATTTCTCCAGCCAACGATCTACGCCGCAAAAGCGTCAGCAGGATTCCGCGACATCACAGAAGGAAACAACGGAGCGTTCTCGGCAGGCCCCGGCTGGGACGCCTGTACCGGACTCGGCTCTCCCATCGCGGCGAAACTCATCCCGCTCCTGGCAGCAGTGAGCGCAGCGCCAACCAAGAGGCGCAAGAAAAAGCCTATCGCGAAGAAACCGGTCAAGAAGCGACGCAAATAATCGCGCGCTACTTGCCGATACAAAAAGTAGAAAAGATCAGCGCCAGAATATCTTCAGTAGTCGTCTCCCCAGTCAACTCATCCAACGACCGCAACGCCCGGTACAGATCGAGCAGCAACATCTCATGCGGCACGCTCTCGCCTAACCCGACAAGCGCATCGTCCAAAGCCTCAATCGCGGCCGACACCGCCTGCTGCTGCCGCAAATTCGTAACCGGAGTAGCTGCAATCTCAGCCGACCCACGCACCCGAGCCAGCAAATGCGCCCGCAACTCCTCAATCCCGGCACCAGTCACCGCAGAAGTCCCCAGCACTCCAATCCCCGACGACAAATCCTCGTCTAGCACGCCGGTTATGTTTTCGTTCACCAGGTCAATTTTGTTCCGAACAAAAACAGCCCGCCCTGCCAGCCCTTCGTCCTCCAGCAAAGCGCGCTCTTCATCATTCACCGCAGCAGTAGCGTCCAGCACGACCAGAACCAAATCAGCATCCGCCAAAGCCTCGCGGCTCTTGCGAATCCCAAGCGCTTCGGCTTCATCGGTAGCCGCCCGCAATCCAGCCGTATCAATCAACTCCACCGGAACGCCACCGCGCGCATCTTCCAGAACCGTCCGCTCCGTCACCAGATCGCGCGTCGTCCCAGGCTGCGCCGTCACAATCGCCCGCTCCCGCCGGACCAGCCGGTTGAACAGCGAACTCTTCCCCGCA
>Ga0302324_100014487_pt1 | contig 15900 bp, 17 predicted proteins | sample Palsa_T0_1_FD_201949 | JGI IMG/M metagenome (GOLD analysis project Ga0302324, IMG submission 201949) | Peat permafrost microbial communities from Stordalen Mire near Abisko, Sweden - Palsa_T0_1 | ecosystem: Environmental > Terrestrial > Soil > Palsa > Peat permafrost | place: Sweden: Abisko...
AATTGTGCGCCGGATTATGTCGTGATCTCCCGGGGTAGCGAGTAGGTCTCGTTACATTTATGTTACTGTCACGCTCTATCTTGCGCCCTTACAGGGCGCGGGTTGAAACCCTGGGCTGCATCCTCTTGTCCCTTCGGGACGGAGGACCATCCGAAACAGCCCTAATCTTGGTGCCATTCGGGACAGGACGCTTAAAAAGGTATATCGTCCGGCTCGGCATCGAGATCCGGGTCGCGCGGTTCGGCGGGCCGGGCTGGGGGAGTAGACACACTGGGACTCCGCCGCGGCGCGGAACTGGGTGCGGAGGAAACGTCACCCTCCTGCCGGCTGCCCAGCATTTGAAGACTTTCGGCCACGACTCGCAAACGGGACCTTTTCTGGCCGGTCTGCTTGTCGTCCCAAGTGTCCAATTGGAGACGGCCTTCGATAAAGACCGGGCGCCCTTTTTTCAGGTATTGCCCGGCAATTTCCGCCTGGCGCGCCCAAAGCGTCACGTCGACGAAGGTGGTCTCCTCCTTTTTTTCGCCATCTTCCCCCGAGTAGACTCGGTTGACCGCGAGACCAATCTCCGTCACCGCAGTGCCCTTGGGCGTGTAGCGGACCTCAGGGTCGCGAGTCAAATTGCCGATTAACAGGACGCGGTTGAGATTTGCCATAAGTAAAGTCTAGGCTTTGGAAGTTCGCACAGGCACCCGAACCGGTAATTTTTGGTAGTGCTGCAGAAAGACGATGGGGTCGAGCTTAAATTTGCCGCGCAGTTTCACGATCAAGGAGGGATCTGCTTCGAAAATGAAATTGACGTAATAGGCGGAGTCAATGTGACGCGGGCTGTACGCGAGCGGACGCTTATCCATTTTCTGGACTTGCTCAACCGCAGCGCCCTCTTTCGCAAATTCCGATTCCAGACGTTCAATAGTCTCTTTCACGCTGTCTTCCTGACCGCGGGTATCAACGGCTAGCAAGCATTCATAACGATGTTTCATAATGTGTCAATATCATTCTGTTCTGTTGTAATTGTTCATTGCGGAAACGATCCCATTGCGCGCCACATGTTCGATCGCTTCTGCCCCACGTTCGATCGCCTTATCGATTGCCGGCTTCTCCGACCGGTGGAATTCGCCAAGGACATAGTCGCTCAATTGTTCGGCGCCATTCGAAGCCCCAATCCCAACCCTCAATCGCATAAAGGTCTCCCCCAGATGCACAATGATCGACTTCAACCCGTTGTGGCCGCCGTCACTGCCGGCCGGCCGTAAACGGAGCCGGCCGAGCGGGAGCGCAACATCATCCGCCACAACCAGAATCCCGTCCGATTGGACCTTGAAATAATGCGCGAACCGGCCAATCACTTCCCCCGTACGGTTCATGTAGGTGAGCGGTTTTAGCAACAGGATATCGCCCCATTTCCCCAAATCGGCGCCCCATGCAGCCGATCTTGAAAATGTCACTCCCTTTTTTCCCGCGAGGTAATCGATCACCATGAATCCCACGTTATGCCGCGTACCGCTATACTGGAGCCCGGGATTTCCCAGGCCAGCCACGAGACGCAGATCAGCCATGAACTATTTAGACTGAGGAGTCTCCGGTTTGGCTTCTCCCTTCTTCTCGGTGATAACTTCGGGGGCCGCCGGGGATTCTGCGGTCTCCACAACTTCTTCGCCGACACGTGAGGCAACAACGCTTGCCACGGTCAGGTCGGCGTCGGTAAGGGCCTCAACCCCGGGAGGAAGAGGAATATCATGGACATGCAGCGACTCGCCGATGTTCAGGTTCGTCACATCAATGCGAACGATGTCAGGCAGATCTTGCGGGAAACACTCCACCTCTAGCGAACGCAAAGAATATTCGAGCAACCCGCCGAACGTACGGACTCCCAAGGCTTCACCGAAGGCTTCAATCGGAACTTCGGAAGTGATCTTCTCGGTTGCGGAAACGGCGTGAAAATCGACATGCAATAGTTGCCGCTTCAACGGATGATGCTGAACTTCCTGAATCAGAGCCAATCGGTTGGTGCTCTGGCTGCCATCCGCAATCTCCAACTCTACCAAAACGTGTTCGCTCGACGCGTGGGCAAGCACGTTTGTCAACTCGCGCCCTTCAACTAGAAGCGCCATTGGCGCCGTTTGAGAGCCGTAAATGACTCCGGGAACCAGCCCTTCCTTTTTGATCTTTTTAATAGCGTTCCGGCCGATCACGGTACGCTTCTGCGCTTTCAGCTTAACTTGTTGAGCCATGATTCTTAAGATTGTTTTGCATTGATCTCGAAAAGCGAACTTACCGATTCGTTCGTGTAAATTCGATGGATGCCCTCAGCCAGGACCTCTGCGATGGAGAGCACGGTGATGTTGCAATCCGGATGGAGTCTCACCGGCGTGCTGTCGGTTGTAATCAGCTCCTGGATCTCCGATCTGATCAGTCTTTCGTGGGCAATATCGGTAAAAACAGCATGGGAAACGCCTGTGTAGATATCTCCGGCACCGAATTTTTTCAACAGCGACGCGGCGTTCGTCAGGGTTCCGGCGGTTTCGGTGAGGTCATCCACCATGATCACATTCTTACCGTCCACCTCGCCAATCACTGTCAGCGCCTCTGTTTCGGTTGGACTGATCCGTCGTTTTGCAACGATTGCCAATGTCGCACCCAACGCTTCGGCATAGGCGGACGCCAATTTCAAGCCACCAACGTCCGGTGAGACGACCGCAAGGTTCTCGATTTTCTTCTGGCGGATATAGCGAATCAACACCGGTGCCGCGTATAAATGATCGACCGGGATATCGAAAAATCCCTGGATCTGTTGAGCGTGTAAGTCAAGCGTCAGCACTCGGTTGGCGCCAGCTGCCACGAGCAGATTGGCGACCAGCTTGGCCGTGATCGGCACCCGCGGCTGATCTTTGCGGTCTTGTCGCGCATATCCAAAATAGGGAATGACCGCCGTGATCCGATAAGCGCTCGCTCGTCTGGCGGCATCAATCAAGATCAAAAGCTCCATCAGATTCTGGTTGGTGGGCGGGCAGGTCGGTTGGACGATGTAAATGTCACGGCCCCGGATATTTTCGTTGATTTTGACCCGCGTTTCACCGTCCGGAAAAGAGCTGACGACCGCGTCGCCGAGAGGGGCGCCGATCGCCTGACAAATTCTCAGGGCCAGGGCGGGATGCGCTGATCCTGAAAAGATCTTCATTTCTCGATTGAACGGGGTCATAGCCAGGCTAAAAGGAACCGAGATTCTAATCCCGAAATCCCCTTTTGCAAGAAGAGGAGACCAGCCCGCCGTCATTCACATGAGCAACTCTCCGAGCTGTGCCCTGAAGGCTTCCTCATCTCGGACGGAAAAATCTGAGTCAGCTTTCAAGCGAATCTCCTGTCCGTCGATTGACCGGAAACGCAGATACAGCGGTTGGAGCCCGGGGAATTGACGGACCAGATCGCGTATTGCAATCAACCTCTCTTCATCGGCCTTTTCCATAGGAATATCGATTGTCAGGGCCTTGAGCGATTTCGGGCTGGTAATCGGTCCGATCTCGTTCGCCACAATCCGGATGCCGTCCTCCCGCTTGTCCAGTTTGCCCGTGATCGCGACGATTTTTCCTTTATCGATCTCCTTGGCCGTTTTCGCGTACACTTCGCCCCAAACCATCACCTCGACAGATCCGGTAAAGTCTTCAACCGTCAGGATCGCGAACGGCTTGCCGTCTTTGCGCGTGAGCTTCTTGTCGAACGCAGAGATTGACCCGGCGATCTTGACTGTGCCCTTATCGTCCTGATCGGCTAAATCTTTGGTCCTTATGTACTCGCCTCCCTCGATGAGCGCTCGGTGGGCGTCTAAGGGATGGCCCGTCACGTAGAAGCCGAGAAGATCTTTTTCATGCCCCAGTTTTTCGACGGTCGACCAGGGCGTGAAACAGACGGTGTCACCGTTCGTTTTTGGCGCCGTCGCCATCTCTAACTCCCCAAATAGCGAGACTTGGCCGCTGCGTCTGTCTTTGTGCGCGGAAGCGCCGGCCGATAACGCCTGGTCAATCCGCTCAAAGAGTTCCGCACGATCTCTCCCGGTAAAATCGAATGCTCCAGCCCGAATCAGGTTCTCCAGAATCTTGCGATTGACCGACTTGGAATCCAGCCGACTGCAATAATCCTCGACCGATTTAAACGGTCCGTTCTTCTCTCGTTCCGCGATGGCTGATTCCATCGCGGCTTCGCCGATGTTTTTGATCGCGCTGAGACCGTATCGAATACCCCGCTGCTCTGCCTGCGTTTCAGGCACAAATTTCAAATAGCTCCGGTTGATGTCCGGTGGCAGAATCGATATCCCGAGCCTTTGGCATTCAGCGACAAATACAGCGATTTTACCCGTATTGTTGACTTCGTTACTAAGTAGCCCGGCCATGAATTCGACTGGATAGTTCGCTTTCAGATAGGCGGTTCGATAGCTGATCAACCCGTATGCGGCACTGTGACTCTTGTTGAACCCGTATCCGGCGAATTTTTCGAGTAAATCGAAGATGGCGTTCGCCTTCTTTTCGTCGATTCCATTCACGCGTTTGCATCCTTCGATGAAATTAACGCGTTCTTTCGCCATCTTTTCTTTGTCCTTTTTGCCCATCGCCCGGCGGAGAAGATCGGCCTGACCAAGGGTGTATCCGGCCAGGACGTTCGCCGCGCGCTGCACCTGCTCCTGGTAAATCATGATCCCGTACGTGTTCGCACAGACCTCTTTCAGCAGCGGATGCTCGTATTTGATTTTCGTCTGGCCCTTCTTGCGCTTGATGTAGTCGGGAATCAGTTCCATCGGGCCGGGGCGGTAGAGGGCGATCAAGGCGATGATATCGTCGATGCTGTTGACATCGAACTGCTTGCATAGATTGACCATCCCGCCGGATTCCAGCTGGAACACTCCGATCGTTTCGCCGCGATTCAGCAGTTCGAATGTGGCTCGGTCATCGAGCGGTAACGTCTCGATTAAGAAATCTGGCTGCCGATCTCGAATCAGGCCAGATGCGTCCTGCAGAACCGTCAACGTTTTGAGCCCGAGAAAATCCATTTTCAGCATGCCCAGGTCGGTAAGCGGACCCATCGCATATTGAGTAACGACCTCATTGTCGTTGCCGCGGCAAAGAGGGATGTAATTATCCAGGGGCCGATCGCCGATCACGACCCCCGCTGCATGAATCCCAGTGTTCCGAGTCAGGCCTTCCAGAACGGTCGCGTAATTCCAAAGCTGCTGAGTGCTCTCTTCGGTTTCGACAGCCTGTTTCAGTTCCGGGTTCTTTTCCAGTGCGCTCTTCAGCGTGATGCCGAGTTCGTTCGGGATCATCTTCGCGATCCGATCGGCATCCGAATAACTCAGACCGATCACCCGGCCAACGTCTCGTACAACGCTCTTGGCGCCAAGGGTGCCGAAGGTGATGATCTGCGAGACCGCCCGCGAACCATACTTTCGTCGGACATATTCAATCACTTCGCCCCGTCGGTTCTGGCAAAAATCCACATCGATATCCGGCGGGCTCACACGTTCCGGATTCAGAAACCGTTCGAAAATCAGCTCGAACCGCAGTGGATCCAGATCTGTGATCTCGAGGACGTAGGCCGCTATTGACCCTGCTGCAGATCCGCGGCCGGGACCGACCGGAATCCCATGCTGTTTTGCATAATGGATGAAATCCCAAACAATCAGGAAGTAACTGACAAATCCGGCCTTCTCCAAAACCGAGAGCTCATATTCCAAACGCTGCCGGAGTTCTTGATCGGTTTCGGCTCTCTCCCCGTAACGCACCCTCAACCCGTTGTCGCAAAGCTCGCGAAGAAATTCCTCGCGAGTTTTCCCTTCCGGCGGTGTGTAAGCCGGGTATTTCGAAACGCCGAAATCAAGTTTGAGATCGCAGGCTTCGGCGATCCGAAGCGTGTTCGTCAGAGCCTCTGGAACTTCCGAAAAAACGGCCCGCATTTCCTCCGCGGATTTGAAATAGGCTTCCGTCGGATAATGCATTCTTCGCTCATCATGCACCATCGACCCGGTGCCGATACAAATCATGACGTCATGAGCCTCATGATGGGACCGTTCCAAAAAATGGACGTCGTTCGCCGCCACAACAGGGATTTCGAGTTTTTTGGAGATTTCCAGAAGCGCTCGGTTACAAAGGTGCTGCGCCTCAATTCCGTGATCATGGAGTTCGAGGTAAAAGTTTTCTCGACCAAAAATGTCCAGGAATTCACCGGCAGATTTTTGGGCCTTGTTCAGGTCTCCGGCCTGGATTGCCACATTGATTTCACCTTTCAAGCAGGCGCTCATACCGATCAGACCGGCGCTGTGTTTCGCAAGTAACTCCTTGTCGATACGCGGCTTATAATGAAAACCTTCCAAGTGCGCAGCTGAGACGAGTTTCACCAGATTGCTGTAACCTCGAAGGTCTTTTGCGAGCAGCGTGAAGTGGAAGGCTGCGTCTCGGGCGGAAGAAGCGCTTTTGTCGAGCATCGAACCGGGGGCCATGTAGACTTCGCACCCGATAATGGGTTCCACGCCGGCCTTCTCTGCAGCCTGATAGAATTCGATGGCGCCGTACATGTTACCGTGGTCGGTCATGGCTACGGCCGGCATGCCGTAATCTGCCACCTTTTTCATGAGGTCAGGGATCCGGATCGCACCATCCAGGAGCGAGTATTCGGTGTGAAGATGCAAGTGGACGAAGGAGTCAGTCGCCATTGCCCTCAACCTACCCAAAGCAGGCGGATGGATCAACGGTGAACGATGTCCTCGATTGTCTCGAAGAGCGGTTCGCGCCGCAGGTTTGGCAATTTCGTATTTTGTGGCAAACTAGGACTTCTCAAGCCGAGGTGGCGAAATTGGCAGACGCGCCAGACTTAGGATCTGGTCTCGCAAGAGGTATGGGTTCGAGTCCCTTCCTCGGCAAGTTGTTTGAAATAAGCTATCATGGGCGATCTGGCTCAACAGATCGGAAAGGTCTCGCTCTAGATCACCCGAGTCGGCGATTCCTCTTTCGCTTCCGAATTCGGTGCTGATTTCGATGTCATTGAATTTGACTTTGAGAGCGTTGACAAAGCTACCCAGGGCTCTCATCGCCTTCGTGGCGGCTGCGAGCAGAGCCTCACCACGATTCAAGCGAAGGATAGTGGCGCGTAAGGCGGGTGCTAAAAGACTGGGAAGAGAACGTTCTTCTGGCGTTTCAATCGGGACGACGGCGAAGCCTCGTGATTCCGCGTCTAGCGATATTTTATTGAGAAGAAAGGTCTTACCGACCCCGCGTAAGCCGTAAAGTATTAAACCGCGTGCTGAGCGGCTGGATCGGATTCGATCCAGAGCTACGGCGGCTCGTTCGATTATTTCGTCGCGCCCAGCCAACTCTGGAGGTCGGCTCCCTGCTCCCGGAGCATAGGATTGATGCGTGGGTCCATTTATAAAGAACTTAATATGTGTTATCGGAATCTGATAAACTAAGATAATTTCTTTATAATTACTTCAGGCCCGAGGGACCGATGCTGTTTTCGGGGATGATCTTTCGCTCCTCGGAGACCGGCGGCGTGATCGCCCAGAATTTCTCAGCTTCGGCTTCGGGAACTCCAGCGTGACAATTGCGCCACATCGTGTCAACCGAATCGTGACCGGACTGAAGGATAAGGTCGTTCACGTCCCGATGTCTGGCGAGACAGTTTGAGCAGAACGTGTGACGCATTCCTTGCTGAATCCATTTGGTAATTCCGCCAGCGGTCCAGTTGGCTGTGCGATGCTCTTGCAATTCGCGCCCCGAGTACGCCGACACTTTGCCCTCGAATGTGCCACCACGTTGTCTGTAAGCTTGGATCCAAGCAACAGCATTCGAGCTGATCCTGGGGAACCGACGACGATTAGTCTTCGATACTTCCGGCCGAATCACGATCGTACCCTCCGCGAGCTTGACGTCGTTCCACTCGAGTTTTTGAAGTTCTCCGTACGTGTATTTCAAAAGTTCTAATCCGCCCGAGGCGCTCTTGCTGAACAGTTTTTACATCGCTTCGGCGCGCGCCGTGACGACCCACCGACAATGTCGCGCAGAAGTGTGGTTCTTCGTTCCAGGTACTCGAGCATGTCACCGAAACTCCCGAAATAACTTATCCGAACCGAGTTTCTTTGTATTGCGTCAAAAAATGAGGCCGCTACATGCAGATGGGTTGATCGTTTCGGCCTCGAATTGACCGTGGCGCTTCGCTTTGCAGTCTGGACACTAGAGATTGCTTCGACGGACGAAGCCGCAGAATGTACGCGCGCTTGACTTTGCTCACGATAATTTCAAGCTGACCGCCCATGAAGGTGACCATCGGAATTCCTACTTTCAACCGGGAAATGTGGATTGCGAACGCGATCGAGTCAGCCCTTGGACAGACGTGGCCAAACAAGGAAGTGATCGTCGTCGACGACGGATCAACAGACAGAACCCCAGAGATATGCGCACCATATGCAGACCGAATCGCCTACGTGCGTCAAGATCATTCGGGAGTTATCTCGACCGCCCGTAATCATATATTGCGTCTGGCTACCGGCGATTGGATTCAATACCTCGATGACGACGATTACCTGCTACCCAACAAACTCGAGGTTCAATTGACTTCCATCGCTCACCAGAACCCCCCGCCAGAAGCCATTTTCAGCCCGCTGCTGGGCGAAGAGTGGAAGGACGGGTCGGCCCTTAAGCGATGGCTTTATCCTACCACCGAATCAGGCGAACCGAAGAAGATTTGGTTGCGTGCTCAGTTTCCGCAGATCGGAGCCTTTCTAATCCAACGGGAGGCCCTGAAGACCATTGGGGCTTGGGACGAATCAATGCCGATCGGCGAAGATGACGAACTGTATATGCGAATGGTGCTCAACAATTGGCGTTTGCATTTTGTAGACACTCCTCTGTCCGTTTGGCGCAATTGGTCATCGCAGTCCTGGGGGATTCGGAATGCCAAGGGCTATCTGCTTAATTATACGGAATTAATAGATCGTTTCCAAAAGGAACTTGTAAGCCGCGGCGAGTGGAATGATTCACTGCAAGTCTTCTCCGATCAGGGACGCTTTGCCCTGGCTAGGGGAATAGCAAACATGGACTTGCCCCGGGCGTTAGCTTACTATTCACAATCTACCCACCAAAAATTGATGTGTCACCGTTATGCTACTTCGTCTTGGAAAGTCAGAGCCGTATACCGTCTGCTAGGGTTCGAACGTGCCTTTCAGCTGGTACAGCTAATCCGCAAGATAAAGCCGCCACGTATTCCGCCAGGGACTCTACCTATTAGAGACAATCCTATTGCAGCAGGTCGATAACCAGAGGTTGCCTGGGTAAAATTGAGCTATACCCATGACCGGATTATTGGAGAACTGCGCGCGACGGTCAGATAATCCGGTAAATTCGCCGGTTTGAAAATCGGATGGTGAAGTGGCCCGTTTTTGTCGCGAAAACGCATCGATTTTACTGGATTATGTTTCGATACGGTCTTTCATCCGGTAGCTGGGGCCTGCAGTAGAAAACAAGCAGCCGACGCTTTGGACCGTGGAAAGCCCCGACCCCGAAAAAGGTTATCTATATAGACGGCGAAATGCCTGCGGAGCTCGTCCGACGCTTTATGCGGCGGAACGTCTTTTGCGTTTTTTCACGCTTCCCAAGCTCTCTTGCAGAGCGGCTACCAAGTCGATGACATTGCCCTTGGCCGCCTTGGGAGCAGGGGCGTCGCGCTTTTGCCCTTTGGCCTTTGCCTCAATCAATTTCTGCACTTCATCCGTATAAGTGTCTTTATATTTTGCTGGATCGAAGGAAGCCGCCATCCCCTCAATCAGTTTTACGGCAAGAGATAACTCGCTCGGCACAATCTTTTCAGTTGAAGGCAGTGAGAGATCCTCCATTGACCGGATCTCGCTGGCGAAGCGAAGAGCGTTCAAAATCAAACCAGCGCCGTGAGGTTTTAGAACGCACAGGCTCTCTCGACTGCGGAGGACAAATTGAGCGACGCCAACCTTTCCCGTTTTGATTAATGCTTCTCGCAGGAGAGCAAACGCCTTGCCCGCACCCTTGTCGGGCTCAAGGTAATACGGCTTTTCAAAGTATAGACTCGAGATTTCGGCCTCGTTGACAAACTCCTGGATTTCAATGCCCGTGGATTTCTCCGGAGCAATCTCCCGCAAATCCTCGTCCGAAAGGATCACATATTGATCCTTTTCGACTTCGTAGCCCTTTACGATTTGGTCGGCGGGAACTTCTTTTCCCGTCGACTCAGCGACCCGCTGGAACCGGATCCGCGAGAGATCCTTCTTGTAGAGCAAATTAGACGCCAAGCTCTGGCTTTCAGTGGCCGAGTATAGCCTGACCGGAATATTGACCAGGCCAAACGCGATCGACCCTTTCCAGATTGATTTCATTCGAGGCCTTTCAATTTAAGCCGCGGAAGGACGCCAAAGCGATTTATTTCGTTCGATGGCGTGGAAATCCACGGACGCATGTTCCGTGCCGAAGGTTTTCGCCACAATATCTTGTGTTTTAGAGCACGAATGCATACAATATGCGGGCATGACCCAGGATGCTTTTCAACGTACTAAATGGAAATTCGTCGTTGAATTTGAGGACGAAGAAACCAAAGAAATATCGGGAACGATCGGACAAGCCGACACTCGCGAAGAATGCGAAGGGCTCCTTGAGTATGATATTCAGTACCATAATTCGCATGGGCGGACGGTCCTGAACGCGGAGGCGGCTGAGGTCTGCGCCGAGTGTGAGGGTGAAGGAAGAACGACCACTAAAAGCGGCGAAGTGGATATTTGCGAAGCCTGCGGTGGGTTCCGTGGCCCAATATCCAGTTTGACGAGCCTTTGCCCGAATGGGACGAGATTCTTGCTGATCCGACGGGGCGATCTGGCCGCTCCACTCTCGCCGCGCCGCGCGGCCTAAACTGACTTCCGGGTGAGTAACGCATTCTGCGGAATCACTCTATTTCACTGCGGCCTGATCCGTTTTCGATTTGCTTCGCATGATATCTCTGAACGCCGGGTTATTGGTCAGTGCCCCGATCGAGCCGTTTTGCAGGAGACCGACGATCTTGTTGTCGGCCAAAAAAAACGAAGGGGAAAAATAACTGTCGTTGGGTCCCGTGACCGCTCTCTTGCCTGCATCAGTCCACGCCACTTCGAGATAAACGCCGTTGTCTTTCCAGAAAAATCGCTGGCGCAGAACGGCGTCTGGCCCGGGTTTGTGATCGAAATCACCATATCGACTTATGTTCCCGGCGCGCCGGTTTTCCAAATCTTTTTGCAGCGATGGGATCACGCTGGCGTCCACGTCGAGTTCGATTTCTTTCTTGGCCGGCCCGCTCCTGAGACTGTTGTCGGCTTCATGCACCAGCACGCGGACCGATCGCCTGGCGGATCAAAACCAGGCGCGAGATGGTCATGACGAGGCGGGGAACGAATCGCGAGTGCTTCGAAAGGCGAACGAGTCTCTGGAAAACTGAAAGTTCCCTTGCCAAATAAAGCCTAAACGGCTTACGTTCACTACGTTAACCATAATAATCGTATGAATTACACTAGAAAGTACGATACCCGTGTTCCTGAGATCAATGAAAGGATTCACCAATTCCTTAAAACGAAACATCTTACCGGACAGGTGGAACATGAATTCCAACCAGGAAACGCAAGATTGCCGACCGGTTGGGCGACCTTAACGATCGATAGTGCCGATCCAAAACTTCATTACGAGCTGGATAGCTTCATTTCAAATCTAGAAAGCATTCCTGCCGCGCAGCCACACTGGACGGCGGGAATGTCAGATTGTTCTTACCAAACTCGATAGACCGTCTCAACCACTCGTCCGTTCCGGAGCCCCGGCATAAATGTCCGGCACCGTGCTCCCGGCCGGTTCGGTAATCCCGACTGGTCCGACAAATACGCTGGTGACGACCGAACAAGAGCGCAAATAAAAAGTACCGGCGTGCGCCGTAAACCGATGACGCACGCCGGGAGTTCTTCTGTTTTTCGCAAGGCAAGCAGTCTCTTTGTTTGCCAATCTATATCGTTAAAAGCTGTACATGTGGATAAACTGAAAATCAATAAAAAATGTGGAATTTCGGCAGATTTTGCATGGCCTGTTTTTCACGTTCATTGTGACTTTTTTGCGGCTTGGGAATTCACGATGATCTGGAGCGAAGTTTTTGGTCTTGTCAGAAACAAATTTTGCTGTTCCCAAGCATTGAAGCCCCGCACCCCGATGAAAATCTCTCCCTGCCTCGTTTTGCTCTTGAGTGTCGCTTCAGCGTTTGCCGAAGATGCGATGAAATTCGTTTCGCCGGATAAGTCGAGTACGCTTGTGATAGACAAATCCGGAAAGCGAGACCTTATCGAGCTGAAGTCCGGGAAGAGAGTCCATCGCCTCTTCTATGAGGATGTAGACTCCATTTTTAAGCCCCGGATCGCGGAAGCTTTTAACGCATCTCTGAACAAGGTTGGGAAAATTGTGCTCCCCACGTTTACCAGTGCCCGCTGGACCTCTGCGGAGGAAGTGGAAATTAAGGGTGAATCCTCCGTGATCATTAACGATGATGACGGTGACGAATTCACATTCACCGCGTCGGTTTCAAAGTCGGGGAGCGTGAAACATCTAATCGTGGTTCCGACGAAGTAGAATCGGGCAATCGCTGCGGGCGCGCCTGCTATCAGCAGGCATGCCGAGATGCACTAGTCTTTTCCATGAAGTCTGGCATAGTCGTTCCGGGCACTTCTCCGATCTTCTAATTGCTTATGAAATCTGTTCTCCTGGCCCTTTTCGTGGTGACAAGCTTTACCATCGTTTTATTTCCGCGTCAGGTCGCAGCGGTGCAGGTGACATTGATCTTACGAAATATCGCGACCGACGATTTTGACGAGTGGAAGATAAAGCCCGGTCACAGATTTACGAAGACGACCGGCAAACTCGGACGAGACAGCGCGGAGTTTGAGCAGTCCTGGGAGGTCGGGGAAGCTGGAGGCAACATACGATTTTGGTGGGCCCATTTGAGCGGGGAAGTCGATGCGACTGTTCTGGTCGACAACGTTGTTGTCTTCGAAGGACGTTGCACCCACGCCGGCAGTGGCACCTTGCGGATGATCGATACGTGCAGTTACCCGCGCGTTTATAAGACGGGCGGTGGCGGTCCTTACCTGCTGGACAAGCCAAATTGCGACACTACGCGTGTTCTGTTTGCAACGTCGATGTTACTCGACCGCTTTGGTGCCGCTGAATCTCTATCAACGAATTTTCTCGTGCGCGGCCCGCTACCGAGGAAGTGAAGAGAGCCTCATTGGAGTTGACTTACTTACCCCTGTCTTGATATCACTCTGACCGTGGGCGTAGACTAATTGGGTTTCCGGGCGGGCGATGCGCCGACTGCGAATACAACAACCAAAAGGAGAACTCCGTGTCGATGGCAGTATCGGAACAGGCGTCGATGGACGCGGCGGTCCGTTACTTGCTCAGCAAGTACAGTCCCAAGGGGAAGTGGGTCGGCTGGCTGATGATGGCATCCATTCTGGTGGAAGCGTGGGATCTCTACGCGATCGCCTTCGTGCTGGTGTTCATCCGCGAGCAGTATCACCCCGACCCGCTGTTGCTTGGCCTAGCCGCGGCGGGCACGCAGGGCGGTGCGGTGATCGGCGCGCTGCTGGGCGGATGGCTGTCCGACAAGCTCGGGCGCCGAGTCATGTTCCTGAGCACGATGTGCATGTTCATCGTCTTTGCCTTGGTGCAGGGGGTCGTGCCTAACCTGGGCTGGCTGGTCGTGGTGCGCTTCATCCTCGGCGTGCCGCTCGGTAGCGACATCTCCACCGGCTACACCTACATTATGGAATCCATGCCCAAGGGCGAGCGCGAGGTCATGGGCAACCGTTGGCAGTTCATGTTCGCGGTGGGCGAGGTGCTGACTCTGGCGGTGATCGCCCTGTTCATCGTCGCTCGAATGCCATCGGAATGGATCTGGCGCGTGGCGCTCGCCCTAGGGGCGGTCCCGGCGGCGGTGATTCTGTTCCTGCGGCGCGACTTGCCGGAAACGGCGGTCTGGTTGATCCGCCACGGCCGCTTCCGGGAAGCCAGGCAAGTCGCGATGCAGATGTACGGCGACCGGCTTGAGATGCTGCCGGACAATGACGTGACCGTACCCAAGCCGCGCTTGACTGCCTTCCTTGCCGATCTCCGCAAGGACCCGATCCGCTGGCGCGCCAGCCTGTTCGGCTATATCGCGTGTTTCTGCCAAGGCAGCGAGTTCTCGACGTTCGCTTTCTACCTTCCGGTGTTGTTCGTCTCGCTCGGCGTCAGTTCCATCTTGGGGACCAACCTGGTGACGATGGGACTTTACGTGATCGCCGCTATTTCCGGCTGGGTCGGGCCGATGCTCACGCCAAAGATCGGACATCGCGGAATCAGTATCTGGGGCTTCGGCATTGTGTTGATTTCCCTGCTGGTGGCGGCGGCCGCAATCTACACTGGCCATAAAGGCGTGCTGCCCTTCGTCGCCGCGGCCATGCTTTGGGGGCACTACTGGGACGCGTCCAACTGCATGACTATCCCGACGATGGTCGCCCGGCCAGAATATCGCGGCACGGCCAGTGGCTTCGCTTACGTCTTCGTCAAGGTGCCCTCTTTCCTTGCCATCTTCCTGTTCCCGGCTCTGTTCACCGCCATCGGCCAAGCGGGCGCCACGCTCTTCGTGGCGATCTTTCCTCTAATAGGGTTGCTGGCGGCGATATTCATCCTCCCGGAGGTGTATGGCTTCGAGCAGGACTCTGAGCCGGCTCGAGCTGCGCCATTACGGCCAATTTGACCTGTCTGGAAATCTTCACCTCGGTCTGAAGATGAGAGGAAAGAGGGCGTAAAATGTATGGGTCTTATTTAGAAAATCAGGTTAGAATCTTTCCCCGATGAAGCTGAGCCGAGACCTTGAGGTGATTGCCAAGCAGGAGGGGGAACTGGTGTTTCCGGAATTCGATGAAGCCATTGCGTGGGAGTTGGGATCGCGATTGCGCGAACTCGCATCGGCCCGGCAATTGCCAGTGGCGATCGAGATAAAGCGTTTTGGCCAACCGCTTTTCTATAGCGCGTTGGGCGGTAGCACCCCGGACAACGCAGAATGGGTAAGGCGCAAAGGAAATATTGTGGCGCGTTTTCACCGCAGCTCATACGCGATTGGCATAGGGCTGAAAGAGACTAATTCGACTTTGGCCGACAAGTACGAGCTCCAGGCATCGGACTACGCGTCGCATGGTGGATCTTTTCCTTTGAAGGTCGTCGGGGCCGGATTGATCGGTTCCGTGACCGTGTCCGGCCTTCCGCAGCGCGCAGATCACGAGCTTGTCGTGGAAGCTCTTTGCGGTCAGCTTGGGCGAAATTATCTGGAGTTCGCTTTACCGACGCAAACAGGCTAGTTCATCGTCTCATCTGTAGCTGGCATATGCCAGCTACAGATGAGACGATGAACTAGCGGAGGGAGTGATCTTCCCGCGGGCTTCAAGACTGTTCCATTTCCAGACCTGCAAAAGCTCGAAGGTCTTCGGCATTCACGTCTGAGACGGCCCAGAAAGCGAACCCACCACGCTCCCAATGGGAGACATTATAGCCATCCTTCGTGAAAGTTTCCGCCGCGGTGTTCCGCCCGGATTCCGAAGGCCAGATAAACAAGTTAATAATATGTTTATTGCGTTGGTAGACGAGTGCCGCTACCTCCCGACCATTGAAATAATCCAATCGGCCTCCGGTCAAACGGAAGCCGCGCTCGGAAAAATCGTGCACGGGCGGCGCGAATTTAAGCTTTCCGTCGAACCAGGGTTTGACCGTATGCTGATCGGTCGACGGGACATCAAAAAGATGAGTCGCAAGCAACGAGCGAACGTGACTGGAGACCACCTCCTCTGCGAGG
>Ga0302324_100014488_pt1 | contig 15900 bp, 9 predicted proteins | sample Palsa_T0_1_FD_201949 | JGI IMG/M metagenome (GOLD analysis project Ga0302324, IMG submission 201949) | Peat permafrost microbial communities from Stordalen Mire near Abisko, Sweden - Palsa_T0_1 | ecosystem: Environmental > Terrestrial > Soil > Palsa > Peat permafrost | place: Sweden: Abisko...
TTCATCGAGCAGAACCGGCTCCGTCAGCGAAGTATACGCAGCATCAGGATAGTGGGTGAATTCCAACAGCATCAGGTTCGGGGTAACGGCGGCAACTTGCGCCGCCGCCATAGTGCCCAGCGGAGACGCCACACCATGGGGCGCGATGGGGATGTTATAGACCTCCGCCATCGCGGCGATCTTACGGGTTTCGAGCAGTCCTCCGGTCTTCGACACGTCGGGCTGTATTACGCTGAGCGCTTCCTTTTCCAGAAAGGGGCGATAACCGTAGCGGCTGTAGATGTTTTCCCCGGCGGCGATGGGAACGCGGCTGTTATTGCGCACCCTGACCATGGCGTCGACGTCGTCGCTGGGAATAGGCTCCTCCACCCAGATGAGACGGAACGGTTCCATTAGCCGGCAAAGCTGTATCGCCGTCTCGATGTCATAGCGCGCATGACATTCCAGGGCGAGATCGTATTGCGGACCAACCGCCTGGCGGATGGAAGCCACGAAGTTGACTTCATCATCTAACTGCGCGGTGTTCAGATGAATGCCCCAATTCTTGTTCGGGTCCCAGCCCTTCTTGAGCGTCCACTCATCCGGGCTATAGTCGATGCCGATTTTGAGCGCTTTCACCTTGGTTTTGGCGATGAGGCTGGTCGCTTCCGCAGGGTTCGCCGCGTGCAGATAGACGGGCAATTTGCTGCGCATGCGGCCGCCCATCAGCTGCGATATGGGCACATTCAGAGCCTTCCCCGCCAGATCCCAAAGCGCCATTTCCACTCCGCTGATCGCCGTGAGGTACGGTCCACCCATCCCGCGCATGAAGATGGGAGAGGGCGCGCCGCCGGCGGCCAAGTGCTTCGAGCCCCAAAGGTCGAACAGAATGCCTTCGACCTCCAGAGGGTCGCGGCCCGCCAGCGCCGGCCCGATGTTGCGGTTGACGATGTACTCCGCTCCCACGGTATCCAGCATTTCACCCGTGCCAGTCAGACCCTGGTCGGTATAGACGCGGATAAAGCGGCTGTTGAAGTCGCGCAATCGGATGGCGCGGATCTCGCGGATGGTGAGGTTAGGAGCATGCGACGTTCCCTGGGCTCGCGCACGCAGCAGAAAAGCGCCGTAGGCCATTGCAGCTTGCCCGAGAAACCTGCGACGATTCATCGGCGGAGTGTACCACACGAAGATTCAACGTTGCCTAATGGCCGCGCAATTGGCAAGCTGGTAAGCATGCCGGAGCTGCCGGATATTACCGCGTATATTAGCGCCCTGGAGCCGCGGATTGTCGGCCAGCCGCTCGAACACGTGCGGGTGGCGAGCGCCTTTCTGCTGCGCACGGCCCAGCCTCCGCTGGCCAGCGTCGAAGGCCGGGTGGTGCGGGAGCTGCGCCGTATCGGCAAGCGCATCGCCATCGGGGTTGAGGGCGATCTGTGGCTGGTGCTTCATTTGATGATTGCCGGGCGCCTGCACTGGCGGCCGCCTGGAGCGAAGCTGGCGGGGCGGCAGAATCTGGCTGCTTTTGACTTTCCTCACGGCTCTCTGGTGCTTACGGAAGCCGGCACCAAGCGCCGCGCGTCCTTACACCTGTTTGCGAGCCCGGAGGCATTGCGTTCTATCGACCCTGGCGGGATTGACGTACTCTCGAGCGATCTTGATTCTTTTCGCGATGCGCTCATGGTCGAGAACCGGACCCTCAAGCGGGCGCTTACGGACCCGCGGATACTGAGCGGCATCGGGAACGCATATTCGGATGAGATTCTGCACGCGGCGCAGTTATCGCCGGTTGCGCTTACCCACAAGCTAAAGCCGCAGGAATGGGAAAAGCTCTACCAGGCGACGCTTAGCACGCTTCAAATGTGGATCGAGCGGTTGCGCGCGGAGGCGGAGGCCGGCTTTCCGGAAAAGGTTACGGCATTTCGTAAGGATATGGCGGTGCACGGACGCTTTGGGCAGCCTTGCCCGAGGTGTGGCGAGCCGATCCAGCGGATTCGCTACGCGGACAATGAGACAGACTACTGCGTGCGATGCCAGACCGGTGGGAAGCTCCTGGCGGATCGCAGCCTATCTCGGCTTTTACGATCGGACTGGCCGCGCACCCTGGATGAACTGGAGACGCTCAAACGGCGGTGAAATTCACTCGTCGCGCAGCAACATCATCGGATCCACCGACAGCGCCCGTTGCGCAGGAATCCACGTGGCCACCAATCCCAGTAACGCCATGGCGAGCACGACCCCGGTTAACACCAGAGGATCCCGAGGTGTCGCCTGGTACACGATAAATGCCAACACCCGGGTAGCTAGAATACCCAGCAGCAAACCTATTCCCGATCCAACTGCCAGCAACTTGACCGTGCGTCCTAACACTGCCTGCAGCACTTCCGTCCTTTGTGCGCCCAGCGCAACGCGAATGCCCAACTCGCGCATCCGCCTGCTGACTGAGTAAGCCGCCATGCCAAAAATCCCGGTAATCGACAGCATTGCGCCTATCAGGCCCATCACTCCCAACGCCACTGTTGCCACCCGCGAAGGAAACAGGACCACGGCCAACAATTCATTCCATGTCTTGATGTCCACGGGCAGTCCGGAATCCAACTCGCGCAGTTTACTCCGCATCGCCGCAGCAAGTTGCTGCGGATCCCGGCGCGACCTTACCACCAGATACGATGCACTCGCCGGCGATTGCAGGAACGGCAGAAACATCGCCGGTTGTTGATCTTGAGTAATGGTCTGATATTTCCCGTCTTCCACCACGCCCACCACCTGAACGCCGTTTCCATCCCGCAACTTGTAGTAGCTGCCGACCGCGTTGGTTACCGAGCCAAACATCTTGCCGGCAAAATCTCTGTTTACTACCACAACGGGGGGAGCGTTCTTGTCGTCATGCCAGCTAAAGTCCCTGCCGGCCAACAAGCTGGTACCGGCCGCAGCGAAGTATTCCGGAGATATCTCGTACCTATATGGGTTGGCGGCGGCATTCGAATTTCGCAGATCTGTGGTTTCATTCTTGAAGACATTTTCCCGGGTGCCGGCGGTGTAGACCAATGGTGGGTAGTTATTGACCGACCCTGCATGTTCGACGCCGGGGATGGTTTGCATGGCATCGATCATGCGTTTTTGCATGACCGGTACTTTGTCGATGCTGTAACCGGCCATCGCCAGGTTGACATTGGCCAGCATCGTGTTCCTCGGATCAAAACCGTAGTTGCCATGCAGCGAGCGCGCAAGCCCACGAACGGCAACCAGCGAAGAAGTGACCAGCACGGCACAGATTGCTATCTGGATGACCAGCAGTACGTCCCGCACAGTCATCCGCCTTCCGAGCCTGCCGCTGGATCCCGCTTTGACGACCTCATAGGGATTAGCCCGAAGCACCTGGCGGACGGGAACAATTCCGAACAGGAATCCGCTCAGCAACGCCAAAAGCAGGGCGACCACATAGAGTTTTGCATCCGGACTTACCGGTATATGGACAGGAGCGCCGGCAAAGGGTTGCCACGTGCTCAAGCGGCTCAACAAAACGACGCTGGCCCACAGGCCGGCGACGCCCCCGACAAGCGAAATCAGCAGGGCTTCGGTCAATAGCTGCCGCAGGATACGCCGCCGGCTCGAACCAAGCGCGAGTCGCAGAGCGACTTCGCGCGAGCGATCGGCAGCGTGAGCCGCAAACAGGCTGCCCAGGTTGGCGCACGCGGCCAGCAGGATCAATCCGGCGAGCAGCGTCAATCCCGCAATAAATGCCTTCACCGGGCCGCCAAAAGAAGTGAGGCCTTCATGGGCAAGGAAAGTAGTACCGTGGGCGACTTCCTTGGGATAAGTCTTTTCGAGATACGCCCCCACGACATTGACATCGGCGGCCGCTTGAGCAGAAGTTACTCCCGGTTTGAGGTGCCCCATCGCCTCAAAAACCCCGCTAGCGCTGCCGCGGGCGTTCAGTAAACCCTCGGTGGTCACTTGTTCCTCATTGACGATCGGCATATAGAAGTCGGGAGAGCCAAACATCAATGTTCCCTGGAAGTTCGGCGGTGCTACCCCAATGATGGTGAAGGGATGTTGGTTGAGCCCGACCACCCTGCCGATCACGCCGCGATCTTCGTGGAAACGGCTGTGCCAATATCCGTAGCTGAGCACGACATACGGCGCGCTGTTGCGACCCCGTTCATCGGAGGCGTGGAAGAACTTTCCCAGGTAGGGTTGCATCCTGAGCACGTCGAAGTAGTTCCCACTGGTGGCATCGCCGCCGGCGGAGGATGGATCTTTGCCCGTGTCCAGCCCTACGAACACCATATTGAAAGCTGCCAAGTCTTCAAAGCTGTGGTTGCGATTGCGCAGATCGATATAGTTGGGATACGACTGCCACGCGATATTTTCGCCGTACATGGTTCCCCACAGGCTGTTCCACTGAGGCACGTTCAGAGTACGCAGGAGAAGCCCATCCATAAGGCCGAAAACCACGGCGTTGGCAGCGATCGCCAGCGCGAGTGTAATCACGGCCGCGAACGCGAAACCGGGAGATTTGCGCAACACCCGCAAAGCGAACCGAATATCCTGCACCATCGATTGGAAAAAGCTACTTCCCATCGCCTGGTAGCATTCCTGTTTGTACCGTTCGCGGCCGCCAAACTCGATGCGCGCCTGGCGTTCTGCCAGGGCACGATCGAGGCCGGAGAGTTCGAGATCGTCGGCGCGAAGCTGAACGTGCGAGCGAATTTCCTCTTCCATTTCGCCGGTAACTTTTGAGTGAGCAAAGAAATTCATATTTCCTCCGCCTGGGCGGTGAGAGCAGCGGTCATGGCGGCTGCCAACCGATTCCAGCCCTCGGTCTCTTCGCGAAATCGCTTGCGGCCGGCAGCAGTAAGCTCGTAAAACTTGGCGCGGCGGTTATTGTCGGAAATTCCCCAAGTCGCCTTCAGCAGTCCCCGGCGCACCAAGCGAAACAAGGCCGGATAGAGGGCCCCCTGTTCAATCAGCAGAGCGCTGCCGGAGATCTGTCCGATACGCAGGAGCACGCCATAGCCATGGAGGGGCCCGAGCGAAACAGCCTTCAAAATGAGTAGATCGAGCGTTCCCGGAAGTAGTTGGGCCTGGTCTGTCACACGCCCTCCTAAGTTAATAAGGAGAGTAGTCCTCTTTCACCTAAGCTGTCAAGGAGACAGCCCATGAGCGGGATCGATCAGGAGCAGGACGTGGACCGGCTGGACCTGTTACTATTTCGCGTTGGATGGTGAAGCAACATAAGCGCTTAGCTGCAATATTGGTTCGCATTCCACGCGGAGGCCTGCTGTGACAACCTTGGCAAAAGCCATTTTTACTGTGATTCTGCTTGGAGTGTTTGCCGGTAATGGGCTGGCACAAACATCCACCGGGGAGATTTCCGTTACCGCGGTGGACCCGTCGAGTGCCGTCATCCCTGGAGCAACGGTCACCATCAAAGGATCCGACACGGGGAATGTCGTGCGGACCTTAGAGACCAACGATCAGGGCTTGGCCACCGCCCCCCTGTTACCGCCGGGCAACTACGATGTTGTCGTCTCCGCCAAAGGATTCAAACAAGACAACCGGACCCAAATTCCGGTGGATGTGGGGCAGACTGCGGATCTGCGCGTTGCACTGGAAACCGGAAGCACGCAGGAAACCGTTACCGTCACCGGAAGCGCTCCGCTGATTCAGGACAAGACATCGACACTGGCGCAGGTAATCACTGCGCGGCAGATGCTCCAGGTACCTTTGAATGGGAGAAGTTACCTCTCGGTGGCAAACTTGTCCGCGGGAGCCACGCCGACCGTGGGAGCCAAGGATTCCTCCTTCTCCACTTACGGCAACTCAGGTTTGCAGAATGCGTTTTTGCTGGATGGGGCGCGCAACGTGAACTACATCCGAGGCCTGGACAACGCCCAGCGAGATGTCGTCCGGCCGCCGCTGGATGCGTTGGAGGAGTTTTCAGTGCAAACCAGCAATTACTCGTCGGAATACGGCAATTCCGCAGGCGCGGTGGTGAATGCGATCACCAAGAGCGGCACCAACGCGTTTCACGGATCCGCCTACGAGTTCCTGCAAAACTACAAAATGAACGCCTCGAACTACTTCGCCTTGGCAGGGCAGAAGCCCCTCCTGGTGCAGAACCAATATGGCGGATCCGTCGGGGGGCCGATCAAGAAAGACCGGGCGTGGTTCTTCGGGGCGTATGAACGAGTCAATAACCACACTGACCAAGTCAACCAATCCGCTGTACCGTCACTGGCCAACCGCGCCGGAAATTTCGGATCAACCCCCGTCTACAACCCGTTCACAACTACCCAGGTGGGAACGGGATATCAACGGGCTCTCTTTCCGAACAACACCATTCCGGCCGCCGACTTCAGCGCGGTCACGTCCCAGCTACTCAATGCCTATCCCGTACCCAACGTCCCCGGTTCGGCCACGTTATTCGAGTACAACGCTCCCCAGGTTTCCACAGTGAACAACGGAGTGGTCCGCGGGGATGTCCAGCTCAGCAGCAAGGATTCAATGTTCGGGCGTGTGTCCCTGGATTGGCAATCGTTGTTGGGGGCTGCCGCGCTCCCGCTCCCCACCAACACCCCCGTCTTACGCACCATCCACTCGAACGGAGCCGGGTATGGCTACACCCGGGTTTTCGGCCCTACCCTGGTCAATGAAGTACGCTTCGCCTGGACGGGCATCAATCTTCTCTCCAACGCGACGCAAGCCTTGAACCCGATCATCCCCGGCTCCCTTGGAGCGGGAATCAACAGCAGCATCCCGCAATTTACTATCACCGGCTTCGCAACCATCGGTGCGCAAGCCGCCTGCTGCACCAACACCCCTCTGAACAAGACTGTAGGGGTATGGGATTTCTCGGACAACATTTCCAAGATGGTGAAAAAGCACACGCTAAAAACAGGAGCAGAGCTGATGCTGATTCGACCGAGCACCGAGGCGGCGCTGAACGGGCGCGGCGTGTTTGGGTTTACCGGAGTATTTACCCAGAATCCCCAGAGCCGTAGCGGCACGGGCAGCGCGGTGGCAGATTTCCTTCTGGGCACTGCGAACGCTCTGACCACGGGAACGATCCTTCAGGATAAAGAACGCGAATGGTATATCGGCGGTTACTTTCAAGATGACTGGACGGTGACGAGCGCGCTGACGCTCAATGTAGGCCTGCGCTACGAGTACATGTCACCGGCCATCGAGACCAGCAATAGAATCGCGAACTTCATCGAGACGCCGGGCGATCCGAATTTTGGAAGCTACGTTTTGGCGGGCGATCCACGATATCCGCGTGCGCTGGTTACGACCAGCAAGCTGGGTTTCGCTCCCCGCGTAGGATTCGCCTATCGGGTGCCCCAGGTTTCCAACCTGGTCGTGCGCGGGTCTTTCGGTATTTTCTACGCCCAGGACAATGGGCTGGGAGTCTCAGCCTTCCTGACGGCGAACCCACCGTTCTATAGCTATGGAGGTCTAAGCATCGTGAGCGATCAGGAGCACCCCTCCAGCGGCTTCGAGGTGGTTTCCGGCGCCAGCATCACCACCCCGCCGCCCATCCCTCCCAGCCAATTCAAACTGGTCCCAACGGCGACGACGGCCTTGCAAAGCTGGGCTCCTCACATGACGAGTCCTTACGTACAAGAGTGGAACATCACGGTGGAGAAACAGCTTCCCTGGAGGATGGCCTGGGACACCAGCTACGTAGGCAACCACGCCGTTCACAACTGGGTCAACCTGCAAGGAAATCAGCCGCTGACGAATGGACCCGGATCACCGACAACCAGAAGACCCCTGGCCCAGTACACCGTGGCGTCCATCAACGAAACGCTGCCCATTGGCCCGGGCAACTACTCGGGGCTGTCCTCCAAGCTGGAGAAGCAGTTTCAGTCAGGCGTCTCTTTCCTGGCCGCGTTTACCTTCGGACGTGAGATTGACCTTCAAGATCCTTCGTCGGAGGAGTGCCTGGGCAGCACCGGTTGCGGAGGCGGCGGAGATAGCGTGCAAAACGTTTACAACTTTCAGGCCCAACGAGGACCATCGGACAACAATGCAGCGGCCCGGTTCAGCTTGGGTGGAGAATGGGCATTTCCCTTCGGCCGGGGCAATCATTACCTGACCTCAGGTTGGCAGTCGGCGGTAGCCGGAGGATGGGCGGTCGCGGGTATCTATCAGTTCGAGACCGGTTTTCCCTTCACTGTGGTTCTCGGCTCCGACAATGCCAACGCGGGCAATACGTCGTGGCCCAATCGGGTCTGCAACGGCAACATCTCGAATCCGCAGGTGAAGGCCTGGTTCAATACCTCTTGTTTTGCCACGCCGCCCGAATACCAGTTCGGGAACGAGGGACGCAACGTGCTCTTCGACCCGCGCATCGATAACCTCGACCTGAGTGCGCATAGGGAATTCCATCTGCCCATTCGGCAGGAAACGGCTCTGCAGTTCCGGGTGGAAGCGTTCAACGCTTTGAACCATCCTCAGTTCGCGCAACCGGGATCCACTCTGGGCACAACCACGTTCGGAGTGGTGACTGCCACATCGCAGGCGAATCGAACTCTTCAGTTAGGCGTTCGCCTCGTCTTCTGATTCACCCCGCCCAGGAATGAACCAAATGCCTACGACGTCGCGCCGCAGATTCCTCAAGTCAGGTGCAAGCGCAGCGATGGTTTCGATGATGCCATCCGCTGCGCAGGCTCAGGATCGTCCACGTAAGAATGTCTTGTTCATCGGCGTCGACGACTTGAACACGTCGTTGAAGTGTTACGGCCATAAAACTGTCGAATCGCCGAACCTGGACAAGCTGTCCGGCCGCGGAGTACGTTTCAATGCCGCGTACTGTCAATATCCGCTGTGCAACCCGTCGCGCAGCTCGCTGATGACCGGCATGGCTCCGGATAGAACGCGCGTCTATGGAAATCAGCGCCATTTCCGCGAGTCGCTCCCGGATGCGGTTTCGCTGGGACAGTTATTTCGCAAGAATGGCTATTATTCCGCTCGAGTGGGCAAGATCTATCACTATAACAATCCTGAACAGATTGGTACCGACGGACTGGACGACCCTATCACGTGGGATTGGACATTCGATCCCTGCGGTGTCGATCATCTGAAAGAAGAATCGCTGGTCACGAATTTCACTCCCCATCGGCCGACGCTTGGCAGCACCATCACGTTCTATCCGTCGCCTGCGAAGGAGGAGGAGATTACTGATGCGATCGGGGCCAAGGCGGTCATTCAACTGCTGGAGCAACACCGGAAGGATCCGTTTTTCATCGCCTATGGACTCTACCGTCCGCATGTGCCGTGGATCGTTCCCAGCCAATACTTCGATCGCTATTCGGTGGACCAGATTCAAGCACTTCCTTTTGATCCTGAGGAGCTGCACATCGCGCCGCCCCCGGCTTACTGGACGCAGCCGCCGAACTTCGGCATGAACGACTCCCAGCAGCGGCAGGCGATCCGCGCTTACTACGCCGCCACGACTTTCATGGATGCGCAAGTGGGCAAGGTTTTGAATGCACTTGAATCGCTTGGTCTTGCCGAGAATACGATCGTGGTCTTCTGGGCGGATCATGGGTGGGCGCTTGGGCGCCATGGACAATGGATGAAGCAGACTCTGTTCGAAGATGCGACGCGCGTGCCGGTGATGCTTGCAGGGCCGGGAATTTCGCATGGACAAGTGTGTCCGCGGACCATCGAGCATCTGGATATCTATCCAACGCTGGTCGAGTTATGCGGGTTGCAGGGCGCACCTCGCGCCCTCCACGGCGAGAGCCTGGGCTCTTTGCTGCGAGACCCGATGGCTGCTTGGAGCAAACCTGCAGTAACCCAGGTCACGCGGGGAACTGATGAACACCCGAGCCTCTTTGGATATTCCGTGAGGACTGAGCGTTATCGTTACACATCGTGGCAGGACGGATACGCGGGGGAGGAGCTGTACGACTATCAAAGCGATCCTGACGAGTCCAAGAACCTGGCCGCTGATCCAGCTATGCGTGAGGTTAAATTGGTCTTACAGACACAGTTGCATGCAATCACGGCGGCACGCGGCAAGCCCAGCTTAAGCTAATTAACTGCGCAAGAGGAGGTATAGCTCTATGCCGATCGATAGAAGAGACTTCGTCAAGTCACTGACCGCCTCATTTGCGGGCATGACGTCGGGCTTGCCGTCCCTGGCGGACGCCTCTGCCGGCTCGCCCAAGTCTCCAAACGTAATTCTTATGATCTGCGACGACCTGGGTTACGGAGACCTGGGCTGCTATGGGTCAAAGCTGCCGACCCCACATCTCGATGCGATGGCGGCAGAGGGCGTGCGGCTGACGCGCTTTAATTCGGCGCACCCGGTATGTTCGGCTTCTCGGGCGGCGCTGCTTACCGGACGTTATGGTCATCGCATGAACACAACCGGCGCCTTCGGTCCTAACTCTCCCATCGGAACTTCTCTCGATGAAACGTTGCTTTCCAATCTTTTTCGGAAGGCCGGCTACAGCACCATGGCTATCGGCAAATGGCACCTGGGAGATAAGCCGGAATATCTGCCAACCAATCGTGGCTTCGACACGTTCTATGGCGTTCCCTACAGCGACGATTATTACCCGCTTCCCTTGATTCGCGATCTCACCGCGCTGGAAAAGGATACGGATCGCGACTTGTTGACTCCCCGCTATACGGAGGAAGCGGTGAAGTTTATCGAAACCCGCCGGGATAAGCCTTTCTTCCTCTATCTTGCGTTTTCTTATCCTCACGATCCTGCGCGCGCATCGGCTCGTTTTCGCGGCAAGACGAAGTTCGGCGATGTGGGCGATTGCATTGCTGAGATCGATTGGAGCGTTGGCGAAATTGTAGGCGCGGTCGAGCGGCAGGGCTTAAGGTCCGATACTTTGATTTGCTTCACCAGCGATCATGGCCCTTGGTATCAGGGGAATCCCGGATCGTTGCGTGGCCGGAAGGGCTCTTCATTTGAAGGGGGCCTGCGCGTGCCATTTCTCGCGAAGTGGCCGGGGCGGATTACAGCCGGCACGGTCGATGACGGGTGGCACTCCAACCTCGATGTGCTGCCCGCCTTGTGCAGGCTGTGCGGATTGACACTTCCGGAGAAGCCCCTCGATGGTGTCGATATGTCGGGGATCTTGGGCGGCAAAATCAAACCGAAGCCGGAACCGCGGCTTTACTTCTGTGCGATGGGCAATCGGGGCCTGGACTTACACTGCGTTCGCAAGGAGGAGTGGAAGCTGCGCGTGGCCCAGGGAGTTCAAGGCGAAGTGTATATCAGCGACCGCACCACGGCGGCACGAGGCAGCGAGTGGCTGCAGCGCGCGGAGCTCTATAACCTCGCGGACGATCCGGCAGAAAGCTATGACGTTGCCAAACTACATCCGAAGATCGTGGCCGAGCTTACGAAGGAGATGGAGGCATTGATGGCATCTTTCCCGCCGGACGTAGTGGCGGCCTATACTGGGCTGCGGCAGCGACAGGGCGATATCAGCACGCCCCCAGGCGCTTCGCCACGGCCGCTGCATGCCCCAAACCCAGATTGGTCTTGGGAGCCTGAAGACCGCCGCTAGAACATAAGACCGCACTAAGCTATTGGCAATCTTTGCTAATTATGCTAGGTTTACTTTGGGGATAGACGATCCCAAGGAAATCCATGCCCACACGGAATGTGAACTTGACGGATGAACTTGACAGGTTCGTTCTGGCGAACGTGGAGAGCGGTCGATACGAAAACGCCAGCGAAGTTGTGCGTGCAGCGCTACGAACATTGGAGCGCGAGGAACAACGATTTGCGGCGAAACTCGAAGCCCTGCGAGCAGCCATCGACAAGGGAGACGCCAGTGGTGTTGCCGAGGATAATCCGTTCGAGCGTGTCCGGCAGAATCTGCAGCTTTCCAAGAAGAACCGTTAGAAGCAAGTCATGGCAGCGTATCGTCTGTCTCGACTCGCCGAGACGGACCTGATGGATATTGCAACCTATACCCTAAATAAATGGGGTGTCAATCAGACTATCCGTTATATCGACGCGCTTGAGACTTGCTGCCAGCGGCTCGTGGATGAGCCGTACCTTGGCCGCGCCTGTGATCAGATCCGTCCCGGCTTGCGCCGCATGGAGCACGGGCGACACGTTGTGTTATACCGGATTGAAGTCGAGGGCATCTTGATATGTCGCATCCTCCATCAACGCATGCTACCCGAACGACAGAACGTCGACGATGAACCTTTTTGATGCCGCTTCGTACGGGCTTTCAGAGTCTGCGTTAGAACTGGATCCGGTAGGAGCAAATGCAACTGTCCCCGAGGCGCACACGGGGCCCTGTTCAGTGCAGCCTACAGGAAATTCGGAGTATCTCGCGCTTTTTTGCGAGATGTGGTTTAACCTTCTGGCCTGTGGTCAGTAGGCATCACACCCACATCTCGCAAAAAGCGCGAGATATGGGCCACCCCTAGTCTACCGGGGACAGTTTTATTCGGACCGTAGTGCTTTTACAGGGTCCAAAGAGGCTGCACGCCGTGCCGGAATGAGTGTTGCCAGTAAACCGCTCAGAAATAACACGCAAATGGCCAAGAGTAGGGCCCAGGGATCGGACTCGCTTACTCCATAAAACATGGTTCTCGCGGCGCGCCCTGCTATCTCGGTCAAAAGGAGCCCGGGGATGATGCCGGCGAAGAGAATCATCACGGTCTGACGGAGGAAAAGTCCGTGCACTTGAGACCGGGTTGCACCTACCGCCATGCGGACCCCGATTTCCGCGGTGCGACGGGCCACATGGAAGGAAAGCAAGCCGTAAAAACCTACCGCGGCAAGGGTGAGCGTCAGGCCGGCAAAGATCGCGGTGAGCCGCGCCATTAGTTTTTCCGTCGCCAGGCCGTCCTCAAATTCGGTGTTGAGCGGGACAATCTCCGCTATCGGAATATTGGGGTCCACCGATTGCAGAGCGCGACGGATGTCCGCTGCAATGTTCGCGGGAGGGCCGGCCGCTCGTACCTCGATTGTGCCCGCCGGCTCGCCGCCTTGCTCAAGAGAGAAATACGCGACCGGAGGAGCAGCCACACGCAAACCATCTACCCGCGCATCGCCAACAACGCCGACAATCAGATAACGATGATCATCGGGAGCAGGCTTGTAACCGATGTAGTGACCGATAGGGTCTTCGCTGCCGAAGAGCTTGGCGGCAAATGCACGGTTTAGAATGACCGCCGGCTGCGGATCGCCCTCAATGAACGCCCTTCCTCGCAGAAGCGGAATGCCCAGGGTGTGGAAGAATCCCACACTGACATGGTTCTCCTCTCCGTGCATCTGCGACTCGGAAAGATCCGGGCGCCCCGATACGTGGATCGCCGTGTTCCAGATGCAGCCAGGAATACGGCACATCTGCAGCGATGCATCGCGGACAAACGGCAGCGCTTTCAATGTATCCAGAATTTGTTGGTTCCGCTCCGGGCCCGGCTTGTCTCCACTGCTAAGGTCCAGATGCACCGAGAGGACATGCTCACGATCAAGCCCGGCATCGAGTTGGCTGAGGTTGAGCAGGGTTCGGGCGAATAATGCCGCCATGCTCAACAACAGCAGTGAGAGGCTGACTTGGCCGGATAAAAGCAGACTCGACCATCGCCCACCCTTGCTGCCCACGACAGATCGGTTGCTTAGCTCAAGGGTGCCACTGGTAATTTGCCAGGCGGGCAGGAAACTGAAAGCGATCTGGGCGATGAACAAAAGAGCCGCCCCTACCAGGAAGCCCTCTACGCCAAAACCAAGATCGACGGGCATGGCATGCTCTCGTCCATAAGCCCAATGCACCAGGAGCGCGCTCATCAGGCCACAGGTGGCAAATGCCAGCGCGCCGCCCAGGACCAGGAGCATGGTGTCTTCGACTAGTAATTGCAGGAACACTCGCGTGCGACTGGCGCCGAGCGCTATGCGCACAGCGAACTCACGCCGGCGGCCGACCAGGCGGGCTAGCTGTAAGTTGGTAAGGTTGATGCAGCCTATCAGGAAGACCAGGGCCGTCATGCTCCACAGCAGAAACAGAGGCCGCTGATAGGTCGCACTCAGCGATCCTTCTCCCCTGGCCGCGGAAACGAGTTGAACGCGGGCCCTGCGAATCTGCTCGCGATCCTTGGCATCCCGGGTCGCATTTGCGATCATCTGGAGATCGGGCTGAAGCGCCTGCGTCCAGCGATTTTGCGCGGAGGCTTTCTCCGTATCGGAAACCCTCGCCAGCACCCAGAGCCAAAAGACACCATCCTGGTTACGATAGGGCGCTTTCAGATCGTACTGGTAGCCCGGTCCGAGCGAATCAAACCAGGTGCCAAAGCGGCCGGTGGATTGTGCCGCGAGCGGCAGCCATAGATCAGGAGCCGCGCCCTGGACAACTCCGGAGAAGCGCTCCGGGGCAATACCAACCACGACGATGGGAACACGATTGAGTACCGCCTTCAGGCCAATGATGGATTGGCCGGAAGCAAAGTGCTCCTTGGCAAAGCCGTAGCGTAAAACAACAGGCAGCTCCGACTGCCCTGGCGTGTCGTCAACGGGCTGGAAAAACCTGCCGGCCGAGGGAGAAAGGCCGAGCACAGCAAAGAAGTTATCGGAGACGAGTTGGAAGCTCGTCTCTTGCGAAAATCCATTCCGCCCTTGGAGCACGCCGCTGCCCAGGCCCGAGCGCGCGATCACGGATGTTCCGGTCACCTGTCGCAGGCGTTGATACGCGGGATAGGAATAGAACCATTGCGCGTCGAAGGGCGACTTCACGGCGTGCAGAGAATATAGCTGCGACGGCTGAGCGATGGGCAACGGAGCAAAGAGGACGCCATGCAGGACGCGGAACACGGCGAGGTTGGCGCCGATGCCGATCGCCAACGTGAGCACGACGGTCAGGGCAAACCCTGGCGCTTTAGAAATCCGGCGGATCATGAGCGACCTCTGAGCAGTCTAGCTTACGGGGACGGTTTTGCTTTCGGGTTCCGGCTCGGGAAGTGCTTCCGTTTCCGGGCTAAAGGGCAGCCGGACTTCTGCGTTGCAACCGGGCCCGTCGGGCCGGTTGGCAACCTGCAGGACGCCACCATGGGCTTCGCAGATCTGCCGGGCCAGGGCTAGACCAATGCCGCTCCCTCCAGGTTTGGTGGTGTAGAAGGGCACAAAGAGGTTCGATGGATTGGTGAGACCGATGCCGTTGTCCTGAATCAGGACAACGACTGCTTGCGGAGCCGTTCTCCAACTGATGGTCACTTCAACTTGGCCAGGCGCTTCGGGAAAGCGCGCCAGGGCCGCTTCCGCCGCATTGCGCAACAGGTTGATGACCAGCTGCTCGATCTGGTCAGGATCGAGTTGCAACACTACCTCAGGTCCGGGCTGGAGTTGGATGGTCACCCGGTTTTCAAGCGCGGCTGCGCGCTCAATCAAGGAGTGCAAGGGAACCGGCTCCAGTACGGGCGGGGGTAGTTGGGCCAGCTGGCGGTAGGCCTGGATGAAACGGTTGAGCGACTCCGCGCGGTTTTCGATAATTTTTAAACCGCGCTCCATGGTATAGCCGCCGTCGTCGGTCTTGGCCTGGATCCAGGAACGAAGGCTGCCGGCAATGGACTTGATGGGGGTGAGCGAATTGTTGATTTCGTGGCCAATCACGCGGATGAGGCGCTGCCACGCATCGCGCTCCTGCTCGCGCAGCGCGATACTGACGTCCGACAGCACCAGGAGCGTATGAGGAATCCCGCCTTGGCGGAAGCTGGATCTTCTGACCATCCAATGAACGGGATAGCCTTTGCCGGCAAGGACCATGATTCCCCGATCAGGCTGATCGAGCAGTCCGGCAAGACGGAGATCATTTGCGCTGGTTCCCAGGTCCCGGTGCGCAATCAGATGAAAGATGTTTTCGGCAGCGGGATTGATGAGCCGGAGACGATGCTCGGGATCAAAGGCCAGCACCGGTGCATCCATGGAGGAAA
>Ga0302324_100014491_pt1 | contig 15895 bp, 16 predicted proteins | sample Palsa_T0_1_FD_201949 | JGI IMG/M metagenome (GOLD analysis project Ga0302324, IMG submission 201949) | Peat permafrost microbial communities from Stordalen Mire near Abisko, Sweden - Palsa_T0_1 | ecosystem: Environmental > Terrestrial > Soil > Palsa > Peat permafrost | place: Sweden: Abisko...
TCATGGCGGCCAGCACCGCGAACTCGGTCGCGGTCAGCGGCACCCGCCGTCCGCCCGTGATCACGGTCCGGCTCCGGCCATCCAGCCACAGCCGACCTGCGCTGCGTCCGCGGGGCGCCAGAGCAATGGGGCCCGATGCCGGTGCCAGCGCTTCGCCGTCCAGCAGGTCGCGGACCATCGCCACCAGCTGCCGGGGGCTGAAAGGGCGGCCCAGCCACCGGCGTGCGCCGGCCCGGGCCAGCCCGCGCGGCCTGGGGCCGGCCACCAGGAAGATGACCGGCGTGCGCAGGGCCCGGCGAATGCGCCTAGGGTCCAGGCCGGGCATGGTCAGGTCGAGCACGGCCACGGCATCGGGACCACAGGTCAGCCCGGCGAGGGCCAGCTCCGGAGTGGTCACCAGCCGGACGGCAAGCCCGTCCCGGCGCAGATAGCGAGCCGACATCTCGGCGACTTCTGGCTCGTGCTCGGCTAGCAGCACCGAAGGCCCCTGGTCCCGCCGCGTGGAAACGCATGAGTCCGCACCCGCGGGCGCCAGCCTCCCCGCGGGGCCGACGTCAGCCGCGGGTTCCGCCATCGAGCTGGTCCGCCGGGGTTCTCGAGTCCGCCGGGTCCTGCGGAGCTTTCCGGTCGTACGGCTCCTGCGGGTCCTGCAGGCCGCGGAGCCCTTGCGGGTCTTGCGGGTCTTGCGGGTCTTGCGGGTCCACGCCGCCCTCGACCGTCGGGTCGATGTCCCGGCTCAGCGACTCCCACATGGTCGCGGAGTCGTGCCGGTCCCGGGGGGCGACCCCCCGGAGCCCCCCGCGCACGGGGGGGCTGCCCGCCCCCCCGTTCCCCCCTGGGGACCGGTCGAACCTGGCCGACATGACCGGCCAGCGCTGGCCTCGTCCCATGGTGGCCAGGCCCGCCAGGATGATCGCGACGGCACCGACGACGGCGACCGCCCGCCAGGGCGCGCCGGCCATGACCGCATGACCGGCCGAGCCCGCGATGACGATCGGGTGCGCCGCATTCCCTGGTGAGCTTCCACTCGTCGTCGACCCGCCGACGGTGCCGTTCGAGGCGTTCGCCCTGGCCGCCGCGAGGACGGCCGAGGCCCGCACCCCGGTCGTCGCGGCGGCGCCCGCCCCGGCCCCGAGGACGGCCAGCAAGGCGCCGACGACGCGCCTGGCCACCGATCTGGTAGCGATTACGGCCGCCAGGCAGGCCAGCGCCGCCAGGGCGAGCGCGCCCGCGAGCGGGATAAGCTCCTGGCCGGTGACGGAGAAGTCCTGCGCGGGCAGCGGCCGCGGCGCGACGAAGATGGCCTGCGCCCACGCCTGCCGCGTGGCGAGCAGGACCAGGCCTGCTCCCACGGCGCCGAGGAGCAGCACCAGCGTGAATTCCCTGCGTATCACGGACATCTCAGGTCACTGGTCTTTCAGGTCGCCGGGTCATGCGTCTGGAGGGGTTCGGTGTCGCTGCGTCTTGGCGTCGCAGGGATACTAGCCCACGCTCTGGGCCGGTTCGCCGGCCACCGCCTCGAGCACGTCGGCGTCGAAGCAGGTCCGGTCGCCAGTGTGGCAGGCCGCGCCGACCTGGTCGACCTTGACCAGCAGGGCGTCGCCATCGCAGTCCAGCGCTACCGACTTCACCCACTGCTGGTGCCCGGATGTGTCACCCTTCACCCAGTACTCCTGGCGGCTGCGTGACCAGTAGGTACACCGGCCGGTGGTGAGCGTGCGATGCAGTGCCTCGTCGTCCATCCAGCCGAGCATCAGCACTTCGCCGGTGTCGTACTGCTGGGCGATCGCCGCGATCAGGCCAGAGGCGTCGCGCTTCAGCCGGGCGGCGATGGCAGGGTCAAGCATCGTTTCCTCGTTTCCGCGGGGGTCCGGGGTCGTCCCCGGGGCTAGCACGGCCTCGTGGCTTCAGCCAGACTAGCAATCACGCCTACCATCAGCGGATGAGCTACTCGCGAGAAGAGCGCCTCGCGCTATGCGCGTTGCTTGAGAAGACAGGCCCGGACGCCCCGACGCTATGCGAAGGCTGGAACACCGGCGACCTCGCCGCGCACCTCGTGCTTCGCGAGCACAGGCCCGATGCGGCCGGCGGCGTCCTCGGCGGCCCGCTGGCCGGGTACACGACCCGGGTCCAGAACCGGATCAGGGAACGGACGCCCTTTCCCGACCTGGTGCGGACGATCAGGTCGGGACCGCCGCGGCTGTCGGTGATGGGGCTCCCCGGCATGGATGAGCGCGCCAACGCGGTGGAGTTCTTCGTGCACCACGAGGACGTGCGCCGCGCCGTGCCGGGCTGGGAGCCAAGGGAAATCAGCGGCGGGGAATCCGGCATGCTGTGGCAGCGGCTGCGGATGGCCAGGTTCATGCTCCGCAAGGCACCGGTCGGGGTCGAGCTGGCCCGAGATGACATCGACACCGGCCAAGTGAGCCCAGGCGGCCCGGCGTATCGCATCACGGCCAAGAACGCCACCCCGCGGTACAACTTAATCGGCTGCCCGGCCTACATCACTTTGTGGGCTAGGGGCCGCACGACCGGGGCCAGGGTCCGATTCGATGGAATCGAGGCAGCAGTGCACAAGCTCACCGTGGCGAGCTGGCGCTAAGCGAGGCCGGGCTAGGCGCCCATCTCGCGCTTGAGCCTGGCCAGTTCCTCGTCGATGTCTGGCGCACTCTGCCGAGGTGGCTGGGAAGAAGAGTACGACGTGGTGACGTGCTCGACATCGGCCCGGGGCAGCGGCTCGCTGTGGTCGGGCTTGCGGACCTGGCGGTCGGCGCGCTTGCGGGAAATCTGCTTGCCTGAGCGGGCCACTTTGATGGCGACGGCGACCGCGCCGACCACGAGCGCGGCGATCACCAGGAACTCCACCGCGTGCAGGACGAAACCGACCACGGCCCAGCCGATCATGAGCGCGATCAGAATGCCGACTCCGACAGCGGCCACCTTGAACCAGCGCATCCGCAGCTTCCTCTCTCGACAAGGAGCCGCCTCAGGCCCCAGCCCCCGGGTCCTAGCACCTGAGGATCTGTCCTCAGACACGATATTACCCGACTTTCGCGCGCACCGAGCGGCGAGCGAGCGTCAGATAAAGCAGGCCATTACGCTAGGGGCCATGCATGCACTCGGCATTGACATTGGTGGCACCGGGATCAAGGCAGCGCCTGTCGACGTGGCCACAGGAAAGCTTCTCGCCGACCGGCAGAAGATCGCTACGCCGCGCCCGGCCCTGCCCGACGCGGTCGCGGATGTGGTGAAGCAGCTCACTACGTCGTTCAAGTGGTCAGGGCCGGTCGGCATCACCTTCCCGGGGGTGGTGATCGACGGCGTGATCAGGACCGCCGCCAACCTCGACCCAGCCTGGATCGGAATAGACGCAGGCGCACTGTTCAGCAAGGCCGCCGACAACCCGGTCCGGGTGCTGAATGACGCCGATGCGGCCGGCGTCGCCGAGATGACGTTCGGCGCGGGAGTTGGCGACCATGGCACCGTGCTGATGCTGACCTTCGGGACCGGGATCGGCAGCGCCCTGTTTACGAAGGGCGTGCTGGTGCCGAACACCGAGTTGGGGCACATTGAGATCCACGGTCACGACGCCGAGAGCCGCGCGTCCGAGCATGCGAAAGAGCTGCACGATCTGAGCTGGGGCAAGTGGGCCGGACGCGTCGACGAGTATCTCCAGCATGTGGAGGCGGTGCTCGCGCCGCACTTGATCATCGTCGGCGGCGGCATCAGCAAGCAGGCGGACAAGTGGGTGCCGCGGCTGACCGGCATCAGCGCCCGCATCGTGCCCGCGGCTCTGCTCAACGACGCGGGCATCGTGGGCGCCGCGATGGCGACCGCGAGCACCTCCGCCCCCGACACCTCCGGCGCCGCCGGCGTAGGCAACTAGCGGCTTTCCTTGATCGCGAAGCTGAGGGGTCAGCGGACGGGGTGGCCGGCGCTGTGGAAGAAGCTGAGGGTCAGCGGACGGGGTGGCCGGCGCTGCGGAGGGCGGTTTTGACTTCGGTGATGCGCAGGGTGCCGAAGTGAAAAACGCTCGCGGCCAGGACCGCGTCCGCTCCGGCGTCGACGGCTGGTGCGAAGTGCGCCAGCGTCCCGGCACCGCCGCTCGCGATTACCGGGACGGTGACCACGTCGCGCACGGCCCGGATCAGTTCCAGATCGAAACCGACGGTGGTGCCGTCCGCGTCCATCGAGTTCAGCAGGATCTCGCCGGCGCCGAGCTCGGTGGCCCGCCGCGCCCAGCTGACCGCGTCGATGCCGGTGCCGACCCGGCCGCCGTGCGTGGTCACCTCGAAGCCGCTCGGCGCGGCAGGTGCCCGGCGTGCGTCCACGGACAGCACGACGCACTGCGAGCCGAACCGCTTTGCCGCCTCGGCCAGCAGGTCGGGCCGGGCGATGGCGGCGGTGTTGAGCGAGACCTTGTCCGCCCCGGCCCGCAGCAGCCGGTCCACGTCAGCCACGCTGCGCACGCCGCCGCCTACGGTCAGCGGGATGAATACCTGCTCGGCGGTACGCCGCACCACGTCGTACATCGTGTCCCGGCCGCCGCTTGAGGCGGTGATATCGAGGAAGGTCAGCTCGTCGGCGCCTTCGGCGTCATAAAAGGCGGCCAGCTCCACCGGGTCCCCCGCGTCTCGCAGCTCGCGGAAGTTGACCCCCTTGACCACCCGGCCGCCGTCCACATCCAGGCAGGGGATAACCCGGACCGCGACGGTCATATTTTCCCGCTCGCTTGCCTCCGGGGCGCTTTAACGCACCGCCTTCCCTCGTCGCTCGTTCCTGGCTCCTCGGTCCAGGCGGCGCGGCGCCCCTTTGGCTCGCTCACTGCCCGACCTCAGCCAGGGCTTCCTCCAGGGTGAACGCGCCTTCGTAGAGAGCGGTGCCGACGATCGCGCCCTCCACGCCCAGCGGGACGAGCGACGCGATCGCGCGCAGGTCGGCCAGGTTAGACACTCCCCCACTGGCCACCACCGGTGCCGAGGTGCGCGCGCACACGTCACGGAGCAGGGCCAGGTTGGGACCGCGCAGCATGCCGTCCTTGAGTACGTCGGTGACCACGTACCTGGCACAGCCTTCGGCGTTCAGCCGGTCGAGGGTCTCGAAGAGCTCACCGCCTTCGGCGGTCCAGCCGCGGGCGGCGAGCCGGGTGCCCCGGACGTCGAGGCCTACCGCGACCCGTTCGGAGTGCCGGGCGATCACCGAACGCACCCAGTCCGGGTTTTCCAGCGCCGCGGTGCCGATGTTGACCCTGGTGCACCCGGTGTCGAGCGCGCGAGCCAGCGACTCGTCGTCCCTGATGCCGCCGGACAACTCGACGGAGACGTCCACGTGGCGCACCACGTCCGCGAGCAGCTCCGCGTTCGACCCGCGGCCGAACGCGGCATCCAGGTCCACGAGGTGGAGCCAGGAAGCACCGGCCCGCTGCCAGGCGAGGGCCGCCTCCATCGGGTCGCCGTAGCTGCTCCCGCTGCCCGCCACGCCCTGGACGAGCTGGACCGCATGCCCGTCGGTGACGTCGACCGCGGGCAGCAAGGTCAGCGCGGCCAGATCAGTCACGGGATCTCCAGGAGGTCACAGATTCTCCAGCCAGTTGGACAGCAGCGCGGCGCCGGCATCGCCTGACTTCTCCGGGTGGAACTGGGTCGCGGACAGCACCCCGCGCTCCACCGCAGCGGCAAACAGCTCGCCGTGCTCGGCCCAGGTGATGAGGGCGCCCGCATCGGCGAGCTCGCTGGCGCCGGGCAACCGGAGAGCGTAGGAGTGCACGAAGTAGAACCGGGTCCCCGGCGAGATCCCGGCGAACAGGACCGAACCTGGCGGCGGCGAGACCGTGTTCCAGCCCATATGCGGCAGCACATCGGCGTCCAGCCGCTCCACCGCCCCCGGCCACGCCCCGCAGCCTTCGGTCCAGACACCATGCTCCACCCCGGCGGCGAAGAGGACCTGCATGCCCACGCAGATACCAAGCACCGGGCGGCCGAGCTCGATCCGCCGGGCGATCAGCTTGTCGCCGCCGACCGCCCGCAGCCCGGACATGCAGGCCGCGAACGCACCGACGCCGGGCACGGCGAGCCCGTCGCATTCCAGCGCGGCGTCGGGGTCGGCGGTCACCTCGACGTCGGCGCCGACCCGCTCCAGCGCGCGCTGGGCCGAGCGCAGGTTCCCCGACCCGTAGTCGAGCACGACCACCCGCGGCATTAGGAGAGCACGCCCTTGGTACTCGGGATGCCGCCGGCGCGCGGATCCGGGGCCGCCGCCGTGCGCAGCGCCCGCGCGACCGCCTTGAACTGAGCCTCCACGATGTGGTGCGGGTTCCGGCCCTCGATCACCCGCACGTGCAGGCAAATCCCGGCGGAGAACGCGAGCGAATCGAAGATGTGCCTGGTCAGCGTGGTGTCATAGCTGCCGATCAGCGGGGCCATGCCGTCTGGCTCATGGTGCACCACGTAGGGCCGCCCGGACAGGTCCACGGCCGCCTGCACCAGCGTCTCGTCCAGCGGGATGAGGGCGTCACCGAACCGGGCGATGCCGCTCTTGTCGCCGAGCGCTTCCTTCAGCGCCTGGCCGAGCGTGATGGCGGTGTCCTCCACGGTGTGATGCGAGTCGATCTCGGTATCGCCCTTGGCCCGCACGGTCAGGTCGAGGCCGCCGTGCTTGCCCAGCTGAGCGAGCATGTGGTCGAAGAACGGCACGCCGGTGCTGACCTCGACCACCCCGATGCCGTCCAGGTCGAGCTCGACCATGATCTGCGTCTCGTGGGTGAGCCGCTCCACCCGTGCCACCCGGTTCATGACTTGAGCACCTCATCAAGCGCCGAACGGAACGCCGCCATTTCCTCCGGCGTCCCTACCGTGACCCGCAGCCAGCGCGGCGGGCCTACCTCACGAACGAGCACGCCGCGGTCGAGCAGGCCCTGCCAGACGTCCCGCCGCGAGTCGAACTGGCCGAACAGCACGAAGTTCGCGTCGGAATCCGCCACGTCAAGCCCTCGCTGCCTGAGCCAGCGCACGAGCCCGTCCCGTTCGGCCCGAAGATGTGCCACGGTGGCCAGCGGCTCGTCGGCTAGGGCGAGGGCGGCGCGCGCGACCGCCTGGGTGACGGCGGACAGGTGGTACGGCAGCCGCACGACGAGCAGCTTGGACACCAGCTCGGGCGCGGCGGCCAGGTACCCGATCCTAGCGCCCGCCATGGCGAACGCCTTGGACATCGTCCGGGTGACCACCAGCCCCGGGTAGCGCGGGAGCAGGCTCAGCGCGCTGAGCGTGCCCTCGCGGGCGAACTCCGCGTACGCCTCGTCCACCACCACGATGCCGGGCGCGGCGTCGCACACCGCCTCGATCACGTCCATCGGGGCAGCCGTACCCGTCGGGTTGTTCGGCGAGGTCAGGAAGACCAGGCTCGGCTGCGCGCTGGTGACGGCGCGCGCGGCCCGGTCCGGGTCCAGGCCGAAGTCCTCGTCCCGGTCCGCACCTACCCATCCGGTGCAGGTCACCCGGGCGATCAGGGAGTGCATGGAGTAGCCGGGGTCAAAGCCCAGCGCCAGCCGGCCCGGCCCGCCGAAGGCCTGCAGCAGCTGCTGGATGACCTCATTCGACCCGTTGGCGGCCCACAGGTGACGGCCGGTCAGGCCGTGCCCGAGGTAGTCAGCCAGATCCTTGCGCAGCTCGACCGCGTCCCGGTCGGGGTACCTGTTCAGGGTCGCGGCCGCCTGCGCCACCGCCTCTGCGATCGCCTGGACCAGGCGTGGACTAGGCGGATAGGGATTCTCGTTGGTGTTCAGCCGCACCGGCACGTCGATCTGCGGCGCGCCGTACGGATGCAGGTCCTTCAGGTCATCCCGAACGGGCAGTGGTACGGCGGCCATCAAGCCTCCTCGCCGGCCCGGGAGACCCGGATGCGGACCGCCGCCACGTGCGCGGCCAGGTCTTCCGCGCCACCCAGCGCGTCGATCAGCGGCGCGGTAGCCGCGAGGGCCTCGCGATCGCACTCCACCACGTTCACCAGCCGCAGGAAGGGGAACACGGAAAGGCCGCTGGTGTGCCGGGCGGTCCCCCCGGTCGGTAGCACGTGGTTCGAGCCGGCCAGGTAATCCCCGAGCGATACCGGGGAGTACGGGCCCACGAAGACCGCGCCCGCGTTGGTGATCCGGGCCGCCAGCTTGCCCGCATCACGGGCCTGGATCTCCAGGTGCTCGGGCGCCCACGCGTCGCTCACGGCCAGGGCCGCGTCCATGTCGTCGACGATGACGCACGCGGACTGGCTCGCGAGGGCCTTTTCCACCCGGTCCCGGTGCCGGGTGGCCGGCACCTGCCGGCCGAGCTCGGCGTCGACGCGTCCGGCCAGGTCAGCGTCTGAGGTGATGAGCAGGCAGGCCGCGAGCTCGTCGTGCTCGGCCTGCGCGACCAGGTCCGCGGCGACGTGGGCCGGGTTCGCGGTGTCGTCGGCGATGATCGCCACCTCGGTGGGGCCGGCCTCGCCGTCGGTGCCGACGACACCGCGCAGCACCCGTTTGGCGGCGGCCACGTAGACGTTGCCCGGCCCGGTGATGACGTCCACGGGCGGGCAGTCCGATGTACCGTAAGCGAACATCGCCAGCGCCTGCGCGCCGCCCGCCGCGTGCACCTCGGTCACCCCGAGCAACGCGCAGGCGGCCAGCACCGACGGGTGCGGCAGCCCGCCGTAACGGACCTGCGGCGGCGACGCCACGGCGATCGAGCCGACGCCCGCGACCTGGGCGGGGACGATGTTCATCACCACCGACGACGGGTAAGCCACCAGCCCGCCCGGCACGTAGACGCCGGCCCGCCCGACTGGGATGAAGCGCCCGGTGACGGTAAGTCCGTCCGTGACCTGGGTAACGGTCTCGCCGGGAAGCTGCGCACCGTGTACTCGCCTGGTCCGTCTGACCGCTTCCTGCAGGGCGGCTCTGACCTGGGGGTCGAGCCCGGCGAGCGCGGCGTCCAGGGCGTCGCGGGGCACCGGGGTCGCGGCCAGGTCCACGCCGTCGAAACGGGCGGTGTATTCGCGGACGGCCGGAGCGCCGCGGCGCCTGACGTCCTCGCAGACGGGACGGATCTGGCCGAGGGCGGCCTCGACATCGGTCGCGGCACGCGGCAGGACGCTGGCCAAGGCGGTTCGGCTGAGGCTGCCCGGTCCGCGCCCACGCAGGTCGATACGAGAAATCACTGGCCCAGTCTACGGAGAGTGCTCTCCCGCCGGACCGCTTGTCCACATGCCGGACGCGTCCGAGCTGCCGGGTCCGGTGTTGCCGGGTCCGGTGTCCGCGGCGGACCGGCGGGCGCCGCTCTCGGCCAGCAGGATGACGGCGGAGGTGAGCAGCGGCCAGAATGCGAGCGCGCTCTTGGCCCCGAGCGCAAGCGACTCGTGGAACAAGGTGCCGTTCTGGCTCGTCGCGAGCAGGTGGTTGTAGGTCCCCAGCCCGATATTCTCGCCGACCCAGAGCGCGAGCAGGGCGGCCGCTACCGCGCCGAGGACGAGTCCGGCCGCCGCCGTCCAGCCTGTCCGGCGCACCAGGAAGCGGTAGCCGAGGATGCCGGTGATAAGTCCCCCGACTACGACGATCAGGCAGAACCAGGCGTCGGCGACGATAAACGCGCTGGTCTCGACGTTGACGAACTCGGCTTGGCCGCGCGCAACCTCCTGCAACACGGCCCGCGGCGCCACTGCCGCCCAGATGAGGCCGGCCCCGATACCGAGCAGCGCGCTGCCCGCGAGCGCCACCGCGAAGGCGGCAAGTCGCTCCTTCGTCAGTCCTCCCTCGTCGCCGGATCGCTTCCGCACGATCGTACCTGGCGGACCCCCGGGCGAACCGGTGGCCGCGCCCCTTGATGAGCGCCCCTTCGGTCCGGCGTTTGAATCTGTGTCGGCCTGCCCTGTGTCCGCCTGCGCTGTGTCCGCCTGCCCTGTGTCAGGCGCGCGGCTCGAGGGCGTGGATCTCAGGCAGGATCGACACGATGGCGTCCAGGGTGGCCTCGTCCCAGGAGCGGCGGGGCGAGACCAGTACGTGGTCGAATCCGAGCGCGCCCAGCTCGCGCACGTGATCGAGCAAGTCGTTCAGCCCGGCCTGCCGGTCTTCACCGAGGTCGAAGGCGGTCGTGACCGTCTTGGAGATCTCGGTGATGTCACGGCCCGCCTCGGCGCAATGGTCGCGGAGCACCGCCAGCTTGTGCTCGAGATCGTCATGGAAACTGGTGTTGCGCATGTCAAACAGGTTGCAGGCGTCACCGTACCGGGCAACTAGCCGCAGCGTCTTGCGCTCCCCGCTGCCGCCGATCAGGATCGGCGGGTGCGGCCGCTGGAGGGAATTGGGCGAGTTGAGCGGCCGGACCAGCTGGTAGTGCCTTCCCGCATAGGGGCTTTCGTCGCCGCGCCACATTTGGTGCGCGATCTGCAGCAGTTCCTCGAGGCGCTCGAAGCGCTCGGCCAGCGAGGGGAACGGGATGCCGAGCCCTTCGGCCTCGAAGGCGGTGCCCGGACCGGCGGGCTCGACATTCCACGGCGCACCCGCACCGACGCCGAAGATCACCCGACCGCCGGTGAGCACGTCCAGCGATGTCACCGCCTTGATCAGCACGCCGGGATGACGGTAGGCCACCGACGTCACCAGGGTGCCGAGCCGGATCCGCCGGGTCAGGCCGCCGAGGAAGGCCAGCGTCGCGTACGCCTCGGGCATCGGCGACTCGGGTGGCAGCCCGCTCAGCCGGATCTGGAAGAAGTGGTCCATGACCCACAAGCTGTCGACTCCGGCCTCATCCGCCGACGTCGCGAGGCGCGTCACCACCGGGCCGATTTCGTCGGCCGGCCAGGAGAAAGTGGTGATTCCGATGCCGAGCTTCATGGGTCCTCCCCTGTCCGCAGACTTCGTTAGCCGGGTAACGACCTTACCATGAGCCGGCTAACGTGATCCAGGGCCGTACCCTGAGCTTGCTATGTCCGACGAATTCAGCTCCAGCCCGCAGGCGGGCAGTGATCAGGCGCCGGGCGAGGCGTCCGCTGGAGGCCGGGCGCCGGGCGATGACTTCCAGCGGGCCTTCTGGGCGGCCAAGCACGCACTTTCGGCCGCGACCGCGACGGCCTTCTCCCGGCACGGCGTGCACGAGGGGCAGCAGTTCATCCTGCGCTGCCTGTGGACCGAAGACGGGCTGACGCCCGGCGAGGTCGCCCGGCGCCTAGGACTCGCCACCCCGACGGTGACCAGGGCTGCCACCAGGATGGAGGCCACCGGGCTGCTTCGCCGCGAGCCGCATCCGGACGATCGCCGACTGGTCAGGCTCCGGCTCACCGAGCGGGGTATCTCGCTGGAGGCAGCCATCGCGGCCGAGACGGCCAAGCTCACCGAGCGGGCGCTGGCGACATTCGAGCCGGGCGAACGCGAGACGGTCATCCGGGCGCTACGCGCGATCCGGCGCAATCTGACCGCGTAGCCGACCTACCGCGCAACCATGCGAAGCCATTTGGGCCGTGGGCCGCTACTAAATGTCGGGGCGGTGACACCTATGCGTGCTGTGCTAAGCGAGTGACCCCAGGTACGTTCTGCCCCTAAAGATGGCGGTGGATCCGGGTTCCGCGGTGGATCGAGGGTACTCCCGCGCACCGGATCCACCACGGAGCCCGGATCCACCACGGACTTCCCTAACGGATGTGAATGAGGATTGGGATGGGATTAGCGGGTCCCATGAGGTAGCTGAGGTCGGAGCCGGGGGCGGGCGGCTGCGGGCGGCTGCGGTACAGGGCGTGCGGCGGTGCGGGATGGGGCATGCGGCAGTGCGAGGGGTCGGGGGTCCGGCAGCGCGAGATTCCCGCCGATGCGGCTACATCGTAGGCGTAATAGGAGTTCTTCGTCGTTTAGGCCGACTTAACGGGGGGAGTCGGGTATGCGGTTCCGACACCTCACGGAGGTCATCATGTCGACCGGAGCAATCATAGGCATCATCATCGCCGTCATCGTCGTGGTGGCAGCAATAGTGGTCGCCTCGGGCGAACTAAGACGGGCACGAAGGCGCCGTCAGTTCGGCCCTGAATATGACCGCCTAGCTCAGGAGCTGGGCAGCAAGAAGAAGGCCGACGCCGAGCTGGCCGCCCGCCAGCGTCGAGTTGAGGCCCTTAACATCCACGAGCTCTCGCCCGACCAGCAAGCCAGCTACAGCGGCGACTGGACCGCGGTGCAAGAGCGGTTCGTCGACGCCCCGGCCGAGGCGGTTTCCACCGCCGGCACGCTGATCTGGGACGTCATGCGAGACCGCGGGTACCCCGCCGACGACAGGAACGCCAGCATGGAGGCCCTGACGGTCTACCACGCGCGCTCGCTTGACGGTTACCGGCTGACGGCCGAACTCCGGACCGAGACGGCCACCACTGAGGAACTCAGGGAGGCCATGATCCGCTACCGCGCCCTGTTCGAGGACCTGACGGGCCTGCGCGACGGCCAGGGAAACCCTGAGCGCGACCGCGTCGCGGATATCCGCGAACGTTCCCTGGAGAACAACGAAGTGACCACAGGGAACCGCGATCTTCTCGAAGAGGACCGTGACCTGCCCGCGGATACGCCCCGATAGCACTCAGCAGAAAGGTAACTCCTATGACTCAGGATCAGTACGGCCAGGCGCGGGACGCCGGCTACGGCGTCCGCGGCGACGTGGTCGAGGACGAGAACGACGAGTACGAGGACGGCCAAGTCAAGCCGATGACCCGCTTCCAGAAGGTAGCGTCGGCCCTTCGCGGGGACAGGACGAACCCGGATGAGCCGGACGACGACCAGGCGGCGGTGGACCAAGGAGGCACAGCCTCGCCCGCGGCCACCAGCCCGGGGACAGTCACGGACTCGGATGTGCTCACGGACCCAGATGCGCTCACGGACCCGGATGCGCTCACGGACCCCGATGTGGCCGCGAACTCCGACGTGGCCGCGAACTCCGACTTGGCCGCGAACTCCGACGTGGCCGCGAACTCCGACGTGGCCGCGAACTCCGACGTGGCCGCGAAGTCGGGTGCAGCCACAAGCTCAGGCACGGCCGCCGACCCGGACGTCCTGCCTTCCGGTCAGGGATACCCGCCGACTCAGCCGAACGCGGCCGTCGTGGCGGGCAGCCCGGATTCCCGGGACGCTGTCGACGCCCAAGAGGCCGGCGGTGGGAGCGCGGTCGACCCGAACGGGGCCGCGGGAACAGGTCTCGGCGCCCAGCAGGGCGACTACTGGGACGATTCGGACACGGTAGTGGCTAGCGAGGTCGATGTAGTTGCGGTGACGACTCCCGACGTGCCCGTGTCTGTGTCCGACACCGACACCGACACCGACACGGCGAACGGTTACGCCAGTAACGGCTCGGCGCGCTACCGGGACGAGGCGGGCGCCGCGACCATCCCCGATGTCCCGGTGACCCAGACGGCGGAGGACGCCGCGGTCACGGACGCACCCGTCAGTACCGGACGGCACGCCAGCGGTCCCGCGCAGGAGCTGCGCCCGGGCGAGGCGACCGACACGCTGGACAACCTCGGGGACCTGGCCTACGGGAGCCTGCTGCCCGACGCGGCGGATTTCACCGCGCAATGGCAGCAGATCCAGTTCAGGTTCGTCGATGACCCCCAGGCCTCGGTGACAGAGGCCGCCGAGGTCGTCGAGCAGGTGACCGCCAAGCTGGAAGCCGCCATCGCCGAGCGGCAGCGGGCCATCCAGGAGCGGCAGCAGGCCATCCAGGAGCGGCAGCGCTCGCTGCGCGGCCGCTGGGGTGAGGGCGCCGAAGCTGACACGGAGACTCTGCGCGAGACGCTGCGCATGTACCGTGCCTTCCTCGACCAGCTCATCGGCCCGAAGGCCTAGTCCGGAGCCCGCCGAGGGCGGGCTAGCTCACGCAGGCAGGTCCGAGTAGCTGTTTCAGATCGCCGATCAGGGCGGGTGAGGCGGCTACTCGGAGCTTATCGTCCAGGCGTACCACCGTCGTGCGCTCGTGGCCGCGCAGCTTTAGGTGCACCTCGGTCGGCCCGGGATGGGTGCACAGCACCTCCCTGAGCCGCTCCACTACCGGCGGGACGCACCTGGCCACCGGCATCGAGACCACGAACGGGCCCGAGTCGTCGGCCGACAGGTCGGGGATGGTCAGGTCCATCGCGATCAGCTTGGGCGCGTCGTCCCTGCGGTCCACTTTGCCCTTCACCACCACCACCGCATCCTCGGCGATGGAGGTGGCGTACAGCTGGTAGGTCTGCGGGAAGAACAGCACCTCGATGGCTCCGGCCAGGTCCTCGAGAGTGGCCGCGGCCCACTGGTTGCCCTGCTTGGTCACCTTGCGCTGCACCCCGGACAAGATGCCGCCGATCTTGACGATCTGCACGTCGGACGCTCCGGGGTTTCCGGGACGGTCGCCGCCGCGAGGCCGCTCGGTGTCGTCGGCCATCAGTTCGGCCAGCGAGCAGTCGCTTTCCCTGGCGATGATGTGCTCGACGCCGAACAGCGGGTGGTCGGAGACGTAGAGCCCGAGCATCTCGCGCTCGAAGTTCAGCAGCGTGGACTTGTCCCACTCTCCCGCCGGGACGGGCACGTCGAAGACCGCCTCCGCCTCGGCGTCGCCGCCGAACAGGGAGTCCTGCCCGATCGCCTCGTTGCGCTTGATGTCGATCACGGCGTCGACGGCCTGCTCGTGCACCAGCACCAGGCCCTTGCGCGGGTTCCTGAACGAGTCGAACGCGCCCGCCCTGACCAGCGACTCGATCACCCGCTTGTTGCACACCACCAGCGGGACCTTGCGCAGGAAATCGGCGAAGCTGGTGAACCCGCCCTTGGATTTGCGCGCCGCGATGATCGCCTCGACTACGTTGGTGCCCACGTTGCGGATCGCGGCCAGGCCGAACCTGATGTCCTGCCCGACCGGCGCGAACGTCGCCACCGACTCGTTGACGTCGGGGGGCAGCACCTTAATGCCCATCCGGCGGCACTCGCTGAGGTACAGCGCTGATTTGTCCTTGTCATCGCCCACCGAGGTGAGCAGCGCGGCCATGTACTCAGCGGGATAGTTCGCCTTCAGGTAGGCGGTCCAGTAGGCGATCAGGCCGTAGGCGGCGGTGTGCGCCTTGTTGAACGCGTACCCGGAGAACGGCACGAGGACATCCCAGACGGCCTGGATCGCCTTATCGGAGTACCCGCGTTCCCGGCACCCGCGCTGGAACGGAACGAACTCCTTGTCCAGGATCTCCTTCTTCTTCTTGCCCATCGCGCGGCGAAGCAGATCCGCCTGGCCCAGCGTGTACCCGGCCAGGATCTGGGCGGCCTTCTGCACCTGCTCCTGGTAGACGATCAGGCCGTAGGTGGGCTCGAGTACCTCCCGCAGCGGCTCTTCGAGCTCCGGGTGGATGGGGGTGATCTCCTGCTGCCCGGTCTTGCGCAGCGCGTAATTGGTGTGCGAGTTGACACCCATCGGGCCGGGCCGGTACAGCGCGATGACGGCGGAGATGTCCTCGAAGTTGTCCGCCTTCATGAGCCGCAGCAGCGAGCGCATGGGTCCGCCGTCCAGCTGGAACACGCCCAGGGTGTCACCCCGCGCCAGCAGCTCGTAGCTGGGCTTGTCGTCCAGGGGCAGGGTCAGCAGGTCGATCGAGATGCCCCGGTTCCGCTCGATCGCCGCCACCGCGTCGACCATGATCGTCAGGTTGCGCAGGCCAAGGAAGTCCATCTTCAGCAGCCCGAGACCCTCGCAGGTCGGGTAGTCGAACTGCGTGATCACCGCGCCGTCGGAGTGCCGGGTCCAGACCGGGATGTGGTCGGTCAGCGGCTCGGCCGACATGATCACGCCGGCCGCGTGCACGCCGGGCTGGCGGACCAGCCCCTCGATCCCGCGGGCGGTGTCGAGGATCTGCTTGATCTCCGCCTCGGCCTCGTACAGCG
>Ga0302324_100014494_pt1 | contig 15893 bp, 18 predicted proteins | sample Palsa_T0_1_FD_201949 | JGI IMG/M metagenome (GOLD analysis project Ga0302324, IMG submission 201949) | Peat permafrost microbial communities from Stordalen Mire near Abisko, Sweden - Palsa_T0_1 | ecosystem: Environmental > Terrestrial > Soil > Palsa > Peat permafrost | place: Sweden: Abisko...
CACCGACTTCTCCGCCTGGATGTCCGCCGATCACGCCCGGCGTGCCATCCTCGCCGTCACCTCCTCCAGCCCAACCCTCCGCCCAACTTCATGAATACGCCCTGCCCTACCCGCACCCACCCCGAAATTCCACTTGACCACACCGGGACAGCCCTCCATTGTCCCCGCCCCGCTTCGCACCCGCACATTTTCCCTTATGAGTAAAGTTTGCAGCATCACCCACGCCCGCCCCGTCAAGGGCAGCAAGATTCATCGCCGCGGCCTGGCGAAAAAGAAGGGCGGTATCGGCCAGCACGTGACCAAGTCGGTTTCACGCACTTTCACGCCGAACCTGAAGAAGAAGCGCATTTGGGTGAGCGAGCTCAAGCGGTTCGTCACCGTCAAGCTTTCAACTCGCGCACTTAAAACCGTGACGAAGAACGGCGCATATGCCACTCTCAAGGCGGCTGGTGTTGTTTAAACACCGGCGCGAGCTCGAACCCATCACCAATTCAACCCCGAAAGAATTACTCCCATGGCATTCAGCGTCATCTCCAAGAAATCAGGCAAAACCTACTTCCTCCATCAGCGTCACCAGGAACTGAAGGGCGGCCAAACGGTCACCCTTTACTACTTTGGCGCGGAGGCCAAAGACGGCGCGATCGACGCGCTCCCGGACGGCTACGAGGTTTCCGAAAACACCAAGACCGGCCTGCCGCTGCTCAAGAAGAAGAAACCCGCCCAAGAGGGCGTCTAAGCAAACTCACATCCGCAAAGATTTCTGGCGACTCTGGAATTACTTCAGGGCCGCCAGTTCTTTTTTGCGGAAATGTCGGCGACTTCTTCTACCTTTCCTTTTCGCATTCGCCTGAACCATGAATCCTGTCCCTGTCACCATCCTCACCGGCTTCCTTGGCGCCGGCAAGACCACGCTCCTCAACTACATCCTCAAGCAGAACCACGGCTACAAGTTCGCGGTGATCATCAATGAGGTCGGCAAGATCGGCATCGACGGCGCCCTTGTGGAAAAAACCGACGACGACGTGCTCGAACTCTCCAACGGCTGCCTCTGCTGCACCGTGCGCAAGGACCTGGTCAAAGGCGTGCAATCCCTCGTCAAAAAGGGCGGCTTCGACTACCTGCTCATCGAGACCACCGGCATCGCCGACCCGGGTCCCGTCGCCCAGACCTTCCTGAACATTCCCGCGCTCCAGCAATATGTGCGCATGGACTCGATCATCACGGTCGTCGACGCCGAGCAGATCGAAAAGCAGATGAAAGAAACCGAAACCGCCCGCGAGCAGGTCGCGATGGCCGATTTCCTCCTGCTGAACAAGACCGACCTCGTCTCCCCCGAGCATCTCGATCGCGTCGAAGCAAAGGCCCGCGAACTCAATCCGCACGCCACCATCTTTCGCACCAGCCAGTCGCAGGCCAACCTGAAGGAGATTCTCGACATGAACGCCTTCAAGGTGGACCAGAAGCTCGCCGTCGACCCGGAGTTCCTCAACGAACTCAACACCCGGCATCATCACGACATCCAGAGCTTTTCCTTCGAGTTCGACAAGCCGTTCAACGTCGAGAAATTCGAGTTCTTCGTCCAGCGGCTCTCGGAAAAGGAAAAAGTCTATCGATCGAAAGGTTTCGTCTCCATCACCGGCAATCCGCGCCGCGCCATCTTCCACGGCGTGAACAATCGCTTCACCATCATGTGGGACCGCCTCTGGGAAAAAGACGAAAAGCGCACCAGCCAGCTCGTCTTCATCGGCAAACTGCTCGATGAAGCGAAGATCCAGGCGGAGTTGGAAAAGTGCCTGGCGTAAGTTTGGGCCGCCGCGGGATCACGATAACGCTTCCCATGAACGAAAAGGCGTTTTTCACTGACTAACGCCATTCCCATGATCCGTCCGCTCCGCTATCTCGCCCTGCTTTCACTCTGCACCCTCGGCCTTCCCGTTTGCGCCGAGGAACACCCCTCACCGGAGGAAGGCGCGAAAAAAGTGGAGACGGAGAAGAAAGAAGACGCCAGGGGCGGAGAGAAGAAACCGGAGGAAAAGGGCAAGGAAGAAAAGCCGAAGGAGGAAAAGCCCAAGGAATCGAAGGGCTCCGTAACGATCGCCGGGCAGGAAGTGAAATACGTGGCCAAAACCGGCACCCTGCCCCTCCTCAAGGAGGATGGCAGCGGGGAGAAGGCCAGCGTGTTCTTCATCTCTTACAGCGCCGTCGGCGCCGACGGCAAACCACTGGCCGGCGCCGATGCGACGAAGCGCCCGATCACCTTCTGCTTCAATGGCGGCCCCGGCGCGTCGGCATCATGGTTGAACTTCGGCGGCCTCGGCCCGCGCAAGGTGGAAATCGAGCCGCAAGGGCTCCACGACGCGCCGCATGCGCCCGTCGTGTCCAATCCGAATTCGATCCTCGACGTCACTGATCTCGTCTTCATCGATCCGGTCGGCACGGGCGCCAGCCGGCCCGCCAAGGGCGAGAAGGGGGAGCAGTTCTGGAGCGTCAACGGCGATATCGAGAGCGTTGGCGAATTCATCCGCTCCTTCACCACGCGTGAGCAACGCTGGGAGTCGCCCAAATTCCTCTGCGGCGAAAGCTACGGCGGGGTGCGCGGTTCAGGCCTCTGCGATTATCTGCAAAGCAAGGACGGCCTCTACCTGGACGGCTTCATCAGCATCTCGGGCGTGATGAATTTCGAAAACATCGGCTCCGATCTTCCCGGTTCGCTTTGCTACCTGCCCAGCTACACCGCGACGGCGCATTTCCACGGCAAGCTGCCGGCGGACTTGCAAGCCGATCGGGCCAAAGCGATCGCCGAAGCGCGCGCTTTCGCCCACGGGGATTACGCCCTCGCCCTGGTCAAAGGCGCGGCCCTGCCTGCCGCCGAGCGGACGCGCATCGCCGACAAACTCGCACGGCTGACCGGCCTCGACCGCGATCTCATCGAGCGGGCGCATCTGGTCATTTCTCCCGGACTCTTTTTCGCGAATTTGCTGCGCAAGGAGGGCAAGATCATCGGGCGTTTCGATGCCCGCGTCACCTCGGAGGAGTACGACCGGCTGGCGAACCATCCCGAATTCGATCCGAGCTACGCCAACGTCTACGGTTCTTTTTCCGCCGCGGCGAACGCCACCATTCGCGGCGAACTCGGTTATGAGTGGGATCTTCCCTATCGCGTCCTGGGGGGGCTGAATTGGAGCTTCCGCGAATTCGAGGGCGAAGCGGTGAACGTCGAAGACCGGCTTGCCCGCGCCATCGAGAACAACCCCCGGCTGCGCGTGCTCTGCTGCCTCGGCCTGCGCGATCTTGCCGTGCCGATGGACTCCACGCTCTACACCATCGATCACCTGCACATTCCCGAAGACCTGCGGTCAAACATCGCCGTGGAGTACTACGAAAGCGGCCACATGATGTATCTCAACCTCCCGGATGCCGAGAAGCTGCGGCGGGATATCGTGGCGTTTATCGAGGGGAAGTAGGCGCTACTTCGCGGAGGTCACTGAGGGACAAAAGGCCAGCACCAGCCAGCCCGCGACCAGGCATGCTCCCCCGATCGGGGTGATCGCCCCCAGCCAGCGCACGTTCGTCACCGCCAGGAGATAAAGGCTCCCGCTAAAAACCAGGATGCCCGCCCCAAAAAGCGCAAAAGGCAGCCGCGCCACTGTCGTGCGCAGCGCGAGCACCAGCAGAACCACCGCGTGCACGAGGTGGTAATGCGCCGCCGTTTGCCAGGTTCCCGTCTGGCTATTGGCTTCGAGCAAATGCTTTAAGCCGTGGGTGCCAAAGGCCCCCAGGGCCACGGCGAGAAAGCCCGTAAGGGCGGCGATGCGCAGAGCGTGAGTCGGATTCATCTCGCGTAATCAATCCTGAAATCCCAAGAATCCGAGATCGAAAACGCGAGTTCCATCCCATCTCCCAAACGGCCCGGCTGGCAGCCGCGCGAGCGGGCCAACCTCTGCTTTATCGTCCACGACCGCCGCGTTCTGCTCATTCGCAAGAAGCGAGGGCTGGGCGCGGGCAAAATCAACGGTCCCGGCGGCAAGATCGAGCCAGGGGAGACCCCGCTCGCCTCGGCCATCCGCGAAGCCCAGGAGGAAATCGGCGTCACCCCGTCGGCGCTCGAGGAGCGCGGTGAGCTGCATTTCCAATTTACCGACGGCTACAGCCTGCATTGCACCGTGTTCCTGGCGCGGCATTTCACCGGCGAGCCCATCGAAACCATCGAGGCGACGCCGCAGTGGTACGATTTCGACGCGGTCCCGTATGACGAAATGTGGGAGGACGACCGCCACTGGCTCCCACAAGTGCTCGCCGGCCGGAGATTCATCGCGTGGTTTGATTTCGACGGCGAAAAGATGCTCAGCATGGACGTGCGGTTTGAGTGAGGGAGATGGGTTCAGGATGACAGGTTGTTGTCCAATCGCGAATCACCAACCAGCGCGCCCGATCACCGACGTCGACCATCCTCACCGCTCCCGGCCGCTTCCCCCACCAACCGCTCCCAGTGGAGCCGCGCGACCTGCCACATATATCCCGCTTGGCGCGCCTCCGGATCTTCCACCGCTTTGCGGAGCAAGGCGATCGCCCGCTCCCGATGTCCGAGCAGTGCCTCGTCCAGCCCGCCATAGTAGTTGCCAAAAAAGACCACGCGACGGTCTTCGCTCAACCCCTTGCGCTCGATCTCCGTGAAAACATCGTCGGGCGCCCATCTGCCGGCGAACATCTCGTAAAGCTCCGGAAACGGCTCCCGGTCGAACTGCGCGTAGCTGAGCATCTCCGCGCGTGCCCTGGCGATGCCGTCGGCTTTCGCCTGGGCCAGGAATTTCCAGATCCCATTCTCCCGGTCCCGGCCGTCGTAAGCGTGATATTTTTCGAATTGCCGCGCCGATTTCGCGAACTGCCCGGCGAAGTAATAGGCGATTCCCAATCGCCAGTGCGGCGCATCCTCGGCGGGATCGAGCGCGATCATCTTCTCAAAGTCCGCGACTGCTTCCGGGAATCGGCCAAGAAACAGCAAAGCATCACCGCGTCTCGACAGCGCGGCGACCGAATCGGGCGAGTGCATCACCGCGGCATCCGCCGCCTTGAATTCCTCGGTCAGCCGGGCCAGCAAAGGCGCGCGCCATTCCGGCCACGGCGCCGGCTCGGTCGCCCGCAGGAGTGTCCCACCACAGAACAGAGCCAGGGCGACGGTTCCGAAGAGATGATTGAGAACTGGATGGAGCCCTGCCCATGCCATCGCGAAAAAGGGAGCGCGAGCTTCCAGCTCGCTGGCCACGGCATCCTGCCGTGGCCTCGATTGTGAGAGACGGCTCATTGAATATTGGGGCGCAATTTAAACGGAACTCGCCGGCAGGATGCCGGTCCCGCAGTCGCGGGAAGCTGGAAGCTCGCGCTCCCCTTTTCAACGCCGCATCGACGCCGCCGGCACGAGCGGATGGCGCTGGCTTCACCATGGCTCACGATCGTCTAGGCGTGCGCGGCGAATTTCGCCTGCACCATTTCTGCCAGCTTTTTCCCAATGGCCGGCGCCTCGAGCCGGTCGATCACTTCCTGGAGGAAGCCGTGCACGATGAGCTTCTGCGCCGCTCGTTTGGAGATCCCGCGCGACATGAGATAGAAGAGTTCCTCCTGTTCGATCTGTCCGCTGGTCGCGCCGTGGGTGCAGCGCACGTTGTCCGCCTTGATTTCCAGGCCGGGCGCACTGTTGGCTTCGGCTTCATCGCTCAGCAGCAGGTTGCGCACTTTCTGGTAGGCGTCGGTCTGCTGCGCACCGGGATCCACCCGGATCAGCCCGGAAAAGATCGTCCGCGCGCTGTCATCGAGCGAGTTCTTGTAGAGCAGGTCGCTCGCGGTATTCGGCGCTTCGTGAATTTGGAAGGTGCGCGCGTCGACTTCCTGGGCATCGTCCGCCACGGTGAGCGCGAGCATGTCGCTCCGCCCGCCGGGAGCGCGGAGATGGCTGACACTTTCGGTGCGCAGATGCCGGGAACCTACCTGGGCAAAGAGCGAGCGGGCCCACGCATCGCGGCCCACGACGGTGGCGTTCATCTGGAAGGCCAGGGCCTGGCGGCTCCAGTTCTGCGCGCAAACGTACGTCACGCTGGCGCCGGCGCCAAGCCAGAGGTCATTGACCGCGCAGGCCAGGCCGGGGGCATTCGCGTCGGCGCTCTCGTAGTAATCGACAAACGTTACCTTCGCCCGCTCCTGCGCCACGATCAGCGTGTGCGGAAAGCACGAGCCATTGTCGCCGTGCAGCCAGTGAAACGCCTCGATCGGCAGGTCGATCTCCACACCCCGGGGGACGAACAGGAATGTGCCCGTGCGCACCTGCGAGGCGTGCAACGCGGCGAATTTCTGGCCGCCCAGAATCGCCTCTTCGCGCATGAAATACTGTTGGAACAAATCCGGATGCTCGGTCATCGCTCGCTCGAGCGGCAGCCAGATCACGCCAATCCGGCTCAGCGCGTCCGCAAAGACTTCCCGCGTGAGGAGTTGGTCGTTGGCAAAGACCATTCGTCCCGCGCTCTTCTCGACCCCGCGGCTCCGGGTCAACAAATCCTCGCGCACGGCGCCGTCGAACGGCAACGGCGGCAGGTAGGCCCCAAGGTCCAGGTCCTTGACGTTGGCAAACCGCCACCGTTCGTCCGTGCGCGTGGGCGGCGGAAGCTTGGTGAACTGGTTCCACGCGGCTTCCTGCCCGGGAGCGGCGGGTCCAGCGCTCAGCAGTCGGGTAGGCGCGGCGGGCGTATCGGTCATTGGTTCGCGATCCAGGACAGAGGTGGTCATACGGCTTTCCCGGAGGCCGCCACCATGCTGGCCACGGGAACGAAACCGGCGGTGCTCATCAACCGACCGAACCTTCCATTTCCAGATCGATGAGGCGCTTGAGCTCGACGCTGTATTCCATCGGAAACTGGCGCACGAGATCGTTGACGAAACCATTCACGCTCAGGCTCATGGCCTGCGCCTCGGTGAGCCCGCGCTGTTGCATGTAGAAAATCTGCTCCGCCGAGATTTGTGAAACGCTCGCCTCATGCTGGCAGGCGTTGCCCGTGCCGCGCACCGTGATCGCCGGATACGTGTCCGTGCGCGAGGTGGAGTTGATGAGCAGCGCGTCGCACTCGGTGTTGTTCCGGCAGCCCTTGAGATGCTTCGGCACGTGGACCAGGCCGCGATAGGTCGCCCGGCCTTTGCCGATGCTGATCGATTTCGACACGATGTTCGAGGTCGTCTCATCCGCGGCGTGGATCATCTTCGCCCCGGTGTCCTGGTGCTGGCCGTCGTTGGCCAGCGCGATGCTCACCACTTCGCCGCGGGCCTTGCGGCCTTTGAGCACGACGCCGGGATATTTCATCGTCAGCCGGCTGCCGATATTGCAGTCGATCCATTTCACCTCAGCCTCCTCGTGGGCTATGGCCCGCTTGGTCACGAGATTGAAAACGTTTGCCGACCAGTTCTGCACGGTCACGTACTGGATCTTCGCACCCTTGAGCGCGACCAGTTCGACCACCGCGCTGTGCAGCGTGGCCGTCTCAAACTTTGGCGCGGTGCAGCCCTCCATGTACATCACCTCGGAGCCTTCATCGGCAATAATGAGCGTGCGCTCGAATTGCCCGAAGTTCTCCGCGTTGATGCGGAAGTAGGCCTGCAACGGGTGCTTCACCTTCACGCCCGGCGGCACATAAATAAACGAGCCACCGCTGAAGACCGCGCTGTTGAGCGCGCTGAATTTGTTGTCGCCGGTCGGGATGACTTTGCCGAACCACTTGCGGAAGATCTCCGGGTATTCCTTCAGCCCGTCGGTCGAGCCGACAAAAATCACACCCTGCTCGCCCACGGCCTTCTTGATGTTGGAATAGACCGCTTCGGAGTCGAATTGCGCCTCCACGCCGGCGAGGTACTTGCGTTCCTGCTCCGGAATACCGAGCCGCTCGAAGGTGCGCTTCATGTCGTCCGGCACGTCCTCCCATGAACGCGACGCCTTTTGCCCGCCCGCGAGGTAGTAGCGGATGTTTCCGAAGACGATGTTTTCGAGGTCCTTGGAGGCCCAGTGAGTCGGCATCGGCTTGGCGAGAAAAATATCCAGCGCTTTGTGCCGCCATTCGCGGAGCCAGTCCGGTTCGCCCTTTACGTCGACGATGTAGTCGATGGTGTCGTGCGTCAGACCCGTGCCCGCGTCAAACTCGTGTTTGACGTCGTAGCGAAAATCACCGCGCGTCCGGTCGATGTCGAATTGCGTGAGTTGTTCCGTGGACATACGATCCTTTCGGTTAGGCGGGGACGGGTTCCGCCAGTTCGTCCTTGATAAAATCGTAGCCCTTTTCCTCGAGTTCAAGGGCCAGTTCCTTCGGCCCGGTGCGCACGATGCGGCCGCCCACCATCACGTGCACGACATCCGGAACGATGTATTCCAACAAGCGTTGGTAGTGCGTGATCACGAGCATGCCCGTGGCGGGCCCGCGTTGCGCGTTGACCCCGGCGCTCACCACCTTCAAGGCGTCGATGTCGAGCCCGGAATCCGTCTCGTCGAGGATCGCGTACTTCGGCCTGAGTATCGCCATCTGGAGGATTTCGTTGCGCTTTTTTTCCCCGCCGGAAAAACCCTCATTCACCGCCCGCGCGGTGAACTCGCGCCGGATGTCGAGTTCATCCATCTCCTCGTAGAGCTTCGCGTAAAAATCGGTCGCCTCGATCTCCTCGCCGTCGGGTTGGCGCGCATTGAGCGCGGCGCGCAGGAAATTGGCATTCGAGACGCCGGGAATCTCCATCGGATATTGGAACGCGAGGAAAAGGCCTTTGCGCGCGCGTTCATCCGGTTCGAGACCCAGAATGCTCTCTCCATCGAGCACCACGTCGCCTTCGGTAACGGTGTAGTCCGGATGACCGCCGATGGCCTTGCTCAGGGTGCTCTTCCCGGAGCCATTCGGCCCCATCACGGCGTGCACTTCTCCCTTGGGAATGTCCAGCGTCAGGCCGCGGATGATTTCCTTTTCGCCAATGCGCACGTGCAGGTTTTGGATGCTCAATGAATTCATGTCAGTCAAAAAAAATGGCCCTCTTATTTGCTTCGGTTCTGCGCGGCGGCCTGCGCGCCCACCGGCGCGCCTGGCGCGCTTCCCGTGGCGCTCTGCGCGCCTTGCGTGGCGCATTTCGGGCACAACCCGCGGAAGGAAACCTCGTGTTGCAGGATGGCCACGTCTTCCGGCAGTTCCCAGATGTCCTGGGGTCGCCGGCGCGAACGGAGCGGGATGTCCATGACCCCGCCGCACCCCTCGCAAAAAAGGTGCGCGTGCTCGCTCAAGTTCGGGCAATAGCGCGAAGGCTCGCGATCGTGGTTGACCGCCTTCACCAACCCGCAATCGGTGAGCGTTTCGAGGCAGTTGTAAACCGTGGCCAGGGAGATGGACGGCATTTTACCCTTCACCCGCATGAAGACCTCAACGGCGGTGGGATGATCACGCTGCGCCATCAAGGCGTCGTACACCGCGCGGCGCTGGTCGGTCATGCGCAGACCCCGCCCGTGGATATGCTCGTCGGGAGTCGTGGCGACCTCGACGCTGTGGTGTTCACGCGCTTTCATAGGGCACTGTCTGCTTCGCACCGCTGCCTAAGCTTATCAAGAATTATTCTAAATAAACTTTCTGCATTGGACCCGCAACCGGGAGTGGTCCCTTGCACGACTTTTGCTTTTCTCACTGGCCACACCAGAAACCTTCCCGCCTCATGAAGATCCATTCGTTCCTTCTTTTCGCGGCGACTTTGTTGCTCATTTGTGCGCCGCTCCACGGGGCCACGGCCCCGAAACTCGAAACCCTGCTCAGCGAATACAAACAGGCCCGGGCCCAGGTGCTCGGCAAGCTGAACGAAGTCTATGCCACACAGGCCGACGCGCTGGCCCAGCAATTTCAGGCCGTCCCGAACCTTGACGGGGCCGATCGCGCCCGGCGCTTTGCCAAACGCCTGCGCGACCCCGATGAACGGAATGACGCCTACGGGCCGACGGGCAAGGAAGCCGCCGCCGATCCTCTGGCCGAACTCCAGGCCAACTACGCCCACGCCCGCGAGGAAAACCTGAACAATGTTTACGCCTTTTATGCCACCGCGGCCGCAAATCTGCGCCGCGAACTCCTGCAGGCCAACGACCAGGCCGGTGCCAAGGTCCTCACCGAATTCCTCGAGAAAATCAAACCGGCCAAGGCGGTTGCCGCGCAGGCCACTCCGGCCAGGCCGGGCACATTATCCTCCAAATAGTCCCGGCTTCACTTGCGGCAGCGCAACTGCCTTGCCGCCGGGTGCGACGACAATCTCCACGCCTTCGGAAACGTTGCCGGGTTGCAGGACCGCCTCGAGTGTCCAGGTGAGCGTAATGAGCGTCCCCGAAAAGCTATAGGGCCCATCGGGCAAGGTGATCGCGAAGGAGCGGGTCTCGGCCGCCTGTGGATTGGGAAATGGGAACGTCTCGGCGATGCCCAAATCCACGATGCCGCGCCCAGTGGTGCTCCAGACCAGCCGCAACTCAGCGCTCTGCGGCGGCTTTTCGAGCTGCCAGGTCACTTTGCCCGCGATCTTTTCGCGCGGCGCAAAAGCGGTGCGACGATCGGTCAGTTGGATGGTGACGCTGGGCATGGCGCGAAGATCAGGCCGCCGGCGCCTGGGGCAGGATGTTGATCGCGTAATCCTCCTCCAGCGCGGGCCAGTGCGGCACTTCACCCCGCACACGCAGGCGCCAGACGATCCGGTTGTACCCGCCGGTGAAGGTGTGCATGAGGCCCGCTGGGATGACAACCTTCGCCTGGCCTTCCGCCAGGATGTCGTGATCGATCGTCTCAACCACTGGGATCTCCGCAAACACCTGCGTGACGATGTGCATCGTTTTGCCGCCGTGATAGGTCGCCAGTTCCTGGCCTTCGAGCAGGATCCGCAATTTGTGCAGCTTTCCAGTCCGGCCCTGCAGGTTCCACTGGAATCGAAATTCACCGCCGAGCGGAACGGCCGCCGTGCGCGTCGTCAGAACCAGGCGGGGATTGAAGAGTGCGAGGAACCTCCGGATCGCGCCATAGAGGATCAGGACACCAATCAGGACGAAGCATCCGACAAAGATTTTCGCAAAGAGCGGTACTTTCTGGCGATCCGCGGAGAAGAAGATGAGGTAGGCGAAGATGCCGATGAAGCAATTCCAAACGAGGCCGACGACCAGCATCCCCAGAAACTTGGCGAGTGGCGTGACCTGTGGTTTGAGTTCGATCGGCTCGCCGGTCGCTGGCGCCGCCACGGGCATGACGTTCTTCAATCCGGTCCGTTGGGAACGGGCCAGACGCGGGGCAAGCCAGAGGCCGAACCCGCCGATCAAGGAGAAGATGAGGAAGATGGCGCCAATAGCCATCCCGGCGTGGGCGCCCCGGTCGATCACGGCTTCGGCGGGCGCCTCCGGGTTCACGTAACAAAAGGTCTTCCGCCCCGGCGGATATTGACTGACGACGCGCTGTTTCGCCGCGAACCCGGTGGTCGAGCCCCCAGTGTCAAACTGATAATGCCGCGAGGTAAAGTCGGACCCTTGAAAAGTGTAATGATACGCCACCTCAATGCTGTAGGTCGCCCTGCCGTGGCGATCGCTGTTGGGATGCACGTCCACTCTGCTGGAATCGATGACGCAGGGCGTTTGCACCCATTTCGACGCGCTCACCACCTGAAGGAATGGGCGGACCGTGACGAGGTAGAAAATCCCGACTCCGATGATCAAGAAAAGCGCGAAAATCGTGCGCAGGCAGCCCATGCTGGCGGCGCTTGACCGGCGCGCGGTCAGGGACTGGCGGGTGGGCGTTGTCACAAACGTGCGCTTCCTTTGCCGGAAGCGGATGGCTTTGGCAATGAACATCCGCAACACCGGAATCAGAGGATTGCCACCGGCTGCGCGGGCCCGGGTCGGCTCATTTTCTTGTTCCCCCAGCGCAGGTCGCTCAGAAAATGAAATGAAGAAGAGGATGAAGAAGAACCTTTCTTCTGAGGTCCACGGAGACGATACGCTTTGACCCCGGCCTTCCCTCCGCTAGTTTCGCTCCTCAACCCTCAACCCTCGCAGAAAGGACCACCACATTATGGGTCTCATGGACTTCATCAAAGGCGAACTGATCGAGATCATCGAATGGACCGATGACTCGCGCGACACGCTCAGTTTCCGCTGGCCGGACAACGACAAGAACATCAAGAACGGCGCCCAGTTGATCGTGCGTGAATCGCAGACGGTGCAATTTGTCTACGTTGGCCAGTTCGGCGATACCTTCGGCCCCGGCAAACACACGCTGACCACCGACAACATCCCGGTGCTGACGAAGCTCCAGGGCTGGAAGTACGGCTTCGGTTCGCCCTTCAAGGCCGATGTTTACTTCCTGAATACCCGCCTCTTTACGGGCAACAAATGGGGCACGTCCAACCCGGTGATGATGAGGGATGCGGACTTCGGGATCGTGCGCGCGCGCGCCTTCGGCACCTACGATTTTCACATCACCGACCCGAAGCTCTTCCTCAAGGAAGTCGCCGGCAGCGACCAGCATTTCCGCCTCGATGAGTTTGCCGATACCATGCGCTCGCGCATCGTCAGCCTCTTTAGCGAAGCGCTGGCGCAGGCGAAAATCCCGGTGCTCGACGTGGCCGCGCGCTACCAGGAAGTCGGCAATGCCTTGCTGCCGCTGATCAATCCGGTGGTGACGAGCAAGTACGGGCTGGAGATGACCACCTTCGTCCTGGAAAATGTGAGCCTGCCCCCCGAAGTCGAGCAGTCCATCGACAAGCGCTCCTCGATGGCGGCCGTCGGGAATTTGAACGATTACGTGAAATTCCAAATGGCGCAGGGCATGGGCGCCGGAGGAGGGGGCGGCGCCGCCGGCGGATTTGCCGCCGAAATGGCCGTGGGCATGGCCATGGCCCAACAGTTGGTGCAGCAACAAGGCGGCGTCCTCGGACCGCAGGCGACACCAGCGGCCGCTCCACCACCCGCACAGACGACCGGCGCGGCCACGCCGCCACCGGTTCCCGCGGCCGCTCCGGCGGCTTCCGCGCCTGGATCCGCCCCGGAGTTGCTCAGTCCCGCCGATGCGGCGAAAGTCCTCGGGGTCACCGAGGCCGATGTCTTGCAATCGCTCGAAGGCGGCGACTTGAAGGGGAAGAAGATCGGTTCGACGTGGCGCATTACCAAGGCGGCCCTGGACCAGTTTCTCCAAACCTGAGTGATGGAAATTCGCTGCCAACGCGCGCTCCGCGCTCGCCGCCGGTCGCGCGCTTTCACGCTTCTGGAGGTGGCGCTCGTCGTCGCCATTATCGGGATGATCCTGATGATTATCGTCGGTTATCTCTTCGCGCCGAAGCAGACGGGGCCTTTGCCGCCGGTTGCCGCGACCACGCCGATTCCGCCATCCTCGCCGGCGCCTCTGGTCCTGCCGACGCCCGCACTTCTGCCGACGCCGGCGCCGGCGGCAGCTACCCCAGCCCCCACCCCCACTCCCGTGCCGGAAGGTACTGCGGCGCAGGTGATCGAAATAACGCCGGGCTCACCATTACCGCCTTTCCGTTGAGCATCGTCCATGGCTGAGATTTCCGCGCGGTCGAAGTTTTCCTGCCCGGCCTGTGGCGCCGAAGCGCAGTGGAACCCCGCCAAGCAAGCGCTGGTCTGCCCCTTCTGCGGCACGGTCGCTCCCATGACAGCTCCGCCGGGCGGTGCCGCGATCGTGGAGCACGATCTCGTCACCGCTCTGCGCAATATTCCCGACGATCAGCGCGGCTGGCAGGCCGAGAAAAAATCGGTGAAATGCCAGAGTTGCCAGGCGATCACCGTCTTTGATCCCACCCACGTGGCCCAAAGGTGCGACTTCTGCGGCTCCTCGGCGCTGATTCCGCTCGAGGACATCAAGGCGCCGATCCGCCCGGAAAGCCTGCTCGAATTCAAGGTTCCCGAGTCCCAGGTGCGCGATCGTGTGCGCGCCTGGTACGGCAATGTCTGGTTTGCGCCCAACGCCCTGAAATCGCGCGCCCTCACCGATACCGTGCGCGGTATTTACCTGCCCTACTGGACCTTCGATGCGCAGGTCCACGCCGATTGGACCGCCGAAAGCGGCTATTATTACTACGAGACCGAATCCTACACCGACTCGGAAGGAAGACAGCAGTCGCGCGAGGTCCAGCGCACGCGCTGGCAGCCGAGCAGCGGCTCGCTCGATCATTTTTTCGACGATGAACTGGTTCCCGCATCGAAAGGCGTGCCCGCTCCGCTGCTGCGAAAGGTCGAACCGTTCCCCACCACGACCGATCTCAAGGCCTACGATCCCGGATTTCTCAGCGGCTGGGTGGTCGAGCAGTATCAGATCGACCTCGTGGCCGCGGCGCAGAATGCCCGTCAGATGATGGACCGTGAATTGCAGCAGTTGTGCGGCCAGCAGGTGCCGGGCGACACCTATCGTTCTCTCCAGGTCAACTCCGACTACTCCGGGCAGACCTTCAAGCACATTCTCGTGCCCGTGTGGGTGCTCGCTTACACCTTCGGCGCGCAGGCCTACCAAGTCGTCGTCAATGGCTACACCGGCTCCATCGCGGGCAAATATCCGTTCAGTTGGGTGAAGATCACGCTCGCCGTGCTGGTGGCGATCGTCCTCGTCGTCATCTTCGCGGCCATCGCCCACCACCAGTGACCGAGGCCATGGAAAATCTGATCGGAGAGTTGCGGAGCGGGCGCGAACTCGATCCCGCGCAAATCGACCAGGCCGTCGCCGCGCTGACTTCATCGCAAACCAGCGACTCGGCCAAAGCCGATTTTCTCCAGGCGCTGCGGACCAAGGGCGAGACCGCTCGGGAAATCGCCGGTTTCGTCCAGGCCCTCCTAGCCCGGGCTGTCGAACCCGGGCTGGACCCGGTGAAATTACCGGGACCCGTGATCGATATCTGCGGCACGGGCGGCGACAAATTGGAACTCTTCAACATCTCGACGACCGCGATGTTCGTCCTCGCCGCAGGCGGCGCCTGTGTGGTGAAACACGGCAACCGGGCCGTTACCAGCAAGTGCGGCGGCGCGGATGTCCTCGAGGAACTGGGCGTGCAGATCGAACTCGCGCCCGCGGATCTGCGGCGCTGCCTCGAGGCCCACGGGCTCGGTTTCGTCTTCGCTCCGGCATACCATCCGGCTTTCAAGGCGATCGGCCCGGTTCGCAAGGCGCTGGCCGCGCAGGGAATTCCCACGATCTTCAACCTCCTCGGTCCGCTCCTCAATCCCGCCCGGCCACCGTATCAACTCGTCGGCATTTTCTCGCCGGTGCTGCTCCCCAAGTATGCCGAGGCGCTCGGCCTCCTTGGCCGGGCCCGTGCCTGGGCGGTCCACGGCCGGGGGATGGATGAACTCTCGCTCACCGGCCCGAGCGTCGTCCTGGAACTTGCCGATGGCCTGGTGCGGGAGCACACCGTCGATCCGGTTTCGCTTGGCCTGGCCACCTGCACCCTTGACGAACTGCGCGGTGGCGGCTGCACGGAAAACGCGGCCATCCTCATGGCCATCCTCGACGGCGGCGAGTGTGGCCCCAAGCGCGACATCGTGCTCTTGAATGCCGCCGCGGGCTTCGTCATCGCCGGCCTCGCCCCCAATCTCGCCGCCGGCCTCGCCTTGGGCCGCGAGCAAATCGCCTCCGGCCGGGCCATGCAAAAGCTGGAGGCCTTGCAAAGTTTTTAGGTTTTCCGGACGCACTCACTCGCTTGGGCGGGTCGCGCGCTTCGAGCGTTGGTGCGCGAGGTAGGGCGCACTGGCCTTAGAGGGCATCTAAAAAGTAGGAAAGGGTCGCGGGGGGGGGGGGGGGGGGGGGGGGGCGGGGGGGGGGGGGCGGCCGGCCCCCCCCCCGGGGGGGGGGGGGGGGGAGCCCGCCCCCCCCGCC
>Ga0302324_100014498_pt1 | contig 15892 bp, 14 predicted proteins | sample Palsa_T0_1_FD_201949 | JGI IMG/M metagenome (GOLD analysis project Ga0302324, IMG submission 201949) | Peat permafrost microbial communities from Stordalen Mire near Abisko, Sweden - Palsa_T0_1 | ecosystem: Environmental > Terrestrial > Soil > Palsa > Peat permafrost | place: Sweden: Abisko...
CGCCGCCATCGACAACACGCTTTACGATGCCTTCGGCCAGCGCGATGTCTCCACCATCTACAACGCGTTGAACCAGTATCACGTGGTGATGGAGGTCGCGCCACGTTTCTGGCAAAGCCCCGACACGCTGAAGGACGTGTGGGTGAGCACCGCCGGCGGCACGGTGAACGGCAGCCAGTCGACGAACGCCGTGGCCGGCACCGTGACCTCGACGCAGACCGCCACGACCAACACGGCAGCCGCGCTTGCCACCGACACGGCGATCAATCAGGCGACCAACAGCCTGGCGCAATCCGGTCACGGCGCGGTCTCCACGGGGTCAGCCGACAGCACCGCGGCCGAGCAGATGGTGCCGCTCGCGGTGTTTAGCAAGTATGGACCCGGCAACACGCCGCTTGCCGTGAACCATCAAGGAACCTTCGTCGCAACGACGATCTCCTTCAATCTTGCGCCCAATGCCTCGCTCAGCACCGCGACCGCGGCGATCAAACGGGCAGCCGATCAGATCGGCATGCCCTCGACCGTCCATGGCAGTTTCCAGGGCACCGCGCGCACCTATGAAGAGTCGTTGCGCAACGAGCCCGTGCTTATTCTCGCGGCGCTCGCCGCGGTCTATATCGTTCTCGGCATTCTCTACGAGAGCATCATTCACCCCATCACCATCCTCTCGACCCTCCCGTCGGCGGGAGTCGGCGCGGTGCTGGCGCTGCTGGTATTTCATTCCGAGTTCAGCATCATTGCGCTAATCGGCGTCATTTTGCTCATTGGCATCGTGAAGAAGAACGCCATCATGATGATCGACTTTGCACTCGAGGCGCAGCGCCATGAGAACAAAGGCCCGCGCGAAGCGATCTACACAGCCGCGCTCATGCGCTTCCGCCCCATCATGATGACCACGATGGCCGCCATGCTGGGCGCGCTGCCGCTTGCACTCGGCTCGGGCGACGGCGCTGAGCTGCGCCAGCCGCTTGGCATCTCCATCGTTGGCGGGCTCATCGTCAGTCAGGTGCTGACGCTCTACACCACCCCGGTCATGTATTTGTATCTCGACCGCTTCGGCCGCTGGTGCAGCGATCTTTGGATGCGCCTGTATCCCCACACGCGCGAGGAGCCGCCCGCCAGGGCACCGGCGCAGTCCACATGAAAGCGCGCAAACTCTTAGGCATTTTTGTCAGCGCGGCACTCGCCAGTTGCGCCGTCGGCCCCAACTATCACCGCCCTGCCGCCCCGGTGCCGCAGCACTACAAGGAAGCCGAGGGGTGGAAGCCCGCGGAGCCGAAGGAGGCGGCAAGCGGCACCGACTGGTGGTCGGTGTACGACGATCCGGTACTCGATGAGTTGGAAAAGCAGATCGCCATCTCCAATCAAACCCTGAAAGCCTCCGAGGCCGCGTTCCGCGAAGCCGAGGCGGTCGTCAGCGAGGCGCGGGCGATGTACTTCCCAACTCTCGGGGTGAGTGGTGAGGCAACGCGCAGCAAAGGCCTCGGCTCAACGATCGGAAACAGCACGACGACCACCACCACCGGGACCACGGGCACGGGCACGACGACCGGTGGTGGCACGACGACCGGCAGCTCAGCCGCCGTCATTCCCGCAAACTCTCACCCTTTCAACAATTTCAATGCGACGGCGGATGCCTCCTGGGCGCCTGACATCTGGGGGAAAATTCGCCGCACAGTCGAAGGAGATGTCGCCAGCGCCCAGGCGAGCGAAGCGGATATCGCGGCCGCGCGACTCTCGGCACAAGGCACGCTCGCCACCGATTACGTTGAGCTACGCGTGACTGATGAGATGAAGCAACTGCTCGAAGAGACCGTGCAGGCGTACGAGCGCTCACTGCAAATCACGCAGAACCAGTACAAGGCCGGCATCGTGGCCAAGGCCGACGTCATCACGGCGGAAACGCAGCTCGAAGGTGCGCAGTCACAGGAGATCAACACCGGCGTGATGCGCGCGCAGCTTGAGCACGCCATCGCCGTGCTGATCGGCAAGCCGCCGGCGGACTTCTCCATTACGCCTGCGAAATTTGGCACCACCGTGCCGGTGGCGCCGACCGGTGTTCCCTCGAGCCTCCTCGAGCGGCGGCCCGATGTCTCAGCGGCCGAGCGCACGATGGCCTCCGAAAACGCCCTGGTCGGCGTCGCCATCGCCGCGTACTTTCCGGATCTGACCCTGAACGGCTCTTATGGGTTCAGCAGCACCGTGCTGCACGGACTCTTCAGCGCGCCGAACAATGTGTGGTCATTCGGCGGTGAACTCAGCGACACCGTGCTCGACTTCGGCGCGCGCTCGGCGCAGGTGCGCCAAGCGCGCGCCGCCTATGATCAGGCGGTTGCCAATTATCGCCAAACCGTGCTCACCGCTTTTCAGAATGTTGAAGATCAGCTCGCGGCACTGCGCATTCTCGAGCAGCAGTACGACGTGCAGGATCGCACCGTCAAATCCGCGAACGAGGCGGTGCGCCTGACGCTTAACGAGTACAAGGCGGGAATCGTGGCCTACACAGCCGTAGTCACCGCGCAAGCAATTGCACTCGCCGATGCCCAGACCTTGCTTACCATTCGCCAGAATCGCTTGACGGCGAGCATCGCGCTCATCCAGGCGCTCGGCGGTGGCTGGATGAGCACGGACTTAAAATTCGATGGCGGCGTTAAAAGCGCGCCGGCGGCCCCCACCACAGGCGCGCCGTAAGTGCCCGCGGCCCATGCGCGGAGCCGCGAAGGTAGCCGCCGACAGCCCGCAACACTAATATAAGAGTCCAAAATACGAGGGATCCTCCATGAAAGCCCTGCTCAGCTTTGCCCTACTCGCACTCTCCACCGTACCCGTGCACGCCGCCTGCACCTATCCCACCGCGCCATCGAGCATTCCCGATGGAGCGACCGCGACCCTTGCCGACATGGTCGCCGCGCAAAAAGCTGTCAGGCAGTTCGACCAGGAGATCAGCGAGTACACCAGCTGCATCAAGCTCGAAGAGGATGCGCAGTTAAAGGGCGATAAGCTCACCGACGAGCAGAAGAAAGCCATCCAAGCTCAGCAGGCGATGAAGAATAATGCCGCAGTCGATGCGGACCAGGCTCTCGCGGACCGCCTCAACGAGCAGATTCGCATCTTCAAGTCGAAGCAGTCCGCCAACAAAGGCTAGTCGCGCGCCGCGCGCACGGCGTCGCCCCCCCATGCTAACTCCCGCTGAGGCCGAGCGACTCATCGGGCAGAGCCTTGCGAGCCTGCCGGTGGAGTCATTGCCGCTCGCGCAATGCGCCGGAGCGGTGCTACGAGAGAGCATCCACGCTGAGCGCGATCATCCACCCTTTGATCGCGTAGCGATGGATGGCATCGCACTCGATACGCGCGCGCTCTCCGCGGTAGCGGGCACGCTGCGCATCCAGGGCATGCAGGCCGCCGGCGTCTCACCGCTGGTATTGGAGAATGCCGAGAGCTGCATCGAGGTCATGACCGGTGCGGTGCTGCCCATCGGTTGCGACGCTGTCGTGCCTGTCGAACAGCTCACGATGCATGCGGGCGGTGCGCAGCTTGCCCCCGGTGTGCGCATCGAGCCCTGGCAAAACGTGCACCGCCGCGCCAGCGACGCGCGCGCGGGTGCGCTGCTGCTCGAGGGCGGCCTGCGCCTCGGCGCGCCCGAGATTGCCATTGCCGCCTCCGCCGGCATGGCACGCATCCGCGTGGCGAGCCAGCCGTCGATTGCGGTGGTCTCAACCGGCGATGAGCTCGTCGAGCCTGGCGAGGCGATGCTGCCGCACCAGATCCGGCGCTCCAATTCCTACGCGATCATTGCAGCTTTGAAGCGCCGCGGCTTCCAGCGCGTCGCCGATGATCACGTGGCCGATGACCTTGAAGAGCTGACGGCGCGCCTCAAGTTTCATCTCGACACGCACGATGTCCTCGTGCTGACCGGTGGGGTCTCGATGGGACGTCTCGACTTCGTGCCGCGAGCGTTGCATGCCTGCGAGGTGCGCACCGTGTTCCATAAGGTGGCCCAGCGGCCGGGGCTGCCGCTGTGGTTTGGCGTAGCACGCAGCGGTGCTGCCGTTTTCGGGCTGCCCGGCAACCCGGTCTCAACCCTGGCGTGCGTCGCACGTTACGTGTTGCCGGCGCTCTACACGGCAATGGGCGCGGCTGCCGAAATTGGGCGGATCGCGCTCGGCGCGCCCGTCACGGTCAAGCAGGCGCTGACGTTTTTCACCCCGGTGCGCCTGGAGAGCGATGCGCACGGCCACGATTGGGCGCTACCGCGGCCGACGAACGGCTCCGGCGACTTTACCTCCCTTGCCGGTTCGCACGGTTTTGCCGAGCTGCCGCCCGGGCCGAACACTTACCCGCGCGGATTTGTCACACCGTTGTACCGGTGGTAAGACTGATCGGCTATGTCCTATTCGGAAACCGTCGTCCCCTTGGAAGAGCTGCGCCGCCCGCGCGACACGCTCAACCGTCCGGTGCGCGATCTTCGGATCTCGGTCATGGACCGCTGCAATTTTCGCTGTCCGTACTGCATGCCCCGCGAGACCTATCATGAGAGCTACCGCTTTCTGGCCTCGCCCGAGCGGCTCTCCTTCGAGGAGATTGTGCGTGTCACGCGCCTCTTCGTGCAGCTGGGCGTGCGGAAGCTGCGCCTGACGGGCGGCGAACCGCTGCTGCGCGCAAACCTGCCGGATCTCATTGGCGATCTCACGGCAATCCCCGATGTTGAAGATGTGGCGCTGACGACCAACGGAGTGCTGCTCTCGCAGCACGCCGCGGAGTTGAAGGCCGCGGGCTTAAATCGCGTCACCGTGAGTCTCGACAGCCTCGACCCTGCGGTGTTTGCGCGCATGAGCGGCGGTCTGGGCAGCGTCGAGGAGGTGCTGCAGGGCATCGCGCACGCACGCCGCGCAGGCCTTGCGCCCATCAAGGTGAACGCGGTGATCCAGCGCGGCGTCAATGATTCAACGGTGCTCGATCTCGTCGAGCACTTCCGCGGCACGGATGTCATCGTGCGCTTCATCGAGTACATGGACGTGGGCAACCGCAACGACTGGCGCGCCGAGCTCGTCGTACCTTCCAAGGAACTCTTGGCTCAGATCAGCGCGCGCTGGCCGCTTGAGGCGCTCGAGCGCAATTACCGCGAGGAAGTCGCCGAGCGCTATCGCTTCGTCGACGGCCGTGGCGAGCTTGGCTTCATCTCCTCGGTCACGCAGCCCTTCTGCGGCAGCTGCTCACGCGCGCGTCTCTCCTCTGACGGCGTCCTCTATACCTGTCTATTCGCAACCTCCGGCACGAGTCTGCGCGATGCGCTGCGCGGCGGCGCAAGCGATGCGCAGCTTCTCGAGCGCATCCGTGGCGTGTGGCTCGGCCGCGCCGACCGCTACAGCGAGCGGCGCGCGCGCGTGCGCGAGCAGGCGGCCTCGCAGCCGAAGGTCGAGATGTACTACATAGGCGGCTGATGTGGCCAAGAGACTCTCACACCTGAGCGAAGAGGGCCGGCCGCGCATGGTCGATGTGGGCGCCAAGCCCATCACGCAGCGCGTGGCACGCGCGGAGGCGCGCATGCGGCTGCCGCGCGCGGTGGCGCTCGCCCTTTCCAAAAGCGGACATCGCACGAAGAAGGGGCCGGTATTTGACACGGCCGTCATCGCCGGTGTGATGGCGGCAAAGCGCACCCACGAACTGCTGCCCTTCTGCCATCCGCTCGCGCTTGATGATTGCAGCATCGAGATTGGCGCCGCGCGCGGCGGGCTCGTCATCCGCTGCCGGGTCGCCGTGCATCACCGTACCGGTGTCGAGATGGAAGCACTGACCGGCGCGGCCGTCGCAGCACTCACCGTGTACGATATGTGCAAGGCGCTCTCGCACGACATCGAGATCACAAGCGTGCGGCTACTCGAGAAATCTGGCGGCAAGCGCGTGGTGCGGCGCCGATGAGCGCGCCCGTCTACGCGCTTGTGCTGGCGGGCGGCAGGAGCTCGCGCATGCAGAGCGACAAAGCGGTGCTCGCCTATCACGGCCGCCCGCAGCTTGCCGAGACCATGCACCTCGTCGCGCCGCTCACGGCACGGGCGTTCGTCTCGGTGCGCGCCGACCAAGTTGACGATCCGCTGCGCGCCGGCTTTGCGCAGATCGTCGATCGCCGCGCCGACGTCGGACCGATCGCCGGTATCCTGGCGGCGCAGGAGCAATATGCCGACGTTGCCTGGCTCGTGCTCGCCTGCGATCTGCCGTTTCTCAACGCGATCACTTTGAAGCACCTGCTGCACGCGCGTGATCCGGCGCGCCTCGCGACCGCGTATCGCTCGAGCCACGACACCCTGCCCGAACCGTTGTGCGCGATCTACGAACCGGCAAGCCGCGCCGCGCTCACCACGTATTTGGACACGGGAGGGCAATGTCCGCGCAAGTTCTTAGGCGAGGCCAACGTGCACCTGATCGCGTTGCCCGACGCGCACGCGCTCGACAACGTCAATACGCGCGTGGAATATGAGGCGGCGGTGAGTTCGCTGCGGCTGGCAAGCGCGGCCGCCAAGAAAATTTACGTGCACTACTACGCGCTGTTGCGCGAGGAGGCGGGACGCAGCGAAGAGGCGCTCGCTACCGGCGCGGCAACAGCGCGCGAGCTCTTTGAGGAGCTGAAGTTGCGCCACCCGTTCTCGCTGCCGAGCACGATGTTGCGCGTCGCCGTCAATGATGAGTTCAGCGACTGGTCGCAGCAACTCAGCGACGGCGATCGTGTCGTGTTCATTCCACCCGTGGCGGGCGGCTAGGGCCCCGTGCTCATCTTCGAATTCTCAGGCGAGCCCATTGCGATTGCGCCGTGGCGTGCACGGCTGCACGACCCGGCCTGCGGTGGCTACGCCTCCTTCGAGGGCTGGGTGCGCAATAACAATGAGGGTGCGAGCGTAACCGCGCTCGAATACGAAGCATTCGCGCCCCTGGCAATCAAAGAAGGCGAGCGCATCCTCGCCGAGGCGATCCAGCGCTTCGGCATTGCGCATGCGGCGTGCGTGCACCGCATCGGCAAGCTCGCGGTCGGTGATCTTGCAGTTTGGGTGGCGGCAAGCGCGGCGCATCGCGATGAGGCGTTTCGCGCCTGCCGTTACATCATCGATGAGGTGAAGCACCGCCTGCCGATCTGGAAGAAGGAACATTACGTGAGCGGCGCGACCGGCTGGGTGAATTGCGAGCGCTGCGCGGCGCCGGCCGACCAAGTGCGCGCGCACGCCCAGCGCGAGCTCCACGCTCAAATACCCGCGGTAAAGGTCGACTACTCGCGCCAGATGGCGCTCAAAGAAGTCGGCGCCGCCGGACAGGCACGCCTGGCAGCAAGTCGCGTGCTCGTCGTCGGCTGCGGCGGCCTCGGTGTGCCCGTAATCAGCTATCTCGCCGGCGCCGGTGTCGGGGAGTTGGGCCTCGTCGACTCCGATCGCCTTGAAGCCTCGAATCTGCATCGGCAAACCTTTTACGCGCTGAGCGACGTCGGCGCATCGAAGGCGGATCTTGCCGCTGCGCGCGTGGCGGCGCTCAATCCCGAAGTCGCCGTGCTTGCGCACAACGTGCGCTTCAGCGCGAAGAACGCGGCGGCGCTTGCCGAGCCGTACGATCTGCTCATCGACTGCAGCGACAATTTCGCGACGCGCTTTCTCATGAACGACATCGCCCTCGAGTTGCAGAAGCCCGCGATCTTCGCGAGCGTCTATCAATACGAGGGGCAACTGCAGGTGGTGCGCGCGGAGCGCGATGGGGCGTGCCTGCGCTGTGTTTGGTCCGAGGCCACGCGCGATGGCGTGGTCGGCAACTGCGCGCAGGCCGGCGTGCTGGGGCCGGTGCCGGGCACGTTGGGCGCGCTGCAGGCGCTCGAAGCTTTGAAACTGTTGCTTGATCTGCCGGGTCAGCTCGGCGATGAGGTGCTGCTCGTCAATCTCATTACGCTTGCAACCAGCAAGCTGCGCACGCGCCGGCTGAGTGAATGCCGCGGCGGTGCCTGTGCGCATATCAATATCACCGCAGGTGTTGCCATGAAAGAGGAATCGCTCGAAGTCGCCTTTGACTCACTTGATGAGGCCACCGCCCAGGGCTTCACTGTCGTCGATGTGCGCGAGCCCCAGGAGCTCGCCGCCTGGCCGACGCCCTGCAAGAACTCGCGCCACATTCCGCTGCGCACGTTGCTCTACGGCGAGCCGACGCTTGATCCGCAGGGCAAATATCTCCTCGTCTGTGCGGTAGGACAGAGAAGTCTCACCGCGGCCAGCGAGCTGCGCGCGCGCGGCATGAGCGGCGTGTTCTCGCAGGCGGGGGGTGTCGCGGCGCTCGCCGAGCGCTAGGGCCGCACTTGCCCGGTGCCGCGCACGACGTATTTGTAGCTCGTCAGCTGCTGCACTCCCACCGGCCCGCGCGCGTGCACGCGCGAGGTAGAGATGCCAATTTCCGCGCCCATGCCAAATTCGCCGCCATCGGCGAACTGCGTGGAGGCGTTGTGCAGCACGATGGCGCTGTCGACCTCGCGCAGGAAGCGCTCCGCGGCGGCATCGTTGCGCGTGACGATGCACTCGGTGTGCGCTGAGCCGTACTGGCGGATGTGCGCGATTGCCGCGTCGATATCCTCGACCACGCGTACCGCGATGATGGCGTCCAGAAACTCGCGGTACCAGTCCTCCTCGCCCGCCGCGCGCACGCGTGCATCCACCGCCTGCGTGCGCTCATCAGCACGTACCTCGCAGCCCGCATCGAGGAGCGCGCGCACCAGCGGCGCCAGATGAGTGGCCGCGGCAGCGCGGTCGATGAGCAGCGTCTCGGCTGCCCCACACACGCCCGTGCGACGCAGCTTCGCGTTCAGCACGATCGTGCGCGCCATCGCAAGATCCGCATCGGTATGGACGTACACGTGGCAATTACCCTCAAGATGCCCGATCACCGGGACGCGCGCTTCGGCTCGCACGCGCTCGACGAGGCTCCTGCCGCCGCGCGGCACGAGCACATCCAGATACTCGCTCATGCCGGAGAGCATGCATCCCACGGCCGCGCGATCGCTCGTCGGTACGAGCTGCACGCACTCGGCAGGCAGCGCCGCGCTCTGCAATCCCGTGATGAGACAGGCGTGGATGGCCTGGTTCGATTGCAGACACTCGGAGCTGCCGCGCAGGATCGCGGCATTGCCGGACTTTATGCACAGCGCGCCGGCATCGGCCGTCACGTTGGGCCGGCTCTCGTAAATCATGCCGATGACGCCGAGTGGCACAACGACACGCTGAATAATGAGTCCGTTCGGCCGCTGCCACTCGGCGCCGACCACTCCGATCGGATCGGGCAGCGCGACGATGTCCTGCAAAGCGCGCACGATGGCCTCGATGCGTGCGGGATTGAGCGTCAAGCGCTCGAGGAGCGGCGCGGGCAGGCCCTGCGCACGTGCGCTTGCCAGGTCGTGTTCGTTGGCGGTCAGAATCTCGCTCTGGCGGGCGCGCAGCGCAGCGGCTGCAAATGCGATGGCCGCGTTCTTGACCTTGGGCGGCGCGAGCGCCAGTACGCGCGCGGCACGCCGTGCATTATCTCCAAGCTTATTCATAAGCTTGGCTACATCGGCATGCTGTCCCTGTGCAATCACGGCACTCATGAAGTTGTTCGCTCGCTCTCGGGTGCCGGGGTACGCGCCGTGCTCGGCGCATGCAGGATGGCCAGATCGTCGCGGTGAATCATCTCGTCGCGGCCACGAAAGCCGAGCAGTTGCTCGATGTCCTCCGAGCGGCGCCCACGGATGCGGGCCACGTCCGCATCGGAATAGGCACAGATGCCACGGGCAAACTCGCGCCCGTCCGGTCCCACGACGCTCACCGTATCGCCGCGGTCAAAGCGGCCCTGGGTTGCCAGCACCCCCGCGGGCAGCAGACTTTTGCCCTCCTGCAGAGCCTTCAGGGCGCCGGCATCAATCATGATCGAGCCGGCAGGCTGCAACGTTCCCGCGATCCACTGCTTGCGAGCCGCGGCGGGGGTGGAATCGGGCACAAACCAGGTGCAGCGCGCGCCCTCCTCGATGCGCCGCAGCGGATGCTCGGGCTGGCCGGCGGCAATGCACAGGTGGCAGCCGGCGCGGACCGCTATCTTGGCGGCGAGAATCTTGGTCGCCATGCCGCCCGCGCCGAGCCCGGAACGCGAGCCGCCCGCCATCGCCTCGATTTGCGGCGTGAGTTCGCGAACCGTATCAATGAATTGCGCGTTTGGGTCGAGCCGTGGGTCAGCGCTGAAGAGTCCCTCGACGTCCGAGAGCAGCACGAGGCAGTCCGCGCCGACCATCTGCGCCACGCGCGCGGCCAGGCGGTCGTTGTCGCCGTAGCGGATCTCGGCGGTCGCCACTGTGTCGTTCTCGTTGACGACCGGGAGCGCCGAAAGGGCGAGCAGTGCCTCAAGTGTCGCTCGCGCGTTGAGATAGCGCCGCCGCCGCTCGCTGTCCTCAAGCGTCAGGAGCACCTGCGCAACGGTGACTCCTCTTTCCTCCAGAAGCTCCTTGTACGCGTGCGCGAGGCGGATCTGCCCGACGGCGGCGGCGGCTTGGCTCTCCTCGAGGCGCAGAGGGCCCGGCGGCAGCGCAAGCTCGCGGCGCCCGAGCGCAATTGCCCCCGAGGAGACCAGGATCACCTGCTGGCCGCGGGCGCGCAGAGCGAGCAGATCGGCGAGCAGCGTCTTGAGCCACGCGCGATTGATGCGCCCGCAAGCCGGGTCGACGAGCAGCGCCGAGCCCACTTTCACGACAATGCGCCGAGCGGCGCCAAGCGGCGATGACATGCGCAAAACTATACGGAAACAGCGCTGCCGCCGCGACTTCGCGCGGCCCGCTTTTCCTGCAGCGGCGTCGTTGCCTTCCCATCATCCCAGCCCCTAAACTTACAGTCGTTGCAAGACATTCGAGCATTGAGGATTTGCGCGGTGAGCAGAGACTACGAACCGGTTCCCTCCCAGTGGTACGAGAATATCGAAGAAGAGGAGTCCTTCCGCGTCCTGTCGGTGGATGAGGACTCCGAACTCATCGAAATCGAATATCTCGACGGCGACATCGAGGAGCTCGACGTGGAAGCCTGGCATGAAATGGACCTCGAGCGCATTGCCGAGCCCGAAGGCTGGGCCGCATCCCATGCCGAAGAAGAGGAAGAAGAAGAGGAAGAGGACGAGGATGACTGGGACGAGGATGAGGAGGATGAAGAGGACGAGGACGACGATGAAGACCTCGACGAGGATGAGGAGCGAAACTCCTACTGACGCGCACGCGTCTTAGTCTTGAAAAGGCGCGCGCTGGCCCCCACGCTGCAATAACCTCCCGCCGGCGAAGGCCGCGTGCCGCTTTCGGAAGCTTTACCCTGATATGAAGCGCATTATTCTGTTTCTCGCGACGAACCTGGCGATTGTCCTTGTTCTGTCGGTCGTCGCGCAGCTTTTGGGCCTTGATCGCTGGCTTGCCGCGCAGGGCAGCAGTCTCTCGGGCCTTCTGGTATTTGCCGCGTTCTTTGGTTTCAGCGGCTCGCTCATCTCGCTCGCCATCTCCAAGTGGATGGCGGTGCGCACGATGGGTGTCGTGATCATCAACCCTCAGAGCGCCAATTCGGCCGAGCAGCGCCTGCTCACTACCGTGCGCGGTCTTGCGCAGCAGGCGGGCATCGGCATGCCCGAGGTTGGCATCTTTGACTCGCCGACGCCCAACGCATTTGCAACCGGCGCGCGGCGCGACAACGCGCTGGTCGCGGTCAGCTCCGGACTGCTCGCGCGCATGAACGATCGCGAACTGCACGCAGTGCTCGGCCACGAAATCACCCATGTGTCCAACGGCGACATGGTGACGCTCGCGCTGATTCAGGGTGTGGTGAACACCTTCGTCATCGTGCTCTCGCGCATCATCGGCAATATCGTTGACCGTGCGGTGTTTCGCAGCGATCGCGGCCAAGGACCCGGATATTTCATCTCGGTCATCGTCGCGCAGCTGGTGCTCGGCGTGCTCGCCAGCATCATCGTGCTGTGGTTTTCGCGGCAGCGTGAGTTCCGCGCAGATCGCGGCGGCGCCAAGCTTGCGGGCACCGACAGCATGATCGCGGCCCTCGAGCGTCTGAAGAGCGTGCACGAGGAAGCTCTGCCGGCGCACCTCGAGGCCTTCGGCATTGCCACCAGCAAAGTATCCACCGGCTTTGCGCGGCTCTTCATGAGCCACCCGCCGCTTGATGAGCGCATTGCGGCGCTGCGCACGACGCCGCTCGCGTAAGTCGCTCTAGCGACGAGCGCACGGCGCCCGGCGCGCCAACGACATGACGACGCTTGCGCGGCCGCAAATTGAAGAAAGCCTGACCGAACTCCTCGGCCGCGAGAACCTACTACTCGCCGCCGCGGACATCGCGCCCTTTCTCGTCGATCATCGTGAGCTCTTTCATGGACGGGCGCTTGCTGTGGCGCTGCCGAGAAGCGTCGAGCAGATCTCGCGCCTGCTGGCCTGGTGCAACGCAGAGCGCATCGCTGTAGTGCCGCAGGGCGGCAACACGGGTTACTGCGGTGGCGCGACCCCGGATGGATCCGGCACCCAGATTGTGGTGTCGCTGCGGCGCCTCGCGCGCATCCGCGCCGTCGAGCCACTCAACTATTCACTGCTTGCCGAAGCTGGCTGCACGCTGCAGCAAGTGCATACCGCGGCCGAAGCGGCCGAGCGGTTTTTCCCGTTGAGTCTTGGCTCGCAGGGTAGCTGTCAGATCGGCGGCAATCTTGCCACCAACGCCGGCGGCATGAGCGTACTGCGCTACGGAATGATGCGCGATCTTGTGCTCGGCATCGAAGTGGTGCTCGCCGATGGGCGCGTGCTGCCGTGCGCGCAGGCGCTACGCAAGGACAACACCGGGTACGATGTAAAGTCGCTCTTCGTGGGCGCGGAAGGCACGCTCGGAATTATCACGGCGGCAAACCTCAAGCTTTTTCCGCAGATACGCGCGAGCGCGACGGCGTTCGTGGCGGTGGCCGACATTGACGCTGCGGTGACATTGCTCGCCGCGCTGCGCGCGGCAAGCGCTGACCGCGTGAGCTCGTTCGAGTTGATACCGCGCATCGCCGTGGAGCTCACCGTGCAGCACATCCCGCAGGTCACCGATCCGCTCGCCGCGCCGCATGCGTGGTACGTGCTGTGCGAACTGTCCTCGTCGCTCGCCGGGGAGCCGCTCGCCGAGCTTTTAGAGAGCGCGCTCGGCGCGGCGCTCGAAAGCGGCCTCGTGCGTGACGCGGTGATCGCGCAGAGTGAGCGCCAGCGCCAGGCGCTGTGGCATCTGCGCGAGAATATACCTGAGGCGCAGCGCCGCGATGGCGCAAGCCTGAAGCATGATCTGTCCCTACCCATCACCAAGCTTGCGCAGTTCGTGCAGCAAGCATCCGCTTGGCTCGACGCCAACGTGCCGGACGGGCGCCTCGTCGCCTATGGCCACGTCGGCGATGGCAATCTGCATTTCAATCTCAACCTGACACCGGGGTGCGAGCGCAAGCCATTCCTCGCGCGTGAAGGCGCGGTGAAACGCGCACTGCATGACCTGGTGCGCGATTTCGGCGGCAGCTTTAGCGCCGAGCACGGCATCGGGCAGCTCAAAACCGGCGAACTCGCCCGCTACGCGCCGCCGGTGGAGCTTGATGTGATGCGTGCGATCAAACAGGCGCTTGACCCGCGCGGCATCCTAAATCCGGGCAAGGTACTCGCCGGGGACGGCGCATGAGGCACCGCCTGCTCATCGTGGGTGCCGGCGCGCTGTTGCTGCTGGGCGCGTGTTCACGCCACACCTCACCCGCTAGGGTGATCGCGCCGGCGGCACCGCCTGCGCCGATCGCCGAGGGCGCGCCGCAGATCGTCGACTCCGCGGACGGCGTGCACATCGAATACCAGGTCTACGGGCAGCGCGAGCCGGCCATCATTCTCATACACGGCTGGGCCAACAACGCCAACTACTGGAATGCGCAGCTCGATCCGCTGAAGGCGCGCTACACGGTAGTCACGCTCAATCTCGCCGGCCACGGCGCATCGGAGCGCAACCGCGAGGACTGGTCGATGGCCAACTACGCCGCCGACGTGGTGGCGGTGGCGCGTGCTATCCCCAACAAGCAGCTCGTGCTCGTCGGGCATGCGATGGGCGCAATCGTGGCGCTCGAGGCCACGCGCACGCTCGGCGCACGCGTCATCGGCGTCATCGCCGTCGACTCCTTGAAGTCAATTGGCCAGCCGCCCATGCCGAAGGCGCAGTTCGATGAGCTCGTGAAGCCGTTTCGCACCGATTTCATCGGCCACATGCACGAGTTCGTTGCGCAGTATCTCTTCAACAAGGACGCCGATCCCGCCTTCGTGCGCAAGGTGGCCGATGACATGGCGCACGCCTCGCCGCAGGTGGCCGTGCCGTCGCTGGAGGCCCTGTATCACTACGATTTTACCGCGCTGCCCGAGATACACGTGCCGATCATCGCCATCAACTCGGATCTGCACATGCCGACCGATGATGCGCGCATCAAGAAATCCGTCCCGACGTTTCGCAGCATCGTTGTGCCGGGCGCGGGGCATTTTCTGATGATGGAAGCCCCGCAGCGCTTCAATCCGATCCTGCTGCAGGCGATCGACTCGCTGAGGAACTCCTAGCGCTTGTCAGGCGCGGCGAATCAAGCCTTCCTGCGCGGTGCTCGCCACGAGTCGTCCATCACGCGCGAATACGCTCGCGCGCGCAAAGCCGCGCGCGCCCGAGGCGCTCGGACTGTCGAGCGCATACAGGAGCCATTCGTCCACGCGCAGCGGCCGGTGGAACCACATCGCGTGATCAATGCTCGCCATGATGAGCTTGGTGTGCAGAAAGCTCGTACCGTGAGGCAAGGTTGCCGTGTCGAGCAGGTAGAAATCCGACACGTAGGCGAGGAGGCAGCGATGCAGCGTCTCATCATCCGGCACACGCCCGACGGCGCGAAACCACGCCTGGCGCAGCGGCGCCTGCTTGCGCGGCTTCAGGTAGTCGATCTCCTGCGCGACGCGAAACTCGAACGGTCGCGGCGTCTCAAGGAAGCGCCGTACCCGCGCCGGCAGCCGCTCCGGCATCTGCTGCAGCAGAGCTCGCAGCTGCGCCGTCGCATCGGGCAGCTCGTCAGGCGCTGGGACTTCGGGCATCGCGATCTGGTGATCAAAACCCGCCTCCTCGATCTGGAAGGAGGCCGCCATGTTGAAGATCTGCTCGCCATGCTGGATCGCCACCACGCGGCGACTCGTGAAACTTTTGCCATCACGACTGCGATCAACGTCGTAGATGATGGGCGCATTGCAGTCGCCGCGCCGCAGAAAATAGGCGTGCAGTGAGTGCACCAGGCGCCCATCCGGCACTGTGGCGGAGGCCGCCCGCAGGGCCTGGCCGAGCACCTGGCCGCCAAAGACCTGCGGGCTGCCGATATCCTGGCTCTGTCCGCGAAAAAGGTTGACCTCGAGGGGCTCGAGCTCGAATACCCTCAGGAGTTCATCAATGCGCGGGTCGCTCGAGATCACTGAATGATGAAATCACCGTTCATGAGCGCGTTGTGGCCCGGGAAGGTGCAAAGATACTTGTACGACTGGCCCTTCTTCAGCACCGATGTCGCGAAGGTCACGCTCGTCGATTCGCCGCCGCCCACCACCTTGGTGTGCGCGAGAACGCGCGCATCGCTCGGCTTGACGTAATTGTTGGCTGCGCCGGCGGTGAGTCCGTCGCTCGCAACACCGGCTAGGTCTTCCGCCTTCACCAGCACCCAGTCGTGGCCCATGCTCGTCGCCGGCAGCTTGCCCGTATGGGTCAGCGTGAGTTCGACCTGGGTGCAGTCGGCAGCGATCGTCAGCTGCTTCTTGTCGTACTGGATGGCGTCGTTGGCGGCAATGGCAAGCTGGCACAGCTTGCCGGCCGCC
>Ga0302324_100014499_pt1 | contig 15891 bp, 11 predicted proteins | sample Palsa_T0_1_FD_201949 | JGI IMG/M metagenome (GOLD analysis project Ga0302324, IMG submission 201949) | Peat permafrost microbial communities from Stordalen Mire near Abisko, Sweden - Palsa_T0_1 | ecosystem: Environmental > Terrestrial > Soil > Palsa > Peat permafrost | place: Sweden: Abisko...
GATTGTTCATGACCGCCACGTTCCCGGGTTCCAGCTCAAGAGCTTTCAGATAATGCCCCATCGCGCCGTCACCCGAACCGGATCGCATCTCGATTTCGACAAGCGCCATGCGGGCACGAACGCTGTCGTGCACTTTCACGAGTTTCATGAGCCGTTCCCGAGCCGCGTCCACGTCGTCAGACCGCAGTTCAAGCAATGCGATTCCAATTTCAGGATCGAAAACAGCACCCTCGCTTTTTGCGGCCTCAAAAACCGCGCGGGAGCCCTTCCTGTCGCCCTCGCCCTCAAGCAAACTGCCCAGCTCATTCTGGAACGGCGCCGTTGCCGCGTTGTCCCTGGAGGCATCCTCCACCATCTCGAGAAACCTGGGAAATTCTCCCTGGCGGCGCATGATGGCGCCCAGCATCCTGATCGTCGCCGTGTCGGACGGAGCCAGCCGGAACGCCTCTTCGAGAGACTTTCGCGCACCCGCAAGATCTTCTTTCCGAAGGCGCAACACGGCATCCTGATAAAGAAAGCCCGGCATACGAGCGACCGCCAGGGCTGCATCCACGCTCCTTCTTGCTTCGTCCCAATCTCCCGCGGTCAGAAGCGCCAGATTGCGGGATAAGACGAACTCGGCGCTGTGCTTCTGCTCTGCCGGAGCCTCGTCGAGGACAAGCACGGCGTTCTTGCCTTTGCCGGCGAGACAGAGTAAACGCACCAGTTCCCTCCGGGCAATGAACATTCCCGGATCCATTTTCAATGCCTCCACCAGCGAATCGGCCGCCCGAATCGTCTCACCCCGCGCGGAGAAGAGGTGTGACTCCAAAAAACTCAACCGCGCCGAAAAGGCCTTCAATTCCCGTAGCGCCCGCAGATCTTTGGAAGCCGCGTCGAGACGCCCGCTGTCGATTTCAATGCTGGCCCTCAACATCAGCGCAGGCACGGCCTTCGGGTTCTCTTTCAGCGTGCCGGCGACCACGGCTTCCGCTTCCTTGCTCTGTCCTGCCCGTAAGAGGGCGGCCGCATACTCATCGCGCAACGAGACGTCGTTATTATGTTGCTTAAGCGCTTGCTCAAATTCGGCCATCCCCTGGTCGATCTTGTTCTCTGAAAAGAGCTGGCGGGCATAGGCGCCCCACAGATCTTTCTGCGGCAAGCGGGAGAGCGCAAGCGTGGTCTGTTCCGCGTGAGAAGTGTCGCCCGTGGCAAGTTCACGGCGCAGGCGCAACTGCAGTGCGTGGCGGAAATCCTCCTTCAACCCGAGTGCGCGGCTGATCTCGGCATCGGCGCCGGCGGTGTCATGCGCCGCCAGCAGAGCCTCCGCATGCAGGATCGCCGCTTCCGGAGAGCGCGGCAGCTTTTCCGCCAGTTCCCGCGCCACTTCTTTCCCTGCGTCCCCGTCGCCCCTTGCGGCGTAGACCGAAATTACGGCCGAGGCTATCCCGATCGTCGACCCGTCCTTCGCCACACCGGTTTCAAGCCCCCGGATCGCTTCGGCTCTGTTTCCCAGTTTGGCCTCCACAAGACCGAGCGACGCAAATGCATCCGCATCGTTCGGGTGGCTCAGCGTCCACGCCGAAATCACCCGCTTCGCTTCGTGAAGTAATTCAGGCTGACTGGCGCCGGCTTTGAATAGCGCCAGCTGATACTGCGCCGCTTCATGTTTTGGATCCAGCGCGATCGCTTTCTGAAACGCCTCCGCGGCTAGGCGGTTGGCGCCAGCGCTGAGGTAAGTCATGCCTAGCTGATAAATCGGACCTGCGTCCTTTGGCATATTCTGCGAAGCGACTTTGAACTCAATAATGGCTTTCCGGTAATCTTTCCCGGCGAGATATTGGCTGCCTTTTTTCATATGAGCCTCCTCGCGCTGCGCCGGCGTCTGTGAACAACCGGCGAATAATGCGAAAAGAAGAGCAGCGGCGAGGACTGCAGATGCTGGCTGATGTTCACCGGGCATTATGGCTTGCGTCGATCGTCGCCAGGATGATCGTCGCCATCGCGTCACATCGAAAACAAGTTCTGAATTTCTCGCTTGTATTATCAAAAGCTCGCAATTTCTACCCTTAGAGGGACTTGCAAAATTCACCCGCAAGCATTTCGTTACCGCTTCCTCACGGTCGCGGCTCGGAAAAGCCACTGAATCGACACCACTTACCGGGCCGCAACCGTTAGGGCGCGGTAACGGGACGAAGGCATCGGGCTGAAGTGCCGAATTTTGCAAGTCCCTTATTAGTTTGTTAAATGGTATGCCACCACGGGCAGCCATTACTTCTCCAGTGCGGAGATTTTCCCTGCCCTTAGTTATCGAAAATACCAACTCTGCGATGCGCGTCCCAAATCTGTAAGTGACCGCGCTTCGTAGGGCTGGGCTTCCGTTTTGCCGCCAGGCTTCTGCCTGGCGTTGGCGTGAAACGCGGCGACCCTTAAAACTGCACCTAAATTCAATTCCATAAAATCCGCCGCGCGCTATTGTCATATTCTCGGCTTGTTCTCCTTCGCTTCCGCGCTTTGCGCTACGCCGTTCCTGGTGGGTGACCGCCCCTACCACTGTGGATCCGACCACAGGCGCGACGGCAAATACTCTCAATTTCGTGGAGTTCAATCTGCTGCTGATGAAAATCATACGTTCCCAGCGCCTGTCTGAGTTCGAACAGGACATCTTCCTGCCAGTTCCCTTCCAGGCTCCGTGCGATTTCTTCTTCGCCGGCACGAATTCGATAGTCCTTCAGTTTGGCCAGTTGAAACGGGTCCCGCTGGCCCTGCAGAATCGCCCGAATGATGGCCAGGCCTGTGGTCCCGCTGATATCGCTGATGGCGTTGGACAGCTGCACGTTCATCGTGGTCAGCGCCTTTTGCATATGCCGGATCTCACGTGCGGCATCCTGGACCAGCCGCGTACGCAACCGCCAGATGGTGCGAACCATGCGGATTTCTTCCGGGGGCCGGAACGAATTCCGCAACAAACCATAAGTGTGCAGCTTCAGCAACCACTGGCTCTCCTGCACATCCGACTTTCGTCCCGGCAGATTTCTGGTGTCCCGTGCGTTGGCCAGGCACACCTGAAATCCCGCTTTCTCCAGTACGTCGTACACTGCAATCCAATACACGCCCGTGGACTGCATCACCACGTGCTGAATGCCGCACGCCTTCAGCCACTCCACCATCTTGTGGAGATCCTCTGTCCAGCTCCCGAACTCCCGAACGGGTTGGGCGTCATCGCCTGGCGCCACCGCCACAAAGTGGCTCTCATTGCCCACGTCAATTCCGGCAACATGGCGATGCACAATCTCCAGGCCGGGATCGTCCGAGGAGAGCCTGCGCATGATTTGTTTCCGTTGTTTTCGATTCAGCGTGCCATTCTTCAAACGTTCGAAGGTGGATTGTTTACGCTTTGCCATAATGTTGATCTTTCCTTGCCGGGATTAGACCAGGCGCTCGGCTCGATCCGCGATCACTACACAAACTCTCCAGCGGGGCCGGGCCGCCTGTTGCCAGGAATGCCCGCCACCAAACAATGGATCGCCGCAACCGAAGTCAGGCTGTTAAACGGGCACAAGGCACCAAAGTAGGGACGACCATAGCTTGCCGCACCTGATCCTCTTTATTTTTACCCTGTCCCACAGGCCGCCATCAAGTTTCAGACACTTTGGAGCGCCCCGCGGGGGCGTTCTCGCGCTGTGAAGGAGCGGTAACGAAAATCAAGTGCTCCGTACTTCACCGTTTCCGTGACAACTTCTTTCCGCATAACCGCTTAACGCTGATAGAATTGGCGAATTTACGGCGTTCCAACTGCCGCTTTTAGGATCAAAAAGTATGCTGTATTGGGCGCTGCGCCTGCCTTGACTTCCTGGGGCTAGTCGGAGGAAACCAAACGAACCGGTCCCAGCAGACCCGAAACCTGCGGCGGTGCCTGGGGACCTCCTCGTCCTCCCGCCGGAACGGTGCCCGGGTTGGCCGGTACCGGTGCGGGTCCACGCCCTGCCGGGACCGCGCGTACCTCAATTTCCAGCACGTTTGGCCCCGCTTTGACAGCGCTGGTCACATCCCATCGCCAGGGCTGCCAGGCGTGCGCGGGAAGGTTGTCGCCATTCAGTTTGACTTGCGCATAGTCGCGGACATCCCCGCATTCGAGCAGCAGTCGTTTCCCCGCGGGCTTCGAAGCCACGGTAAATTCTTTCCGATAAACACCGGGGCTTGTCAGGGTGGCGATCCCCAAATCCTGCCATGACCGCAGAGGCGTGCTGGTTGTTTTTCCATCGATATTGAACGACCAGTCGCCCGCCAGATCCTGAATCGTCTGTCTTGTGGAGAGGGCCGGTTCGGGAGCGGCCATATCGGGCGGAGCGGGGCCTAAGACGATGACCTTTGCCTCGAACGGTTCCAGCACCAGCGGCAAACCTATGTCCACGATCCGATGGATCTGCCCTGTCGCGAGATCCCACGCCTGCGCCTGTCCCTTACCCGCGAGGGCGGCCCTGATGATTTGTTCCCTGTCGCTGCGATTGAAGATGAAGTAGAGGTCGCCATCGCGCCAGGCGCGGTGGTTATAACGAATCCAATTATTGGGCTGGGTTAGCGCGAAGTCCGGCTTCGGCAGCGTGGCGAGCACGGCGGGCGTGAGGTCGCCCGAAGGTTCAAGTTGGGCGAAGCTGAGATCGGGCTTCGGGCCAGGATGGAGGAAGGACTTTTCCACCACCATGTCAGGCGTGTGTCCGATGAATACTACTTTGCCGCCCTGGGCCGCGAAGGCGCGCAGGCGATCGAGCGACGCTTTCGAGATCGCGACCGATGAGGGCACGATTACCGCGCGGTAAACCTGTCCGCTCAGGTTGCGGAAGCCGTCCTTCTCAAGCGACGCCACCGAGCTGAGGGATTGCTCGTCGAAATAATCGAAGTCGATCTGGTGCTCCAGCAGTTGCTCGCCGAGCTTCGTGGTGCTCCGGTCGGCGTCCTCATCGCCCAGCCACATGCTGTTGGCGGGATGGTAGAGCGCAATCTGCGCGGCGGGCCGTCCGATGGACATGATATATCCGGCGCGATTGATGTATGCGGCGAGCAGAGGAATTGCAGGGCTTGCCGCCTGGCCGCCGCGCCCGAGAGCACCCTGCACTTGCATGGCGTTCAGCCCTTCCACAAGCTGGTAGTCCAGCTGAAACTTGCCATCGAGGCCCGGACCCCCGCCTTCTTCGGTCCACACCTTTGGCCGTCCGAACAGGTGCGCGGCGGAGGACGCGAGTTTGGGAAAGTTGTTGTTTACTGCATAGCTGGCGTCTTCCCGATTCACCAGATCCGGGCGAAGTTGACTGAGGTTGTCGACGCCAGGCACCTGGACGTAGCGGTTATCGCGGAAGTAATCGCCCTCGTTCCGGATCAGATCCTCGCCGCGCGAAAGATTGAGCATCAGCTCTTCGTGATTCAGGTGGACCAGATACTCCAGGTTGTTTCGCGCGCACCAGGCGGCCTGTTCGCCAAAAAAGCTCCTGCTGAAGATCCCGCTCCAGACGTCCCAATAATCTGCCTTCACACGCCACGCCTCAGGCGTCGCTTTCGGCGCGAAAAGCAGCGGCAGATAAGCCTGCAGGTCATAACCCTTCTGTTGCCGGAACTGATCCGGCAAGGTGGGTGTCCAGGGCATGAAGCCCGTGTAATCCGGTTCATCGCCGAAGAAACCGAGAACAGTCTTCCCGAACTCTCCGCCAAACAATCCTTTGTAAACTTCATGAGTGGTTTTGAGGAACGCCTGGGTTGCCAGCGGATTCAGATAGTCGATCAGCGAGTAGAGACTGTCTTTCGAATAAGTGCCATCGGCCCGATTGATGTAACGGGTCGGGGAACTGCGGAAGACGTGGCGCACCAGGACGATTTCGCGGCGTCCTTCAGGCGGCGCGGTCCACTCGATCTCGCCATCGTGCAGAGCAAGAGGCTCGGCCGTTGCGGATGCCGCATTCACGATCAGCGCCCCCAGCGTATCGACGGGCGCCTGCATCGAAATGGTTTGTCCCGGCGCCACGGAGATGCGAACGTCCGCGACTAATCCCTGCATCCTGAGCTGCGGATAATCCTCACTGATTTTTCCGCCGGCGAACCCGCTGGGATAGCTGCCTTCGTCGGCCAGCCACACTTTCATGCCGCGCTTCGCTGCTTCCTCAACCGCGAACTTCGTCAGAGCCAAATGCTCGGGCGACAGATATTTCGGATTCATTCCGCGCGCCGGTCCGAAATTGACGACATGAATTCCACTGCGATCGAGAGCCTCGAATTCCCGCTGAATGCGCTCGCGTGTGAGTTCTCCGCCCCAAATTGCCCAGTGGATCGCGCCGTATTCGCGCGGCGGCGTGTTGAAGTTGGCCGCGACCTCTTTGACCGAGGGTAATGTCATTTCCTGCCAGGGGCGTTGAGCGATCAGCCACACCGGCAGCGCGAGGGACATAATCAAAACCAACCGCCGCATCTGAACTCCTTAGTGAATCGAGGGCAAGGCGAACGAAAGAATGTTCGACCCGGAAGCGATGGCGATGTACTGGCGGCCATCGGCCGGCTCGGCTGAAACCGGGACGGCGCAGAGAGCGTATCCTGTGACTGCGCCTGCGACGATCGCGCGAAGGTTCATCGGATCTCTCAGAAAATGGCGAGCGGATTGAACGGCGAGCCTGTGGCGCCCGGAACCCGCAGCGGTCCCACCGTCATCATGAACGTCGAGCGCCGTAGCTTAGCGGCCTGCTCGGCGGCGGCTTCCAGATCGCAGTTGTCGAACAACGGCGTGCCAACCGCTACCAGGAACATCTGGTGAATGGGCTGGTTAACGCCCTCCACTCGCGACGGCCGAACATCCTGCACCACATCGCTGCCCAGCAGGGCTATATTGCGCTCCTTCAGCCACTTCGCGCACGATGCATACAGACCCGGCGCGACCACGTTCAGATTCAGCGGACCTTTTTCGGCGACGCGTTTCCAGCGGCCTGTGCGCAGCAGGATGCAATCGCCGCTTTCGATCTTCACGCCCATCTTCTTTTCCCAGTCGTCCAGATCCTGCGCGTAGATAGCTTCGTCATCCCCCATGTACGGAACGTTCTTAAAACGTGGCCAGTCGAGCAGGACGCCCCGAGTCACCAGGCCGTCTTTGAATGCGACGACATCGTCTTTTTCCGCTCCCCAGTTCGTGATGGCGCTGGCGGGGAATCCGTTATAAATATGGCCGTTGAAGATGAAATGCGAAAGCGCGTCGAAATGCGTGGTGTTGTTGCCGTGATAATTGACGCTGATCGTGTCCACTGCATAACCGCTCGGACCGCGCATGTTGACGCCGCTCGAACGCATCACATGCTGCCACGTGTAGCGGGGAGCATTGCCGCGCCCCCGGCCCCCCTCCGCCGGGGGTTGGGAGGAGGGCGGCTGAGCGGGAGGCGGCGGATTTTCCGCCTCGGGAGAGCCTTTGGGCGCGAGATCGGCATCGAGCGCCATCGAAACGGATATGCCCTCTTTCACCAGCGCCGCCGCTTGTTTTCGTTTGGCGGGAGTGATCAGGTTGACCGTGCCGGCCTGATCGTCCTTGCCCCAGCGGCCCCAGTTGGAAAGCTCGGTCATCCAGCGGTCGATGTCGTCTTTGGTCAGGTTGCGCGGATACTTTTCTTCAGAGGCTCCGAACGCGGCGGTGCCCGCAAAAAGGCATGCGGAAGCCGCGCCCAGCAACCGGATGCGTGTGCGAGCGCTGATTTCGTTTTCGGATTGGCTCATGGCTACAAGGTCTAGACGTCCACGCGCTTCGTCATCTTATCGAGCACATCGCGATCGAACGGGTATCCCAGACCGGGCGCCGTGGGAGCGTGGATATAACCGTCGGCATCGATGCGGAACTTGTCCTTATGATAGGGGCGATCGGAGTACTCGACCGGGTGGGGCACTTCGAACCAGTAGGCGTTCGGAAGCGCCAGCTCAAGGTGAAAATGGACTGCCAGATCCAGCACGTTCCCCCAGTTATGCGGCGTGCACTCGAGACCGAATGCGTCCGCCAGCAGACCCACGCGCATGGAGCCGCTGATACCGCCCACATTGTCTGAGATCAGGCGCACCACATCGAGCGCACCGCGCCGGATGTATTCGGCGAAATCCGAAATGGACGCGAGGAATTCACCTACGTGAAGCGGAACGTCGAGCGCGCCGGCGAGTTCCACCAGCCCCTCCAGATCGGTTGTGCGAATGGGGTCTTCGAACCAGAGATAATCCAGCTCGTCGAGCAGCCGCCCCACCTTCAGCGCTTCATAGCGGTTGTATGCCTGCACGGGATCGTGCGCCAGGACATATTCATCGCCCAGCGCCTTGCGCAGTTCTTTGATCTCCTCCATGTGTCCGATGTAGGAAGGGATGGGTTTACCGTCTTTGTGCTGGCCGGAGCCGGGATGGATCTTGTAGCCTTTGTAACCCATTTCCTTCGCCTTCATGGCGTCGGGAACATAGTCTTCGATGGATGCCAGATGCTGCGAACTGGCGTATCCCATCATGCGGTCTTTGGCGCCGCCGAGGAGTTTGTAGATGGGACGGTCGACCGATTTCCCCAGAATGTCCCACAGACAGACATCGGCCATCGCCGCCCTGTAATCGGGCCAGGAACCGCCGCTACGGTTCGGCACCGAGACAAAGTTGCCCGCCGCGGGGCGCGCCGCAGGCGCTGCCGGACGTTGTCCGGCGCCCCCGCCCGTGCGAGCCCGCGCATTGAAGCCAGCCGCGCCCTTCATACCCGACGTCGCATTCAGGACGGGCAGGACATCGAGCACATTCTTGCCGACCAGCGTCGGCTTGGCCCATTCGAGCCAGCCGGTTGTCCGATCGCGATTCCCGATCGTGTAATTGCCTTCGATGCCGCTGTTGGTGACTATGGTGACGATCTCGCCCGTCTCCGTTCCGTTCAGGCGATGAATATTCGTCATGTCCGTGACGTAGATTTTCACCTGCTTGATAGTGAGGTCGGGCAGATCGGCTTTCTTCACGCCGACTGCCTGAGCGGCTGCCATGCCCGGGTCGGCCAGGGCGGCGAAACCTGCCGCAGTTCCCGCGGCCGTAGCAGTCAGGAAGTTCCGGCGCGTGACCGGATCCTGCATCATTCGCTTCTGCTTCTTGTTCAGCATACGATTTCCCGCGTTCGGTCAGCCTTTCAAATAAGGCTTCAGGTAAGTGCTGAGCGCCTCACGGATCTCCCGCTTCCCCGCTTCGTCGAGTGGCGCTCCGCCGCGGTTCCCGCCTCCACTGGCCCTTCCGGCCCCACCGCCCCCGGCAAGCGACATCGACCGCGTGATCGTGCCTTCTTTGAATACGCCGCGCGCGATCAATGCGTATGAATCGGCGTTAGGTATGCTCCCGAACGCCAGTACGCGCCCGAACATATCGAATCCTTCGCGCTTCTTTCCGGCGTGCCACAGATCGAACGCCTGCGCATAGATGTCGGAAAGAGCGGTTGTCGGGCAATGTCCCATGAAGCCGCGCTCCATCTCCGTTATCATTGTGCGAACGCCGTTGCCTGAGAATACGTTGAGTTTTCCACCGGTTCTTTCCCGGATTTCGGCGACGCGCTGCAACGGATTTCCGGCCTCATCCTTCACTACCCGCATCGTCGGAATCTCTTTGAACATGCGCACAATCAAATCCACGCTCATGTCCCCCGTACTCTGGACGAACAGCGGAAGATCGGTCGCTTTCCCGACGCCCTTGTAGTACTCGAGCATGGCGTTTTCGTCGGCCTTTTCGGGCGGCAGAGAAACGATCGCGTCCGCTCCGTTTTTTGCGGCGTGCCTGGCGTACTCGGCCGCGCCGTCCAGTTCGCCGGTGGTCGTTTGCACTCCGATCACAAGCGCCGTTTTGCCACCTTTGCCCGCCGAAAGAATGGCTTCGGCGCCTTCCATGCGCTCTTTTTGTGTCAGGCCTGCCCATCCGCTTGCGATCTGCGGCCAGACAAAACCATGCACACCGCCCCGGTTGCAGAACTTCACTTCCGCCGCGAGGCCGTCGAAATCGACCTTGTTGTCGGGTGTGCAGGGCGTCTGCCCGATCGGGAAAAGGCCTTGCATAGGCTTTCCCTTCTGTGGACCGTCAGCCGCATTACCGCGATCCGCCCGCGCGAGCACTAAAACGCCGGCGCCTATGCGGCCCAGAAACTCTCGCCGCCCCTCGTTGGTTTTCGAGCGCGGTTCAGGAACCTTAGTCATCTTTCATAACCTCCCGACAGGGTGAGCATATAACCGCGGGAATTCCGTGTCAAGACACGCTACCACATAATCCGGAACTAATCGAATAAAAATGAAACGCGGAGGTTGTTTCGCGAGGGCCGGGTTTGACATGGGGCTGCGCCGGATTCATAATTCGACACGTGAACTTCGCAACCGCAAGGGCCAGGCTGATATCCGCAATCGCTGCGATCCTGGTGTTTCTCCCCGCCACGTCCGCAGTGGAGCGGCCCGAAATAACTTTCAAAGTATTCCAGTTTCCGGCCAACATGATTCCCCGCATCGACGGTGACATCCACGACTGGGACATGGTGCCCGACGATTACGCCATCGGGATCGATCAACTCATGGATACCGAGGGCGGCCACGGGACGAATTTCGATCGCAAGGACCTGGACGTGAAAGTGAAGGTCGGGTGGGTCAAGGGCATGAACAAGCTCTATTTCCTTTACCAGGCCTACGACAACTACTGGGACTTCACGCGGCCCGACCTGCACAACGACATTTTTGAAGTGGTGGTGGACGGCGATATGTCGGGCGGTCCTCTGATCGATCAGTATCACCGCGACATCTGGACTCCGGACGCCGTCGGCGCCGCCCGCGCCAACATCGACACGCGCATCGGCCGCGCCGAAGCCGAATGGTCCTTTCACGGCGCACATGCGCAGAACTATCACATCTTTACTCCGCCCGCGGAGGGCAAGGACTGGGCTATGGCGTGGGGATGCGCGCCGTGGACCAAAGAGTTGCCTTGGGCGAATGCCGCCTACAATTACAATTTCAAGCCGGGCGAAGCCGGCAATCTGGTCCTCGAGTTCTTTATCACGCCTTTCGACTATCGAGGCTGCGAAGGCCCGCAACGCGCCGTCGAGAGCGTTCTCGAAGAGAATAAGCTGATCGGCCTCTCATGGTGTGTGATCGACTACGACGACGTCAACTCTCCGAAGCGGTCATTCTGGAACCTGTCTCACAAGCAGACGATGTTCGGGAACGCTTCCGATCTGGTGGCCTTCCGATTGATGCCTCTGGAGCCAAAGTTCAAAAAGCCGATCCAGGCGTCCTGGTCGTTTCAGGTCGCGGACATGACCCGGCGTCTGGTCGCGTTTCACGATGCGTCGGCAGGGAAGATCGCGTCGTGGCACTGGAATTTCGGTGACGGGACGGAATCGACGGAGCAGAATCCCGTTCACGCCTATTCGCGCGCGGGTGAGTTCACGGTAATCCTGGACGTAGAAGGGCCAGCGGGGAAGTCCCGCAGCATTAAGGTGTGGGAGGCAGCAGTTAAGTGAACCGGATTGCGCCCACGTAGGGTCAAGGCTTCTGCGTGCGCCCGAACAGGGCTTGTTGGCTCCAACGTAGGCGGACTACAGCTACTATCTAAGATCAGATACTTGCTCGTCATGCCGACACATACACGCCCTGAATGGGCCTGTGCGTCAGCGCATCGGTAACCTTCCCGGTATTCTGCACAAGAAGCAGGGCGACTATCGGCAGGTGAAACATGCCCTTTCGGCGACGACCGTCCGCGTTTCGTTACCAGCGTGCAAAGATACGGTTTACCAAATGCCGCGTCCCATCCTGGAGCTTCGCAGCCTCAGCAAAGACTACCCCGGCCACCGCGCCGTGGTTGACATCTCCCTCACTCTCGAGCGCGGAGGCTTCTACTCCCTCCTCGGCGCCTCGGGCTGCGGGAAAACTACGACACTCCGCATGATCGGCGGCTTCGAACAGCCCACCGCCGGCGAAGTCATCCTCGACGGCTCAATCGTCAACACTCTCAAACCCTACCAGCGCGACGTCTCCACCGTCTTCCAGAACTACGCGCTGTTCCCGCACCTCACCGCGCTCCGCAACGTGGAATTCGGCCTGCGCGAACGCCGCGCCAAAGACTCCGAACCTCGTGCCCTGCGCGCCCTCGATCTCGTCCAGCTCACCGCCAAACGTGACAGCCTGCCAGCCCAACTCTCCGGCGGCGAAAAGCAGCGCGTAGCCCTCGCCCGCTCGCTCGTCCTCGAACCCCGCCTGCTCCTTCTCGACGAGCCCCTCGCCGCCCTCGATCCCAAACTCCGCAAGCAGATGCGCGCCGAGCTCAAAGCCATGCAGCGCAAGACCGGCATCACCTTCCTCTTCGTCACCCACGATCAGGAAGAAGCCCTCTCGCTCTCGGACAAACTCGCCGTCATGAACGCCGGGCGCATCGAGCAGTTCGGCACCCCGGAAGAAGTCTACCTCCGCCCCGCCACTGCCTTCGTCGCCGGCTTCCTGGGCGCAATCAACTGGTTCGGAAAGGCCGGCGTCCGTCCCGAATCCACGCGCATCGCACGCCAACTTCCCGCCACTTCCGAACGCAGGCAGGGCGCGGTCGAAAGCACGCTCTTCCTCGGTAACTGCGTCCACGTCAACGTCCGGCTCGAAGCGGGCGATCGCGCCATCGCCGAAGTCCCCCGCCGGATTGGATCGATAGAAGACAACACTTTCTCCGAAGGCGAAACCGTCTGGCTCCACTGGCAACCGGCCGACGAGATGCGGTTCGAATGAAGCTCCGCACTCTATCCCTGTTGCCCGCGCGCGTCTGGATGGCACTGTTCTTCGCCGCACCGCTCGCTATCGTCTGCGCCTATAGCTTCCTCACGCGCGGCGACTATGGTGGTGTCGAGCAGCCCTGGACCCTCGAAAACTTCACGCGCATTGCGGACCCGCTCTACCTCGCCATTCTCTGGCGCTCCGTCTGGATCGCGGGCCTCGCCACAGCGCTGTGCATCCTCATGGGCTTCCCCCTCGCACTCTTCATCTCGCGCGCCGGAAGACGCAAAAGCCTGTACCTTCAACTCGTGCTGCTCCCCTTCTGGACCAGCTTCCTCGTCCGCACCTACGCCTGGCTCTTCATCCTCCGCGACACGGGCCTCATCAACACCGTGCTCACCGGCCTGCATCTCATCTCCGCCCCGCTGCCGCTTCTCTACAACGATGGCGCGGTGCTCGTCGGACTCGTCTACAACTTCCTGCCCTTCTTCGTGCTGCCCATGTACGCCACGCTTGAGCGCCTCGACCCCGCGCTGCTCGAAGCCGCGGCCGATCTCGGCGCGCGACCCTTGGCCGTCGTGTGGCGCGTCATCGTTCCCGTCTCCGCGCCCGGCATCGCCGCCGGCGCGGTGCTCGTTTTCATCCCGTGCCTCGGCGCTTATCTCACCCCGGACCTCCTCGGCGGAGGGAAGTCCGTCATGCTCGGAAACCTGATCCAGAACCAGTTCACCACCGCGCGCGACTGGCCCTTCGGCTCCGCCGCATCGCTCGTCCTGATGCTCGCGAGCGCACTGCTTCTCAGTCTGCTGATGCGCAGCAAAGTCGCGAAGGAGCTCATGTGAAACAGCGGGCACTCGGCATCTATTCCGCCGCCGCGCTGGCCTTCCTGCACGCGCCCTTGCTCGTCCTGATCGCGTTCAGCTTCAACGCCAGCCGCTTCACCGTATGGGAAGGCTTCTCCCTCCGCTGGTATCGCGCCGCGCTCACCGACCCCCAACTCGGCGAAGGACTTGTCAACAGCGTCATCATCGCGGTCGTCGCCGCTGTGCTGTCTACCGTCATCGGAACCATGGCCGCCTACGGGATGTGGCGCAGATCCGCGCCCGTCTTATCCGGCACTCTCTACCTTTCGCTCGTGACCCCCGAAATCGTCACCGGTGTCTCGCTCCTCGCCTTGTTCCAATGGGTGTTCCGGTTCCTCCATCTGCGTCTCGGGCTGCCCACCGTAATCGTGGCGCACGTGGCCTTCTCGATCGCCTACGTGACCATCGTCATCTCGGCCCGTCTGCGCAACTACGACCGCACCCTCGAAGAAGCCGCCATGGACCTCGGGGCCAACGAATGGCGCGCCTTCTATCGCGTAACACTTCCCGCCTTGACACCCGCCATCGCAGCGGCCGGCCTGCTGGCCCTGGTCGTATCCTTCGACGACTACGTCATTACCAGCCTCGTCGCCGGCGTCGATTCCGAAACCTTGCCCATGGTCATCTACGCCATGGCGCGCCGCGGCGTCAGCCCGGTAGTAAATGCCGTCTCAGCCTTCATCGTCGTTGTCTTCGGAGTGCTCATCCTCATCTCGCAAAGGTTGCAGGAAAGATGAACCGGCGCATGTTCCTCCTCTCCGCGGCCACGGCGGAATCCTGCGCGCGCGACACGCGCCCTCGCCTCAACGTCTACAACTGGTCGAGCTATATCGACCCCGCCATGATCGCCCGTTTCGAGCGCGACCGCGGCGTGCGCGTCCGCTACGGCACCTACGAAAGCAATGAGGAAATGCTCGCCAAAGCCGTCACCGGAAACTCCGGCTGGGACGTCGTCTTCCCCACCCACAGCCGTCTCGCCCCGATGGCGCGCAACGGCCTGCTCGCGCCCCTCGACCCGCGCCGCCTGCCGTCGCTACACAACCTTGGAGCGCGTTTCCAGCGCCCCGTGTGGGACCCGGACTTGCACTGGAGTGTCCCTTATATGTGGAGCGCCACCGGCATCGCGTTCAACAAACAACAGGTGCCGCAACCGCAAACCTGGGCTGCGTTATGGTCCGCGCCGCTCAAAGGCCGTCTGACCATGCTCGACGATCCCGAGGACGTAATTGGCGCCTGTCTGCAAAAGCTCCACCTGCCGTTCTCCTCGACGGACGACAGCCAACTGCAGGCCGCGAAGGCCGAGGCAATCCGCCAGAAGCAACTGCTGCGAGCTTATCTGAACGCGGAAGTCCGGGATCAACTCGTAGCGGGTGACGTGCTCGCGGCGCAGCTATGGTCCACCACCACGGCCCAGGCGATCCGCGCCGACGCCAAGCTGGGTTTCGCTTATCCCGCCGAAGGCTATCCGCTCTACTGCGATTGCGCCGCGGTGCTCCGCGAAAGCCGCCGCTACGAACTCGCCCACGCCTTCCTGGAGTTCCTTCTCAAGCCCGACGTAGCCGCCGCCAACGCCCGCGCCGCCGACACCGCAACCGCCAACGGAGCCGCCCAGGCGATGCTCCTGCACGACGAAGTCTTATATCCGACCGATGAAATCTACGCCCGCGGCGTCTGGCCCCCGGCCCTACCCTCCGCCGCGCAGCGTTACCGAGACCGCTTATGGACCGAAATCAAATCCGCGTAGGGCAGGCTGGCAGCCCAATACCGCTTACTTTTCAAATCGGCCTCGCAGGATCGGGGCTTTTGCCGAGCCGTCGGCCTGGCGTTGGCGATTTGCGTGGGCAAAAGGGCGTGTTTCGGCAAGATTTGAGCGGGTTTTAGGTTCGATTTAGGTTCGGTCTAGGTTCGTCTTTTCGCGAAAACCAGCGTTTTCATTGGGAAATCTAGGTTCGTCCTGAAATTAGCTCTTTATGAGGTGGCATCTCCCCCCGGTTGAGCCGGAGTGCGGATTCACTCCGGTGGAGTATTTGCGGCCCTGGTGGCTTGTACCTTATATTCAATTGTCAAAAAACCCGGGACGCCGAACACCCACGCGCTGGGCGGATGGACATGCCTGCTCCCATGATGAATATGGCATGGGGCTGTGCAGGCGAATATGTAAGTTGTTGAGAAAGCAGGATGAAATAGTTGTCACTGATAAGGTTGCTTCGGCCGGCGGGGCACGAATGTGGGGAAACGGAGTGGTTTTGAGGCCCGCCGCGCCGATGCAACCGCCCGGTGAACGAAACCGCTTCGCCCTTGCGATA